>SKEZ01000089.1_pt1 | contig 100867 bp, 88 predicted proteins | sample 4843881 | NCBI WGS metagenome assembly SKEZ01 (sample SAMN11008796, study PRJNA524170) | human gut metagenome | isolation source: fecal sample from pouch patient p1, p46 | place: Israel: Tel-Aviv | reverse complement strand
CGGAAAGGTAATTTTTTTGTATAACAATCGACGCGCACCCGCATAGCGGGTGGATTATTGTTTCGCCCATCTCCATTTTTCGGATCAACGAAAAACTCCAATGGGCGAAACAGACTAAAGTCCACATCTAAAACAGAGAGGAAAGCATCCACGCTTCCCTCCCCTCCGTCCGCTATTTCCATCCGAACTGTTTCCACATCCGGCCATCTCTTTTTTGCCTCTTCCTCAATAATTCTGCCTGCCTCCTGGCTGCTGATCGTTCCCTTAAAAGAATCTGGGATTATTACAATTTTCTTCATATGATCGCCTCACTACCACATTGCCTTCCTGAACTTATCACGATTCCTACTACTATTTTTATTTTCTACTTTTTTTCTTTATTCAGTGGATTCCAGCCTCCCCGCAGATATCGCAGGATAAACAAACTTCCCAGACAGACATTATTAGCGATCATGCATCCCCACACTGCATACAGTCCAAGATGGAATACTTTGACACTGAAGAATGTTCCTAACACTCTCACACACCACATACTGAATAGCGCATAGTAAAACGGCTTTACCGTATCTCCTACCCCATTGAAAATTCCCTCGAGGATAATCAATACACCAAATAGTGGCTCTGATACTGCAACCATACGAAGGACAACCGTTCCAAGTGCAATGACATCACTTTCCTTCGTAAACAGCTGCAAAAGCTGTGGTGCCATGAAAAATAAGAGCGCTCCGGATACAGTCATGATCACAAGAATGATCACGATCAACATCCTTGTCAATTCGTGCAGCCGTTTCTGGTCTTTTGCACCAATGGCATTTCCTGCCAAAGTAGCTGCTGCGGCCTGCATCCCATACCCTGGGATGTAAAACGCCTGTTCTACTGTCAGCGCAATCGAGTGCGCCGCAAAAGCCACTGTTCCAAGTCCTGTCACAAGCGATGCAAACACGACATGACCAAGACAGGTAGCCATGCGTTCCATCGCAACCGGAAATCCAACGCGAATACAAGGTTCCATAATTTCCCGCTCCGGGCGGATTTCACATCCCGCCGGAGATACATATCGGTTTTTATAAAGTGCAATCGTCATAAAGATTCCGCCAACTACAAAGGAGACTGCCGTTCCGATTCCGGCTCCGACTGCCCCATATCCGAATCCAAACATCTTCACACTGGCTCCACCGATTTTGATCATTCTTGTATCATAGATAAAAAGGTAATTCAGGACGATATTCACAAGATTCATACAAACATTGACATACATTGGTGTCTTTGTATCTCCCACTGCCCGAAGCAGCGCTCCGAAAATAATGATCGCACTCCGGAAGAGCATCGGAAGGCAGATGATCGCAAAATAGAGGGACGCATCCTTTTTAATCGCCGGATCTACTCCCATCCACGTTGGAAGAATCGGACTGACAGCAAGTGTCAATACCCCAACTCCGATTCCGGTCACCACGGTAACGATCACTGCCTGCACAGATGCCCTCTTCACATTTTCAAATGCTTCTGCTCCCATTTCTCTTGAAATAAATGCCATAAATCCAATTCCCATTGCAAACAACGGTCCGTTCACAAGCCATGTGACCGACGTGCTCATCCCTACCGTTGCCGTGGCTTCTGCGCCGATTCTTCCGACCATCGCCGCATCAATATACTGTACAAGTGTCTGCAGCATCTGTTCCAAAAGTGTCGGCCATGCCAGCGCAAGAATCGTCAGAAAAAGTGCTTTGCGATGTCCTGCCAAAGCCTGACTTCCACTATGATTTTTTCTTGATTTTTCTCTCATTTTCATTTCCCTCTCCTTTTTCTCTTTTTATTCCTTCCCCCCGGACATATTCCTTTTGTTATCTGCCTCTTGTTCTTTTAATAACTCCAAGACATCCAGAAGTGTATTGTACTTTTTCCAGACATCCTTCATCGTCTCCTCATCTGGTTGTACAAGATCAGGGATCATAATCGCCCGCAGACCTGCCCCTGATGCAGATTTCACACCCGCCGGTGCATCTTCCAATGCTACCGTCTCCTCCGGCACTGCTTGGATCACTTCACAGGCAGTCCGATAAATTTCCGGATCCGGCTTCGCATTTTTTACCATATCCCCGAAAACACTACCGTCAAAATACGAGTATACTCCTGCTTCTATCAACAAGTTCACCGCATGTTCTCTTCTCGAAGACGAGGCGACCGCAAGCTTATACCCATTCTCTTTTGCATAGGCAAGCAGCTCTTTCACCCCCGGTTTCATCGCCAGACCTTCAGATGCTACGATTTCTTTAAAAAATGCTCTTGTCAGTTCATTAAACCTATCCATCGGAAAATCTTCCCGGATGGCTGTGCGAAAATATTGTTCTCTTCTCACCACATTAAATCCAATCGTATGATAAATATGTTCTCCCATTTTGGGAATTCCGAGCACCTCTCCTGCTCGGTTCCAGGAACGTTGCACAACGCGCTCTGAGTCAAAGATCAGTCCGTCCATATCAAAAATCAATGCTGTTATCTTCTTCTGTGCCATATGTCTCTCCCTTATTCTCTTCTGTTTTGTCCTTCCAAAAATGGTCAGTATATTCCTTTTACACAACAACTATATCATATCCAGAAAGTGAATAGCAATATCTCAGCAATTTCCTCCGCAAATAAAAATTGTTCCTGTCCACAACTGGAAACAGGAACAAAAAATCCCCGAGCAGATTTCCGCTTATCGCCTTGTCTGCCCAGGGGGGATTTTCCATCCGGCAAAATCGGTCTTCCCTTCTCTGCCGTTACTTTCTTCTATATACGATCCACATTCTTTCAGTCGGCTGCCACGTCTCGCCGATCAAGAATCGAACTCGACCGCTTTCCCTTCTTCATCTTTGAGATAATTAATGACTTCTTCCAACTTGTTGACAGCCTCCTGTTGTTCCTCCCAGTCATTTCCACGCATTTCTTTGTTTACAATGCATTGCTTCACATATTTTAACTGTCTGATCAATTCCTGATTCATACTGATGCCCCCTTCTTGTGCGTATCGGTTTTATTTTCTGTATCTTTTCTATATTCTACTACTTTTTTCTGAAAAATTCCACCTTGTTTTTCTGAATCTTTCTTTAAGATTGTGGACAGGTGCTATCCGGCCGCCCTAAACTATGCATGCTAAATTTTCTTCATCATACGGTACAGAAGAATAGAGGCAACAACTGCTGCCACTGCCTCTGATACTGGAAATGTCAACCACACTCCCGCAACTCCCATCACCTTGATCAGCATCAAAGAACATGGAACAATGATGACCAGCTGTCGTAACAGAGATACGATCAGAGACGCAATTCCTTTTCCCATCGACTCAAACACACCGGCAAATACTGTTCCTAATGTAGATACAATAAATCCAGTTCCAATGATCCGAAGCGCCTGTGCTCCCATCTTCTGCATTTCTTCTGTGGCACTGAACAAAGAAAGAACCGGCTCCGGAAATCCCATAAACAAAATCGTTCCCACTGCCATAATGACCGCTGTCACCAGCACACTAACTTTAATTGTCTCATGAAGCCTCTTCTTAGCCCCTGCTCCATAATTGTAACTGATGATCGGACGCATTCCTTGAATGATTCCATTTGCCGGCATATAGACAAACATCTGAAGTTTAAAATATACTCCAAGTACCGCAACTGCTGTCTGGGAAACAGCTCCTAGAATTCCATTCAAAACACCAATCAGGATAGACGGAAGGGACATCATCACCGTAGATGGAACTGCCACAAGATACAGCTGTCTGACAATCCTTCCCTTCATGCGGAATCCTTTCATATGAATCTGAAGCCCTCCACTGTGTCTACAAAACAAGATGATGGATAACATGCACGCGGAAAACTGTCCAAGAATCGTCGCTGTCGCTGCTCCCCGTACTCCCATCGCCGGGAATCCAAACAGTCCAAAGATCATGACCGGATCAAGGATAATATTCACAATCGCTCCCACCCCCTGCATGATCATCGGTAAAAACATATTTCCTGTCGCCTGAAACATCTTTTCAATTTCAATATGAAAGAGCGATCCAAACGAAAGACAGATTACAATATAAGAATACTGACAGGACCATTCCAGCACAGTCGGATTATCTGTGAACATCTGCAAAAATGGTTTTGTAAAAAAGATTCCAAGCAAAATAAAAAATATCGAATGAATACCTGTCAGTACAAGCCCATGTGCCGCCGCATCATTTGCCTCCTCACTTTTTTTTGCTCCAAGATTTCTTGCAATCGCTGCATTCGTTGCTACACCAAGTCCTACCGCCACGGCAAGTACTAAATTCTGAAGCGGATAAGCGAGAGAGACTGCTGTAAGCGCCTCCTCTCCCAGCTTAGCTACAAAAATACTGTCTACGATATTGTATAAAGATTGAATCAGCATCGAAATCATCGGTGGAACAGACATCCCCATCAAGAGAGGAAAAATTGCTTTCGTTCCCATTTGATTTTCTGATTGTTTCATTTAACAATTCCTCCTTTATCTTTTCCTTTTTTAGTACACAAAAAGGCTATAAATCTTTTCTGTTTAAATCAGAAACAGAAAAAATTTATAGCCCATCCGGCACTTTATTTTACACCGTAACAGAATAGCACGGTTATTTTCACTTGTCAATTCTATTTTTAGCCTTGCAGCTATCCGCTCTTTTCCCTTACAAGATAAAATTATCCTTTTTCTTCTCCATCCCTCGACTGTTGAAGATTTCTTAGCATCTTCTTTGCTGCCCGTCGAAAAATTTCCAATTCTTCCTCTGTCAGGCCATCTTGCAGCTTAGATTCTACATATCGTATATCCTCATCCACTGCCGCACTTGCCTCCAGCCCTTTCGGAAGTACTACTATTTTCTTCAATCTCGCATCATATTCCACCGGAACCCGTTCGATATATCCGTTCTTCTCCATAAGCTGTAAGATACCCGTAGCTGAAGATCTTCTTAAATTAAACTCTTCCTCCAGATCCTTCTGAAAAATCTCCTGTTCTCTTGGCTGTCCCAAAAGATAATGCAACACCCGTCCCTGCACTCCGGTCACACCTGTCTTTGAGGCAGAACTGTCAAATTGTCTCTTGATCTGATTTGACAAAATGCCGATTATTCTGCCAATCGCAATGTCCCGTTCCATATTATCCTCCATTTGTTAGTCCCCTAATTATTGATTATAAATTGACGCTCCTGGAATGTCAATATACGGCGGTAGGTGTTTTCCGAAAAAGGCAGCAAATACTTTTTAAAAGAGTACAATCATCCAAAGACGAATTGTAAAAATTCACAAAATCTGTTATAATTTTATCAAATTTTGAGGAGGTTTGATATGGAATTACAACGTTCATGTAAAGAAGCAATCGCTTCTTGTTTAGATCAGAAAACTTTTGCTGTTGCCCACTTATACAATGATGAAAAGACCATGGATGTACATATTCACGAAAGCTATGAAATTTATTTTTCTATTTCCGGCGGCAAACAGTTTCTCATTGATAACCGGTTCTACAGCATCGAACCAGGGGATATTTTCTTCATTAATCAGTATGAAAGCCACCATTTAACTTATATTGACGAGAAAGTCCATGAGCGGATTGTTTTATCTATCTTTCCAGACTTTTTAAAACAGCTTTCTTCTGGGCAGACCAATCTGGATAACTGCTTTTCTTCTCGTGATACATCCAACCCGAATCTACATAAGCGGTCACTGAATGTCGAGGAGCAGAAACTGTTTCTCTACTTTATCCACAAGCTTGTCAGTACGAAAGGCTTCGGCGCGGATCTTGTGGAACAGTCCACCTTCACGGAACTGATGGTATTTTTAAATAAGATCTTCTCCGACAACAATCAGCCCGTCACCGCCGCTGTGCGCTCGACTCAGCACCAGCAGGTTGACCGGATCCTAACTTATATTAATCAGCATATTCAAAATCCGCTGACAATCGAGGAACTGTCTGAGAACTTCTACCTAAGTCCGTCCTATCTATGCCGTATTTTCAAATCTGCGACCGGGACAACAATCAATAAATATATCACTGCCAAACGGATCACGATTGCAAAATCTCTACTTGCAGAAGGCAGATCTGTCAATGAAGCCTGCGAAGAATGTGGATTTAACGATTATAGTAACTTCCTAAAAACATTTACAAAGGCTGTCGGCATCTCCCCGAAGAAATACTCGCAGTTTTCTTCTTAATCTTTTGTTGGGAAACATTAAGTAAATCTCCGCTGCTCCTTTGATAAAAAAATACCGGTATCCTACATACGGTTTTTCCATATCAGGCAGAAGATCCTGCCTTGTCTGGAACCGTACCGTGAAAGGATACCGGTATTCTTTTGTGGACTTTCCTGGCTGTCTCCCAGCCTGGGCTCACAACTAATCTTTATAAATCATTTCCATATACTTCAATCTGTGTCAGCGCCGGAAACGGAGAAGGATCGTCTGCTTTGATCAGATCACACAGCGCGATCCAAGTCACTTTCTTCTTCGGAATCAGAAATTCATGCGGAAGTATACTTTTCTCCATCGCAATTTGCTCTTTGCTTCCATCCGAATAGCAAATCGTTGCCTGCTCCCACCAGTTGTCATGTGGAAAATCAGCCCTTGTATAGAGGATAATCCGATCAATCTCTACCTCTCTTCCAAAATCAATCCTAATCGTGGCATCTTCCTGCCGATTAATCCCCCACGACTCAAACGGCCACATTCCGTGACTCTCATTTGCGGTTACTCCATCGATCGCATTAATCGCGGCAAACACAGACTCGCCCCTCGTCTCCACATTTGCAGTCGCATGCGGATAGCAAGTTGTAATCCCGGCTTGGTCATTGACATTGAGCGCTAGATTTCTGTACGCTTTCACCTCGAAATCTCTGGCACATTTTACCCAGATTAGATGCTTCTCCCCACAAAATGCTTTTGGGGATTTGTTGATCCGTTTTTCTCCAAATGGAATGAGGTATTCCATCGTATCTTTGAAGTAGATCAGAGAGCGTCCGAGTGCGTCATCGATCTGAAGCCAGAGAAAACAATCTTTCTCACTGCACTCCAGTACAATGCGGTCTCCCTCTTCATAACTCCTCCGGCAGAAGAGCGAGAGCTCGCGCTCCCCTTCTTTGCTTAATATTTCCTGCCCTTTGGCATCTTTTACAGCTATTTTCAACATGTTAGTCTTCGTTCAGAATTTCTCTTACACATTCTGCCAGTGTTTCACACTTACAGTTTGCAAAGAAAAGTTCTTCAAACCTTTCTCCCAGAAGCGCACCCTTTACAAGGTCACGGTCAAGTGTTTTTAAGATTGTTGTCAGATTATTGTAAGTCACTTTCTTTACTTCATCGAGAATTTTCTTATTTCTCTGTTCCGGCACTGCCCGCTCTCTCGGATATCCCTGACCGCTCTCCTCTGCAAATAATTTTTCAAAAATATACTCTAGATTCAGTTCACCGCCCCATCCGAAGCCTTTTGCAAATGGGATTGCAATCGCGTTTCCATCGTTGATCTGCGCAAAGGTATAAGCGTCCAGCGCATCTTCCACATGCCCGCATATTACTCCCGGGAAGGAATTGCATGCAAGCATTGCCCCCTCTCCAGTTCCACATCCGGTGATCACATAGTCTGCTGCACCGGAATTTAATAAGACGGCTGCAAGGATCCCCACCTGCACATACGTCAACTGACATGCATCCTCTGTAGAATACATTCCATAATTATCTACGGAAAATCCCTTCTCCGCTGCTACTTTCTCAAGTGCATGCAGAATCATTTCATTCTTTGATGCCTGGCTGTTTTCATTGATTAATGCTATTTTCATACTATCTCGTCTCCTCCTGCTTCCTATGGCTGTTTTCCAATATAGGCGAGGATTCCCCCATCTACATATAAAATATGTCCATTTACGAAATCTGATGCATCTGATGCCAGAAATACTGCCGGGCCTGCAAGATCTTCCGGATTTCCCCATCTTGCAGCCGGTGTCTTTGAGATGATGAACTGGTCAAACGGATGTCTGCTTCCGTCCGGCTGTACTTCCCTGAGCGGCGCTGTCTGCGGTGTCGCAATGTATCCCGGTCCGATTCCGTTACACTGGATATTGTATTCTCCATACTCAGATGCAATGTTCTTCGTAAGCATTTTCAGTCCGCCTTTTGCTGCTGCGTAAGCAGACACAGTCTCTCTTCCAAGCTCACTCATCATCGAACAGATATTGATGATTTTTCCATGTCCCTTTTTAATCATGGATGGAATCACCACCTTAGACACAATAAACGGTGCATTTAAGTCAACATCCACTACCTGACGGAATTCTTCTGCAGACATTTCACACATCGGAATCCGCTTAATGATCCCTGCATTATTTACGAGAATGTCAATGACACCGACTTCCTGCTCAATCTTTGCGACCATCTTTATTACCTGGGCTTCATCTGTGACGTCGCACACATATCCTTTTGCATCAATTCCTTTCTCTTCATAAGCTTTCATTCCTTTTTCTACAAGTTCTTCCCGGATGTCATTAAAGACAATCTTTGCTCCTGCCGCTGCATAAGCAGAAGCAATTGCAAAACCAATCCCATAGGAAGCACCTGTCACAAGGGCAACTTTCCCTTCCAGTGAAAACGACTGATTAATCTCCATTTTTCTTCCTCCTTGTTATTTTTTCTATATCATCTGCTGTTCTCCGCTTCCTACTTAATCGCAGATCCCACATCGTTTGCCTTTACTTTTGCCTGCACGAAAATGTAAAGCAGAATGATTGGAATAACAGATGTCGCTAGTACAAGCATCAGCGCACCATGATTGACCGGCTCCATCGATACGGTCGACATATTTTTGATCACAAGCGGAATCGTAAATTTTTTCGGATCTGATAGCATAACTAATGGGAATAGGTAAGAGTTCCAGCTTCCCATAAAGATCAGAAGTGTGTTTGTCACAATACTCGGCTTTAATACCGGAACCGCCACACGCATAAAGATCTTAAATTCACTTGCACCGTCGATCCGGGCAGCTTCCATCAGCTCTGTCGGGAACTGCATCCAATACTGACGCATGATGAATACAGATGTTGTCGCACAAGCTGCCGGTAAAATGATACCTATCCTTGTGTTCGTCAACCCTACTTTACTCATAATGTAGAACAGCGGGATCAACGTTGTAAACCCCGGAATCATTCTGGAAATTACGATCAAGGTGAATACCAGTTTGTTTCCTCTGAATTTATATTTTGCAAGCGCATAGCCCGCCATCGTAGAACCCGCCACCGCAAGCGCTGTACTGATGACAGCAATGATAATGGAATTAACAAATGCCATAACATAACTGAATTTTTCAGTGATATACTGCCAGTTTTCTTCCAGATGTGTACCTATTGTAAAGTCAAGTCCTTTCCCAAGAATTGTCTGATTATCCTGCGTGGATGCAATGATCATATAAAGATACGGTGTCAGGAAGATGATCAGACCTATGATCAGTACAGTATATACAAGAATGTATGTCTTTCTTCTACTTTTACGCATCCTCTTCCCCTCCTACTTTAAACTGAATCGCAGATAAAACTGCTGCCACAAATACCATCGTCCATGCTATCGCCGATGCCTTACCAAAGTTTACCTGTTCAAAACTTGTACGGTACAAGTTAACTCCAACTGTGATTGCAGAGTTTTCCGGTCCATTGGAACTTCCAAAGAAGATATTCGGAAGTTCGAATGTTCCGATTCCTGAAATCGTTGCCAATACAACCGACATCATGATAATTGGTTTTAACTGTGGAATCGTGATGGAGAAAAACTGACGGATTCTTGAAGCACCATCGATCGACGCACTTTCATAAATATCTGCAGGGATACTTTGAAGTCCTGCAAGAAATAATACAGTATAATATCCTGCATTCATCCATACAACTGTGATTGTCATGGAGACTCGGATCCAAAATGGATCTGTGAGCCATGGAACAGCATTCATTCCAAGCTCCATTAACAAACTGTTGAATAAACCTGTCGGATTATAAAATGTCAGGAAGACAGAAGCTACCGCTACTGTTGATGTAACTGTCGGAAGATAATATGCTGTCTTGAAAAATCCTCTTCCGTGTAAGTGAGCGCTGTTTAATAAAGATGCAAGCACAAGTGCTACAAGAATTGTTAGCGGAATGTTGCATACCATAAAAATCAATACGTTTGTATAAGATTTAATAAATAATGGATCCCTAAACGTATCTATGTAATTCTGCAATCCCACGAATTCCATTGTTCCTCCGATTCTCATAAAACTGAAGGCGAACGAAACGATAACCGGAATCAATACCAGTACTAGAAACAGTACTAGAAATGGAAATAGGAATCCGTAAGCAGCTGATATTTTTCTCTTTTTTCCTCTTTTTGCTGTATTTTTCATTTTTGCCATAATTGTCCAAACCTCTTATTGATATAGGTATGCCACACTGTTTCTGTGTGACATACCTGCGTTTGTCTGCTGCCTCTTTTTATTTGTTTACTTTTACATTATGTTTTGCTGCAAAGTCTTCTGCTGCTTTTTCTAGTGCTTTGTCACTATCTCCAGAATTCCATGCATCATAAGTTGCTGCTGCAGCATATGCTCTTGCATCTCCGATTGTTGAGAATAAGTTTGTCCCCTTACTTGCCTCATTTGCTTCATTGAAGATCAAGTTTAATTTCTGATTGTTGTAAAATTCAAATTCTTTGTTAGCAGCTTCTGACTGATAAGCATTTTTATTCGAAGACACAACAGAAAGCTCGATTGCTGCTTCCAATGCCTTTTCATCTGTCATCGCATATGTTAAGAACTGTGCTGCCGCTGCTCCATTTTTGGCATTTCCACCAATATACCAGCTAGAACCACCTGAGATTGGATTGTATCCTGGATCTTCTTCAGAGAATGGAACTACTTTTGATACACACCATTTTCCTTTTGCATCCGGGAAGTTTGCTTCCATGTTACTTGCATACCATCCACCAGTCATGAACAGTGCTACTTCCTGATACATTGCCTCCTGATTATCTCCTGCGTAGAATGTAATCAGATCTTCATCAATCAGTCTTTGGATAATCTCCATTCCTTTTTTCGCCTCCGGTGTTGCAAGGTTGATATTTCCTTCTTCATCAAGAAGCGATACTCCCTGCTGTTCCATCAGAACTAATAACAACTCTACCTCTCCAGTCTCATTTAATGTCATCAGGTTCATTCCTGTTTTTTCTTTAATTACTTTTCCTGCTTCGATCAACTCATCCCAGGATTTGATATCTTCATATTTGATTCCTGCTTTTTCAAATGCTTCGATCTGGTAGTAGGCAACAACACTTCCCCAGTCCATTGGGAATCCTACGGCTTCTCCTCCAGATACCTGATTTAATGTGTCTACTTTCGCATCCAGGAACTGATCCCCATACTCTTCATAGAATCCATAATCTGTCGCACTTGCAAATCCATCTGGAAACTGCTCTAAAAGACCTGCCACTGACATATCCTGTATAAAGATAATATCCGGAAGCTGTTCTCCTGATACAAGCTTTGGTGATAACTGCTGTGTAGTTGCAGAACCTGGTGTGATATTTGTGATTTCCAGCTCAATATTTGCCCCCGTAGATTCATTGTAAAGTTCTGCCGCTTTTTTGATGAAATTCTCATTTTTCCCCTGCGGTACATATACAGAAAGTTTTACATCTTTGATCAGTTCATCTCCAACTTTTCCAATTCCTTCTGTTTTTCCTTTTTTGTCTTCTTTCTTTTCATCGCCACTTCCTCCGCAGCCTACTACTGACACTGCCATTGCTCCTGCTAATAACAGAGCTCCCACTTTTTTTAAGTTCATCTTTTCTCCTCCTTTATTTTACCAGTACATATTCCAGATTGATTTCAGACGAATCAGTGCTTCTAAGTAGAAGTAATCTCCCCAGATGCAACACTCATCGATACCATTTTTATGTGGAATAGAATATACTGCATGTTTTAAGACTCCGTTGGATACATCATCCTTCGTTGTATAGTTTTCATAAAGCGATCTAACGATCTTTACTGCTGTTTCCTCATATCTTGTCCTACGCTCATCCGTAAGCGGAAGGTGTTTTGCCAGTTCTAACAGCCCACATGCAAGAATTCCTGCGGAAGAACTGTCACGATATTCATCACCTGACTGAAAATACAGATCCCAGTACGGTACAAAGTCTTCTGGCAGATGCTCAAGATAATAATCTGCAATGTGTGCTGCCGTTTCAAGAAATGAAACATCTTCTGTATGTACATAGCTAAGTGCAAATCCGTAGACACCCCATGCCTGTCCCCTTGCCCATGCTGACTGGTCTGAATATCCCTGCGCTGTCGTACCTTTGATTGGTTCTCCGGTATGAATATCCATATAAAAAGTGTGATAAGTCGAATAATCTTCCCGCACAAGATATTTCTGTGCCTGTTTTGCATGGTGTTCTGCCGCTCTTCTGTATTTCTTATTCCCCGTAATATCACTGATGTCATACAGAAGCGACAAATTCATCAGACAGTCGATGATCATTCTTCCCTGCTGTGCTGGATCATTTAAGTTTCCCCACGCTTGAATAATTTGTGCCGTCTCATTATATCTGTCCATTAGACGATCTGCCGCCCGGATGGAAAATGCAAGCGCCTTCTCATCTCCGGTGATCTTATACTGAGCCAGTGTCGACAGCGAATATAAAAATCCAATATCATGCGTCTCCAGTGTCGTGCCTTCTTCCAAACGCTTTTGGAATGTTCCAATCAGCGGTTCAAGTGCCTCACAATACTTCTCATCTTGTGTCTCCTCATATAGAAGCCATAACATTCCGGTCCAGAATCCCGGTGTCCACTCAAAATTCTCCCATGCAGGGTAAATCAGCTGCTCCGAGTTCGGTGCTGGAAAAACTTCTTTGAACGTTCCCAGATTCTCATCTGCTTTTTTCTTCACATATGCAATTGCATCTGTGATCCATTCTGCCTGTTTCATCCTTTCCTCTTTCTCTCCTTTTATTTTTATTTTCTGTCAGGTACTACAGTACCTGAATGTCACTGACTTTTCCTTTTTGAAAATCAACTTTTTTCTGATTCTTTTAATATTCTAGAATATGCGATGTCACCTCTCCACCTTTTCTATGGAAGACGACTGTTCTCGCATAAACCGAAAGGTCTTCGACCAGATAAATCTGTCTTCGTGGATTGTCTTCCTCTTTGTGGTTCATGATAATGATCCACTCCTCATCTTTTTTTGTAATCTTCCATCCATGAACATACTCTATCGGAGTGACGTTACCAAACATGTCCTTCACCGGAATCGCCTCTATCTTATACTGTTTTCTCACTTGTTCCGCGATACAGATGACTGTCATTGATGCATCTCCCTTTGCTCTTGTCGTAACGACTGCACATTTTGACGGATACTTTGTGTTATATCCCGGCGAGATTTCTGTCTCCTCCAAACGGATTTCACTTTTCTGCATCACCCGCATCCGGAATACCTGCTTTTCATCTGCATAGAGAATCTCACGTCCATCCGCAATTACAGACCCTGATGCAAAATGGAAATATTGTTGGTAACTATGCTCCATTCTCGTAAAACTCTCATCGGTTATAATCCATATATTAGGCTTGATGTAGATGATCTTCCGATTTACAAACACACCATCATTCATGTAACCGAGATGCGCTCCCTGCAGATAACAGACTTCCTGATTCAGCAATACTGGACGCTTGATCGTCGTTGCCAGCTTCGTGTTATCCCAAGATCCATCCTGAATGATAAATTCCTTTTCATCTACCAGGAATGTGTTATGCGCTTTTGCCGCCTTAAATCTCTGCCGCTCCGGAGTATCTGCCCGATATGTATACCTCCCGGAATCAGTAAGGATCGGCACTCCTTTGGAGATGATCTCCATGTGGAGCAGGTCACAGTGACCATGTCCGCTTCCGATAAATCCATTTTTAAAAAACAAATAACTGTCATCTTCTCCCCAGCCGGTGCGGGCAAAATAATTCCCTACATCCCCGTGCTCATAATCCATCTGTCCTGGCGCTTTCCCTTCAATTGCTTTCCAGCAATCAATTGCCTCAACTCCATAATCACAGACAAGGTCTAACGTCGGTTCCTCCGGTGCAAAATATTTGTAAGTCTCATCTCTGAATATCAGATACATACCGCCGAGCAGTTCTGCCACATCTTCGATATCACTATCCCCATAGCAAAGCTGTGTCCCCATTGGTGTCCGCATATGCACCATCGCATCTGCCATCTTCTTTGTGATCTCTCTGCTCGACTTCGGAATCCTGATTCCTTTGTGATCCGCAATCCAGATGACCTCCGCCATACACTTTAACATCTCCACATGGTACATATAGGACTGCTCCCAGTGGAATCCGTCATTTGTCACCTGCAGCCGGATACAATGATCTAAGATTTCTACCGATCTTCGGATCCATTCTTCTGCCTCATCCCATTCTGAAAAATAGACACTTGCAAGAAATGTTCCATGAAACTCCAGCACCCTCCAGTTTGTCAGCGCATATGACGGCTTCCAGCTATTCATCAGATATTCTGTCTGCGCATGCATCGATCTTTCAATCTTTTTCCACAGCCCCTCGCTGATATCACCGGTGTTTTCCACATATTCTAATATTTTTACCCAGTTTTTTAACCGAAGTCCCACATCGAGCGTACGCCATGTCGTATAAGCCTTTCCTTCCGGATCACTCTGCGTATCGATCCAGTCCTTAATCTGACAAAATACTGCCTGCAGATACTTCTGCTCTCCCGTTGCCACATATGCCTGCATCAATGGAAGATAATAATTCTGTCTGCTCAGCATCCACATCCACTCTCTATCATTGTTATGTGTGTATGTCCAGTCAATCTTTTTCGGAAAGCAGATTTCCTCATGACATTTCTCCATATCCCACGGTTGGTCAAAAATAAATTTCTGTTCCGTCACACGGTCTGCCACCTGAAAATTTATTTCATCCTTATGGGTCCTAATAAATTCAAATACTCTTTTTCTATCTTGAAAATACATTGTCTGTCTCCGTCTTCTTTCCATCTCCCGTCTTTTGGTTTTCTATAAAAGTTCTGTCATTTTCACTGCATCCATATCGTCAAAATCTTGATTTTCCCCAACCATTCCCCAAATGAATGTGTATGCTCTTGTCGCACATCCTGAGTGTATTGACCAGCTTGGACTGATGACTGCCTGCTCATTTCTCATAACGATATGTCTTGTCTCCTGTGGCTCTCCCATATAATGCATCACAACTGCATCTTCTGGCAAATCAAAGTAGAGATATACTTCCATTCTTCTGTCATGCGTATGCGATGGCATCGTATTCCATACACTACCCGGCTCCAGCTTTGTCATTCCCATCTCTAACTGGCAACTTTCCACTTGCCCCGGAAGGATGTATTTACAAATTGTGCGGTGATTGGATTCTTCCAATGTTCCCAACTCTACTTTATTACAATCCTTTACGATTACAACACCTTCCTCCGGGGTCCCTTCTGGCTTGATCAGTACTGTCGGATATTTCTTATGTGCCGGTGCACTGTTCAGATAAAATTTTGCCGGTTGCTCTTTGACATTGCTCGCAAAAGTCACTTCCTTTGCTCCCATACCGATATACATTCCTTCTTTATGTCTGACCGGATACTCCTTCCCGTCTATCGTCACAGTACCATCTCCTCCGATATTGATCAGCCCAAGTTCTCTTCTCTGAAGAAAATATTCTGCTTTCAGTTCATCACCTGCTGTTAGTTCCAAAGGCTCTCCAAGCGGTGTCGCTGATCCCGTAATAATTCTGTCAATATGACTGTACACCAAACGAATCTCTCCTGGTACAAACACCTTCTCAATCAGGAATTCTTCTCGCAACCTTTCTGTCGTATAGTGCTTCACATCTCTCGGAGAGACTGCTGTTCTTACTTCCATGTTCTTCCTCCTCGCTGTTTTGAACTTGAATATATAATAGCATTCCCTATCCATAATTTCTTGTTGTTTTTTGTATAAAATCTTGCTTTTTTTGAACTCTTTGCAATCTTTTCATTCATTTTTAACATGAAATTTCATTTAAAATATTACTTTTTACAATACTCATTCACATTTTTATCTATTTTTTTATTATCCAAAACTATTTTTCATTCATTTTGCATATATTCGTTTCTAAATAAAGTTCAAAATATAATTTTTATTTGAAACCTCATCGAAAATAATTCTCTTTTTTAGCAAACTACGTCAGCTTATCTTATTTAGTTTTTAATAAAATACTAATTTCTTAACATTATTTGGCAAAAAAGACAGCTTTTGTGCTGTCTAAACTATCTTGTTTTTATCTATTACCTTGTCTACTTTATTTGAAATCTTATAAATAAAGGCACCCACAGATTATCTACTAATAATCCGTAAGTGCCTTTTTAATCTCATATAATTTTTGTCAAATAAAATGTCTATTTGGCAGATCCTAAAATCTGCTTTTTACACTAGTTTGTGTAGTTATCAAAGTATCCCTGCACTAACACAACCGGTGTTCCTTTGTCTCCAGAACCACTTGTAAGGTCACAGAGGGAACCAATCAGATCTGTGAGCTGTCTCGGTGTCGTTCCCTGAGAAGCCATATCTCCGACAAGATTGTCACTCTTTTCTTTGATTCTCTTGGAAATTGCTTCTTTTAAAGCTTCTCCGCTTAAATCTTTGAAATCGTTATCTGCAAGGTATTTTAATTTTACTTCGTTCGGAGTTCCGCGAAGTCCGTCTGTGAATGCCGGAGATACAACCGGATCAGCTAATTCCCAGATTTTTCCCTGAGGATCTTTAAATGCTCCATCTCCGTATACCATTACTTCCACATGTTTTCCTGTCTTGTCTAAGATCTGTTTTTGAATCTCATCTACAAGGTCACGGCACTCTCTTGGGAATAACTTGATCATGCCTTCTGTAGACTTGTTAGATCCTAACAATCCATATCTCTCATTGCATCCGCTTCCATCTACCGGCGCTGTCAGGATGTCGTCCATTCCGCATACACGCTCTGCACCTGCTGCTTTGAGAATACGTTTTGTTCTTGCTCTTGTGTGGATATCACAAGTCATTACATTCTTTGTATAATCTAAGATTGTTCTCGGATTGTTTGCAAAGATAATCTCTACTTCTGCACCTGCTTCTCTGATCAGCTGTCCGTAATATTCTACATAATCTACACCTGTAAATTCATGCTTATTCTCTCCGAACAGTTCTCTGTATTTCTCCAAAGTAAGTACATCGCTGTATGGATTGATTCCTGCTTCATCCAGCTTGTCTAAAGATACAAGCTGATTTCCAACTTCATCACTCGGATAGCTCAGCATAAGAACTACTTTCTTTGCGCCCATCGCAATTCCTTTTAAGCAGATCGCAAAACGGTTTCTGGATAAGATCGGGAAAATAACACCGATTGTCTCGCCGCCTAATTTTTCTCTTACATCACTTGCGATTGCCTCAACAGAAGCGTAGTTTCCCTGTGCTCTTGCAACGATTGACTCTGTCAGGGAGATGACGTCTCTGTCTCTTAACTCAAAGCCTTCGCTTGTTGCTGCATCTAATACACTTTCTACTACAATATTTGCGAGGTTGTCGCCTTCTCTGATGATCGGGCAGCGGATTCCTCTTGATATAGTACCTACTTTACGTTCCATCTTTTGCACTCTCCAAATCTATTTCTTTAATTTACTTGCTTCCTGCACAGGATGTCAGAATCATAAATCCGGCATCTCTGCATATTGCAACAGTATTATAATATAAAACAAAGAGAATGTAAAAGATTTTCTTCTACATTCCTATGTTTTTTTATTTTTTCCTGCTTTTTACCCTATAACTTCCTTCAAATCGCAAAAACAAAGGCTTTTTCCATGTTTAATAATCAGATTTTTTCCCGAAGCACTTTATAAATATAAGACACCGGAAGTCCGACCACATTATAGTAATCCCCGTCAATCTTTGCAATATGTGCTGCAAATCTGCCTTGTATTCCGTATGCGCCCGCTTTATCCATTGGTTCCCCAGTCGCAATATAGGACTGAATCTCCTCCTCTGTCATTACATCTACATATACTTTTGTCTGGACCGCATGGGAAATGACTTCTTCTTGCCCCTCCTTGTCATAGCAGATCACAGCTACTCCGGTATAGACATCATGGGCATCCCCCTGAAGTGCTTCCAGCATGCGCGCTGCATCTTCCTTATCTTTTGGCTTTCCTAAAATCTTCCCTTCATGCGCCACAACAGTATCTGCACCGATGATTATCCGGTCACAATCTTCTTCTCTATCCGATGCAGTCTTCTCCGCCACGTCCTTTGCTTTTAAAAGCGCCAGTTCCTTTACGATTTCCTGCGGTTCCGTGCTTTGATATACCTCTTCTTTTTCGCTTGTCACAACCTCAAATGTATATCCGATCTGCGCAAGCAACTCTCTGCGTCTCGGCGAACCGGAAGCTAAAATAATCTTCTTCATCTGATCAACTCCTTATAGCTGTAAATAAAGCTGTCTGCGTGCCTTTGGATTTCTTCCCATTCATCTTTTGAATGTGCATCGTACACACCTACCGTATAAAATCCTCCTGCATTCGCCCCTTGTACCGCTTTTAGAATATCTTCAAATACTGCACATTCTTCCGGCAAAAGTCCCATCTTTTCAGCCTGTCTCTCATAAATATCCGGAAACTCTTTTCCCCTCGGTACTTCTCGCACAGTCGTGTAGGACTCAAACAGATCCAAAATTCCATTTCGCTCCAATGCCGGCAAAAACATCTGCGGTTCACAGGATGTCGCAATTCCAATCTTGATCCCCCGTTTTTTCAGATAACGAAGATATTCCTCTGCTGACGGCTTTAGCTGTACTTGATTTGCATAAGCATCTGTCGCCATCTGATACCATTCTGCAATGATCTGCTCAGGTGTTTCTAAAAATCCAAACCGTTCAATGGTATAGACTGCCGCCCGTTCAAACCCAAGAGGCGCAATACTTCTCAAATAATCTTCCGGAACTTCCAGTCCTCTTTTTCCAAGAAATTTCTTATCAATTTCTTCCCAGATATGCATCGAATCCAAAATCGTTCCGTCTAAATCAAAAATAATCCCTTTTTTTCCCATTCTCTGTACCCTTTCTTTCGAGATATTTTCTTCCTCCTCTGTAAATGTCTTTATCTCGTCTGGCTCTTTCCACAATCGTTGCAAATTATTGTGTATTATAATATATTTTTCTCATTCATACAACTTTTTTGTTCACTGATCGGAAGGCATGCTATAATAAGAAAAGATATTATTTTGGGAATGGAGAGATCTGAATTATGAATACGAAAACAAAGTCTACTTTAATGACTGAGGGGCCCATTTGGAAACGGATGATCCTATTTGCCATTCCGCTGTTCCTTGGAAACCTCTTCCAGCAGCTTTATAACACCGCCGACTCCCTGATCGTTGGAAACTTCCTTGGAAGTGATGCCCTTGCCGCTGTCAGTTCTTCCGGAAGTCTCATTTTTCTAATGGTCGGCTTTTTCAATGGCATCTCACTTGGTGCCGGCGTCGTCATTGCCAGATACTTTGGCGCACGCGAGAAGGAAAAAGTACAGGATGCCATTCACACAACCGTTGCTTTTGGAATTGTGGCAGGAATTCTTTTGACTGCCATCGGACTGATCATGACACCTACTTTTCTTAGGTGGATGGGAACTCCCGCAGATGTATTAAAAAATTCAGTGCTGTATTTCCGCATCTACTTCCTCGGATCCATTGCATTTGTACTTTATAATATTTTTGTTGGAATCCTTCAGTCTGTCGGTGACAGCAGACATCCTTTGATCTACCTGATCATTTCCTCTGTGACAAATGTAGTTCTAGATTTGCTTTTTATCGGTGTGTTCAGATTTGGTGTGGGATCCGCAGCCGTCGCCACAATCCTTTCACAGTTTTTAAGTGCAATCCTCTGCCTGATCCATCTGATGCGCTGCAAAGAAGATTATCAAATCGACCTAAAGAAAATCCGCTTTGACTTTCCAATGCTAAAGCTGATTATTTCTAACGGACTTCCTTCTGGCTTCCAGAACTCGATCATTTCTTTCGCAAATGTCATCGTGCAGTCCAACATCAACTCCTTTGGAAAAATGGCAGTTGCCGGCTGCGGTGCTTACTCAAAGATCGAGGGATTTGGCTTCCTGCCGATCACATGCTTTGCACTGTCTCTGACTACCTTTATCAGCCAGAACCTCGGCGCCAGACAGTACGAACGTGCAAAAAAAGGCGCAAAATTCGGTGTGCTCTGTTCCATTACTATGGCAGAGATTGTCGGAATCATTATCTTCTTTACCGCTCCATACCTTGTTGCCGCATTTAACAATGATCCACAGGTGGTAGCTTTTGGAACTGCACAGGCACGTACCATTACTTTGTTCTACTTCCTCCTCGCATTTTCGCACTGTATTGCCGGAATCCTCCGCGGGGCTGGAAAATCTACGATACCGATGTTCGTTATGCTGATCTGCTGGTGCATAATCCGTGTATCTTACATTACCGTCGCTGTCCGGATCATCCCAGATATTAAAGTCATCTTCTGGGCATACCCGATCACCTGGACATTAAGTTCGATTTTATTTATCATCTACTATTTTAAAGCAGACTGGATCCATGGATTTGACAGGCGGAATTAATCTGCTAGTCAGACAGATACCTTTGCAAATTTGATACAGAAGACAGAAACTGAGCAAAGCAAGACTTTTCGTATTTGCTTTACAATGTTTCTGTCTTCTTTTGTTTTCAAAATAATACTTTTACGACGCCCTGTATGCAAACTATATTACACAAATGCAATATATACTTGACATACTTTTATATATTTCATATACTGAAGACAAGAAGACAGAAATCAAGTCAGCAGCATGCATTGCATCTACTGGCTGGAAGGGAGATTCTTAACCGTATATGAAAAATATGAAACTAAAGATTGCCCGCATGGAACAAGGGCTTTCGCAAGTCCAGCTTGCAGAGATGACCGATGTGACCAGACAGACGATCGGTATGATTGAGGCCGGAGATTTCAATCCTTCGCTGAAACTATGTATCCGAATCTGCAAGGCTTTGGGCAAAACATTAGACGATTTATTTTGGGAGGTTGAGTAGCTATGAAGAAAATTATTGACGAACGTCAGGAACTGGAAATGATGAAAGTAGAACGCACTGGATTCTGGATTATGTGGGGCGTACTCCTTCTGTCACTTCTGGTGCAATCACTTTTTCTCGGGGCAGGTCCAAAGCAGATTGCCGGAGAAAATATTTCATTTCTGGTCGGATGTCTGATCGTTGTGATCGGCTGTGTGAAGAAAGGGCTTTGGGGATATGACTCTACACCATGTATGAAGACTTATCTTAGTGCCAGCCTGATTGGAACACTGATTTTTACCTTTTTACTCGGCGCAGGTCTCGCATGCAACGGCTCTGAACATGTACTGTCCATTTGCGCCCTGTTTGCCATCAGTATTTTCTTTTTGATGTTTGTAGTTTTGTTTCTAATGGGAACTTTCACAAAGTATCGCCAGAAAAAGCTTGCCAGACAGTTCGATGATGACACAGATTTTCTTGACTGATCGAAATTGTACAACACCGTTGGCAAAGTCCAACTTGATATGCTTACAACTGTAACACTACATCACACCGAAACTATGCTTCGGAAATAAGGAGGGGTCTCTATGGAATTTGAGCAAGATTATATTATGCGGATGATCAAAAGTATCGTCAGCTTCTTCATCAAGCTGATCACTGGGAAGTCAGATACGGTCTATGAACTGCCCTCTGATGGGTTTTACACCCCTTGCGATGATATTTTCGCACGGATCCTTTCCCTCGCAGACGGCGGAAAAATCAACGAAGCCGAGAACCTTCTATACGCAAATGTCGAACCTGACAGCAAAGACTATCTGCTGATGGGACTGACGTTCTATTCGCATATTAACGAATATACCGATAATTTCTTATCGGATCACAATTACAGCCGCCAGGAGATTCAAGATGGAATCATCGCTTTTGCAAAAGAATTTACAATCGACGAAATGAACTGCCTATCGCTTTATCAGACACTAGAAGAAATGTTATAAAACATACTTTTTTTAGTTCCGTAAGGCCACATGGATGTCTCTGCATCTCTGATTTACAGACAATTACAGCCAAATCTTTTTCAAAAGAAAAATACGAAAGTGATAACCAATTATATCAATTTAATTTTCATTGGATTATCACTTTCGCGTTTTTATATTCCTATATCATCTTATTTTCATAATCTTGTAACTCTTAAAAAACATTATTACTAACCACCAATACCCTTACACCCATAAAAAAGGCTTCAGTATCTTCTGACCATCCGGTAAAACATTCCTTTCCCTGCTGGTGTTGACATCTCAAATTCCGTTCCTTCTATACGAAATCCTACATTTTGATAACATTTAATGGCTCTTTGATTCCAACTTCTGACATACAGGCAAAGCAACCTACCCGGATACTGCTTTTCAACCTCTTCGCAAACCAACTTTAATATAGTTGTCCCATAATGCTTTCCGCAAAGCTCTGGGCGCACACCAAGTCCTATCGTAATCTTCTGAATCCCGGGACATACATGGACAAATCCGACCAATTCTCCATCTTCCCATGTCCCGCAATATTCCTCTTCCTTCTCGGGATTGAAAAATCCACACTGTTCTCTTCTCATTTGTTCATGATCAGAAAGATTATACATCGCATATTTTCCATCATATTTCCATCCACAGATCTCTTTCTTATCTTTTTCACTCAGATACCGTAATTCTATCTGCATCTTCACTCTCCCCAGACATCCTTTAGCTCTTTTTTCCCAAGTCGTACCTCTTCCATCTGACCGGAAATCTCTTCATCGAGGTAATCAAACAGATAGTTTTTCCCCTTCTGCGGACGATTCAGATATTCTTCTCTTATCTGGCGCTGCACTTCTTCCACCTCCGTCCGAAGCTCCCGGGCAGATAACAGCTTTCCACCTTGTCCCAGTGTCACAACCTGCTCTACATTATCCGAAGTAGCAACCGTTACATGGTATTTTCTTCCAATCTCATGAACAACTTTTTCAATATACTGGTCTGCAGTCTCCGCTTCTTTCGTATACACGACATAGATGTTATGGTATTTCTGAACCCCTAATTCCTGCCCTTGCACCTTGTATGCATCAAACACAAGAATCAGATTACATTTCTTGAATCCCTGATAGTTGCACAACACATCCATCAGTTTATTTCTCGCCCCTTCGATATTGACTTTTGCAAGCTCTTTTAGATCTTCCCATGCAAAAATCACATTGTATCCATCTACAAGCAGATATTCTTCCATCTGATCCTTTCGAATCCGCTTTTGTCTTTCCTCCGGGCTCTCTACTCGCCGCTCAGCAATCGGACGTTTTCTCTCTATTTTTCCATAGGTACGAAGGAAAATTTCCTCTAGTTCTTTATCCTCTTCAACACTTCTCGAAAAACTACTCGAAACTCTTCCACTCTGTACGCTTCCCTGACCTTTCTTAGCCTCAATTGCCGATTTCTCTTTTTCTGCCTCAGGTGTCCACACATATTCCAAATGCATATGATCCGGCACTTGATCCCAGCTGACATGAAAACCTGCTCCATGCGCACAGAAAACGGATCCGGTCGGATTGTCCAGATCTCCCTCGGAATCATATCCGATCTGCTCTATCACTTCCTCTGCATTGTGGCAAGGTGCATATCCCTTTAAAGTACAGAACAGTCGTCCTCTTCCTTTCGTGTAACTTGTCACTTCCAGCTGATAATCCCTCATCTCAGATACCGGAGCGCTCCCAGTGATCACCGCAAAGTCCCCCTCTGTATCCGGTGTCTGAAATTCTCCTGCCATTCTCTGAATATCTGTCAGTGCTCTTCCGACAAATTCAGCCGGGATCTCCATCCGAAATTCATAGTACGGTTCCAAAAGCACACTTTCTGTCGATTTTAACCCTTGGCGAACCGCACGGTAAGTTGCCTGACGGAAATCTCCTCCTTCTGTATGCTTCAGATGTGCCCTGCCTGCAACAAGCGTAATCTTCATATCTGTGATCGAAGATCCAGTCAGCACACCCCTATGCTCTTTTTCGGCCAAATGTGTTAAAATCAGCCGCTGCCAGTTTCGGTCAAGGACATCCTCACTGCAGTCTGCCGCAAACACAAGTCCACTTCCCGATTCTCCTGGTTCTAGAAGCAGATGTACTTCCGCATAATGGCGCAGCGGCTCAAAATGCCCGACACCTTCCGCCGGACGTTTGATCGTCTCCTTATATACAATATTTCCCGGTCCAAACGTGACTTCTGTCTGAAATCGTTCCCGGATCATACTTTGTAAAATCTCTGTCTGTACTTCCCCCATCAACTGCGCATGAATTTCCCCAAGTTCCTCATTCCACACGATATGAAGCTCCGGATCTTCTTCCTCCAGCTGGCGAAGCTTGAGCAGCATTCCGTGGGTATCGCATCCTTCCGGGAGTATCAGCTGATAATTTAAAACCGGAGTCAGCACCGGCCCTTCCGATGGCGGCTCTGCCCCAAGTCCTTCTCCCGGATACGTTTTCGTAAGCCCGGTCACCGCACACACGCGCCCTGCACGCACTTCCTGAACCGCATCATATTTCTCACCGGAATAAATCCGGATCTGGCTAACCTTCTCCTCCACATCCTGATATCGTATCAGATCCCGGACTTTTAATACACCCCCGGTCACTTTCAGATATGTCAGACGGTTCCCCTGCGGATCCCGCGCGATCTTATAGACTTTTGCGCCAAATTCTTCCGGGTAGGACCGCTCTTTGGCATAGCATTCCAAGCCGGCAAGGAATTCCTTCACCCCAATATTTTTTAACGCAGAGCCGAAATAACACGGAAATACTTTCCGCTCCCAGATCAGTCTGGAAATCTCCCCCCGTTCGATCGTACCATGTTCCAGATACGTTTCCAGCACCTGCTCCTCTGCCATAGCTACATTTTCCAAAAATTCTTCCGAATCTTCCGCTTCCCCAAACCGGATACAGCTTCCTGAAAGCTTCACACGCAGTTCCTCCAGCAATTTCTCTGCATCCGTACCATTTTGATCCATTTTGTTGATGAACAAAAAGACCGGGATCCGATACTGCTTTAAGAGCTTCCACAGTGTCTCCGTATGCCCCTGCACACCGTCCGCTCCGTTGATCACAAGGATTGCATAATCAAGCACCCGGAGTGTCCGCTCCATTTCTGCTGAGAAGTCCACATGCCCCGGCGTATCCAGCAGTGTAACCTCCAGTTCTCCAAACACAAGCTCTGCCTGCTTGGAAAAAATCGTAATTCCCCTCGCACGCTCCAGTTCATAAGTATCCAGATAGGCATTCCCATGGTCCACCCTTCCCTGCTGCCGGATCCTTCCGCTCAGATAGAGCATACTTTCCGACAAGGTTGTCTTTCCTGCATCTACATGGGCCAACAACCCGATACATATATGATTTGACGGCTCTTTCGCCGTATTTTTTTCTCTGTCCTCAGACATATTTTCCATGAAAATCCCCCTTTCTGTGATTGTTAATACAAGGATTATCATATCACAGAAAGAGGGATAAGTCGACCAGTCCTTCTTTTTATCTCGCAGGGAGTGCGGTCTGCAGATCCAAGATAAGTCTGCCGCACAGCTTTTGGGGCAGATAAAGTTCCATCCCGGGCGCTATATCATCACCGGAATATACAGAAACAGCACAAACCGCTCCTCTTCTTTTGTAATTTCCATGCTTCCCCCATATCTCTGTACGATCTCCTGAATGCTCTTCAACCCATATCCGTGCAGCTTCCGATCTTTCTTCGTCGTCTGCGGAAGGAGGCCCGGCGCAGCCTTTTCCGAAATTTTTCCTTCACTTTTTGCAGTGTTTTCTATCTTCATCACAAACAATCCTTTCTCATTCTTGGCCTGCAGAGAAATTTTTCTTTTTTGTCCGGGCAATTTTTCACACGCCTCAATCGCATTGTCAAGACTGTTTGCAAACAACACCGAGAGATCCACCGAATCCATGTCAATTTTGGACGGCACTTGCAGATCATACGCAAATGCAATCTGTTCCAGCTCCATTTTGCCGGTCTTTGTACTCAGCACGGCATTGATCACCGGATTTTCACAATACTGTACATTCCTTTTGATCCCCGGACGATCCAGAAGTTTGTCGAGATATGCCTTGTGTTCCTCCCCGGAAAGTCCTGCAAGTGTCCGAAGATGATTTGTCATATCGTGCCGCAGTTTTCTGACTTCCAGCTGCTGCCGCTCCAATGATTCATAATAGAGCTGATTCATTTCTAAAAGCCTGCTGCTCTGCTCCAGCTCATACTGATGGGATAACACAACGACTGCCCAGATCAGACCGACAAATGAAAGGATACAAAGACAGAGGATCGTCTTATTGAACGCCGCATTTGCTGTAAGAATTTCACCATTGTACTCCTGAAACAACACAACCGACAAAACGGTACAAAAAGGTGTCAACGTCAACAGTCCCAAAAGACTCCAGAGCCGATTGGACAACTCATAGGATTTCTTCGGGACAAATTTTTTTACACTGCAATAGATCATCAGGTAAAAAAGCAGTTTTACAGACAGATAGACGATTCTTTCCTGCTCCGTCGGTATTCCACTGTCAGCCGACAATAGATAATTATCTATCAGCACACTAAAAGAAGATGTCAGGCTGATGATCATAAAGGAAAGTGACAGCTTTTTTAACAGACTTCCTTCACATCCGAGCAGGATTCCCGCCACAAATATCAGCACCGTCGGAGGGAGGTTCACCAGATCCCCGATAAAAAACGGCATAGAGCTCAGGAGCCAACTGCATCCAAAGAGCAGAAGCTTCCAGTACCACTGTCGGCGTACCACAAAAAATCGTTCGATCGTAAAGCTGACTGCCAAAGCAATAAAGATTGAGCAGATTATCTGAAACACCCTGAAATACTCCGCAATCGAAAGAATCACTTTTTCTATCATGAGAGATCACCACCGATCATGGCTTTCGCAAGCGCTGCAACCGCATCCTGCTTCAGCGCCCGGCTGATCGGCAGTTCCTCGCTTCCGATCCGCACCGAAGATGCGCCGATATAGGACACCGCATCTGCATTGACAAGGTAGCGCTGATGGATCCGCACGAAAGTTCTCCCGACCCGAGCTTCCACCTCATCCAGTTTGGCATAGAAGGACAGCTCCTTTTCCCTTGTCACCGCCACCACTTTTCTCTTCTCACTGTAAAAATACTGTATTTCATCCTGGTAAAGCCTGTATACGCCGTCCCCATTCTGAAAGACAAACTGCTTCTGCCGCACCTGCTCCAGCTGTCTGCGCACACGCGAAAGCACACTGGAAAGCCGGTCCGCATCCACAGGCTTTACAAGATAATCAACTGCCTGCACACGGTACCCCTCAAACACAAAATCCCGAAAACCAGTCACAAACACGATCTGGATTCTTGTGTCAAATTCCCGGATCTGCTCCGCTGTCCGGATTCCGTTAACCCCTTTCATCTCCACATCCAGAAACAGAAGGTCAATCTCACCCGGATGTTTCTTCAGCCAACTGACCGCCGTCTCTCCCCCGGAAAACTCATAGACAATCTCCTCGGTTTCTTCTAAGAGTTTCTCAAGTTCCAACCGAAGCGCATCTCTTGCATAGCATTCATCATCACAGATTCCAATTCTTAACATGATCTATACCTCCTCAATGTCCACAGAATTAAGAACTATCACACACCGAATACCTTGTCTCCATGCGACATTTACATATTTCCATTGTGCCCCCCATCTCCTGGCACATCTATTTTCCTATGCATTATAACATAAATCTTTGTCTCTGCGCCTCCTGCTTTTCTCTCTCCGGATACAAAACTTTACATTCCGGCTGCTATTTTTTACATTTCTCCTCATCCCCCTCCAAACATTACATCAGAACTGCCATTCTTTCCATCCCAAATTTTACTTCTTCTTTTCCATGCTATACTTTTTTCAACAGCAACACAAAAGAACAATCCGGGATCATAAATTTCCATAAACTCCGGATTCTGTCCATACAGATTTCATTCAAACAATTCAGAAAGGTGGTATTTCTATGCTGTATGTAAAAAATCTTCATAAATCTTATCAGGTCGGAGCGACCAGCTATGAGGTGTTAAAAGGCGTCAGTCTCAGCGTTGCACAAGGCGAATTTGTCGCTGTCATGGGCCCGTCCGGCTCCGGGAAAAGCACACTTTTAAACTGCATCTCCTGCTACATTCCATTTGAGGAGGGCAAGATTACACTCGGACAAAAAGAATTAAAAGGCTTGTCGGAAGATGCCCTTGCACATATCCGAAACGAAAAACTAGGATTTGTCTTTCAGGATTTTATGCTGCTTGATGGACTAACCGTACGGCAGAACATCCTCCTCCCTGCGATCATCCGAGGAAATGTGGGAAGAAAGGAAGAGACGATGGCAGACCGGCTCTGTAACTTATTTGGTATTGCGCAGATTGCAGGCAAATATCCGGCAGAAATTTCCGGTGGAGAACGGCAGCGGACCGCAGTTGCAAGAGCACTGATCAACTCCCCGCTTCTGATCCTCGCAGATGAACCGACCGGAAATCTTGACTCGAAATCCAGCCGCGCTGTCATTGATTCTTTCCTGGAGGCAAAAGCTTCTCTGAAAGCAACCATCTTCATGGTGACTCATGACAGCTTTTCCGCCTCCTTCTGCGACCGTGTCATCCTGCTCAAAGATGGAGTTGTCTATAAAAATATGGAACGAAATAGTTCCCAGCATGCTTTTCACGATGCACTTTTAGAGGAATTAAAACAGATGAATACGTTAGAAGAGGAGGAAGAGAACGATGAAAACCTTAACTGATACTTTTTCTGCCTTAAGAAAAAAGAACCGGAAAAATTACACACTGTACTTTATCTGTAACTTTACAGCGCTTTTACTGATCACAGCCTACTCCGCGATCCTGACTTCGCCGACTGTCCTTCTCGTTCTTCCAGAAGGCGGCGACAGCAGAAAACAGGCAATGATGATCTTCGCACTCGCCTGCATCGGATGCGTAATTTTTACCATCTATGCCGGAAATATCTTCTTCCGCATGAAGTCAAGAGAACTCGGAATCTTCCTCGCACTGGGAACTTCTAAAAAAGTACTTCGAAATCATCTGTACAAGGACACTGCTGTCACTTCCTTAAGCGCTTCCCTGCTCGGAACCTCACTTGGGATTCCATTTGCCTGGTCTATCTGGCAGCTGTTTCGTCTGCTTGTTGTAGATAGCACTGAGATGCGTTTGGTTCTGGACTTTCGCTGTCTCCTGATTCCGGCAGCCTTTATCCTGATCATTTTACTTTTTGCATTTCTCCTTGGAAGACGGACACTTTACCGCACCAACATTATGGATGTCGTGAATGAAGAACACAAAAATGAACCCGTGCGGGATGTAAAGCCATGGTATGCCTCCGTCGGTATTTTGCTGATGATTCTCGGAGGAACCGCCGGGTATTTTGGACCAACGATTTATCAAGTAGTATTCCGGCGCTTTTCATCCCCATTTTTACCCCTCCTTTACATACCGCTCTTCATCGGTCTGTATATGTTTCTTTTGCACATTGTGGTACGCGGGTTCGGAAATCATAAAAAGCATCCATACAAAGGGATTATCTCACGCAGTATGATGAAATTTCATGGAAAACAGACTGTAAATAATATGATGGTCATCGCACTGCTCGTGGCTGGCGGCGCCTTCGCACTGTTCTATATCCCAACGCTACAGACCAGTCAGGCGATGCAAGTAAAATCCACTCCATATGATTATTCTTTCCACTATCCCATCGGTCAGCCAGTTCCAGGAAAAGAAGAAATTGCAGATCTTGCCAAAGATTATGACCTCTCGATTAAAGATTACAAGGAAGAAGCAACCATCCTTCTCGGCATGTCAACCACGGTAGAACGAACTACGGACGACGGAAAACTCTACACTGTCTATGAGGAATTTGCCAATGAGGGAACCTTCCTTACCGCTTCCGCTTTTGAATTTCTAACCGGACAGAAGACAGAAGTTGCACCCGGAACATACAAAGCAATTTCCAATGAGGACGAGACCGACACCTACTGGCTCACCTCCGACGCAGATCAAATCATCAACATGACGACGATGAAAAAACTTCCGGTTACTTTTGACGGCTATCTGCACTACAGTCTGTTCTCCGGGCGCTCAAACTATTATGTTCTAAACGATACAGACTACGAAAATATGGAAGTCGGTCTAGGCGATGAATGGAAGGAACATCAAGTCCTGTTTAACATTGACGGAGAAGACAACTACGAATTTGCCGACAAATTATTCCATGTTTTCATGGATGCACTCGGAGAAAAATACGCAATCTCATCCAACTATGACCGCGTTGTAAAATATGGTCGTTCCGTCAATGGGAAAAGTTACTTTCTCGATGAACCTGAGTATGCAGCCGATGCAAAAGTAGATTATGCAGACTGTGACGGCAGCACTTTCCGATTCGGATGGAAATACATGCCTTCCTTCAAAATGCTGGACTCCACTGATTTTGTTCGCACAACGGCAGTTTATCTGATGCTGTTCTTCTTTATCACCATTATCTGTGTCATGGCAGCGCTGATCATCTGCTATACAAGAAGCATCTCCATCGTCCTGAACAACCGCTACGTCTTTGAGGATTTGAAACGACTCGGCGCCTCCCCTGCATTCCTCACAAAAGAAGTAAAAGCACAGACGAGAAAAATCTTCTTTACCCCTTCCATCATTGGAATGGTCGCTATGTACTTCTTCTTTTCCATGATCATGTACGCAAATGACGGCACCATTTCTTTCACGGAAATTGCCTCACTGCTTGTATGCCTGGCACTCTTATTCGTACTTGTCCTGATCATCTGGATTGTATACAATGTAACCGTCCGCAAGATGGAACAGATGCTGGGAATACAACAGTCCAAGAATATGAATCGGGTAATGCAATTGGAGTAATGTAAGTTACATAGCTACATAAAAATAACCGATAGAAATAAACAGGTTTGTAAAAATAATTGAACTATATGAAAAATGCCGTAAAGTGCTTCTTACGACCACTTTTACGGCATTCTTTGTATCACTCATTTATTTTTGTAAATATTTTTCTTTCAGTTCCTGAACCTTTGCATTATATGCTGCATTCTGCTTCTGCTGAATCAAATTTCTCTTAATCGCCTCTTTTACCTCATCAAATGCTGCCACAGATGCCTCATTTTTCTTCTCAACTTTGATCAGATGATAACCAAACTGTGTCTTTACCGGTCCTACCACATGACCAATCTCAGCTGCAAATGCTGCTTCCTCAAATTCTTTGACCATCTGACCCTTTCCAAACTCTCCGAGGTCTCCTCCTCTTGCACCAGATGGGCAGGTAGACGCTTCCTTTGCAGCATCCTCGAATGCTTTCTCTCCACTTGTAATAGACTCCAGAACAGAAGTACACTTTTCTTCTGAATCTACTAAAATATGTTTTGCACTAACTGTCTCTCCCTTTGTAAACTGCTGCTTATTTTCCTCATAGTAAGCTGCCACTTCCTCATCTGTCACAGTTACATCCTTTAATGTCTCTCTCATCGCGAGCTGCGCAAGAATATCTCTCTTCGCATTTTCTAAAATCTTCGCAAATTCCTCAGTCTCCTCAAGCTTTGCATCCTCCCCTGCCTGCGCAAATAAGTGCAGAGAAATCAGCTGCTCCAAATACTGCTGTCTAAACTGTGGATTTGTAACATACGCCTGCTGTTCTCTTGGAGCATTCTGTAAAAATGCATCCAATTCCGCATTTGTAATTTCCTTACCTGCAACGACTGCTAAAACTTCATTACTCATGATATTTCTCCTTTTGTTTCAAAAATGGTTATGAGTAATATGATACTATAGAGGGGGAGGATTTGCAATTTGAACTTATATTCTTCCTGCGGAAACTTCCTCTTTTCCCCTTCTTATCACCATGCATTTTTAACCTATCTTGGCATTACTATAGAAAGAAATTTTTTTCTCCAACACAATAATACTTCACATAATATAACGGTACTCTAGAATCCAAAAATGCAATACACTCCATTTTTAACACTGACGATTTATGTAAAATCTGAAGACTTCCTGTACCTTCCGAGACGGAAATTCTGTCTACAGCCGAACCTTTACATGCCCCAGATTCAAAGGATATATTTTTTCATAAATTTAATTTTATAGAAAGATACGATTATTCCATGATTTCAAAACATCTCATGTTACAGTTTATCGGTTTATCCCAGTTTTCAGCTGCAAGCTGCATTGGCATTTAAAAACATCTCATGTTACAGTTTATCACTCCATATAGTGGTTCAGTTGTCAAGACACAAATTTAATCTTTTTATAATGAACAGATATATGTAGTTGAAAAGGGGAAGAATGTCCCCCTTAAGCTGCATATTCAATCAAAAGTACCGGATAATAGTAGGATGCCGGAGTTTGATTGTTAATAGCTGTCAGATACAGGAATCCACGTTTGATGGGATATAAATGATGTCGATTGACCATGCCTGATTTGGACGGTCGATAACGGCATTGCGAAGCAGATACGGGCAGACTTTTGCCTGTTACATACGCTTAGAAAGGTTTATTTTGGGATAGATAGGATCAATCCCCATTTCTGTCATGTAGCGGCGTGCTTTGCGACGGCCAACCTTATGACCACGCATTTTCAGTTGTGAAGACATCTGACGGGCACCCCATGCCGGATTGTCCGTGTGTAAACGGTCTATGATTGCCTTACAGTCCAGTTCTTCCTGAGAAACAGGAGTTCCATTATAATATATGCTGGTGCGATCAATATCAAGCAATCTAGCACCTGTTTTAATAGAGAGCTCTTTACTCTTCAAAAGGTTTCGGACTAAATTTACTCTCGTAGTCAGGTCCAAGTGTTTCTTCAGATTTTTTCAACCAATCCACCTGCATGGTGAGTTGCCCAACTTTTTTTGCGTATTCAGCTTTTTCCCTGCGTTCTGAAGCCAGCTTCTCTTTCAGGTTCTCTTCCCGTGTATCGTCAAAGACAACGGAAGCTTTATCAAGGAATTCCTTCTTCCAATTACGGAGAAGATTTGGCTGAATGTTATTTTCAGCAGCAATTGTATTTAAGTCTTTTTCTCCCCTGAGCAGTTCAATAACAATCTCAGATTTGAATTTTGCGGAGAAATTTCTTCTTGTTCGTGACATAATAATAATCCTTCTTTCTGTATTGGTTACAACATATCAGATTCATTATAAAATGTCTCGGAAAGTGTCTTAAATTACTATACCATTATACCAGGTGGAAGGAACGGATAAAGAAAAATTAAGATTTAAAAACATCTCATGTTACAGTTTATCCCACCGCGCTGATTCATTTAAAAACATCTCATGTTACAGTTTATCGAAATAAATACAGACACATGGATGTTATGGAGTATTATTTAAAAACATCTCATGTTACAGTTTATCTGTCCAAGTCCTCAATCATGCCGTAGATTGTTGGATATTTAAAAACATCTCATGTTACAGTTTATCAATTTGTTGTAATTGACACCGGAAACGTACAGGAATTTAAAAACATCTCATGTTACAGTTTATCCCGGAGGCGGTACACAACAACAAGACGAATGACAATTTAAAAACATCTCATGTTACAGTTTATCGACAACACTACCTGTAATCCAGTCCGCTTCGCCATATTTAAAAACATCTCATGTTACAGTTTATCATAATTCTATTTTTCTACAACCTACATATTCGAAATTTAAAAACATCTCATGTTACAGTTTATCATGCAGAGCAGAAGCAGCAGTATGAGATGGATAAGTATTTAAAAACATCTCATGTTACAGTTTATCGAAACAGAAGCAGAGAAACTGTTAAGAGAATCCATATTTAAAAACATCTCATGTTACAGTTTATCGAATCCGCAGGAAATTAAAAGCGCAGGAAAGTGGAAATTTAAAAACATCTCATGTTACAGTTTATCTAAATAGCAAGTACCTATGAACAGCGAAAACCCGTAATTTAAAAACATCTCATGTTACAGTTTATCTGTAAGGGTTGGGAAAATGCTAGAGGTTGTCGCATATTTAAAAACATCTCATGTTACAGTTTATCTATGCAGGGCGAGATTGATAAGCTTAATCAGCAGTATTTAAAAACATCTCATGTTACAGTTTATCGAATCCGCAGAATACCAAGCGGATTGAAGTGTTGAAATTTAAAAACATCTCATGTTACAGTTTATCGGTGTGTTGTGTTGGATGTGGATTGAAGAAGCATAATTTAAAAACATCTCATGTTACAGTTTATCAGAGGAAAGAAGAGCTAAACAGAGGGCTTTAATTATTTAAAAACATCTCATGTTACAGTTTATCTGCATCCGATGCAGCTGCCTTTTGGGATAAATCCCTATTTAAAAACATCTCATGTTACAGTTTATCCCTCGTATTTATGCCCTTTTTTCTTTCATATTTAATTTTTTCGTTGATTTTAAGCCATTTTCACTTTTTTTACCAGGTGTTTTTCACTTCTGCTACTTTATCTTAATATCTCATAAATCTCTGCATTTTACAAGGCTTTTTCTATATTATACTTTTTTAAGCCTGGTAAATTTTTCTTCCTCATATACGTATATTTCTAATTTTATATAATCAGGTCCTCCCCTGTAGCATGACCTCCACACCCTAAAACTTCCTCTCCAAACACACTATTATTTAATAATTTTATGATACATATAAAATCTTCATTTTTATCAATCACTCCATTTAACTCTTTTCGCAATTGTATAAATTTTGACGGTGTCATTTCTCCTCGAAATACAGATTTCTGAAAATGAGAAAGATATTTTTTGCAAATCTTAAATACTTTCTGTACTCTTTTTTCTCCCACATCATAAAATAAAAATGCATAATTATAATTTAATTGTTTTTTCATCACATACCTTCTTTCAAAGAAAATGGAACAAACTCATTCCCTTCCAAAATATTTTTTATCAATTTGTAACAATCTAATTTAATTGCTGTGCGATATGAAACTTTACGTTTTAATCTCGGATGTTGGAAAACATTTTCCAAACGTGCTTCAAATGCTTCAATAAATATTTTTCTTCCTTCTTCATTTAAAATGCAATAATTTACACTTTTCTCAAAATGTTTTTCCACTTGTAATTTCCGGTTATTAACCAAATCAAAAATTGTTCTAAATACTATTACAGGCTTAAATACTTCACTAATATCTAAACTCAATGAAAATCGTCCTTCTGACGGTTCATGTAAAAAACTAATTCTTTGATCCAAATGTGTTTGATAAATCGCTGAAATTGTTTTTGTATATAAAAGTGTATTTCCAAAAGAAACCAGTGCATTTATTGGATTATCTGGGGGACGTTTGACTCGTTTATTCATCACGAAATCTTTAGGAAGAAAATATTTAAAATCATTGTAAAAACGAATCCAAACTTCTCCCTCGCATGCCAATAATCGCTTAATATCCTGAGCCTGATCAACTTGTGTAAAAAACACCTTCCTAATCCAATCAATAGTTTCCTTCACCTCTTTTTTATCATGCTTGTAATAATGATATAGAATTTCATAAATATTAACTCCTATTCCTTTTACAATTGCACGAGCTATATCCATTCGTTGTTCCTCATACTTCAATGCTTGTTTGACAATTAATTTCCCACTCAAATAATGATCTCTCGGATAATACGTCCCACTATATCCTCCATAATAGTTAAAAAAATGAATAATAATATGATTTTGAGATAAAAAATCCAATAGTTTTGTATTTATACTGACTTCATTAAAACAATATATTTCTTTTGTATTCTCAACTGGAATATACACATTCCGTCCGTCTTTGCGAAAACATAATGAATTGTCTTTTCTTGTCAGTTCTCCCATTGACATAATGTATCTGGTAGTTCCCATAACATCTCCTCCTAAACATAACAATATTCATAATATGCACACTTCTTACAAGTAGCTTTGTGAATACACTCTGGCGGCTCCTCTTCTTCCAGTAACTGTTCTATTTGAGTTATATAAAAATCTAATTTTTCTTCTAATTCTTTTGTCAATTCCAGAATAAAAATTTTTTTATCTTTTTTATTCTTTTCCACAAACTCCAATCGCCCTTTTCGAACAATTCCCTTAGACTTCAAAACACTTAAATAATACAATAGCTGCCATTTTGCAGCTTCCACATCGGCATCAGACTTTTTTATTTCTGTCAAATATTCTTTTGTCAATTTATCCAATCGAATATTTTCTATAGCAATCTCTGTATTTTTTGAATCTTCTGCACGTTCTTGATGAATTGCTTTTCCTATCTTTACTTGTTCACTATTATCTTCCAAATTCAGTCTATTGCCATGTAGATAACATTGTCTTTTGCAATGAAAATAATAATTAATTAATGTCCCATTCACTCTCATAAAAATACCACCTTCATCAGAGAAATAAATCTGTCTCATTTTCCAATATTTTTCTGTTCAAAACACCATTTTCATCAAAATATTTTTCTCCATTTTCAATATAATAAATATCCCCAATCTGTTCATCTTCCTGGAACTTTGTTTTTTCACTGAATTGATAAATAAACTCATTCATTTTGCTTCTAAGATTTCTTAATTTTACAATTTTTTCACTATATTCTATTGTTTCATTTTCAAGGAGATCTTTATATTCCTCCCAAATTTTCCGTCCATCAATGATTTCTTTATCTTCTCCCATTACCTCCCTTCCTAAATATACAGAAATCATATGTCGATCATCCTCAATCAATTTCATTCTATTATCTATCTCAGGGAATTTCAGCTTTTGGACACTTTCTCTAAAAAAGTATTTTACATTCTCTTCATTTATGCCGCTTCCGCTTTCTTTCACTGCCGGAAGAATATTTTCTTCATAAAACTTTGGAAAATTTTTTGTTGTTAAAATTTCTCTCATTGCAGTTGTCTTCAGCGAAAATCTATCTTCTCCCCTAACATCACCCTCATAGATTTTCCCCGCATCATCCATATCAAAAAAATATACAGTTCCTCTTCGTTTTGCAGAACGATTTATTCTTCCCATAAACTGTTCTTCACTATCTAGCCTTGATATATCTTTGTATCCAATATCCATATCGATATCAACACCTGCCTCTATCACCTGAGTTGCAATCAAAATCACAGATTCCAATTCTTGTATTTTTTCTATGATTCTTTTTCTTTCCTGGATACTACTGTCCCCTGTCATCACCAATACCGGATAGTCCGTTTGTTCCTTCATTCTTTCATAAAACTCTTCTGCACTTTTTTTCTTAATAAACTCTACCAGCACTTTTTGATTATTTGTAATATTTGTGCAAATATGTTCCTCCAATTTCTCTAATGTCATTTTCTGATCTAGTAATCCATAATCTGCAACAACTCGTTTTGCAAATTTCGGATGATGAAAATATTTTTCTCTATCTTTTATCAAATGAACAGCCTTCATCTGATTATCCGTAAGTATCTCTAAATTAGGTAATGTTGCCGACATAATAATTATCTTAACATGCAGTAGCTTTGCAAATGCTTTTAAAAAAGTAACAATCTCTTCCCAACGTGAGTTTTTGTAGCTTTGAATTTCATCAAGAACAATAATAGAATTACATAACTGGTAAAACCCAAATACGTCTTCTTTATAATGTCCGAACAATGTACGAAATAGCATAACATGTGTGGATAGTACGATTGGATAATTTAAAAATTGCCTATCTAACAAAATAGTTTGATATTTTTTCCCCTTGTCTTTTCCACCCCAGTCATCTTCATCCGCACGCTCTTTCAAAGGTACCAGCGAATTAACCACCGCTACCTGTGACATTACCTCTTTATTTTCTCCAAATATTCTGCTGATAGTTTCCATATTTTGTTCTACAAGTGTATTAAATGGATAAATATAAAATATTTTTTGGATATTCTTATCTTGTTTCATAAGTTCAAAACTTAAATTCATTGCAGTATTACTTTTTCCACTTCCAGTCGGAGCTTCTAAATAAAAAATAGAGTCATTTATATTTCTTTTCAATTCATTTTCTGCATCTAAAAACATTTCTGTCCGCAGAATATTGATATCCTGCTCTTGTTTCAGTTCTAATTGTTCTTTTGGGTAATGTTCCTGCTGATAATTACGAATACTCTTCTGAACAAAGCTATTTTCATAAATATCTATAATTTTCTCACATTTCTCAAGCTCGCCAAAATTTTTAATCTCTACCCCTTTCATATATTCTGATGTTGCATAATAATCGGATGCAACAAGCATAGAATATAACAATCTTGTGAACCCATACAAATAGACTAGTTTCTCTGTTTTCTCCTGACCATTTCTCCCTAACATATTTTTCCAACTTTTTCTTAGTTTGGAATTTTTTTCTTCTCCCCATTCCCTTTTCCAACATTCTATCCATTCCTTAGCTCTGATTCCCAAATCATCTCCCTCTCCATTCCTTCCAGTTAAGGAATTCAAATAAGCTTCTAAGTTCACTAATTTCCCATGATGTCTAGAAATGATATAGGAATATATATAAGCAAAATCTTTCAACAACTCCTTCTCCGTTTTATCATCTAATTTATTAATTTCACTTAAAAAATACTCCAAATAAAATATAGCCGAAAGAATAGAATGCTTACTTCCAATATTACTGTCCGGCACTAAATTTAAACAAAACTTGTGATGCATTTTATCTTTTTGAAATTTAGGGTTCACTTTTCCAAAATCATGAAATGTAACAATATTAACTACCATTTTCTCAAATATTCTTTTTGCGTCGCCACTAATTTCATCAAAGTATTCCTTCTCAAACTCTTTTATGAGCAAATCCACATGTTTTTTTCTAAAAATTCTAATCCAATATTTTTGGCATAGTTCTGTGTGTGAAGAAAGCGTCTCTTTTTCTTCTCCATTTTCAGAAATATGTGCATAACACTGCTCACTACACTTCATGAGTTCTTTTATCGATAACATCATTTTTTCCATTTTCCACCTCGTATCTACACAAAAGGCTCTACAAATTTGCAGAGCCTTATTTTCTAGTAAAATACCAATATTCTCATTTTATCTTTATACAAACCTGCTTCTTTCACACAAACTGGAATGTTCGTATAGCAAAATGTATCGTACTCGTACAGGTTTGTATAACCATTTAATCTAACCGGAAGTTTTTCTTCATACTTAAATTCTTCAATCTCATCTTCATCATCCAACGAATCAATTTCACCTATCCGTTTTGGAAACATGCTAAAAATTTCTGATCTCTTAGCATCAATTGTTTCCAATTTCACTATTTTTACGTCACTGATATCTGCTGGGTGATCATTTTTCCCCAGATATGGCATATAAACACATTTATATTGTTCTAACTGATAGGAAATTTTTTCAGCCTCTTCACAATCTAGTAATATATAAATATCCCACACTGGATTTTCTAGCCACTGCTCTTTTATGATTAGATTTCCCCCTTGTTCTTCACATGCATATCCAACGGAATTATTAAAAACCTGAACCTTCTTGGGAATATACCCTCGTTCATTTCTTGGTACGATAGAAACTTTTAATCCTGCTAATTTTTCATAAAATTCCGGATATTCCTCAATTAGATCCATTCCTTTTTTTCTCACAGTCCATTTTTTTTGTGCATACCCATTATAACCTGCAATTGCCCCAAGCATGCCAAGTAAAGCCACTTTATGAATTTGACCATATGTAAAATAGTAGTAAGTATTCACTTCTGGTTTTTTAAAAAATGCGCTTTTTCCACTTAAAGTAAATCTCACAGCTTTCATAAGTTACACCTCGTTTTGTGTAATAATATTGTAGACCACTGCCCTTTCCAATCCGCACACTAACTCTGTTGTATATGGGTTATAATAAACATCTACTTTCTTCACTCTGTCTTGCAACTTATTTAAAATTTCTGTACATGTTCTCATATCAATAATGTTCTTTTGTTCCCCTTTCTCAAACACGATATATTCGGATAGATTTGGCAAATATAAATCCGGCTCCGTTTCCACAAAAAGCGCAAATTCATTCTCACACCCTTCTTTTGCATTTGTCTCAAAAGAAGTGGCGGCAACTAATGCTGTCCGTTTAAAATTGGCATAGTCTTCTTTCGTATACCCCTCTGTCACACCAAGTTTTATCAATTCTTTGTAAGCCATTGGATTAATTACAAATGGATAAAAGTAATGCGCCTCATTACTTGTAATTTTTGTCCCCAATGTAGAATTTCTTGCCTCCTCATTCTTAGCATCCTTGCTTCCATCTCTGAAAGGAGACAAAATCTGTTGCTCCTCTGCAGTTGTATCTTTATATTTATTAAATCCCTGCCCAAACTGAACAGCACCTGTAATTGAAAAATTATTCTTTGCCTCTGCAAATGTTGCTCCAAAATTTTTCACGTCTACTGCAGACATCAAATTTGTCAACACTTCCTTTGAATCCTTACTCTTTCCTAGATCTTCCACATGAAAAATTTCTTCATAGCGTTCTTTCAGAGATTTAGGAACGAGCGCCCCATCCTTTTCTGAAAACTTCATAGACTTAATATATAATACTTTTTTTCCCTCATTATCCCACATTTTTTTCATAGGGTATTTAAGTGCTTTGTCACTTCCATATACCGTTCCATCAGACATACTTTTAGGATAACCGGTAAAATCTGCATTCCAATTTGCCATGATTGATGAAATCCCCAATACACCGTACACTCTGTTTTCCATATTATATTTCCTCCTTTGCTTCCTTCGTGGATTCATAGATTAAATTATTTCCGATATATCCCCCCAGCAAATATTCCTGATCTATTTTCTTTTCTAATATGTAGGCATCTACCATCGCATACATCCTATTGAACCTCTGTCTGGCAAAATTTATCTGATAATTATATTTCATAAAATACTGCCTCAACCTTCTTCTGATCACTTCATTCTCTGTTGCTACGAGAAACGGATTTGCCAATGAATGATTCTTTTCCTTTGACTTACTTAAAGAAATAAAATAATATACAAGTTGACCGACTGCATAAAAATATTCTTCATCCGTTTCTATTTCACATTCTCCTGACCCATTGATCTTTTCTTTCAAATTCTTCCTAATCTCCGTGTATCTTTCTGACATATCACACCCTCCTTCAAAATATTTCTGTAATGAACACATCAGATTAAATTGCTGCCCCATTTTTGTTGTGTATCCATTCTGAACTGAATTTTTAATCATATTCATACAAACACTATGAAGGATCCGATCCATGTTCACTTCCAATCCTTTATAAAGCCATGCAAAAATAGCTTCCCGTGACCAAACAAGATTTCTTTTCAATTCACCCTCTACAGACAATTTTTCCTCTGGAGTAAAATAATTTCTCACTAGCCAAGATGAAAATAAAACTTCATCAATAACACCTTGCAACTCTTTCTTGTTTCGGTAATCTCGATACCGTTCTTCTTTATCCTCCAATCCTAGAACATTTTGATAACGGAATGGTTTCATTAGGTAATACTTATAATCAACTATAGTATCCTGATGGTGAATTTCTACTTCTTTACCTTTTTGTATTTGAATAAAATATCCTTTAAAATCACTCTGAATCATTTCCCCCTTCTTTTTTGCAATTACCTTCTTTTCCACGGTATCAAAATATAAATCTGTTTCCCCTAAATTTGCCTTATTCATAAGATAATCAAAAAATTTTCTCTGCAATGCAGCCTCTTCCGGTGTAATCAGATAAGAAACTGCGAGTTTGCGAGTTTTATTTTCCATATAGGGCTTCTTTGCATTCAAACCCAAATTATCATTTGGAAGTCCCCAAATTTCATTTTTAATCTCCAAATTATAATCATTCTTGTTGAAAATTTTGGTCATTACATATCTCTGTTCTTCTGTAATATAAATTTTTTCATCATCCTCAAAAAAAATTTTTAAATAATTTTTACCACTTAGCGAAACATTCCATTTTCCCAACTGAAAAATATTTTCCTTGATCCATACCCTGTTTCTTTCCAGTTTACTTTGATCCACGTCCCCTATCTGTTTCACAATGTAATCATACATCTTACGATCCTGCGGTTTTTTATATTTTTCTCTCGGATTTCTCAGTACATCAAAATATCGATCAATTGCCGCTTCATCCAGTTTTCCATTTTCTAAACTCTCTTGTTTCACCCAAAACGACAAATAATTGTTAGAATGAATCACTTTCTTGGGATCCTGTGGTTTATCCATACTCACAAGACGGCTGTGATAATCATAGAAACAAATTTTCTTTCGCGCTTCTCTGTCCTCTGGATTTTGTTCCACAATTCTTTTTTTCTTATCCATCTTAATCGTATAACTTCTTACCTGTCCATAAGAATCTACCAACACATAGGTCCCATCTGCTGGAACATACGTATCTAGGACAAGGCGATCACCATCTCCCGTTTCTTTCTCTGCCCTTCTTAATTCTTCTGAAAATATTTCCAAACAATCCTTTAACACCTATTCACCCCCATTTACACCCAACGGTAATTACAGTAGCCGTATCCACGAGAATTCATCTCACAAAGTCCTGTCCCTAATAAAAAATAAGCCATTTCCTGCGCCTGCACATCATCTGCTATTTTTAAACTTATTTTATCTCCTAAAAGCCGAATTCCTTTATACTCATTTGCAATCGGTTTTCTATTCAAAAATATGATATTGGTATATAACTGAAAATTCTCCTCTATACGCTCTCCCATATACTGATCATATTTTTTCACTGCATTTTCGAATAGCCGACGTTCAAATCCTCCAATAGATATCTGCTTCTTCCAATACCCATCAAATTTTTGTATAACCGGTGTCAGAGAATAAATTTCACTGATAATTTTTTTCGGTAATATACGATTCTCTACAGTCAAGCCTTTTATAACATCTGTATAATGATTTCTTAATATATTTGATAAATACCGAGCCAAGTCTACATTTACCGTCCTCAATGTAATCGTATAAATATTTCCCTTCTTATACACCCCTTCTTTTTCGATTGGATACAAGCCCGCAAAACAATAATTTTTATATTGATTTACTTCATGGTATTCTAGCCATCTTTGATCCTGCGCAAGAGCAGAGTCTATAAACTCTGCTTCTGTCGCTAAAATTTCTTGTAATGGAATATCCCTTAAAATATATACTTTAATCCTTATCTCATATACTTTTATGTTATTTTTTTCCATATTATCACATCCTGTTTTAATTTAAATACTCATATTGAATTTGATACCTATATATTATATCATTTCCTATATTTTTTCAATATATTCATTTGCATTTTTAGATAAATCTAACAAAAAATCAAAAATGATTATTTTTTCTATTTAGCAACAAAAGAATTTATATCTTAATAGAAATTTACCATCTTTTATTGTAATTTAAAAATCTAGTATGTATAATCTTTCTATAAACCTTTAACACTTGTTGTTTTGAAACATATGCGTATTAAAATATGTGTTCAAAGATTAAACCCTAACATAAGATGTATTTTCAAATTTCACTTTCCCCTCTCCCGTATCAACAAACATATTTTTCTACTTTTTCTACTTTTTTTCAAAAAATCTCTTGCAATTTCTCTCATCTTGTCCTATAATACAGAAAAATATTTCAAATTCATTTGATAGGAACAAGTAGTCTTCAGCGGATTTTTCAGAGAGGTAACGGGTGGTGCGAGTTGCCAATGAACCTGACAGATGAAATCATCCTTGAGAAGCAAACTGAAACAAAGTAGGAGCGCCGGAGTAAAGCCACGTTACAGGTGAGACGCATTAGATGATGCGGATATGAGCTGAGATTTTCTCAGGAATTAAGGTGGTACCACGGTCTTCAATCGTCCTTTCTAGGGCGATTTTTTTTATTTTAAGGAGGTTATCTATGAAACTACAAAAGAAACAAATTTTACTCGTCAGCTTTATGTTGTTTTCCCTTTTCTTTGGTGCAGGGAACCTGATTTTCCCTCCATTTTTGGGACAAAACGCTGGAGACAAAACTCCATTTGCAATTGCAACCTTCCTGATTACAGCAGTGGCATTGCCTGTCCTGGGTGTTGTTGTTGTTGCGAAATTTGATGGACTAGAGCAGCTCGCAAAAAAGGTTAATCCTAAATTTGCCATTTTCTTTACTATTTTGATTTACCTGTCTATCGGACCTGGCCTTGGAATTCCTCGTGCGGCTTCTCTCCCGTTTGAGATGGCAGTTGCACCATACCTTCCGGAAAATGCGAATTTGACTGTATTTATGTTTCTCTTTTCCTTAGTCTTTTTCCTGACTGCCAGCTGGCTTGCATTAGCTCCAAATAAACTGGTAGAACGAATCGGAAAATTTTTGACACCATCACTGCTACTTTTACTGTTTTTTGTATTTGTCAATTTCCTATTCCGAGGCACCGTGAAAGTCAATCCTGCTCAAGTAAGTTATAGCAGCAATCCACTTGTCAAAGGATTTTTAGAAGGATATCTTACAATGGATACCATTGCAGCCTTAAATTTTGGACTTGTAATTGCAACTACAATCAGAAGTTTAGGGGTGAAAGAGAAAAAAGGTGTGATGAAATACACTGTCATGACCGGAATCTTTGCCGGAACAATTCTTGCATGTGTGTACTTATCTCTGGCATATATGGGAATGAGTTCCTCAGGTGTCTTCCCAATCCAGGAAAATGGTGCATGGACACTCCGCTGCATTGTTCACCAACTGTTTGGTGATACCGGCGCAGTTTTACTGGCAGCAATCTTCACATTAGCATGCTTGACAACCTGTGTTGGACTGATTACTTCCATCTCACAATATTTTTCGACATTGACTACAAAATTATCTTATCGTCAATGGGTATTATTGATTGCGGGATTTTCTTTTATCATCTGTAATCAGGGATTAAATATGATTTTAAGCATTTCCGTTCCGGTGTTGGATGCTATCTATCCAGTCTCCATCACTCTGATTTTACTTGGATTATGTCATCGCTGGATAAAAAATATCACTTATATCTATCCATGCACCATCGGTGCAGTAAGTATCCTCAGCGTTGCATATGCACTTGAAAATCTTGGAGTTTCCTTTGGATTTGCCGGCAAATTGCTCCATGCACTTCCACTGTACTCTCTGGGTCTTGGATGGGTTCTTGTAGCACTTGTAGTTACAGGTCTTTGCGCACTGTTCTATCAGCTCAAGACAGCTAGACTTTCTCGTTGCAATATGGAAACATCTGCGGAACCTTTCAACTACACAGAATAGTAAAATGAGGAGCGCTTTGACTTGCGCTCCTCATTCATTTCTTCATAAACATCAATTTAAAAATAAAACAGTTCTTCAAACTTTTTTTCTAAAGCAATACACAGAAGTAATGCCAGTTTCGCAGTAGGATTGAACTGACCTGTCTCAATAGAACTAATCGTATTTCGCGACACTCCAACTAACTCTGCAAGCTCCATCTGAGATAGTTTTCTCTCAGCTCTAGCATTCTTTAAGTTGTTTTTCAATATCAATTCGCCATCCATATTAATGCCTCCAAATAGCCAGATACAAATTGATAATCGTTGTCATTCCCCAACATATAGCCAAAAACAAATCCTTTTTTTTCTTCTCCATTTTATATTTGTATATATAAAATCCAGCCAGTGTTGTCTCATACATTGCAAGAATATCATACATCGGCTCTCCTCTAAAAGCTTTCAGTATCACGAGAAAAGCAAATACAATCGCTGAAGCGACCATCCCATAATTGTACCCTTTCATTTGTATAAATACTTCCCTCTCATCATAATGTTCACTTTCTTTCTGTGCCATTTTCAAAATCTCATCTCGTTCCATCTCAGCACCTCCATATTAAATTGACAAGTTTTGTTGTCATAATTATATCTCCGCCAAGTTTTCTTGTCAATCCTATTTTCCAAGTTTTCTGTGCATAGAGAATCCTTTTCTGTTTTGAAATAGGCATGTTTTTCTTCTATCAAATCAATTGCCTCTTCCAAAAGTTCAGAAACTATTTTTATTGTAGTTTCCGGAACCTCAAAAACATTACTCCTTTCCATTGTCAGCAAAACACATTATTTGTGCAAAATACATTAATATATTTTCTAATTTGATTGACTTTTGTTCAAAACGCTTGCAATTATTCTGTTAAAGAGTTATCATATGTATTAATAAGGTATTCATATAATATATCAAAAAAAGGAGTAAATTACATGAAAACCTTAATCAGTGCGGAAAATACTTGGGGGTTATTCGCGATTTTGGTAGCGGTTGCTGCATTAGCAATCTATTTGGAGCAAAAATACCAATGGGCTTCAAAAATCACAGGATGCGTGCTGGCACTTATTGGATGTCTTATTTTATCAAACTTAAGAATTATTCCAACAGAAGCAGCAGCATACGACTTCGTTTGGGACTACGTTGTTCCACTTGCAATTCCAATGCTACTTTTGCAAGCTAACGTTAAGAAAATTTCAAAGGACTCTGGACGTCTGATCATTATATATCTGATCAGCGGAATCGGAACAGTAGCCGGAGGATTTCTTGCATTCTTTGCGTTAAAGAACTTTATTCCTGAACTCAACAAGGCAACTGCCATGATGGTCGGAACATATACTGGTGGAAGCGTAAACCTTGTTGCTATGGCAGATGCATTTGATGCAGGTAGCGAATTAGTATCTACATCCGTTGTCGCTGACAACTTGCTAATGGCACTTTACTTTTTCGCTTTAATCGCAATCCCAACAGTAAGCTTCTTTAGAAAACATTTTAGGCATCCACTTCAGGATGAAATTGACAAACGTACTGCAAATGGCGAAAGTCAGAATCACGCACAAAGCTATTGGACAGCGAAACCGGTCGCTCTCAAAGATATTGCATTTACCTTTGCACTCTCTTTTGTGATTGTTGCTGTTTCTACTGAGATTGCTGCGTTCTTTGGACGAATCATCCCAACATCTAATTTTGTATTAGCTCTGTTAAATGGATTGATCGGTAACAAATATCTTATCATGACAACGCTTACAATGATTTTAGCTACTGCATTCCCAACACAGGTTGGTGAAATCGCAGGTGCTCAAGAAATCGGTACATTTATGATCCACATTTTCTTTGGTGTCATCGGTGCTCCAGCTTCTATCTACCTGATTCTTACAAAGGCACCATTGCTTCTTGTATTCTGTGCGATCATCGTTGCAACAAACATGTTGATTTCTTTCCTCTTTGGAAAACTTTTCAAGTTCAATCTGGAAGAAATCTGTATTGCATCCAATGCAAACATTGGAGGACCAACAACTGCTGCTGCTCTTGCGATTGCAAAGGGATGGAACGCCTTAATCGTCCCAGCACTCCTTGTTGGTACATTAGGATATGTAATCGGTAACTACTACGGAATCTTTGTAGGAACGTTACTTCGATAATCTACACTAAGGTAGCACATAAATTCCCACGCTGAATTGCCGGTGTGGGAATTTTTTAAAAAACATCATAAATGACAGGAGGATTTTTTAAATATGTCAGTTTTAAAAGGATTTGAACCAGCAAACGTATTAAGCTATTTTGAGGAGCTCTGCAAAATTCCTCATGGATCAGGAAATACAAAAGCAATTAGTGATTATTGTGTACAATTTGCCAAAGATCACAATCTTCGCTATGTACAAGATGAATATAATGATGTCATCATCTACAAAGATGGTACAGAAGGATTTGAAAACTCAGCGCCAGTAATCATACAGGGACATTTAGATATGGTCTGTGAAAAAACTTTGGATTCCACTCATGATTTCATGAAAGATCCTTTAGACTTGAAAGTAGAAAATGGTTACTTATATGCACAGAATACGAGTCTTGGCGGAGATGATGGAATTGCAATTGCTTACGCACTTGCAGTTCTTGCCAGTGACACTATTGCTCACCCACCAATCGAGGCCGTCTTTACTGTAGATGAAGAAACTTCTATGTTAGGCGCCGAAAAATTAGACATGACTCTCTTGAAAGGACGTCGTCTTCTTAATATCGACTCCGAAGAAGAAGGTGTTTTGACATGTGGGTGCGCAGGCGGTCTCCGTCAACATGTTACATTTGATTTCCAGAAAGTAGAAAAAGAAGGTACTGAAATCGAACTTTGGATCAAAGGATTGTTGGGCGGCCACTCTGGTTCTGATATCCACAAACAAAGAGGAAATGCAGTAAAACTTTCTTCCCGTATGTATATCCATTTATCAAAAACATTTGCTATGGATTTGATTTCTATTGATGGTGGTGAAAAAGATAATGTCATCACTTATAGTGCTAAAATGAGAGTATTGGTAGACAGCGCTCAGGCGGAAGAATTTATCACAGCTGTCAGAAAAGAAGAAGCCATTTGGAAAAAAGAATTCAGCAATGACGAAACCGGCCTGAACATCGAGATTACAAATGCAGGTCAAAAGAACATTGCGGTAATTGCTCCAGCAGATTCTTCTAGAATTATGAAATTTATCTATGCAGTACCCCAAGGACTAATCTGCTCCGATCGCAATCTTCCGGGACAATCTGAAACATCCTTGAATCTTGGCGTTACAGTTACCAGAGAAGAGTCTGTATTCATGCAATTTCTTCTTAGGAGTTCTATCGAAACAAAGAAACAATCCCTTTGCGAAAGAGTTGGTGCATTGGTAGAACTTGCTGGCGGTCACTACATCATTGACAGCGAATATCCGGCATGGGGATACGATCCAAACTCTAAGTTACGCCCTCTTATGCGTGATGTTTATGTAAAAATGTTCGAAGAAGAACCTAGAGTGGAGGCTGTTCATACCGGTTTGGAATGTGGCATCTTCGGCGGTCACTGTGAAGGTCTTGACTCTGTCTCCTTTGGTCCAAACATCCTGGATATTCATTCCATCAATGAAAAATTAGACCTTGCCTCTGTAGAACGCATGTGGAGATTTTTGCTGGAAGTTTTAAAAGCTTGTAAATAATATTCTTTTCTAAGATTTGAAAGTATTGTCATTTGATTGTCAACGGACATAGAAAGAGCCAAGAAAACCCGTAAAATAGGCATTTCTTGGCTCATATATTCAAACTTGTAAACTTCTCTTTGCTTGGTAGTGCTTATCCCTTATTTTTGCCTTAAATCAATCCATTTTTGAACTGTTTTATATATATTTGCTATTCCTTCGTCAAATTGTATTGTTAACAACATACACTGCATATCTCAAAATTCATGTGATGATTTTATATTACAATGTTTAAATACTTTTAGACGACACTCCAACTCTTCTACAACCTAAACTTCACTTACGAATGACTTTCCTCATACCCGATCCACAAAATTCATGAGGAATTATTTTAAATCCTCTTGATTCATAGAATGTTTCTTTTCCTTTTTCTGCAATCAATTGAATACTGCTCCTGCCTCCGCCTGGTGTTGCACTATCGACATATTCAATTATCATATTAAGTATTTTACTGCCAATGCCCATTTGTTGATAAGCCGGCTGTACTACAATGTCTACTATCATATAATACATTCCATCACCAATCAATCTTCCCATACCGACTACTTGGTTGTCTTCTTCTGCTGCCACTGTATATAAACTATTTTGGAGTGACTTTTCAGTTTGTGTTCTTGAAAAATTTATCCACCCAACGCTTTCACGAAGTTTACAATATTCCTCATAACATAAAGTGTTTTCTTTATAGTTCACGTAAAATATATCCTCCTAATCTAGGTTTATCAAATATGAAGTAGTTACTCATCTCTATTTGAATGATATCTTTTTAAATTCACAATCCCCTCCAGCCCCTCCCCAACCGCACAAAGCATATTCCTCACAAACAAACAGAATTGTTATATGTTTTATATGCCACTTCAAATCTTCACTTACTCAAATTTGAGGTTGAATGGTATCATCCAATAAATTCCCGTATTCTTATCTTCAAAACAATAATAATGTGGTCTATTACCTGCCTTATTCCCCTTGAGATACGGATCAGGCATATCTTCAAAAAATCTGTCCTTTATGATGTAAAACCCTGTTTTCTTCATTTGTCCATCCTCTCTGCGGAAATATGGAAAAAGTCCCTCGCTTTTCGGCAAAGGACTAAACTTTCAACTCAACCATTTATATACCGCATATCGGTCAGCGGTAAACTTTCAACCCGACCATTTATATACCACATATCGGTCAGTGGTAAACTTTCTTTGTAACAATATACTAACAAGTACAAAGCGGAAAGTCAAGAGAACTATCCATTAAAATTATATGCTGTTGGCACAAATTTATTCGAACTCGTCTTTTACATTCGTACAAATGCTTATAAAGTGTATTATCAATTCGTTTTATGTGTGTTTTATGATTGATTATCCGCATAATCCACTTCGTCCGTAATGTTTTTGTAGCCAAAATGTAGCCACTAATTTTATTCACCTCACAGGAACTTATTTACCCCGTCAGATTTTCATGCCTCATAGTGAGTTCTTTCTAACGGCTTACAAGTAGACTATGGAAGTACTCTATAGCAAGGGCAGTCCAGCAGAAGGCAGATTTTATCCGTGCTGTCATAGTTGGCACATTTGTTTACCAGCCGCCGGATCGCTGCCCGTTCAGATCGTGTCAGTTCCCGTGATGCCGGGCCGCTCATTTCCGCCTGCCTTTTGCTGCTGGAAATTCCAGCTTGAAATTCACATACTTGTCACCCGTGTCATCCAGCACCACTACCGCGTCATAGGTTTTGCCAGTCTTTTCGCTGTAAAGCCCGGATATGGAAATGCAGCCCTATTTCAATAGAGCAACCGCAACGGATTTGGTTATGGTTTTCTTCTTGGAAGTGAAGAACTTATTGTCTTTCCAGAGAGCAAAGGCACAATCCCTGTTATCACAGAAAAAGCCCTTTTTGCCCTCATACACAGGTGCACCACAGCGGGGACAGGTGCCGACAGCATCCTGCTTTCCTTTAGCGTCCGGGAACAGTTTGGCAAATCGTTCCTCCGGTGCAGTATGTTCTTTTACCAGTTCCCGGCACATTTCCGTGATCCCTTCCATAAAGGTATCTGCGGATAGTTCGCTCCGTTCCACCTGTTTCAGCATAATCCATAAAAGTGGAAATGTTCACCGGTACATGTGCATGGTGAACGGTCTGGATCTTTGTAATCTCGCGCAGGGTATCTTCCAAGGAGCGCCCCTGTGCCACCTGCTCCGCAAAAGGTTCCAGATAGACCGTAGGTGAAAAGTTCTCGCCCTCTCGAAGAATGGTAAGCCCGTTCAACATACGGTCATTGCTTTTTGTAACTTCCTGGATAGAAACCTTTGCAGTCTCATATTCCGGGGGAAGGTATTCTTTGATGTGGTCTTTCACATATTGGTTAAATTCCTCTATCTGCATATAGCCTCCTTCATTTTTTTAGATTTTGGGTAAGAAAAACGCACACTTAAACTGTGCGCGCATATCAAACGGTATTCTTATTGCCCTGTGCTGCCGAATCCTCCTGTACCACGTTCCGCACCCAGATCCGTCACAAAATCTGCAATAACAACCGGGGCAATTACGAGCTGCCCTACACGGGAGCCTTTGGTGAGTTCCTGAATTTGGTTGCTGACATTGCTGATAATGGCATGGCTCTCTCCACGATAGCCAGAATCCACGGGCGGCAGCTCGCACACCAGGCCCTTAACTGCCATGCTGGTTCGGGGAAAGATATAGCCGGCATGGGATACTTATTCTCACTTGTATCCGGATTCCGATAAGGCTCTTGCCGATAAAACAGAAGTGATGATTAGGCAGGAAGAATACGAAAAAGAGAGAAAAACAAATTCTATTATTCCTAACGATATCTTTGTTGATATGGTTCCTGGCTCTCCACTATCAAAAGCAAGCCAGTATCTTCTCAAAAAATCAATAGATGATGGAAACGAACATATAAAAAAGAACAACCAAAATATTTTCTCCAAATATGGAATTAATATAGATAGTGAAGAGTTGTACGGATATCCTATATCAGCATATCTTGATTTGATAGCTTTTGGCGATTCAATCATTCATATTATTTCTACCTTCAGGCCGGATCCGGATATGAAGGATTTTGTTCTAGCTGTTTTTTCGGATGCGATCAGTACGTGCGAGATGGTTAATGGCAGCATAGAAAAATTGGATGATTTTATGGCCAATACAACCATACCGAAATATAAGAAATTATGCGGAAAAAGCGGAAATTTCTGAGTTTTAACATCACGGAATAAAAAAATAGGGCACTCTGGGGTTTGGTTTATTATTCAAATTCGACAATTACTAATCAATTTTGTTTAGAAATTATTCTCTGTCGTGTTTACAGTTCTTTTGATTATTTGATTTATCCATATTATCCTGCCTATACAGGCTAATGTTATCATTTTGTTATCGGTGTTGATAACACTTGCTCTGTAACTGTGGATAATAGCACTATATTCTATTTCAGATCATAAGAGATTTTGCTTAAAAAATCAATCCCTATTCAAATTCATACCATTCCTTAAATCTCAGTCTTTGAGCAAAATACGATTTTTTTTATATTCAATCATGCCATCTTTCTGCATTTTAGAAAGCTCGTTGCACATAGTACTGCGGTCAACATTCAAGTAATCTGCTAATTGCTGGCGGTTATATGGAATCAGAAAAGAATTGCTTCCGGCATGTTTTGCGCATTCTGAAAAATAAGACATCAATCGGCCTCGTATGGATTTGGAACTGGTGTGCAAAATCCTTTGTGAAAGTTGCAGACTTTTATGAGCACAGACAGTCAGTAGATTTCGTGCAAGGTTTGTATGAAAAGGGCAGGCGTTTGTGCAGGTAGTCAGAACACGTCCCACATTCATAAACAACACAGAGGTATCTTCCACGGCAGACACTGTAACCAGCATCGGCTGTCCCGGAATACAGGCATATACCTCAGCAAATACAGAACCAGGTGCAACACTTCCTAAAATGCTGGTATTCCCCCAAATATCGTTACAAGATATCATTGCCATGCCTGACAGTACAATGCCGATATTCTCTATAATACTCCCTTCTGAAAGAATTACTTCTCCTTTTTTATAATTGCGTTTTACACTATTCAAACAGCTTAAAAGCGAGGAGATGTCATCTTCTTCTAACCCACGGAATAGCTGCATATCGGATAATTTCATATTTTTTACCCTTTCGTTGTTATAACAACAGATTTTTATTTTTAATTATAATATACTATGCCCAGAAAGACAAGAGAAAGGATGGTATAAAATGATTCGAAGAATTATCCAAATAGATGAAGAAAAATGTAACGGATGTGGTGCGTGTGCCGAAGCTTGTCACGAGGGTGCAATCGGCATGGTAAACGGCAAAGCAACACTTCTGCGAGATGATTATTGTGATGGTTTGGGAGATTGTCTGCCAACCTGCCCGACAGGTGCAATTTCCTTTGTGGAGAGAGAAGCTGCCGCCTATGATGAAAAAGCTGTGCAGGAAAATATGAGAAAAAAAGCGAAAAGCAATCATGCCGCTGTTCCCCATACAGGCTGCCCCGGCAGTCGAATGCAGCGTATTCAACATTCACAAGAAACAACTCCTTCTGCCCGGGTACAGACAGAATCACAGTTGGGACAATGGCCATGCCAAATCAAACTAGTACCGACTAATGCACCATATTTTGACGGCGCAAAATTGTTAATTGCAGCGGATTGCAGTGCATACGCCTATGCCAGAATGCACGAGGATTTCATGCGTGGGAAAATTACGATTATCGGCTGTCCAAAGCTTGACAGCATAGACTACAGCGAAAAGCTGACGCAGATCATTCAAAACAACAACATTCAAAGTGTGACGGTTGTACGCATGGAAGTTCCCTGCTGCGGCGGACTGGAATTAGCTGCCAAAAAAGCGTTGCAGGCAAGCGGAAAATTCATTCCTTGGCAGATTGTTACGATTTCGTTGGGTGGTAAAATTTTGGAATAAAAGGAGAGATACTATGAGTAAAAAAATGAAAAACATTGCTCAATCAGAAGTACTGATGCTGAGAGAACAAATTTCTTATCAGGAGGGGCAGGTTGTCAGCAAAACTTTGACACAAAACCAGGCAGTAAGTATTACCCTGTTCTCATTCGCAAAGGGCGAAGAGATCAGCACCCATGAATCGGGTGGGGACGCCTTCGTCACCTGCTTGGATGGTATCGGAAAAATCACGATTGATGGCGTTGAATATCTGCTGCACGAAGGAGAATCTATTGTCATGCCAGCAGGCCATCCCCATGCGGTATATGGGCAGGAAGCGTTCAAGATGCTTTTAGTAGTTGTATTTTAATCAAACGCAAAATTGACAAAGGAAGGTGATTTTATGAAAGCAACAAAAGTAGATAAGGATCTCTGCATTGGCTGTGGGCTTTGCTGTGGATCTGCGACGAGGTTTTCCGTATGAACGAGCAGGGAAAGGCGGAAGCGTATCAACCAGCAAACGCTGAAAATCAAGGTGCTGTACAGGAGGCCATCGACTCGTGTCCTGTGTCTGCAATCGCCTGGGAAGATTAATTCAAACGCGTCTATATGCTTTTTTGATTGAGAAGAAACCACATTATTTCAAATTTTAATAGTTTTTAGGAGGCATATTATGGAACAAAAAATGTTTTGCTATCAGTGTCAGGAAACCGCCGGGTGCAAGGGCTGCACCATGTCCGGCGTATGCGGAAAGAAACCTGATGTAGCGGCCATGCAGGATCTGTTGATCTATGTCACAAAAGGAATTTCGGCTATTACGACTGCATTGCGTCAGGAAGGTAAGCAGGTATCTGCCAAAATCAATCACTTGATTACTCTGAATCTGTTCACTACCATTACCAACGCAAATTTTGATAAAGAGAGCATTGAATCAAGAATCCGTGCTACACTGACCGAAAAGGAAGTTCTGCTAAAGCAAGTTACCAATCTGACTGTTCTGCCTGAAGCCGCAAAATGGAACGGATCTGAAAACTGGGAAGAAAAAGCCAGAACTGTCGGTGTTCTTTCTACCGAAAACGAGGATATTCGCTCTCTGCGCGAGTTAATCACCTACGGTTTGAAGGGACTTTCCGCTTACTCGAAGCACGCAAATGTGCTGTTGAAGGACAACGATGAAGTTGACACATTTCTTCAGAAAGCACTGGCTGCCACGCTGAATGACAACCTTAGTGTAGAAGATCTGATTGCTCTAACAATGGAAACAGGAAAATACGGAGTATCCGGTATGGCAATGCTGGATAAGGCTAACACAGACAGCTATGGAAACCCCGAAATTACAAAGGTAAATATCGGTGTCAGAAAGAACCCCGGCATTCTGGTATCCGGCCACGACCTGCGCGATTTGGAAATGCTGTTAGAACAGACACAGGGAACTGGAGTGGATGTGTATACGCATTCCGAGATGTTGCCAGCTCATTATTATCCCGCTTTCAAAAAATATCCTAACTTTGTTGGTAATTATGGGAATGCTTGGTGGAAACAAAAAGAAGAATTTGAATCCTTTAACGGTCCTATTCTAATGACAACCAACTGCATTGTTCCTCCTAAGGATAGTTACAAAAACAGGCTTTACACTACCGGCGCTGCGGGATATCCGGGATGTACACATATTCCGGGAGAAATTGGCGAACAAAAAAATTTTTCTGCGATTATTGAGCATGCAAAAAAATGTGTCGCTCCGAGTGAAATCGAAACCGGTGAAATCATCGGCGGATTTGCCCATGCACAGGTTCTGGCTTTGGCAGATAAAGTTGTAGAAGCTGTAAAAAGCGGTGCTATCAAAAAGTTTGTGGTTATGGCGGGCTGTGATGGTCGAGCAAAGAGCCGCGACTACTATACAGAATTTGCTAAGGCTCTGCCGAAGGACACTGTCATCCTTACTGCCGGTTGTGCAAAATATAAATATAACAAGTTGCCTTTAGGCGATATCAATGGCATCCCACGTGTTCTGGATGCAGGTCAATGCAATGATTCCTATTCCCTTGCTGTAATCGCCTTGAAACTCAAAGAGGTCTTTGGGCTTGACGATATTAACGATCTGCCAATTATCTATAATATCGCATGGTACGAGCAAAAAGCAGTTATCGTTCTTCTGGCTCTTTTATATCTTGGTGTGAAGAATATCCACCTTGGCCCTACACTTCCGGCATTTCTCAGCCCGAATGTTGCAAAGGTCTTGATCGAGAACTTCGGCATTGCAGGAATTGGCACTGTGGAAGAGGATATGGAGAAGTTTTTCGGTATTAACGCATAAAAAATACTCCGTCAAAGGAAATAGATCCAACAGGCATAAAGAAACCTCGGAAACCCTTATAAAATGGGCATCCGAGGTTTTCTGTCTGTTATTCGAATTCGCAAAGTTCTATTTGTTCTATAGTTCCTATACTTTATCTCAGCTTCAAAACAGTTCGTTTCCGAACTGTTTGGTATGGATTTTCTATGATTTCATCAAATCGTATTGTCGTTTTATTGTCACTAGCTCATAGATTTCATTTTTTTGAAATCACGCTAGAAATCTATCTATAACATACTTTGAAACAATACTTATATCATTGAGGCGATATCTCGCTTGACGAATTCTATTTTGCAATTCTTCAACGGTTTCAAAATCATCATCTATAACACCTATAATTAGTTCTATGTCTCCCTCATAGATTCCCATATCTTTTAACATTTTTCTTGCTGGTGAATTAATATAATATAGCAATTCGATATTTCTCATTAATTTCTCATTCACTACATCAATTAACCTTTGTTCTACTCTCTCACATTTCATAAAGAACAAAATCACTTGAATTCTCTTATAAAAATCAAATTCTATGTAGCTATTCTTTAAACTAATTGCACTCTTTATTACATAATTAATATCTTCATGCTCATACCAATACATTGCATCATTTACAACTGTTCTAATATTTAATCTAGGAACTGTTTTATAAGTCAATTTATTAATCAGGAAGGTCTGTAACTTCATCTTGTACTGTTTGTCATTTACAATTTTATAAAGTTCTCTAATCATTCCCAATTTGCTTATAGAGTCATTTCTATCTTGTTTATCAAGTTCTGTAAATAAACTTTGTTTATTTTTACAATACTTTGAATAAAGTTTCAATACTGTTGAAAATCTGCACTTAGAACTTATTTCCATTTTATATGTATCATAATCAATATGCAACATATTTAGAAACTCAACAAAATTTTCATGTTTAACATAATTCCCATTATTAATATCTATGTCTATACTATCTGTTGTCAACTCAAACTCAATAGACTTTAAAGCCTCACCTTTTACATAATTTCTGTCTTCTGGACCTTTTATGTAGTAAGCCTTTCCCAAATAATGTTGAAAAAGCCTTCCTGTCCTTCCAACTAAATTATAAAAATCAAATGCATCAAACGCATTTCCAGCTCCTCTCGCTGGCTTTGTAATAATAATATTTTTTGCGGTTGTGTTTACTCCCTCTAGTAAAGTTGCCGTACATAGCATTCTATAATAAAATTTTTCATTGGTATCATTAAAAAGATCCAATTCCAACATCCTAATACCTAAAGGCAATTGTCCATGGTGAACTAAATATCCATTTTCCATAGCCTTTAAGACTGACCATTTTTCATGTATCTCATTTTTCGCCCATGTAATAAACTCACTTAAAATTGGATTGGCCTCCAATGCTTGTTCTTCTTCTCCATCTGCCATCCCATCTATATACTTATTCAATTCTGTAACTGTTGGAAAATATACTAGTGTATTTCCCTCCAATTCTTTTAGAATACTTTTTGCCTTGTTCAACCTATCATTATCATCTATGATTGGAATTTCAATCACTTCATTGACTACAGGTGAGTAATTGGTTCCGTAAAAATAGGGCTTATCATCTAGTTTATCTAAATTATTCACACCTTTAATAAATGGTGCCAATAATACATATTTCTTACTAATTGACACCAAATTATAGTATGCCAAATTTAAAATCAACACTCTATCATCCTTATTATCTTTTTGCAATTTGTATACTTCATCTATTACTAAGAAATCTATACTTTTAATAATTTGATGTATACTTTCATTTATGACACGATCATGTGTTACCAAAAACAAATTATATTCTTCTAAATTATATTCCTTATCTTCATCAATTGACAGATACACTTTATACTGTTTAAAAATGTTTCTATACTGATTTATAATTTTCTTTTTATACTCATCAATTAATGCTAATGTAGGAACTACCAAGACAACATTTTTAGGTTTAAATCTAGCAATATACTCAAAAATCACAAATGTTTTCCCAAAGCTCGTAGGTGCACTAAAAATCAATCCTCTGTTTTTCTCAATTTTTTCAAGTACCTTAATTTGTTCCGGATGTAAAGAAATTCTTTCATCCAATTCACTTAATGAAAATCCATTATAAATAGCCGAATTTAATGAAAAGACACTTGAATACATTGTCAATCCTAATGCGTAAATAGCTTCTGCATTTTTTTCAATATATTGCGTTTTATGTTCCGTATCATTAATCTCCTTTATCACCTGTTCTCTATAAAGTTGAATATCAGCAATTTCCGGAAACTTTGTTTTTGTACTCATCCTGCTTTTTCACCGCCTTTGTTATCGCACATTCTATGAACCTATTTTTATCGATTATTGGTAAAGAAATAAAAATATATGCAACTTCAATTCCAAAATATGTACTTCTTTTAATTTTTTTATTCAACTTACTAATATACTCTTCTGGTTTTACGTTATTGATATCTGCATTTCCGTGAGCAACAAAAATTGGAACACCAATTTTTTTAATACCAGATACCTTAATAAACTCTCTAAAAGATATACATATTTGCTTTGCATCCCCAAATATTCTCTCATAATCAGATGAAAGTCTAAATGCCTCATCATCGGACAATACAATTCTATATTCTTCATCTATTTGTTCTTCATACTTTTCAAGAGAACGATTTATCAAAGTTATCCCATGATCAAGTGTTTTACAAAACTTTGATTCTCCAAAATACAATATCCTCTTTTCAGTATCCAAAAACAATGTATCAATGCCAAAAACACTCATATTTCTGTCCGTTGTGCAACGAAATTTCGGCAATACACAATCTAATCCAAAATAGTTATTCAACAATAAATGAAACGTATATTCCCCTATCTTGCCCACCTTGTCATTTTGAACTTTCAAATTTCCTGCTTCACCAACAAGCGTATATTCCTGCCCTAATATATCCTTCAATTCATCAGTAATATCATCTACTTCCAACATCTCAAGTTCAGTATTCAAAAACATACTTATGTTGTTATATAGTTTGGCATATTGTTTTTGTGTTCCACTAAAGCCAATTTTATTGTTTCGTTTAGCATAATTAAGCAGATTTTCCTCTTTAAAAATATACTCAACTAACCCCTCAATAAAAGAATCTGTATCCTTGAAATCTGCATAAACAAACGAATGCCCCTCTGCCGAAAAATACACATCAAAACAATCAAATTCCCTTTTTTGAATAACCATCTCTTCTTTCATACTATATCACCTACAACTTTTACACTTAGGTCTTACTAATTCTACGCCATCATCCTCTTCTTCTCTCCTATATTCTGAATGACAACATATGCCTCTTTTTCCTGTTCCAACTGTGCCTTTGCAAACTCCGCTATCGGTTCTGCAACCGCTAATGCGAGTCTTACTGGTACTGCATTCCCTATTTGCTTGTATACCAAATCAAGTTTGGCATTATCATTTCTGTTACTTGTTCCTCTGCTAAATTCATACCAATCCGGAAATGTCTGGATTCTTGCTATTTCTTTAACCGACAATCGTCTATTATTTTCCTCTCCATCACTAAAAATATATTTATCCTTACCTACTTTTACCATAGGCTCGCCAGACGGATGAATTGGCGCCTGTCTTCCTGATGCCTGAATCGTAAAACTTGGCTGTGTCCATAGTTTTTTTCGATTACGAGACATAAAAATGGTAGAATATGAACCTGTAAAATAATCTCCCGGATCATCTTCTAAATCACCAATCGCATCACGAAGTGTAACTACCTCCTTTAACCCTTCAATGCCATATCCATGTGTCGCTTCCGGATGTACATATTCAAAATTGATATCATTTCTGACACCGACCAAAATCACTCGTTCTCTTATCTGTGGCACTCCATATTTTGCTGAATTGAGCAATTTATGATAAATGGTGTAGCCTGCTGCCGCAAAGTCCTGAACAATCTGTTTAAATACTTCACCCTTTCCAAGTGTCATCATTCCTTTTACATTTTCAGCGACGAAAATCTTAGGTTTACTCTGCATTAAACAACGGATAAAATGCAGATATAAGAAGTTTCTCTTGTCATCCACTAATCTCGGACCTGCCTCTGAAAATCCCGGACAAGGGAACCCTCCCAACACTATATCAGCTTTTGGAAACTTCTTAATTTTTCTTATATCACTCTTATCCATATAGATATATTTACCTGCATTTTTTGCATAAGTTTCTCTAGCTTCATCAAATATATCATTTACATAAATTGTATTAAATACATTATTATTGATGTTCTCATCAAAAACCTTTTTATCAGCAAATGCAGTTTCCATAACTTTTTCGCCCATAACAGCTTTCAATCCAGCCAATTCAAAGCCTAAATCCAGTCCGCCACACCCCGAAAAAAGTGATAATAAGTTCCACTTATCCGAATCATAACTTAACTTATCAAAGTCAATCTCTTCACTACAATCAGCAAATGCCTGTCTTTCCTCCTCAATCTTTGCATTAAGAAGCTCTTTCACCTCATCTACTACATAATCTGGAGCCGGCTTAAACTTACCTCTTCCTCGCTCCGCTATAATAACTGCCATATAATCACCTCTAAATTATTCTATCTGTTCCGGCATTATCATCATCAATATCATCTGTCGTCTTAATATTCAACAACTTCATATACTGTAATAATCTGCCTGCCACTTCATTGCCTTTTATCATTAAAGGCTTATCATATACCAATTTCGGAACCAATTTATTCTTCTCGGCATTCCAAAATACCTGAACCGAAAGAGGTCTGTCACCATCCCATTTTCCTGCAAATGTTCGATAGTTCAATGCTTTACAAGCAAAATAAATATTTGGATGCAACTTAACATATTCTGTAATTGGTATCATTTTATCGATCACATCCTGTGCTGAATGAACATCTTCATCCATCAATATGTAATTTGCAATACCACTATTTTCAATAACCTGACCACAAACCATAGCATTTCTCTTATCCTCAGATAAATTACTACCTGCATACACTTCAATTACCTGTTCTTCTGTAAGCAGCATTTTACCTGACAATTCACCACTGTTTTTGTTCAGTAGTTCAAACTTCCACCCTAAAGTAATCGCACCTTTTTCAGTTCGTTTGAACTTATTTTTATATATCAGCATTCTTTCTTCAAATTTATCCCTAATTGCCGTTGTTGACTGTTCAATAATTAGCTCCCAGTTTATCCCAAACAACTGCTTTGCACGTTCTGCACTCATTTTATTTTCAATAAAATCTGCATTTTCTTTCTTGTATGATATTTTTATTTCTACTTTGTCATATTCTGATTCTGCTAAAATGTATATATCTGTTTTTGGCTCACCTTTATGACAGGTTGGCTTTCCTGAAAGTATCACTTTATACTTCTTATTTTGAAAAACAAACTCTGTTTCCTCTGTCATAAACGCTAATATTCCTCTTTCTGCATCTCCAAAATCTCCCACAGTAAACCTCCTAGTATTTTTTACATACATCTTCTTTATTCATGATTTCAAATAAATTCATCTGTAATTCAGCAATGTCTGTCGCCGTATTTTTGATAAACTCAAACACATCTGGATAATTTTCCAAATAATAATACTTATAGCAACTTATTATATCAAACTCTAGGTTTTGCATCGCATAGGAAATTATATACAAAACCTAAAATTAATTTTAACACAAATACTAGGTTTTCTCCACTATGAAAATTTACCTACTATGTAAGCCCTACTACGTAAATTTACGCTTTAATTTATCCCGAGTCAACGAACGCTACAAAGATTGGGTTCTATCAATTGCTTTCATCTAATCTCCCTATCCCAATGTTTCTTTTTCATTTTAGGATTTGCATTCATTTGTTCCAAACGTTTCGCCATCGCTATCACATCATCAATCTTACTTTCTCCAAGCATATTTCTCACTCTTTCCAAGTCAAATGCAGCATTTCTTAAGATTGCATTTTCCTTTTTTATAACAGATACTTCCTCTCGCAACCGATCCACACGATTTTCAAGATCTATGTTTCGATCTGATAGCTTTTGATTTTTGTTTTTCAAATCCAAATATTTGCTATATAATGACTGTATCATATTCGCAACTTTTTTCACCAAAGGAAATATTCTCTTCCGATAAGATTTTGCAGATTCAAATTGTACTGGTTCCGGTAGCCATTCTTCCGGATAATAGCCATATTCCTGTGCATGACGTTCTAACTGACTCACATTAACCTTCACCTTTAATAATTTCTTCTCCAACACTTCTGTCTTTTTAATTACCGCATCTCTCTCTTTTTCTGCCTGTTCTTTTTCCTTTTGGATCTCATCCACACATTCACTGATATCATGCAAATCATGTTCCAATAAATTCTTATGTTCCGTTAATTCTTCTACTTCCTGTTCTCGAACCTTTTTCTTGTAATCCAATACAGAAAGATGTTGTTCATGAGTTCCTTTCTGATCCCATTCTATCTCATTTTCCCTCATGACCATGGCTAATTTTTGCTTTTCCGATTGTACCCATTGATTTAGCTCCGTCTCACTTCTTAATCCACCTTTAAATCCTAATGACGATAAGGCTTGTTTTAAAGATACTCTTGTATCAAGTCCTCGCTTACTTCCTGTAACATAGGGAATAAAATCAATATGCAGATGTGGGGTTGCTTCGTCTAAATGTAGATGTGCAGCAAATACTCGCAACGTAGGATTCCGTTCTTGAAATCCTTTCATGTATTCATCTAATATCTTTGCAGCAAGTTGTCCTTCCATCGTTTCTGATCCCATATTGTCTTTATCACCAATCTGAATAATAACCTCATGAAATAATTTTTCTTGTTTTCCGGAACGTATCTTTTTGTAGTAATCATCTATCTTACGATCTTTTCGAGTCTGTTTATCGTTGTAACGTTTCAAGGCGTCGTCAAATAATTCATGATATACGTCTTTGATATCTTCATTACAATATTCAACATTCCAATGAGTTCTGTTCGGATCCGTATTCTTTGCATGAAATTTTCTACTGTTATGGTTTAGAGAGCCTTTCCCTGTCATAAAACTAATTGTCCTCTTCAATAAATCTCCTTTCCTTCATTTTAAAACGCCAGATATGGCGATCATGTTTTGTTACTTTTGTCAAAAGTAACGCAAAAGCACTTTCGACAGCCTAACGTCCATCAAAAGTACCCTTGCGCCCTGCCGGGAGCTTTCAAATCAGCCAGCACTGTATCGGCTACACCCTACGGCAATTCTCCTTGTTTGGTATGATACAGGTGCGTGCCACGCTCCTGTTCTATATTCCCCAAACAAACATCACCACCGATAACTGGCTGACACTCCACGCTTATCTAAATATTCCTGTCGTGCTTTCTCCTGCTCTTCCTCAGAAGGAGCCGTCTTATACTTCGTATAGAGTTCATGTCTGACTAATGCATCCAATTTTTCTTCCAAGCCATTTCGAATATCTTCTTCATACTGATCATCTGAACCCAGATGATAAAAGATCAATTTTCGAAACAGTTCATAATCAATCTGTACTTTTTTCATCACTTCACTCCTTTTTAATCAAGGTGGCAAGATTCCCTATTCTTTAAGATATGGTAATCTTGCCATCTTCCTTTACTCTTCTTGTAACATCCAGAACCATTTATTTCCTATCTTCACAGAATCAATCTGTAATTCCTTCTTCGCATTCCAAAGTGTTTTCTTTTTAATTCCTCGTTCTTCTGCTTCTTCCGCTATTTTTGCCTGTTCCATTGATCCATTTGCTAAGATCTCTTTTAAAAAATCTTTCGCACTTCGGATTTTTTGCCCTCGTCCATCACCAGACAATAAGTCCTCTGCACTGATGTCATATTTTCCAATCCAATGGAATCCTTTTTCCTTGTCTAATCGAAAGGCAATCGCATCTCCTTCCGGAGCAAGAGAACTCTTTACATGACAGATCACTCGGATTTCCGGTTCATCTTTCACTCTTCCAACAATCAACACGCTTCTTGCTGCCGCTTGAAAGTCAATAGAGCCCAATCCACGATAGGATGATTTTCCATTACTATTCCTATTCATATGACCGATCAGAATAATGGCACATTGATATTTCTCTGCTAATACAGAAATTCTTTTCATCAATGGGCGAATCTCATTTGCCCTATGCATATCAACACCAGCCCCTAGAAAGCCTTGAATTGGATCTAATACTACAAGTCTTGTTTCGTCTGTATGATCGCTTCTTCCAGCCTTGCATCTACCATTGTTAATGGCTGATCCTGGTCATCAATTACCAAGACTCTGGAACAATCTGCCCCTGCCGCTAACAATCTTGGTTTGATCGTATCGCCCAGTCCATCTTCAGCTGTTTGATAAATCACATTGATTGGCTCTACACCTGTCTCTTCAGATTTTCCTTCGCTTGTCTCACTTAATATTGCTTCTCCTTTTGTTAATTTTGCTATGATCTGCAACACCACAGTAGTCTTCCCCTCTCCAGGATCTCCCTGAATAATGGTGACCTTCCCATATGGTATGAAGGGATAAAAGAGCCATTCGATTTCTTCCACTTCAACCTGATCCATGTGGATCAATTTCAGGCATGGTTCTGCCTTTTTTATTTCTCTATAATTATCTTCCATTTCCACCTCCTGCCCAACCGGGCAAGTCCCTGGCAAACAGAATTTAACAATTGTTGCAACAACAATTTTGTGATATACTCAAGTTGTTAGGATGGTATATCAGTTATTCTGATAATCAGGGAACTTGCTCAGATTATTTCTGGGCTTTTTCTTTTTTCCTTCTTTCATAGTTTCTTTCTTCTGCAAATGCATTTAATATCTCCAACATTGTGCGAATAGGTGTAAACAACTCTTCATCGGCATCCTCTAATGTAGTTAACCTTTTCAGTTCCTCTTCAATCCCTCGAAGCTGTTTTCTAAACTGTACTAACATCAATGGATTTCCTACTGCTGTGACTTTTTGATGTAAAACACTTTCAATGATATATTCTTGTCTCGTCTGGTATCCACAAAGCTTTACTCTTAAATCCAGCTCTTCATTTTCTTCCGGAGACATTCGAAACGCTATGGTTACATTACGCCACCGATTCTTGTTATCCCTATTTTTTTCACTCATCCAGATATTCCTCTCTTTCCTGATTTAGATTTTCCGCCATCTCTGTTTGGATTGTCGGGAACAAATGTGCATATCGATATGTGATCTCCACACTTTCATGCCCTACCCTTTCTCCAATTGCCACCGCAGAATATCCCATATTGATCAACAATGACACGTGAGAATGTCGTAAATCATGGATTCGTATTCTCTTCACTCCTGACAACTTCACACCACGATCCATTTCATGATGAAGATAGCTTTTTGAAATTTGAAATATCCTGTCATTTTCATTCAAACCATACAACATTCCTATATACGATTCTAATTCTTCGCTTAAAAATTCCGGCATGGTGATTATACGATTACTCTTCACAGTCTTTGGATCTGTAATAATATCCTTCCCCTCTAATCTTTGATAAGATTTATTGATCCGGATAGTACACGCCTGAAAATCGAAATCTGCCGGTGTCAGTGCTAACAACTCTCCCATACGCACTCCACACCAATATAGAATTTCAAATGCATAAAAGGAGATTGGCTTATCCGCCACCGCTTCAATGAACTTCATATACTCTTCTTTTGTCCAGAAAAGCATCTCTTTTGTTCTTTCTTTTCCCATAGATCCTGCCTTGCGTGCAGCATTGCTTTTCAAATCATAGAAATTAACTGCATGATTCAAAATTGCACTCAGCTGATTATGGATGGTCTTTAGATAGACCTGTGAATAGCCTTCTCCTTGTTTATTTCGATAGTTCATCATGGTGTTCTGCCACTGCCGAATATCGGAAGGTTTTATTTCCTGCAACTTCTTTTTCGAAAAATATGGGAGAATCTTTTTTTCTACAATATGCTTTTTCGTCAGCCAGGTATTATATTTGATTCTGGATTTGATATCATTCAGATAAAGATCTACGAAATCTTCAAAATACATATCCAGATTCAAATTTTCCTTTAATTTAAACGCTCTTTCCCATTCCTGAGCATCACATTTGCGTTTAAACCCCCTTTTCGTCTTCTGCTTTCTTACGCCGGTCCAGTCCTTATAATAGGTTCTTACCTCGTAAGTATTTGACTTTTGGTTTTTAATTACCGTCAAAACATCACCTCCTGCTATTCCATTTCATTCATACCGTAAACTCGTTCTTCAAAATATTTACGGCTGATTTTTCCTTTGACAACAACGAAACCTTTTTGCTCCAATTCAGCATTTAACTGACGGATCAAACGATACGCATAGGAATCAGATACTTCTAATTCTTTTGCTACTTCTTTTGCTGATATAAATAATTTACTAGCCATCTATATCCCTCCTTTCTTTTTTCAGTTCATTATCGAACGGTGTATATGCATCATAACATTTCATTTCCGTACTGTCAATAGAATAATTTCAAAAATGAACGGTTTATTTTTATATTTCATTTTTGAACTGTTTATGCTATACTTTTAAGTAACAATCAGCAAAGGAGTGTTTTCTTATGACAGTAGGTGAGAAAATAAGAAAATTCCGGATCGATCAAGGATATACGCAGAAAGAATTGGCAATCATGTCCGGATTGAGCGAATCGGCAATTAGAAATTATGAACTTGGGAATCGTTTTCCATCATCAGAACAATTGGAAAAAATAGCAAACTCATTAAAGATCAGTCCATACGCCATGTCTGATCCAAACTTTGATACTTATGTTAGTGTCATGCACGCATTATTTGCTTTAGAGGATCAATATGGTCTGCACGCCTACCGGGATGAATCCGGCGTACCACAACTCATGTTTAAAGACAAAGGACATGATTCTTTAAATATGCTGGATAATATTGGAGCATGGGCTGATATGTACCAGAAATTCAGAAATGAAGAGATTACAGAAAAAGATTATTTAGACTGGAAAAGTCAATTCCCAGCTAAATAAGAAGAAATTATTTACAATAATATTAAAAAAGTATTGTCATTTGATTGTCAACGGACATAGAAAGAGCCAAGAAAGCCCATAAAATAGGCATTTCTTGGCTCTAATATATTATTCAAATTCAATCGTTCCCGGTGGCTTACTTGTCAGATCGTACATGACTCTGTTAACGCCTCTGACTTCATTGATAATTCTGTTCATTACCTTATTCAGTACTTCGTAAGGAATCTCTGCTGCTTCTGCAGTCATGAAATCAACTGTATTTACAGCTCTGAGCGCTACTGCGTAGTCATAAGTTCTCTCATCTCCCATAACCCCAACGCTTCGCATGTTTGTGAGACCTGCAAAATACTGTCCGATGCTGCGGTCAAGTCCGGCATTGGCAATCTCTTCACGGTAGATTGCGTCTGCATCCTGAACGATTTTTACTTTCTCAGCATTTACTTCTCCGATGATACGGATTCCAAGTCCCGGTCCCGGGAATGGCTGTCTGTATACGAGATATTCTGGAATTCCTAATTCCAGTCCTGCTTTACGTACTTCATCTTTGAACAAATCTCGAAGTGGCTCGATAATTTCTTTGAAATCTACGTACTCAGGAAGTCCTCCTACATTGTGGTGAGATTTGATCACAGCAGATTCTCCGCCAAGTCCGCTCTCTACTACGTCTGGATAAATAGTTCCCTGTACTAAGAAATCAACCGCTCCGATTTTCTTTGCTTCTTCTTCAAATACACGGATAAATTCTTCTCCAATGATCTTACGCTTGCTTTCCGGCTCTTCTACACCTTTTAGTTTCTCATAGAAACGTTCTTGTGCGTTGACACGGATAAAGTTCAAGTCGTAGTTTCCTTCTGGTCCGAAAACTGCTTCTACTTCATCACCTTCATTTTTACGAAGAAGACCGTGGTCTACAAATACGCATGTCAGCTGTTCTCCGACTGCTTTGGAAAGCATTACTGCTGCTACAGAAGAGTCTACTCCACCGGAAAGTGCGCAGAGAACTTTTCCATTTCCAACTCTTTCGCGGATTGCCTGAATAGATGATTCTACGAAAGAATCCATCTTCCAGTCTCCAGAGCATCCACATACATTGTATACGAAGTTGGACAACATTTTTGTTCCTTCCTGTGTATGAAGTACTTCCGGATGGAACTGCACTGCGTAGAGTCCTTTCTCTTCATTTTCGACTGCCGCTACCGGACAGTCTGCTGTATAGGCTGAGATTTTGAAATCTGGTGCTGCCTGCTCGATGTAATCGTTATGACTCATCCAGCAAATTGTCTTTTCAGATACATCTTTAAATAATTTCGATGTCGTATCTACATTCACTTCGATTTTTCCATACTCGCGAACTGGTGCCTTACATACATGTCCGCCCAGCAAATGCATCATCAACTGAGATCCGTAGCAGATGCCAAGAACCGGAATCCCCAGTTCAAATAACTCTGTGGAATATGTCGGTGAATCTGCTTCGTATGCGCTGTTCGGTCCTCCAGTCAGGATAATTCCCTTTGGATTCATTGCTTTTATTTCTTCTATATCTTTTTTGTAAGAATAGATTTCACAGTATACATTACATTCTCTTACACGTCTTGCAATCAGCTGATTGTATTGCCCGCCAAAGTCAAGAACGATGACTGTTTCATTTTTCACTATGTTTCCTCCTTGCGTTTTTTCATTTCTCTTGATAACAATTCTGACACGCACTTCTTTCAGTATTCTTAGCTATAAGATTTCCTGATTTGCATGCCTGTCAGTTCCCTGCAGTTGCTCTTTTTCCTGCAAACTGTCTGTGATGTTCTGTTGCCAATGTCATTATTATAAAGTAGGTTTTGCTGTTTTACAAGTTAAACTATCACTTTCCTTTTGCATTTCTTCTTTTCTTCCATGTTTTTCCAAAAAATCTACTTCTTTTGTATCAATCCTGCATGTATCTGCCATTTTATACTGTCGCCTTATGCTTCCATTTTCCACCCAGATATCGAATCACAAAGCAGATAGCGCGGAAAATCCAGTCGATGACCATTGCAACCCAGATTCCAAATACGCCTAGTCCCATATACTTTCCAAGGACATAGCTAAACGCAATCCGGAAGATCCACATGGAAAAGATCGACATATACATTGTGTACTGGACATCTCCTGCTGCACGAAGTGTACACGGAAGCGAAAATGATAATGGCCAAATCGTCACAACTGCAACTGCATGGAACAAAAGAATCTGCTCCGTTGTCTGTGCTGTGAGATCTGATAAATGATATACCTTTAAAATAGTAGGAATCAGCAGCGCAATAATAATATTTTCAACGATCATCCATGCATAAGTGATGATATGCAGTTTTCTTGTGTAATATTTTACCTGCTCATAATCCCTTGCTCCAACACACCTTGAGATAACAGTAATGATTGCCAGATTAATTGAGATTCCCGGAAGAATCTGGAACATTGCCACTGCATTTGAAACCGCATTCGCCGCAATAGCATATGTTCCAAAAGTAGATACCAGACTCAATACAAGAATTTTCCCCAACTGGAACATACTGTTCTCCAGCCCATTCGGAACACCGATCTTTAAGATATTTTTAACCATCGCACCATCAAATCGATAGCGGAATGTTTTTTCCAAGTGCAGCACCCTCTTGGAATTACATAAAAGAATGGTGATCAGAATCGCTGCAACTGCTCTGGAAACCAGTGTAGGAATTGCCACACCCTCTGTTCCGCAGTGGAAGCCATAAATTAAAATTGCATTTCCACTCACATTGATCACATTCATGATCATGGACACGATCATCGGTATTTTCGAATCACCCATTGCACGGAAAATAGCGGCTCCTCCATTATAAAGAGCAATAAACGGAATGGATGCAGTTACGATCAGCAGATACGTATTGGCATGCTCCATAACATCTGCCTCTATTTTTCCAAATACACCGTGTAAAATAAAACTCTTGCATAGATATACAATCGCTGTCACTCCCACCGCACTGATTGTGACAAACCACACAAGCTGTCCCGCAGATTTACAAGCTTCTTCCTCCCTCTTCCTTCCAAGATACTGACCCGCGACAACAGCCCCACCAGTTGCCAAAGCCGAAAAAATATTGATAAGCAGTACAACGATATTATCAACCAAGGATACGCCAGACACTGCCGCCTCCCCGACACTCGCCACCATAATAGAATCTGCCATCCCTACGAGGACAGCTAAAAATTGTTCGATAATCAGCGGAATGATCAACGCAACCAGCGCTCTATTATCAAACAACTGCCTTTCTTTACTTATTTTCATCTCTCATCTCCTCCTGCCATATGTATTGTCATAGTCCCGATTTATCTCTTGCAACACCCAACCTGATTCTGACAACCCACAAAGTACAGCGCCTCTCTCTGCCGCCCCTTGTGCTTTATCAGATATCCATCTGACTATTTTATTATACGTCCGAAAAAAATAACAGACAAGGCTCTTTTTCTCTTCCCTAATTTTCCCCTCTCTTTTCCCTGCGCCTTCCATTTGCATACATATAGTTCTCTCTCTTGACGCTCTTCTCTTCCTCTGATAAAAAGAAGCAGAAAAGGAATCTCTACTATAGTCACAATAGGTATTCCTAATCCACTTCCGAAAATACTTTTCTATTCCCCCTGCTGTTTCTTATGAAAGTTTTGTCTTTCCGATCATCAGGTTCAAAATCTCCACATCTGTCTGTTTCATTCCATTTTTTCCCATATAGCCGACCGCCTTTACAGTATCTTCCGCATTCTCCATGACAATTCCATCTCCGGCTTCAAAGCGGATACCTCTCATTGCCATCTCATGTCCTAAAATTGCTGACTGAAGCGCAGAGGAAATCTTTGCCGCACAGCTTGGCTTCGCACCGTCACAGACCATCCCTCCAATATTTGCAATCGTATTGATCACGGTATTTTCAATCTGTTCTTCATCTCCCCCACATAAATATGTGATTGCCGCGCCTGCTCCTGCCGCTGCACATACCACTCCACAATAAGCCGAAAGAGCGCCAATATACCTCTTTTGATCCTGAGCAATCAAGTTGGAAACGCACAATGCTCTCAAAAGTTCTTCTTCTGTCTTCCTCTTTTCTTTGGCATACTCGACAACCGGAAGAGAACAAGTCATTCCTTGATTTCCAGAACCTGCATTGATAATCACCGGAAGAGAGCAGCCACTCATTCTAGCATCGGATCCTGCCGCTGCCCTGGAAATCATTTTCCACTTCAGCTGATCTCCTTCTTCTTCCCTGATAATCTTTCCAATCTGAGCTCCCCATGTATTTTGAAGGCCTTCCTCTGAAATCGCATAATTGTATTCAATCTGTCTCATCAGGACATCTTTCACATCCGCAATCTTCACTTCATTTGCAAAAGCCGTAATATCTTTGATATTCAGACAAGATTTATCCAGCTCATGTGCTGTAAATTTTTCTTCATTCTCATATACCACTTTTTGATTATGCTCAATTCTTGTAATGTTTGTATGTGCATGTTCAATTCTAACTGCCGCCTCTTCGCCTGATGCCCATACCCTCACTTCAATATAAAGGTTTGCAGTCCCTTCTTTTAATTTACACTCACAGTATCCCTCTTTAAAAAGCTGCCGTGTCTTTTCCCGGTCTTCTTCAGAAATACTCTGTAAAACTTCTAGTTCTCGATCTGCCTTTCCTCCGACAATTCCTAAGATAACCGCAGCCTCTACGCCTTTCATTCCTCCGGAATTTGGAACCTTTACCCCTTTTACATTTTTAATAATATTTCCGCTGCATAACACTTCCACTTTCTCCGGAAACTGTCCCAGCTCCTTTCTCGCCACCGCTGCTGCATACGCCAGAGCGATCGGTTCTGTACAGCCCAACGCCGGAACAAGCTCGCTTTTCAAAATTTCTACATACTTCTTATACAATTCCTGGTTCATTTCCATCCTCTTTTCTAACTGTGATTTTTCCTGTTTCTACCTTCTCATTCGTTTTTTCTGCCTTGTACTGATATAAATCATATCAGTAGTCATACCAGCTCTTTCTTCTGATAATATCACTAATATGATTAATCGTCAATCAAGAATCCTTTCTCAAAATAAAATACAATCATCTCTGATAAATATTTACTTCTCTCTTTTTGTTCTGTGTGATTCATGATATAATTTCTTACTGCAAACACAAGGTTTTATAGCACGATCTATTTCCCCAATTTATTCATGGATAAGGATGGAATCTCATTAAGACTATTTATTCAAAACAAAGGACTTGAGCATTATGAGCAAAAAGAATTTAAAAGAAATTGTATATGATTCGGTATTGAACAGCATTTATTCCTCTGAATACCGTGCAAATGAAATTATCACAGAGACTTCACTAATTCAAAAATACGGTTACAGCAAGTCACCAATCCGTGAAGCTTTGACTGCCCTCTGCCACGAGGGCGTTTTAAAAAACATTCCAAGGTGTGGTTACCAAGTGATCGCACTCACCTCCGAGGACGTACAAAAAATGTTAGAATATCGAATGGTACTTGAAACCGGAATGCTGCGCCTCTGCTTCGACACTATCACTGAAAAACAGCTTTTGCATCTTGATGAGCTCTCTTCTCTCTGCAGCAAAAATACTGAGGATGTCATGGAGCATTGGATTTATAATATGGATTTTCACATTGCACTGCTTTCTCTCGGCGGCAACGACTATGCCTGTGCTCAGCTGAAAAGCTGTATGAATATGTTATGGCGCGCCTATGCACAATTACACTGGAATAAATGGAGCCACTATAATATCCCGGCTGATATGAAATATCACGATTTAATTTTAGACGCAATCCGCCAAAAACGCCTGGAGGACGCGATTCATTATCTGAAAGAAGATTTAAATGACTTTGGAACTTCCTCTTCTTAAAAGTATGTAGCCTGACATAAAATCATCTCCCTTCTCACAAATAATCTATATCATCCGTAATTGTGTTAAAGGAGATGATTTTCTAATATCCCTCTCTAGAAATTATATTTTTACAATGCCTTCCAAAACGGTTAATATCTATGCGCAATGTGCAGATATTTTTCCCTCGTCGCCATTCCTCCCCGAATATGACGCTCTGATTTATTCTGATCCAGAACTTTTCTTGCACTCACTGCAAGCACAGGATTAATTTGAAGCAAACGGTCAGTTACATCTTTATGTACCGTACTTTTACTTACCCCAAATTTTTTCGCAGTCTGCCGCACTGTTGCATTTTCTTCAATAATATAATTCGCGATCGCAGCAGCTCTCTCTTCGATATAATCTTTCACAAATATTCCCCTAGATACATCTTTTTACAATGTATGTAGGGGAAATAAAGATTATGCTAAAACAGTTCAAATAATGATGTCATGCCAAAAAGTGTATCATTCGATAGACATAATCCATATGTTTTTGCGAATATATTTATAAATTCATTTGACGACTCTTCACATCCCATCTATTATCACATTGCGGAAAATAACCTCCATTCTTACCACGTCTAGCATAAACATCCTCTCTGCCCCAAAATATAGAAAAGAAGCGTATTGCCATCTTTTCTGAAATAAATGTCAGATGAACGATACGCGCCCCTTGGTCAAGATCATACTCTTCCGCATTTTCTATCGTCTCTTCAAAAGGATTGATCTCGTCATATGGAATATGTTCTTTCTTAAGTTTATTTTTTAATATCTTATTTTCATACTCGAGTAGGCGAACTCTCTCTCAGGGATTCTAAATCATATGCTTCTATATTCATATTGGACACCTGCATTATCAACAACCAAAAAACCTTTGTTACATATACGGTTCTATCGTAAACACCGTCTGCTCTCCAACCTTTTCACTTACCAATTCAAACAGATTTTCTTGCGTTGCAAACAGATTCTTCGGATTTCTTCCGATAATCAAATACTGATTTTTATCATCTAATGAAATATGTTTCCTTGTATCATCAGTCAATAAAATATCTGCATTATCAATGACAACCAGTTTCCCCTCTATCTGGCTGATTATTTCTTTTATATCTTTCTGATAATCATAATTATCCAAACATAAAATTCTGGGATTAACTGCCATACATTCTCTGATAAATGAAAACGTTGCTGTCTTTCCCGTTCCTGAATCTCCCATTAAGATTGTTATATTATTGGTAAATGTAAAGTCCACTACAAATGAAGTATGCACTGTTGAAAAATGCTCCATCACAACTGGTTTACTCTTCATTTTCCCACCACTCCTTTAGTTCTTCATAATCCTCGATCACTTTACATTCTCTACTCGTCTGAGCCTTCACCTGTTCCATGTCAAACGGAATCATTGCATATTCGCTATATACATTTCCAACATCAAAACTATATAATATTTCCAAAGCATTATTTCCACATTCTTTCAGGCAAAACACCTTATCCGGAAAATACAATACATTCAATACAGTTTTACATCCTGTGGAAAGTTGATCTGTATTCAATGTAATATCTTCAAATCGTGATCGAATTTTATATTTGCTGAGAAGTTCTGAGCCGTCTATCATTTGAATATACTTTGCAGCTCTCTCATCCAGTTTCGTTGCTGTATTCTGATTAAAAAATATGTCATTCAGTTCTATATATTCTTTATCCTGAGGTATATCTTTCCTATTTTTAAAAATCGTTATCATGCCATTACCTCCAATCCAACTTTCGGAATCTGTAGTTTCAACGAACTTCCCACATAAATTCTTTTCATTTTATCAAATACAGACAGTCTGTTATAATCTAATCCACAGATGTCATCTTCCTGTCGTTCATCCCATTCACAACAAGACTTTATCCAACATTCTCCAAGTACACCTTTTGACACTTCGAATCCAGTATTTCTTGTCAAATCGAATAATAACTTTGCTGACAATTGCTCTAGCTCTCTTTTGCAAGAATTCATCCTCCGGAGCATAAATCCATTCTATCAGTTCTTTAAATTCTAAAAGAATATACTCAAAACAAATAATGTCCAACAGAAAAACATTTTCTTTCTCATTCACATATTTCTTTAATCGTTTCTTTTCCATAACAATCTGCAAATTATCAAAAGAATTATCAAAGACAACGATATATCTATTCTCAGCATTCTGTAATGTTCTTACGGCTTTTACCTACTCACTATTATTCTTTTTACTTTCAATGATTACATCCGGACAAAGTTGTTTCATGAGGTTTAGCCAAAATGTATAACTTGCTTTTCCTTTTCTATCTTCTATCCACAAAAAAGTTTTAGCCATGATTCTTTCACCTGCTTTCTTTGTTCTATTTTAACCGATTTTCTTCTATAACACAATGAAATCACCCAAAGAAAAAAGAGGATGCGAAAAACTCAATCGAGTTTTTTCACATCCTCTTTTACTAAATTCGAACAGCATATCCACTCGAAATGCTTTTCCTGACTCTGCTCTAAATCCATTTTCTTTTTCTATAACCTATGGCAGCAATGATACCTGCACTCGCAGATAAAAGCAACAATTGCTCCCAAATATCTTTGTCATCTCCTGTTTCCACGTCATCTCTCTTTGGATTTTCCGGTTCTTTCTCTGGCTGAGGTGGGTTCTGTGGTACTTCTATTCCCCCCCATTCATTTTTAGGCTCTACTGTCACTTCATAAAAACAATTTCCGTTTTCATCTATTTCCGGAAGGAACACCAGGAAAGGGGCTGAGTGGAATTTCCCATTCTCATAAGATACATCATTCTGTGAACTACACAGATACATCCCTTCCTCTAAAGAATGAAAAACTACTTTCCCATCATTTCCTGTTGCTCTGGTCTCTCCTTCCAGCTTTTCTTTCACCGCAAAGTCATGGAGCTGTTCTGCCGCCTTTTTCTGTCCGGAAGAAGTCATATCTTCCAGATTCACTTCCGCTTTTTTAAAGTCTCCATACAACTCCCATTTGTTTTTCACTTTTTCTCCTACTTTATACAAAGAAAACTCTGCCCCTGATAATGCAATCGGTTCCCCTTGCTGCGTGACTCCATGATAATATATCGTCAGAGTCCCGACACGTTCCGACGCAGACACAGGTTGAGGTATCCCAAAGCAAAACAGTATGAAAGTCACGATCATTAAAAAGGCCCCGCCTATTCCTTTTTTCATTTCCTCTTTCTCCTCATTTCTTTTCTTCTTCTAGTCTTTTTCCATAACTGATAAACGATAAATATCAACACTAACACACCGATTGCTGCCAGTAACACTTTCACCTGGAACGGCAGTGTTGGTGTAATCTTTTCATCCGGTACCTGACGAACCGCCTCCTCATATGGGATTCGACTCCCTCTGACTAAAAGCCTGTGCGTATTGACTGCATATGGAGTACAGGTTACCAGTGTGGCATAGTCCTTTCCCGGCTCAATCGTCAGTGCCTTTGTATTCTCGGGCAACACCGTAAGAATCTGATCTATTTTATAGGCAAAGGTTTCTCCAAGAATCTTAAGGTAAAAAATATCTCCCTCTTTCATCTGATCTAAGTCTGTAAACAAAAGTTTCGATGGAAGCCCACGATGCCCCGTCAAAACTGTATGACTACTTTCTCCACCCACTGGTAAAGATGTTCCCTCAAAATGACCGACACCCGACTGCAGGATTCTCTCTTCGGTTCCATGATAAATAGGCAACTCTACATCAATCTTAGGAATTCTGATGTATCCCATCATTCCCGCTTCATTGGTGTTCAGAAGACTTTGATATCTCGCATCTACTTCTTTCTTCAATGGCGAAAATGGATCCAGCAGCTCTATGTTTCCTAAAAGTTCCCGATTATATTGCCTTGCCGCTTCCAGCATTGCTTGTTTTTCACTTTCACTTAACCGCACAGCATTTTCATCATAAGACGAAATCACCCTTGCGCCATTTTTTTCATAGAGATAATTGCTGACTGTCGGATATAATAGTACGGAGAATGCAATAAGCAACACAATGATACGAAAAATATCTCCGATATAAAATTTTTTCTTCTGCACATTTTTTTTACGCATCTTTATTCCATTCTCCCTGCTGTTATATAAAAGCATGGGAAGACTGCCCGCAGGCAGTCCCCACACTGATGTGTCAAAATGCTAAATCATTAAGCACGTTTTCTTCTGCTGATTACAAAGCTTGCTGCTACAATCAGTACTAATGCAATACCTACCACTGTAAACAGAATGGTACCCATTCCACCAGTTCCCGGAAGGATTGTTCCTGTAGTATTTTCAATCTTGATAATTTTGTCACTTACATTTTCGCTGTCTTTGCTGATTGTCCAGTTATTCACGTCTCCATCCGCAGATTTTGCGATTGTAATTTTAATCGGAGCTGTAATACCATTGTATCCGTCCGGCGCCTCTGTCTCTACCAACCAGTAATCTCCCGCTTTCAAACCATTTAATTTCAGGTTAATACCTTCAGTTACTGCATTTCCAACAGATACCATATCATAAGTTTTTGTATTCTTCTGATCCTCAGCTACCGTATAGCTACCGACAGAACCTGTTACAGCAATTGCATTTGTATTACCTTTTGCATCCTGTTCTGTTTTGTAAAGACGGAAAGTTGCACCTGCAAGATAACCTTGCTCCTCTCCTCTGGCAAATTTGTGAATCTGTACTGGATACGTTGGTGTTTTCGCCTCTGACGGTGTTGTCATTGTTGTGTTATCCGGATCGTTCCCATATTCTAATTTAGCACTGTTCTTTGTTTCCACCACAGCTGCAGAGTTTACTTTTGCGTAGTATTTTACTGTAAATGTCTGTCCTTTGCTTCCCTGATTGTCCCTGATCCATTGGGATAAATCTAACAACATTGTACGATTGCCATTTCCACTTAACTGAGCCTTCTGTTCAGTAGCCGGTGTTTCCCCAATCTGTACAGATACCAGATAATTATTAGGATCATCCACTACTGTTCCGTTTGCATCTTTTACAAAATCAAGACCGTCTGTCAATGTATCATGAATTTTGTATGCATACTGTTCATATCCTGTTGTATCCGGAATCACACCTGTAATTGTATAGGTCACAACCTCTCCAATCTCAACGGTTTCTTTATCTGCTGTTTTCTCAATACTTGGTGCCTGACCTTTTAATTTAACTTCTGCACCTTCCAGTTTGTTTACTGATACGAGGGAGGACTGTATCTCTTTTGTTCCTGTCTGGTATACAAGATAGTAACCAAAATCCAAATTATTAAATGTGTGTTCTGTAACATCTCCTAATTTCCCTGAAGCTTGTGTTTCAGCAACTTGGTCATTCAAAGCTGCTGTTGTAAAATCATCGGCGAATTTCTGAATAGCCTCTCCCTTTAAGTTAGAAATTGCCTGATACAACTCTTCATTTGTAGCAGTACCTGGTTGTCCTAACGCAGTCGCAATCATTGCTTTATACTGCTTGTTTACTGTGTAAGCATAATGTGATCCACTCACTGTCAGATCAAATAATTTGTACACTTTGATCGTCTGCCCGTTTAATGTGTTTCCCTGATTCACTGTAACTTTCAAGCTTCCTTGATTTTCTGCTGCAAAGGCTGTCGTCGCCATTGCCAGTGTCATGATTGCTGTCAGTAAAACTGCCAGCACGCGTTTTAACTTTTTCATTGGTTCTCTCTCCTTTGTATGAATGATTATTTATAGTTACCCTGCCTTCTTTTGCTCTTCCTCTTTTTGTATCCCGTTACTGTCACAAAGCAAAGAAGCAGAACGCCTATCGCATAGATCCAAGCTGTTCCAGATCCTCCTGTTCCCGGAAGAAGGCTGTCCAGCCAGTTTTTCTTATTGGTTACTGTAATGCTGTAATGATACTTGTCGTTCTTTGGATAAGTAATTTCTGTCGTGTAACCGTCAACCTTTGTTTCACTGATATGGTATGTATAGTAATATTTCTTTCCGTCAGTTCCCTCATGGTATGCAGTATATTCCGGTCCGGAAAGAACCTTTTCCCATATATCTGGAGTTTGTGCATCCTCTTTTTTCAAAATAACTTCTTGATGGAAGGTTTCATCTAGAATCGTCTTTCCATCCACTTCGTAGGTTCTTGTAATCTGGAAGACAATCTCTTTTGGACGGTCTTTTTCTTCATCCTGTTTCCAAACCTTTTGGATGCGAAGTTCAATCAAGTCCTTACACGGATCCTGGATATCCGGCGCTGCCTCTTGACCTTCCGGTTCTGTAGGATTCGTCGGGGTATTATCCATTAATACTGCCATAGCTCCGTCTTCCTGATAGACATTGGCAGGTTCCGTTGCTGTGCCATTTCCATTGCCCATAAGTGCATCTTTTAAATCCTTAAACTTCACTACCTTATTTTCTGTCATATGACGAATCGTATAGATATTTTTCCATCCAGCCAGTGTTTCATGCTGCTCCTGCAGTTCGTTCTTAGATTGTCCAAGCAGATCTTCGTAAGAGGTATCACCGTTCCGGTAAATTCTGTAGCGATTTTCGTGACCTTCAATTCCTACAAGGTCATTAAATCCCCAGTTAGATTTTAAACTTGCCTTTCCGGTAAATGGACCTGTCAGATCTTTTACACCACGGATAACGTCTGCAAAATACATATTGTTATTCTCAAACAAGCCTTCGTTATTCCATCCTACAAATCCTCCGGCAATTCCGTATTCGCCTGTACCATTTGCGTTATTTCCAGCGCCACCGCCATATACATCATAGCCTTCTTTCACACCGGTTACGGTACAGGAATCCATTTTTGTCCGGTTTGCCTTGATCAGTGAAATATTAATTTCATTTTTCAGATATGCTTCATCAATCGTGCCATTTTCGGAACAGTTAATCTCTATTTTACTATCTCCAATATAAATAGTTGCAAGGCTCTTGTCCTTTGCCAGACCAACCTTAATATCCAGTCCAAACAAATTGATAGATACAAGTTCCCCATCATATAGCGCATTGATTTCAATAATGCCCAAGTCGATTTTGATTACCTGCCCCTTTTGCAATTCATCCAACTGGAGCGCCTTTAAAATCTGATTCACTACACTTACCAGACCTTGAACTAATTTCGAATCCAGCTTGATGTCTGCAAGATACGCAAAGTTTGTTTTTCCCGCAAAGCCTCCGGCAATCTGACCGCTTGTTACCTGTTTTAATCCATCTACTGTATCCCCGGACATCCTTCCTAGATTCGCATATCCGGTAAATCCTCCGGCAATCTCTGACTTGTCTTGTTTCTCTATCGTATTGTCGCTATGTACCGTAAATCCTTCGGGTATACTGGAAACACTGCATCGATCTACATGAGATCCGAAAATGTCCATTACCCCTGCACCTGCACTCAGTAGTTCTCCTAATGCCCCTAAACTATCTAAATCTACGGTTCCGCTCTTTCCAAGATGTCCGATAAATCCTCCGGTATAATTCATTCCATTGACTCTGCGAAGGTTGGTCACTTCAGAATCTTTTACAGAGCCGTTAAGTAAAGCACCACCAAAGCCTCCGGCTGATCCTGAGTACACAGGATCATTTTTATACTCTGTCTTTTTGCTATCTCTTGCCTGTACTTCCAAACCAACCTCAGCAGCACCTGACACATCAGAATCATAGATAAATGTTCGAAATGCATCCAACACGCTCGTTCCGCCAAGAGTTAAAATGGATTCCAGTATATTTGTATTGCCACCTTCACTGATTTGTGCTACCGCAGATACATCAGCCAGACCAAAAAATCCTCCGGCATATTCTCCACCGGTCACACTTCTAATATTCGATACATGTACACCGCTCTCTGCCTTGTTCAGTTCTCCGATCACAGCACCATTGATTTCCCCGGCAAATCCACCTGCTGCTGTTGCGTAAGCAGTATTTCCTGAACCGTCTGCATAGGCACCGTTAATAATGATTCCCCAGTCATCCCATGCACTGACATCTGCGCCTCGAACGGTAGCGATAGTTGTATTGAGTACAGATAACAAATCACCCGGTGCCTGGAGCAGACCTTGAAGCAATCCGCCAAGCAGACCACTGCTACTTGCTGTATCCAATGCTGCCGCGCTTGCCGGATCAATCTGACCCGCAAAGCCTCCTACCGCCTTTGTTCCCTCTACCTTTCTTACATTTGCCGCAAAACAGCGAGTATTGTTTGGATCTGGCACGGCATCCGTTGCACTGTAAGTGCTTCCCGCCGACCAGTTTCCCCAGATCTGTCCGCCGATCATATGACCGACATACCCTCCGGCATAACCAACTTTTTCTATCTTCAGTGAGGAATCCTTTTCTGGGATTCCCGTTGCCTTCACCGTCATTCCAGACTGGAAACCTGTAATATCTGAATTTCTGATTACTGGAACAAAAGTTTGTACTGCACTGACCGCATTTGTAATCGGAAGACCGATCAGAGAAACCTTTCCAACCTCGGCAACACCTCCGGTTGTCATTTCTCCTGCAAAACCTCCGGCACTCTTGTATCCAATCACAGATTTTGCATCCCACGCATGTGCATTAGTAACTACTCCGGCTTTCATCCGGCCCACATATCCTCCGGCCACTCCAGCCTCCATGTCCCTCGTTCCAACGTTTGTTCTTCCCGCCTTAGCATTATATCCATATGCGTATTCCTTAATCAATTCCTGTAATTCACCCTCGGTACCAACTGGCGTACTCGGGAACTGATCTCCATAAACGCCATCGCTTCCGACAGCCTCTGCCCACTTGTTCCAAGTATCTAAATCTACCTTTCGAAGTGGTCCGTAGACAGCCGTATTTGTTTCGGTCGGATAAACAGCACCTAAAAGACTTAAGACATTGCTTACCTCTAAAAGTCCAAACAAGAGTTCCAGATTTCCAGTTCCCGCTAAATCTGCTGTTTCCATTAATCCGGTAAAGCCTCCGGCAAATTCACCGCCGTATACAGAACGAATACGGATAGCGGCGCATTCTTTGCCGTTTGCTTCTGCCGCATATCCTTCAATTCTTCCCCCGTGATTGTAGCCAACGTAGCCACCAGCCAGCCCTCTCACACATTGGTTATCTGTAAATCCTTCTGCGCGGACTGCACCACCACAAGGAACACTGCTTGTCTGGCTATCTTCTATAATCGGAATAAATGACTGCACCACATTTGCAAGGCTGTCTGTTACATTTAAAAGGCCATCTAGAATACTGGTGTTTTCTAATACAGATGCAACATTTCCCGGTTCCATCATGCCGGCATAGCCTCCGGACGCTTCACGTCCGATTACATAGGCAAATAGATTCGCATCACTATTTTTAATGATCGTACCGGACATTTCTCCGATAAAGCCTCCCGCTTTTCCAAGATTTTGATTGTTTTTATCGCTGCCATCTGCCAATACCGAATAACCACCCACACAGCCGTTGACGTCAGAGTTTTCAATCGTCGATGCGACCACATCCAAAGCTTCAAGCACATTACTCAACTGAATATTTCCAAGAAGCTTTAAGCCCCCTCCAACTGCTGCTGCCGAATCAATATCTACACATCCTGCATAGCCTCCGGCATATTTTCCACCTTTGACTGCATATTGTGAATTCGCTCCAAAGTAACTTTCACCATTTACAGATTCCAGACTGTCGCCCGGCGGAGTCACCTTCGTATGCTTTAAGGAAGTGACATCGGAATCTTTAATCTGCACACCGCCGCCATAGCCAAGGTACCCTCCGGCACTGCTGTCGGTGTCTGTCGCTTCCACTGTAAATCCATGCTCTGCAGACTTCACACCTGCGGATTGAATTATCGGTATATAGACATTTAATACATGAAGCAACTGACTGATATCAAGATTTAAAATTCCTCCAAGCAGATTTAATCCATCTGAGGAAGCGGCTGTGCCGGCATCAATCTTTCCTGCAAAGCCCCCGGCATGAGATTCCCCCTTCACCTTCTCCAGACCATATACCGCATAGGCTTCCGGGCTAGTACTGTTATCTACCTGCCCACTTTGCATTGCTCCTGCATAACCTCCGGCAAGCTGCCCTTCCACCTGCGGATTCTTTTCGTTGGATAAGAATGTCACAGTTGTATTTGTATATTTCGGAAGCAGATACGGTACTAAATTCAATAAAGAATCCACTTCTAAAATTCCTGGAAGCTTCAGGTTCCCATCTGCATCCTTCTCTGCAAGCCCCGCCAGTCCTCCGGTATGGGAACGACCGATAAATCCTCCGGCATAACTACTTTTTGTATGATCATGTTTTGCAATAACAGATTGTAGATTTTTGACATGGGAAGCCTCGACTATCGAAGCTACGGATTCTCCGATAAAGCCTCCGGCAGTGAAATCTTCACCATCCGTCAAGACCGCTGTTCCTTCGGAAATAATTTTGCATCCACTGTCAGCGCCCACGGTCTCACAATTCTTTATCGTAACTTGTATCCCATCTGCAAGAGACAAGACATTATTGAGTTTCACAAGTCCAAGAACGTCCAACCCTCCAGCTGATGCAAGGCTTCCCGCTCCAGTTCTTCCTGCAAAACCTCCCGTATAGTTTCCTGACTGAACACTCTGAATTCCACTTATCTTTACAGTATCAGCTGTTCCCCCAAGCATCAGTCCACAAGCTCCTGCAGCATATTTTTCAGTAGCCGTTACTTTCCACTCAGTTCCCTCGACAGACATCTGCATCAGTTCAAATGGGATAAACTGCCCTACACCAAGCGTATTATTTAACACACCAATCGCATCTGCCGTCACAACACTTCCGGCAACACCTCCGGCATATCGTTTTGCTATTACCTCTTGTAAGCCGGTAACACTTCCACCGAAAGCCATTCCTTCCGCAGTAATCTTCACGCCGTCTCCCTGACCAATCATTCCGCCGGCATAGTCTCCGCCACTCTCAACTATAAGATTCTTTCCCGCTACTGTACATCCGTGTATTTTTGATGGCATCACACCTGCTAATGTGAGAAGTTGATTTTTCTGTTCTTCCGTACCATTTGTCAGAATCTGTCCTAAAAGCTTAGAAACAGAATCTACCAAAGTTGGTTTCTTCTCATCCTCACCGCCAAGGGTTGTCCCAAATCCTACGGTTGCTCTTCCAGCAAAGCCTCCGGCATATTTCTTCGCCTTTACACTCGAAAGACCTGATACCAACGAAGCACTGCTTATACTGTTTGCCATAGCTCCATTAAATCCACCGGCATAAGATTCCGTTGCCTCAATTTTAAGTCCCTCACTGTTGACTGTACAGTTTTCCTGTCCTGATTTTGCATCAATCTCGTACAATGTAATTCCTGCATCGTTTAAAAGCCCCTTGATAATGGCATCTCGTTCCAATCCCGCAAAACCACCGGCACCATTTTTCGCCTGCACGGTTGTCAGACCTGAAACAGTCGCATTTGAAATTTTTGTCCCTGTCTGAATTCCGACAAAACCACCATTGTAGTCCTGAGCCGCATTTCCAATTGTTCCTGTTTTTAAAGTAACACTACACCCTGTAATCACTGGATTATGATATCCTGTCGGAATCAGATTTCCTAAAGGAACATCATTTTGTAATAACACGGTAATCAAATCACCCAGTCCAACCCCCGGAATAATATTTAAAAGCGTAGCCAATACTTTTACCACCGTTCCTAATATGCCGGATAACCCTTCGTATGTTTCCACACCTTCCGTAAATCCAACAAAACCACCGGAGATCCCTTTTGCACTAGTAACGGATGCCTGATCTACCGTACAATTTTCAATGTGGACATCTCCCACAATCCTGCCTGCAAAACTTCCTGTTGCAAATAGATCTGGACTTTTCTGCTTCAATGTCAGAAGATCTCTGAGTACATCTCCCAATTTCAAATTCAAAATTGGCAGAAGACCGCTAAGTATGCCATCAAGTAAATCACCTACAACTCCGAGGACTTCTCCCAACAGGCCAAGCAAACCTTCCACTAAAGAATCCACATTGGGATCTACTTCTGTGGACATATTATTCACATCTACCTGTTCTAGATGAATATTTTTCACAACTGCTGTTCCCGCAGAACCAAGTGTGTTTTCATCCAGCTTATTCGAGATAGTTCCGAAGAAACCGATGCCACTTGTGGTCTTCATATTGAGAAGACCACTCTGCTCCACTTTGACATTTCGAATCGTTGGTACGACACCTGGCTGCATATTCAGCCGCCCTTCCATTTTTCCAGATAAATGAATCGGCGTCCACAGATCGTCTTCCCCATTAGAATACTCCCCCTGAGACAGGTCAATGTCTCGGAAAATGATGTAATTGGCATCAGAGGAATATTTTAAATCCTTATATTCATCTTTCAAATAATCAAACGGTGTGTATTCCAGCGTTGTTCCCCATGTTCCATCATCTGCACCAATCCCCGGCTCATGATTCTCATCAATTTTCAGACCAACAAGTTCTTTTGAACCAAGAAGCTCCCCCAGCAAACCGCTCAGTAGCCCTCCTACTATACCAACAATTTCTCCTAGAAGCGTATCAGAACCCCAGTCAATATTCATAAGTTCTTTCTTTTTCGCTTCATCTGCTTGCTGTGTATACTGGAAATGCTCTGTTCCCGCTTTAATATCTCTATAAGAAATCCCTGTATCTAAAATGCTTGTCACATTAAAATCTGCATCTCCCGGATAATAAGGAACAATTTTATGACCAAGCGGAATTCCTAAGAGCTTTGCTTCTGTTCGCAGAAACAACATCGGTGTAACATTTTTATCACTTCCGATTGCCCGAAGCTGCTGCTCATTTCCTATAAGAATATATTTTTCATCGTTTATCGTTGTATATCCCTGACCGATATAATCTCTTCCACCTTTTTGTTGCTCGTCTGTGCTTGTCTGCACATACTTCTCCGCCAAAAGCTCCGGCATCTGCTCCGTAAAGGATGGACTTAACACATAGTGATGTTCTTTGCTGTATGTCAGATATTCTTGTGCCTCCTCCGGGCTTTCCCCTGCCGGGGTCCCATCTTTGTACAAAAGCTGTCCCATACCCACTTTTTCAGGCATCATATCATTGGACATGATCGGTTCCTCTGCAGAATTTTCCGAAGCGATCAGACGAAGCTGATAGTTATTGTACACATAAACCGTATCACTTTCTTTTTCATATAAGATTGCATCTTCTTTCGGAGTTTCTGTAAATGTCCCGGTAAATCCTTCCGGCAACGTCCATATATTTTCCGAAGACAAAGAAATTTCATTCATCAACATGTATCTGGCATCTGGTGCATAAGTGAGAACCTGTCCTTCCGAAAGCACTTCTTCCCCTGTGCCAAACTGCTCTTCCTGCATATCATAAATTCTTACAGGTGCTCCTGTCCCGATTGCCTCAAGTTGTCTGCTATGGTAGATTTTTATCACACCATTCTCATATAAGTCTGTAACATTCTGTTGCTCCTCTGGTATCTGCTCCGGCTGCCCTGTATTCTCTTCCACTTCTGTCTCTGTTTCTTCGAGAATCGGATTGGGTGATTCTTCGAATACCTCCTGTGCAGAAACCGTCAACGTCTGAAAAAAGATAGAGAAAACCAATACCCATGCGATTGCCTTTTTCCCTATGCTCCGCTCAAATATTTGTTTACTTTTTTTCTTCCCCACACTCTTCTCCTTCTGATATATAAAATTTTTGTAATGAACTGGTAAAAAATCAGTTTCCAACTTTCACTGAACACTTCCGCAAAAGCTTCATGTATATTCCCATCATTGCACCATTCTACCATCTTTCTACCAACGTCCCACCAACGCAAAAGATCCGTCAAATCCTTTTCAGATCTGACGGATCTTTGCAGCTATCCCATGCTAAGAATCTCTGCAAGAATATACTCTCCCCAGGAATATTCCGATAGAAATTCTCCCTCGAATTTATCTTTTTCTTGTACTTTATGATTCTTCCATGCATAATAATCGCACTCTACAATATCTGTATTCAACATCTGTCCTCTCGGTGTTGACAATAACAAGTCGGAAAGTCCTTCTGCTTCTAATATTTCCTTTAACCTTTTTAAGGCATTATAGTAAACCTTCATTTTTACATTGCTATATTCTCTTCCTTCCCAGATTACACTGTAAATTTCTTCATTGCTGATCTCTTTTCCACAACGCGTAGCAACCAATGCGAGTATTTCCTTCGCCTTTCCTCGCAGTGCAATCGGAACCCCATTTTTCAAAACATTAAATCTTCCAAACATCTGTATATAAATTTCTTTGTGCAGACTCTTCGAAAGGATTTGCATTTTCTGCATCATCATCTCTATTGTTTCTTTTTTATATGGCTTTACAATATAATAATCTCCACCAATTAAATTAGAATCACGAATATACTCATCGTAAGCGGAAATAAACACGATTAAAATACTCGGACAAATCTCTCGAATCTTCACTGCCAGTTCTATCCCGTTCATCCCCGGCATTTTGATATCTAGAAATGCTAATTCCACCGCATTTTCCTGTACAAATAAAAGTGCTTCCTCCGGGTTCTCAAACTGGGCTATCACATTCAAATTGGAAATCCCTTTGCTCAGACGCATAAAACTTCTCAGCATAATCTGCTCATCATCTACGATAATTGCTCTCACTGCTTGTTTCTCCTTTCATCGGAATCCTAACGGTAATTTTCGTCCCTTCTCCTACGATACTTTCTACCTGCACTTTTGCATTCATTAATTTTTCAAACCGGAAAATCAAACTCTGCAGTCCGGTAGAATCTCGTTCTTTCGTTTGAATCTCCCATCGGATCTTATCCACATCAAAACCGACTCCGTTGTCCTCTACCTGTATGACAATCTCGTCCGCCTCTCGACAGGAACGAATGATAACCATGCCTCCGATGCTTCCTCTCTCATAAATTCCATGTCGGATTGCATTTTCCACCAACGGCTGAATGCTGAGAGGAACAATCATAAAATCTGATTCTTGAATCTCATATTTCACTTGCAGCTTGTCGCCAAAACGCATTTTTTCTATGTTGACATATGCTTTGATATTCTCTATTTCCTGAGCAAACGAAGTAAACTCCTCGCTTGCCATCGATTTGATACACGCACGCAGATGCGTTGTAAAATCAAAGATTAAATCTGCGGCATAGTCTGGATTTTCTAAGACAATTTCCCTGATCGATGCCAACGAATTATAAAGAAAATGTGGCTGCATCTGACCGGTCGATATTTTGATTCTGGATTCGTTCAGCTGAATTTTCAATTTCTCCAGTTTCTTTTCTGCATTTTTCTGCGCATCCCGATATTTACTGATATCTATAACAACCCCATATCCGTACTGCTTCCCATCCGAACCATCCTTTACTTCTAAAGTATCTGAAAGCTTCAACATGGAGCCATCTCTACAGATCATGCTATATTCACAAGTGTAAGTTTCACCGCTGCCTTTGATCTTCTTCACGAATGCTTCGTATTTTTCCCGATCTTTTTCTGCCAGAAGATTCACATACTTCCTGTCATTCCCCAGAATCTCATCTAACTCATCTTCTGTATATCCAAGCATCTTCCGAAGTCCTTCATTAATATACTCTACACAATAGGATTCCTCCAGGCAAAAACGATACAGTCCTATTTGCGCGCTGACCATGATCTCCATCACTTCATCAAACAATTCGTGTTCCTGGGTCGTATCCATCACCGTCCCAAAGACAAGAAACTCACCGCCCCGCTCATCTTTTACAGGCACTAAAATATTTTTCACCCAGCAATTCTTTTCCGGAGATTGCCACATCGATTCAAACGTAATCACCTTTTGATACTGGATCACATTTTGTATTTCCCTGAAAAATCCGTCAAAATTGTATTCCGGATGCAGCTGTTTCCATTTATCAGCGCTTTTCATAAAATCAGTAATCTGTTTCCGCCCATATGTCTCTTGAAATTTTTTATTTCCGATAATGCTGTCGTCTTTCATATGATAGCGAAATACCGGGAATGTTAATTCATTCGTCAACTGTTTATATCTATGATACTGATAAAAATGTTCCGTTTGCAGTTGTCTTTGCTTTCTGATATGTAAAACGATCAACATGATCGAAACAACAAGCGAAATAACAAACAATACAAGAATGGTCAGCATGCTTCTCTCCACGACTTGATCGTTCTTTTCATATTGCAAAGCTGCCGCATCTTTCTCCACCATACTGAATATCGTCCAATCCTCCACACCACTTGGCATATACACAGCATACTGAATCTTATCATTCTGTCTGAAGCTCAATTGTCCAGACATTCCATCTCTTAAATTTTTCTTCAGTTCTTCTTTTTGTGCAGCAGAAAAGATAAAATTATCGCATCCATCAAACAAATTGTGTGCTAACAAGAACCGATCCTCTTCATCCCCCACTAATAGGATTTTCCCCTCTGGATCGACTAAAAACATGCTCGCATTTCCAGCAAACTGTATGTCTTCCACCAGAGTGTCTTCCACACTGGAAATCTTCTTACTTTTAAAGAGAATTCCTTCCAGTTTCCCTTGGATGCATAGCGGAATTGTATAAAGAAGTTCTGCTTCCTCAAATCCCATCGATTCCTCAAGCAGTACACATTTCCCAGCTGTATGTCCCCCCCCCGCAGACAAAATGTGTGCAAAGTGCTCTTCTGAGCTTATATTCCCAAGTTTCTCTCCATTCCACTTGATTACATTTCCAGACAAATCCGAAAGTCCTAACATGGTAATGTTTTCCTCTTCTCTCATCAACTCCCAGATATGATTGAACTGTTCCGTTGCTATTTTCCCATTGCTAAATGCCAATATACTGTTAATCACACGTAACTGTACATATTCTCGGTTAATAATTTCCTCCAACATTGTCACCTGCATTTGCACCTTCGCCTTCAGCTCATCAAATGCTTTGTTTTTCACATTTTGTTCTAAGGTGAGCTGGATGATTCCATACGCAATCATAAGTATCGTACTGATCATGATCAGATACAATCCAAAATAAGTGATTGCTGATTTCCGCTCCCTGTTTCTTCCCTTCCGTTTCATGATAAACTGTCCTCACAAATCTCCCATATCATTCCTTTATATTTTTTAAATTATACCATACAACGATATTTTTCTGTATATTTTTTATTCTTTTCGCCACATATTTTTTCATATATTAGCATTTTTCACAAAAAGTGCAAAAAAAGATAGTCATTGAAACGATTTCTTCAACAACTATCTTTTTAATTTCAGCCGATCAATCTCTATTTTATTTCCTGTTTGCCCTATGTTTCTTAATGGCAAAAAACAGAATCAGAAAACCACTGATCAACAAAATACATAACAATATCAACACTGGTGCGTAATCTCCTGTCTGCACAGGCTTGTTCTGTTCTACAGGAGTTTTCGGCAATTCATATCGATTGAGAAAGCGAACCGACTCTTTTTTTGTCTCCGCTCCCCCCTGCTCCAATGCCACCACCGTGATTTCCAGTTCCTTAGAAGCATCTGCAGTACAATATACCGTCACATTATACACACATGGATCATATGTGTAATACTTTGTACTCCCTTTCTGTTGGGTAATCTCATACTGATAAATACCCGGCTGTGTAAATTTTATAGATGGAAATTCTTTTTTTCCCTGTCCTTGTATCTCCATCACAACTTGCTGACTCTCTGCCTGTTCCGGCATAGGAGCATTTTGTGTCAGTGCCTTCATTCGGATTACAAATGTTTCCGGCTGTACAGGCCTGTCACCTTCCAAAACGATTTCAACAGGAAGCCGAAAGCTTGTTTCCATTGCATATACTTGCATCAGACTTTTGCTGGATAGCAACACCATAATCAAAATAGAAAACAAAGTTCTTTTTATCTTTTTCACATATTATTCCTCCCTGTCTGCGTCCTTTTCCGGTATCATCTGTGCCAAAACCACAGTTCTCGCATCTGTAAATTCCGACGTACATGTAGTCAAAGCTACCACTTGCGGATGTTCACACTTCTCTAAGTCATCTAATACATCTTCTCTGGCAAAAAGTGCATGGCTCCGGATATAATCCAGCTGCCCTTCTTTCCATGTCTTTGGCCAATTGCGTAATTGGAAGATGTGGTCGTCTGAAACCCCGGCAATTAATACAGCTGCAACTTTTAGGCGATAAACCCGATCTGGTAGCAGTAACGTACCAGTATCATTTTTTTTGAAAAATGCCTTCTTTTTATATAGATCCAAATCTCCAAACATATTTCCACTATCCATATGATGGCCATACAAAAGATGATAAGAATCTGAAAAATCTTTTGCATTCTGGCTGTCCAGAAAAATACTTCCTGCAAGAGCAAATTCCCCATAAACATCCCGATTAATATAGGTAAGATTCGTTTCTCCCTGCAATACCGGGAAATCAATATGAGTTCCATCCATAGTGATCCAGGCACATACATCCGGATTGATTGAAAGCAATTTGGAGAAATCTGGTCGTTCTTTATCCGGCTTAAGCTTTAGCATATCCTCCTGAACATTTTCTGCGGCAGAATAAACTCTATGGTTATCGTTCAAAACAAATAATGCATAGGCAGCGGCAATGATGAAAATAACAATCAGAAAAAAACTGATTATAAAATTCAGAAAACGTTGTATATATCCAGAAATCTTATATCCCACTGTTCTGCTCCCTTTCGTCTGTCCGCCTGATTTTGTGCAGAAGCTCCTCCGTGAATCTACGGAGGAGCCCACGACCTGCTTCTTCTATATTTTTTTACTCTTCTCTTCTTCTGCGGCTTTTTACAATCATCATACCTGCTCCGAGGACAACAAGTGCAAGGATCATGATATATGGAAGCGAATCTAAGTGGATCCCTGTATTTGGTTTCACCATATCGCTGTCTTCATCATTCATTCCCTTACTGTTTGCAATGATGATATTGTTATTCGTATCTTTTCCGACTGTACCGGTTGCAGAAAGGCTTTTTCCATGATCCGCCTTAGGCTCACTCGGTGTCGGATTGTCTAATGCTTTTCCACCACCGTAGTAAGCTACCGTATATCCTTTGGATGGATCATTGAGATTATCTGCTGTCAATTCACCGATATGCTTATCATCCTCTTTTACTGTATAAGCTACTCCTGCCGGAACACCACTAAATACAACTGTCTGGTCATCTTTCATTGAGAGGTTTACCGTTGCTGTATATCCTTGTGCATCATCTCCTGTCCATCCAGATCCTTCACCCACTTTTTTAATAGATCCGCCGGTATAGCTAATATCACTGCGAACTGGTTTTTCTGAAGTCAAGGTTACTGTTACATCAAAGTTCTGATCGTGACTTGCAAGCGGTCCACGTACCTGTTTCATAATTTTAAATTTTGCCAGTTCTGCTGCATCTGGATCCTGACCATCTGGTCCCGGAATTGGTGTGATCGGATCTGGTTTGTCCGGATCTGGAGTTGGAATCGGGTTCGGATTTGGTTCTGGTTTCGGATCTGGAGACTCTGGATCAATTTCTCCATCTAACAGATATTTGTTTTTAAAATCACCTTTTTTATTTCCATTGTCTTGAGTGTTATCATTTCCTGCTCCGATTCCGGCATCTTCCGATGTGACCGTTACAAATTTTTTCAGATCTCCTCCATCATATTTTACGACAACCTGAATATAAACGGCTTTCTTATCGTATACTACACCTGCGGAATCTTTGGAATCTGGTGTATGTGCAGACGGAGACTGCTCTTTAATCTCATAGTTATATTTACCAGGTACTGTGTAAGTCGGTACTGTCACTGCAATATCATTTGTAATCGCACTTACTTTTAAATCTGCCACACTCAAGTTCGGCGCTGCACTTATGTCTACAGGTGCTGCTTTACAAGTAGATACAAATTTCAAAGTTTCATCTGGATATTGTTCTGCGAGTGCATTCTCATCTAATTTCACATATTTTTTTTCAATTTTAAACTCCGATGGTTGGTTCGCCAAGCTTCCTTCGGTAGGATAATTTGATGGTGCTGCAAATACTGGGATACTCATGCAAAATGCTAATACTATGGCCAGTATTGCTGACAATTTTTTCTTCATAGTTTTTCTCCTTTTCATCGTATATTTACAAGTTTCTCTGCAAAGTTAAAATCCTCTGCGGCGGACAATGGTAATGACCTTGCCCTTGATCGCTTCTTCCGGCAGTGGACCAAAGTCCCTGCTGTCAGAAGATTGTGTGCGGTAGTCGCCGAGAACGAAAACATACCCTTCCGGCACTTGAAAAGGATATTTCAGAAGTGTCTTAGGTTCGGTAGGATAAAGGATCTCACCGGATTGCACTGTACCGTTGACATACAGATGACCGTCCTCATCCATATCTACATAATCGCTTCCCTTTGCTACCACACGAGATGCACAGATTTCTCTGTCCATCTCATACAGGATCAAATCGTCCTTTTGGATTTCCTTCTCTAACCGAAATCCAAGAACGAGATCCCCATCTTTCAACGATGGAAACATCGCATTTCCATTAAGCTGACAGATCAGAAACACTTTGGAAAACAGGATGTAAAACAGAAGTACCAGCCCTGCCAGCCGCAATCCGAGATCCAACCAGCCTCTGCGGTCCAGAATCGCATTTCTTCGTCGCTGAATCACCTGTGCTGCTGTCAGTTCTGTATTTGGGTGTTTTCTCTTCATCAGTCAGAATTCTCTCCGCGGACTTTGGTGCGCTCTTTTAACAAAAGATCATATCTTTTTCGCTCCCATGCAAGCGCCTCCTCATATAGATGATTCAACTCCTGTATTTTCTTCCAAACATCCGCCTCATCTACCCCAAAGAGCCTTTTTTTGAACTTCACTTGTTCTAAATATTCTGTAATCCTGTTTTCCTGTTGTCTTTCCGGATCTTTTTTTATATTTTTTTTGGAATCTATCGCACTCCCTCCTTTATTCTCTCTCTATTCGGTTTTTCTTTCTTCTCCAGAAAAACAAAACAGCGGTAATACTTATAAGAATCAACATCCATACATACAGGTTCTTATCTAAATGAATTCCCGTATCTGGTGTTGCATCTTCTGTATTTTTGTTTGTGACTTTCAGTTCTACCACATCTCCCGGCATTCCGGTAATTTCACAAGTCATAACGGCTATATTTTGATCTTTATTTTCCAATGCAGGAGTTTCTACTAAGTAACTGCCGTCTTGATTTTTTTGCGAAATCGAAATATCGTATTTTAATGTATCAACGGCCTCCCTAATCTCAAGCTCAGAACCAATCTCTACATGCTGTAACGTAATCGCATCACCATCTTTCAGAGAAGCAGTTACCGTCTTACTCATTGTCATGCCGTCTTCCCAATAAAGAATCTCCATGGCAAATGGCTTATCATGCTCTCCAAATGGACCGGTGACTTCCTTGGAAATCTTAACAGTCACTCCTCCTTTGTGCGGATGATTGACCACATGCCTATCCGCAAGAGGCTTCCAGATATTCGTCTGTGGATTTTTTTCGTACAAGAACAAAATCTCATCTTCGACATCTACCATGTACAATACCATATTATCCTGATACTGTGTCTTCCCTGTCTCTCCTTTATTCGGAGTAGTGGATTCTACCATCCAGTATCTGCCTTTTTTCATCTCTTTTGGCAATTGTAGCATTCCTTTTTCATCTGTCTTATATCCCCGGTCGTTCACCGGCTGACACTTCTTCCCATCCTTTTTCAGAACTACTTCACCATTCTTAGAATCTTCATCATATTCTACCGTATATCCCGTGTCGTCTACATATTCCGAAGTCCCTTCCTTATACGGTACTTCATAGAACATAAATTCCGCACCTGCAAGACGATTTCTTGGAAGATCATCTGTCTTTAAGAAACTTCGTTCTGCCAGATTGAAATGTAAATTCTGCACTTCCAGTTCTATTTTGGAAATGTTCTGGAATTCGTTCTCATTCTTCGGTGACAATAACTGTCCCGTCGAATCTTTGTACTGAATCTCAGGATAAATGACTTCGTAGTACAGGAATCCATCTCCAAACTCTGGAGAATAGTGTGTTTTTCCAATTTCAACTTCTTCTATTTTATATTCCACCGGCTTCTTATCCAAAAACAGCGGAACTTTATCGACCGTGTATTCCCAACCATTTTCTTCATTCAGAAGGAACTCTTGTCCGGTAGAAATTCCATCTCGGTACAAGCGTATTTTTACCTGCTTTTCCGTCAATGCATCGTTTTTGTTCTCCCACATCTTTTTTATATGCAGGCTGCTTGTTTTTGAAAAATTTCGGATATTCAGACTTGTATCTCCCCGTGGTATTAATACCGCCTTGCCATCTATCTGTCCATTTTCCGGAGCTATGACAGCCTCTTGATTCTCTCCGGCTTTTCTGTCTACCAGTTTTGCCTCTGTAATTTTAAATGCTCCGTTTGCGATCTCTACAGTGATCTGTACATCTCCTGTATCCACGTATCCTGTTGGTACATTTGTTTCCCGCAGCAAATAGGTTTCTGTCGCTGTCCGATTCTTTCCTGTTTCATCCTGTAATGGAATGATAAGTTCTGCAATTCCATTTTTATCCGTTGTGATCGAATCTTTCTTAGCGCCGTCCAGACTGACATCAAAGGTAATTTTCTCCATTCCCTCTCCGGTAGACGCATCAAATTTATTCAGCGTAAGCACTCCCGGTTTCTGATAACGGTTTTCCAGTTCAATAGTAAGTGATTCTCCTCCACGCCCCATACCACGACCTGTGAATTTAATTCCACTATCCGGATACAATTCCCAGGAATTTACATTTTCTCCCTGCTCATGGGAATTGTGAACATTATACCAACCTGAGAACTTTACTTTTGGATTATCTGGCTTATAATTGTGTTCTTTTAAAGTGTACTTCCAAAATGGATCTGCTTTGACAATCCATGTACAACTTGTATGTGTTTTATCATCCCACGTTCCTACAATCTCCGTTGGTAACTCTTCCGCTGCAGAAGCTTTCGCATCCGTTGTCTGTCCGCCCTCTGAAGGAAGCACAAGCTTCATATGCTGATGAAATGCCGGCGGTTGTGGCGTTCCATCTGAAAACGTTTCATCCATATCGATGCCGATGTAATAATTTTTCTTGATTGCTTCAATCTCTTCCGGCATTCCAACGAAATCTTTCTTTACTGTCAGATATCCGTTTTTTGCTACAATACGTCCATCAATATGCCATCCATCTGACATTTCGCTTTTGAACGAATACCAGTAAATTGTAAAGAATTCTGTATCTAATTTTGAGGAAGGGATCTCCTTGTCACCGATGCGGATTGTACGCCCACTTTCCCGGATTGTCTGGAACACTTCTTCATCAGAAGGGATCTTGTCTATCTTATAGATATAATCTCCATTCCCTATGTATCCAGGATCTGGTCTTGTTCCTTGAAGCAGCTCCATCACTCTCTTATGTCCATTTGCATAATGTTCCCATGTGGTTGGATTCTTATTTCCGAGAACCGGAACATCATGTAAGATGCTTGCCTTTATATTACAGTTTGCCACCGCAACCGCGCTTGTATAGTCATCTTCATTCACTGACGGCAAAGCCACCGAACCATCTTCCGGCATCGCCGACTTACAGATATAAAACTGTACTTGCCTTCGGCTTCGGTCACTCACCTTATTCCATGCCGCATAGAAAACGATCGGTTCCTGCGCGTTCTTCCTAATCTCTGAAAGTTTTGCTCCCGCATCACATTCCTGCCAGCGCCCTTTGCTATCTCTGTAATCCCAATGATCAAATTCATACTGTTCCAGCTCTTTACTGTCATTGTCTTCGTGGTCATAAGTCAGCGGATATGGTGATTTGATCTTATACTCTTCTTCATCCTGCCCCTCCGGAATGTCTTCTGTAAATCTTGTCTTGTTTCCAACCTGAGGTGTCAACTTGGCTTCTTTTGGAAGCTTCTTCATATAACGAGTCGTATCGTAGATTACCCTAACTGTATTCGAATCCTGCGGCTTATCTGCGACAACCTTATAGGATGAGGCGATACTTGACCATTCAAATTTCAATTTATCATCTCCGGATGGTGTCGGGAGAATATCATCCACATTTTTGTCATCAGATGTACAACTCCAAATAATATTCTTTCCCTGATACTCTCCTTCCAATGTCGCTTTCTTCGGAACTTCTACACTATAATGTTCTCCATGAGCTATATATTGTCTCAAAACAGCCTGTCCTTTTGTCAGGTTCAGTGGATCCATCACTTCCACCAGATGGAAGCTTCCCTCCACATCAAAATGTCGTCCTGCAACTCCGATCTGAGCCGAGAGCCCTGTCAACCGGTCAAAATAGTTCTCAATTTTATCCGGATTCAATGGGTTTGGCTGTGAAAAATAATAGACCGATACATCGCGCCCCTTTTTCAGAACAGGAATATACCATGTGCCGTCGTTATCTTTGTAAGGGTGTTGTACAAATACTCGAGTATCTGTCGCATAACCAAACAATATTTTTTCCTTCCCATCTGCTCCCGGTTCCAATTTCTCCGGAGTAAATCCAAACTCCTTGTAAACCTGTGAAATTGTGTCATCTTTTCTGGCTCTCAGATAATATCGGCTGTCACGTCCACTGTTTGCTTTTGTGATGTAATGCTGCTCAGCATTGATATTTTTTACCAGCTTATAATCTCCATCGATAAATACATAAAAACTGATATTCGCTTCTTTTGTCTCCGCCGGCTTTTCTGTGTTATCTGGAACAATCACATACGGACGTACCGCATCCTCCGGCTGGATCGTAAAACTCATTGTATGGTCAGCTTCATTTTTTACTCCGGTAATCCCCGAAAGTGTACCATCTTCTCTTCTACATTCCCAATTTACTTCCTTCGTCTGCCCTTCCACACGCGGCTTAGTACTGACAGTTCTTGTAAGCGTTGTTTTTCTTGCTACAAAATCCATAGCTGGAAGATTCACTAAATCCGTAGGACTATAGACCTGTCCATCCTCATCCTGCACTGTCACACTGTAAAATCCGTTATACCGGTTATCGTGGTATTCCATCAGTGTCTTTACATTCAAAAGAGGTAAGATCTCCCCATCCGGCAGATAGTACACATCCATTGGCTCTCCGGTCTTTCCTATATAAATACAATCATGACCATTTTGTGTATATTTACCTGCATTATGAATACTGTCATAATCTCTCTTAGAATAATAAAAACGCTCTCGGCTTCCATTTTGGATAGAACCATCATAATGAAACTTTTCTAAGTATTTTGTTAATTGTTCATTAGAAATATAATAATAAGTAGTTCCCGGCTTACTTGTAGTATCTTTCAGAACAGGAACTTCTGCCTGCTCTACATTGTATCTCTCATAATCTACAAACGTGTAAAATTTGATATTCAAGGTCTCCGGTGCAAATGTATTACATGCAATGGTATACGGCTGTTCTATCCTCTGAATATTAAATCCCAGTCCCTGATCACTTTTTACCGGCTGGATTGTCTTTTTCTCATCCTCACTGACACAAAGCCATTCACTTGCCTGTGTCTCTCCCGGATCGACTGTGATTGTGACATCATCGTCTTTCTTATGGTAAGTCACAGTTCGGCTTCCATCCGGATGTATAACTGTCACAGAATAAAAGCTGTGCCTGTTTTGCTTCAGCTGCTCCGGATTATTCTCCGGTACTTCTTCACTTCTATCCGCGCCTTTCGGCATATAATAAACATCTGTTGGTACAGTCGTGTTTTGATTTTCCAATGTATAGGATACGTATTGCTTTCCTTTATAAGTTTCCATTGCCGCATGGGCTAACGTCTTCTCTCCACGGACTGCATATGGAAAAAATTTACCGAACTGCTTGTCTGTTTCTTTCAGACCATATTCTTTATAAATCTCTGCCAGATCGCTGACAGAAAGAAAACATCTACCCTGGCGATTCCACTTATACACTTTTTTCAGCGAATCACTTGGCAGCTTTCGGATCTCGTTGTCTACATATACATAAAACTGAAGATCAAATGCTGTCTGATCCGCTCTTTGTATCACATAAGACTGCGAGATATTTCCGATTGTAAACTTTGTCTGATTTCCAGCTTCTACAGTCCCATCTATGACGGTATCATCCGCTCCGATACAGGTCCATTCAATCCGATCCGTCTGTTCTGCCGACTCAGGATTAAAATCAGACACCGTCATTTCCATTGTAGTTCCCGTCAGCGCATAGCGAATCCGATCTTGTCCTTCGCCGCTTACTTCCACGGAATAGAAAGAATTATCTTTTTTTACTGCTTTCTCTAAAGTCAGATATCCACCTTTTCCATTCGGGAGATAGTAAACATCTACCGGTACGCCTTGCTGATTCTCCCCATCATTATATGAAACATACGTTTTTCCAGAATCTGTATCTTCATGAACTGTTCCGTATTCTATTCCCTTTTTTCCTCTGTAAGCAGATACAAACTTATGATATGCATCTGGATTCTGCCCATCATTTCCTCTTGTGAATCCAAATTCTTCATACACCGATACCAGATCATCTACAGAAATTCCATGATATGTCGTTCGTCCATCCTTCCATGTGGCAATGCCGGTAATTCCATTGTTCTGAAGTTTTACCTTTTCCCCACCGATGATAATGTAAAAGTCAATATCAAACCCCTGCGCAATCTCCTGAAGCTTCGATACCTCCTCTTTCTCTTCCTGCTGCTCAGATGATTTTTCTGTTTCTGGTGCAGCTGCTTCTGGAATATTTTCCTTTTTCGGATCAGTTTCTTTTTCCGGGATACTTTCTTCCTCTGGAAGCTCTTCTTTTTCCGGGATACTTTCTTCCTCCGGAACTTCTTCTTTTTCCGGAACACTTCCTTCTTCCGGAAGGTCTTCTTTTTCTGGAGTACTTTCCCCTTCCGGGATGACTTCTTCCGGAATCGTTCCTTCCTCTAATGAACTTTCCCCACCAGGAATCCCCTCCTCCGTCGTGGGAGTTTCTTCCTGTTGCATCAGTTCCTTCTCCGCCAATGCCTCCTCTCCAGACAGATGTTCTTCTGTGAGTGAAATCTCCTCTTGTGGTACTGATTTCATCCTGTTTTCTGTTTTTACAGTGGATATATCTGCTGCTAAAGCTGTTGTTCCCACACTATTCATACATAAAATCAATAGAAGTGTCCAGGCTATCCACCGTAGCCTCGCTTTTTTTCTCTTCACACCGTTTCCTCCTCACATAATTGCCTATTTTTTATACAAGATGATTTACAGTTCCTATAACGTTCATCTCCAAAACTATCACTGTAAGTCCTCCGTAGCCGCATATATTTGGTATCAACGATACATGAACCTTACTCATCGAATCAGATTATCCTGCTCCTTTTCATATTTTCCATTTACTTCATTATTTATATTTTATCACCCCAATACCAACGGATAACCAACGGATTCGTATTGCTTGTCTACCGATATGCAAAAGAGCAGACAGCTGATTCATACCATTTTCCACTCAGTCTTAAAATAAAAAAACTGCCACCAGATTTTAAAATCTGATAGCAGAAATCATTTTTTCTTGTCTACGGTCGAATAGCTACCTTAATGACGCCTTCTTTTCGATTTTCAAAAATATCATATGCCTGTTCAATCTCTCTTAGTGGAAATGTATGGGTAAGTAACG
>SKEZ01000085.1_pt1 | contig 104413 bp, 88 predicted proteins | sample 4843881 | NCBI WGS metagenome assembly SKEZ01 (sample SAMN11008796, study PRJNA524170) | human gut metagenome | isolation source: fecal sample from pouch patient p1, p46 | place: Israel: Tel-Aviv | reverse complement strand
TTCAGGGATGTCGTGAGGCTAGCCACTGTCACGTTTGGTGTCATGCTGATATGCACCATCTCTAAAGTCAGTAACAAACTTTTTGATTTTATCTTTAAGTTCCATAATTGTTCTCTTTTCTAGTAATTATCTATGTTAACTCAATTATACTTTAATTGAATTTGAAAAAATAAAAACTTTTTTGAAAAATACTCTTGCATTTTAATTAACGTTTCCCTATAATAGTTTATGTTCTGTTGAGGACATACAAACATACACGATGGTCTGGTAGCTCAGCTGGATAGAGCAACAGTCTTCTAAACTGTGGGTCGTGGGTTCGAATCTCACCCGGATCACTAGAATAGCAACGCTTGAGGGCGTTGCTTTTTTTGTGCTTACATGTAATTACAAAAATGATTCTTATCACAAACTGTAAATTAGGCATCCTTTTTGTTATAATACCTCAAAATAAAACAGAGGGAGAGAGTGGAATGCAAAAGTCACGTTCGTGGTCGAACATTTTATTAAAAACACTAGTATCGTTCATCGGGGTCGCTATTTTATCACTAGGAACTACTTTTTTAAGAGGTGGAAACGTCGGCCTTGATCCATTTACTGCCGTTAACACTGGTATTTCTAATCATTTAGGAATTGGATTAGGCGTATATCAGTTATCAGTTAACTTAGTAATTTTTATATTTATTATTTGGCTTGATCGTAAGCAAATAGGTATCGGTACCATTTTAAATATGGTATTAGTCGGTTTTGAAATTCAATGGTTCACTACACTCTATCATCAATTATTTGGTTATCGGACCAGCTTTTTGATTGTAGCAGCCGATACACTTATTGGTTTACTTTTATTTACTCTAGGTGCTTCCCTTTATATGGCACCAGATCTTGGAGCGGCTCCTTATGATGCGATTGCCCCTATCATTAGTAGCAGAACCAAACTATCTTATAAAGTTGCAAGAATTATTCAAGATATTTTGTTCATGGTAGCCGGTTTTATAGCCGGTGGTCCAGTTGGTTTCGGTACGATCATCGTTGCCTTCTTCACTGGGCCACTTATCTCTTGGTGGAATGATCACCTTTCCGATCCAATGGTTAAAACCATTAATGAAGCAACTCTTCCACGTGAAGAAAAGCAGCATAATGCAGTTACTGCTCTGCTATCACATATCGGTAAAAGAACTTATCATACTGTAGTACATGCCTTTAACACAACAGAAGCACTTCAAGGTAATCTTAAAAATGCAAAAACTTCAGATTTAAAAACACAACTCAAAATTGTTCGTCGTAATATGACTAATTCTAAAGAAATGTATGATTCATTCGTTGAACAATATAATCTGATTGAAAACGAATTAAAGAAACGAACTTCCGGTAATCACAAGAAAAATCGATAAATAAAAAGCCCCGTAATTAGGTCATCCTAATCTCGGGGCTTTATCATTGTTTATGTTTTTTATTTTGTCAAAAAGTCACCAACAAGCTTTAATACTTTTGGCCTATTTTTACCAGTAAACAAGTGACCTTCTCCTTCAATCAAATGTAATTCACTCTTTGGCAAAAGTGTATGGAACTTTCTTGAAGCATCTGGAGATGATTACTAGTATTAAAAATTACACTTTATAATACACCAAATTAACTTCGGGATCAGTTTAGCAATAATCAAGTAATATATCTATTTCATTATAATTGAATTGTTTTATTGCCTTCGCCTATATATAACTTTCATCTTGAGGTATTTTAGTACGCTTCCTATTTCTGAAGTATAATTAACCTATACTATTAGAAAAGAGAAAAAATATGAAACTTACAGATAAAATTAAACGAGTAGTAGCAGAATATCGCTCTGGTTGTAAAAAAAGTGATGACTCACGTGACAGCGATCTACCACACGATATCCCTGAAGTAGAACGCATTGATAACCTACCTTACGGCCCAGATGAAAAATGGCATACATTAGATGTTTACCTTCCTAAAAAAACAGATAAACCCTTCCCTGTAATTATTAATATCCACGGTGGTGGCTGGATCTATGGCACTAAAGAAACATATCAATATTATGGCATGAGTTTAGCTAAACGTGGCTTTGCCTTTATCAATCCTAATTACCGCCTAGCACCTGAAAATGCGGAATTTCCTGAAGAATTAGATGACGTTGATCTTTACATGCACTGGGTTGACGACCACGCTGAAGAATACCGTTTGGACAGAAATAATGTCTTTATCATTGGCGACAGTGCTGGTGGACAAATGGCTGAACAATATGTAACTATCTTGACTAATCCAGACTATGCCAAATTATTCCCATATAAGCCTCTTAATCTGAAATTTAGAGCTGCAGGACTTAACTGTGCTGCCTCATTCATTTTGACTCCCAATACTTTGCAAGGAATTAGCGGCTTATACTTCACCAAAGATGCAGTTAATAAGTATCATGAACAATTAGATGTTGAAAAATACATCAACCACAATTTCTTACCAACATTTTTAATTACCTCAAACAAGGACTTCTTGCACGACATACAATTTACCCTCTTCGGTTTTTTACTTGGTCGCGGTGTTCATGCTATCTGTAAGTCATATGGTGATTCAGACAACCCACGTGGTCATGTTTTCTTTGTCAATCAAAAAGACCGTATCGCTGACATTGCTAATGATGAAGAAATCGAATTCTTCAGAGAACATATGAGTAAATAAGGAAAGAATTATGATTAAATTTTATGGCTATAGTCGCTGCTCTACTTCAAGAAAAGCACGCAAATGGATGGATGAGCATAACATTAAATATGAATTTCAAGATTTAGTTGAAACTCCTCCTAAAAAAGAAGATTTAGTTAAATGGCTGAACAAATATCAAGATCGCGGATTGCGTTATTTCTTTAATACAAGCGGTCAACATTATCGCCAGCAAAAATTAAAAGATCAAATCCCCACTATGACAATTGATGAAGCAGCTGAATTAATGTCACAAGATGGCAAACTGATCAAAAGACCACTTGTCGTCGACGATAATCACTTAACCTGCGGATTTAAAGAAGATATCTTTGAACAAACTTGGTTAGCATAAGAAAACGGACTCGAATACGAGTCCGTTTTTATTATCATCTATTATTCAAATAAATCTCACGATCAAAAATCTGTTGCATTTCTTCATTAAAATTGTGTGCAATAAAAACAATTGTCGCATCTGTTTTAACTAGTTTTTTCAAAATTTTCATTGTTGCAGCTTGATCAATCGCACTTGTTCCCTCGTCAATTAAGATTAATTTGCTTTGATGAACCTTACTTCTAGCAAGAACAATCTTCTGACGCTGGCCTCCTGAAATATTAAGTTGATTTAAATCAATTTTCGTCTCAATCCCATTAGGAAATTTCGTTATATCACTCACCAGCTGTACTTCTTCCACTGTTTGGTTAACCAACCGCTTTAACTTCTCATTAAACATCGTTATATTTTCCGCAATCGTAGCAGGGAAAAGCACAGGAGTCTGTGGTAAATACCCTATTTCGGCTAAATCGGGTTGGATAAGTTTGCCATTTGAATCAAAATATTGAATCTTACCACTTGTTGCCGTTTCTTCTCCTAAAATCAGCTTAAACAAAGTACTCTTTCCTGTTCCACTATCACCTGTAAGCAGAATTTTTTCACCAGCATTGACCTGAATATCAGGAAAGGCAACTTCTTCACCATTCTCAAATTTAATTGCTAAATTTTTAGTTGAAAAAGCAACCGGTTGCTTAAAATTATGATCTCTTTCATTATTAATCTTTTTTCTGGCTTGCAGGATCTTTTCTCGTAATTCCTTAGTTGCTTTCATTCGTCCACCATAATTAGCGATTCCTTGAAGTGAAACAAACATAGCTGAACTAAAGTTACCAATACTGGCAATTAAACCAAAAGCAGCCCAATTATTAACTACTAAAAAACCCGTCAATAAGAAAATCAATGCATCCCCAACTGAATAGGCCAATTGATTTAAATAATCTAGCTTTTGATCCACCTTTTGTTTTTGGATATTGGCATTTTCTAATCGTCCTGAATCTTTAGCAATTACTTTAAATAATTTTTCCCCAGCCAAATATCTACGTAATTCTGACAAACCAATAAGCCAATCACCCAGTGTTTTCAAATACTTCTTATTAGCATCAGATACCAAATTAGTAGTTTTTCTTAACTGCTTGTCTATTAATTTGGGTAAACATATTTGGACTGCTGCCAAGACTACACAAGCTACCAATAAACTCCATTGAAATGTAAAGAGCATCAACGCCACACTAAATACACTAACTAACATCCCTGCAATATAACGAAACGAATTTAAATAATCATTATGAAGTAAGGTTAAATCGTTAGTCATTCTACTTTGTACATTACCTGTATGGTGACTCTTACCATCTTCAAAGTAATGATCTGTTATCTCTTGTCTAATTAAGTGTAAATAATTTTGAATATGCTTTTGCCACATGATCCCAGCAATATTATAGGAAAGATATAAAATCACATAACAAATTACTTGCAGGCTAGTCCAAAATATAAACATCTGTAAATTATGACCACGTACTGCATTAAATTGCAAAGTTAAAAAGTAAGCTACCCCTATTTCAAATCCTGCACCTATCATTTGCAATAAAAGAGCCACACTAAAATGCCAAGGATTTAATTTAAATAATTCTTTCCAACTCATTATTTGCCCTCCAAGTAAATTTTACGATCGAATAATGCTTTTTGCTCTTTAGTCAAATTATGAGCAATCATCAAAATAGTTCTATCCGTCTGCACTAAATTTTGCAAAATCCTTGTTGTCGCTGCTTGATCAATTGCACTAGTAGCTTCATCTAAATACAAAATCGGTTTTTTATGGATCAGCGCCCGCATTAAAACAACCTTCTGTCGTTGCCCCCCTGAAAGAAGATCATGTTTCACTTCAATCTCAGTAGCCAATCCATCTTTAAAGCGTTTTTCATCTTTGGCAAAAATATTATTTCTAACTACGTCTTTAACCTGATCTTTTAATTGGGCATTAAACATCGTAATATTTTCCAAAATAGTCGCATCAAACATAGTTAAATCCTGCGCTAAATAGCCAATTTGATTCAAATCTGGATGAATAATTTTTCCCGTTTTATCTTTATATAGCACTTCACCAGTTATTGGTTGAATTTGGCCCAGCATTGTTTTTAATAAAGTAGACTTACCAGTGCCACTATCGCCTGTAAGTAATACTTTTTCGCCGCGCTTAATTACAAAATTAGGATAAGTAATTTTTTCTCCATGCTCATATTGAATTGCTAAATTTTTCACTTCGACCCTATCAATTTCAGCAATTGAATCAAATTTTTCATCAGCATTAAGTTTTTGTAATTCGGCCAGATGATTTCTTAAAGTACTCGTTGATTTAAGCTGAGCATACTTGGTTACACAACTATTCACGCTATAAAAAATTCCATTAGCAAAATAGCCAGCAGTTAAAATTGCCCCCAAGCTTACTTGATGATTGAAAAACAAAACTCCTGCAAGCACCGGTACGCCAACTCGACCCATAACATCAAAAATGGCTGCAACCATTTCAACATAAATTAATGTCTTATCACGCTGAAATTCACTTTGTTCAAGCTGACGACTTGATTCGCTAATTTTCTTTTTCAAGATATTTTTATTCTTATATCTTCTAAGTTCTTCAAGACCATTGAACCAATTTTCAATTAAGTTTAAAAATTGAGCATTCTTTTCAGAAACTTTCTCAGTAGCTCTATTTGTATATTTTTCTAACAATTTTGGAACAACAATAGCCAAAAAAGTAATTAAAAGACTATATGCCACAAGTAACCAATGAAAGGTAAATAAAGTACCAATTGTAAAAAAGACATAAATTAAATCACACGCAAAATAAAAATAAATATCATAGTAACTTGATTGAATAGTTTGTAAATCATTACCCAAATGATTTTCCATTTCAGCTACTTGGGCAGGCTTTTGATAATAATGTCTAACCATATTTTGGCGAACTTGATGGAATAAATTTTGCGTTTGTTTGGTATTTTGCACGCTGGCAATATTAAAACTTGAATTACAAATCTGTCCAATTATGAATTGACCCGCGATTATTTCAATAAATAAAATAAATTTTCCTTGTGAAATTGCATCAAGTTCTGGACTAGTTAAGTAAGTATAAAGCGTAGTTGCAGCCTGTGTAAGCGTGATTAAAAACAGTACTAAAAATGCACGCTGATAGTTTGTTTTGAGATAATCTTTTAAACCCATTATTTTCCTCATTATTCTCTGTATGACAAATTGACGAATAGTTTTACATCCCTAAACTTGATTTGTCGCAAAGAAAAAGCACTGTCCATTCGCATTCGAATTAACAGTGCAACAAATAAAGGTCGATTTTAATAAAAAATCGCCTTAGATTCGTTTACTGCTAATACTGATTGCGAAAAAATGGGTACACCAAATAAGGTGCAAAAGTTTACTTTTTTCTGCTTAACAAATCAAGTATTAGAGATTCAATAAACGAATCATATGGCAATTTCCTCTTATTTCTATAATTTAATTAAAACTATATCATGTTTTTTTTATTTTACAAGACTTTTTTATTTATCTTCGTCTAAATATTTTTGTAAAACTCTAAATACGCCATTCTCAGTATTTGCCGGTGCAACAAACTTAGCATGTTTCTTTACCTTATCCATTCCATTAGCCATTGCATATGAATATTTAGCAAAATCAAGCATTGGAATATCATTACCGCCGTCGCCAAAGGCAATCAAATCATCACCACTCATCCCCATCTTCTTCAGTAGACGTTCAAGACCACTTCCCTTACTTACACCCTTTACATTAACATCAATAGCAAAAGTGGCGGAAGCAAAGGCAGAAATCTGATTAATGTGCTTTTTATTAAATGCTTTTTCAATCTCCGGTGCTTTTGAACTATCCATATTAAAAGTAATTTGGTAAATATCACTTTTTGGCATGTCATTCCAATCATCAACGACTGCACTATTACCAGCAAAGTAAGCTAAGAAGTCACGTTCATCTTTATCAATTTCGCTGTGCAAATATGCAATATCTTTTTCAAAAACCATCGTTGCCATCTTGCCATATTTAGCTTGAACTTCTGTAATAAAATCTAAAACATCTTGTCTAGCTAACGGATAACTGGCTGCTTCTTTACCTTTAATAATCAAACGGGAACCATTTAAAGTTACAAAATCCATTCTATCTGCAAAACCTGCAAAGTCTTGTTTTAGTCGTACATATGGTCTACCCGAAGCAACAATAAAATGAACTCCTCTTTTTTCAAATTCAGTTAAAAGCTGATCAAATTGTTCATGATTAAATTGCTTTCTATCATCTAAAAATGTACCGTCCATATCTACAGCAACTGCCTTAAATGGTAATGTCATTCTCTTCACCTCATAAAAATATTTACTAAATAATCTTATCATTTATTATCAGCTAATAAAGTTGAAAATTTTGTTAGATTAGTATTAAGATTGATTTAATGAAATATATACCCAAAAATCTACAGAAAGGATACTAATATTATTATGAAACCAGAAAATTTAAAGAAATTATTACATAATCGAAATAAAATTAAACATGAAAATTCGTATATTAAAGAAGATAAATTAAATCTAACCTATGTAAAAATAAATGATTTAAAAAATACCAAAAAAGCCACAGCCTTTAATATGGTTCGAAATAAAGCAATTGATAATCAATTAAATAAATATTTACATCCTAATTCCATTCACATTCGTTTGAAGCCATATTTTGAAGATAAAACTTTAATACACTGGATTGGTATTTTAGGAGACGTGACATTACCAAATAGCACTAACTTAAATGGCTCATTATTAATTGACAAAATATCTTGTTATCCAAATATAGAAATATTAGATTATCATGCATGGTTAAATATTGATCATATTAAATATATTGGTCATCAAAAACAACAATTGGCTATCGGTGATTACATTGAAGGATTTAGTTTAGTTAAACAATACGGTCAAGGTAAGTATGGTCTAGACGCAACTTTTATTAAAAAGGCCGGTATTTTCATTGGTACTAACAAACCAGAAACCCTAGTCAGCAGTTATGATCGCCAAGATTCTTGGGTAGTTGAGTTAAATAATAACAACTTAACTAAAAAGAATTATGAAAATAACTATCTAACTAAAAATATTAAAGATTTTGCGACTACTGGTGCGCATGTTGATGCTAGATTTCAACCAAGTCGTTACAAGAAATTTCAACAACGACTTGAAGAATTACAACAAGGTAAATCAGAAGATGTATTACCTTTAATTGATAAAACTAAAAAAGCATATGTAGCAACTGTCGTACGTAGTCATGCTGTGGAAATTCCTTCTATTTCACACAAAATGCCACAATTAGAAGTTAAAAATGTAATGGTTAAAGATAGCAATAGATTAATCTTCGCTAAATATTATTTGCCTTATGTAATTGATATTAAAGTACTAGGTGAGTTAAAAGCGGGAGATATTATTCAATTTACTAGTGAAGCTACTCCATCTAATACTGGAACTTTCAGTAAAGTTACTGACTTCAAACTATTAACTAAACATGATTTTACACCGCTTCCATCCAACCCCAATGCCTTCTTGGCTATATAATGTGGCGCCACCCTGAAGAAGGTGAATCCAGTTATATTGCTAATTACCAAAACTGGGCTCTTGTAAATCAGGTTCATACCGAAGAAATTTTAAACGAAATAAATTCTGCTCGTCCTACCACTAATCTTTCAGAACTAGAATTAGCTAATAGTTTAAATATCGATAAAAAATGGGTAGAAAACGCTAGAAAACAAGGATTAATCAAGCCAATCACCGATACTGGTTTAACCAGAAGATACAATACTACTAATTGGAATATATTACGCCAAGTAATCGGTGCACAAGATAGATCAGCGGTAGAGCACTTAAAACAAATTATCTCTGTATATACGACTGAAGATCTAATTAAAAAAACCGGTGTTGATCGTAGTGAAGTTGAAACCAGATTAAAACAAGAAGAACTCTTCCCGCTTAATGGGTTACACTATTCTATTAATCTTTATGGACCAAAAGTTCTAGATTTATTTAAAGCGCGTAAAAGAGTACGCAACCTTCTTCCTAATAAGACTAATGTTGTCACTAAACGCGAAATTCCAGTTAATAAAAAAATGGTCATTCCTGAAAAAAGCACTAAAGAAATTGAAAAAACAACAGATTATGAAACTAAACCAGTGGCTCAATTATCAGAAAAACCACAAAATATTTCAGATAAAAAAGAAAAAACGGTTCAACCAAAGGAAAATATCGCAACAACTGATTCAATTAAATCGATTACCCAGATTCTAATTACTACTTTTGATGAAACCAATTATGAATATGTGACAGATAATCCTAGAGGCGAAATTACCAAAATTATGAATTTTGCAGAAAAGGCTACTATTAATAAAATGTTGTCAGTTAAGAACATATCTACTGGTGAAGAAGAATTTATTTCTGTTAAATCGATTATGAAAATCAAGCAAAAATAACCGTACATACTAAAACAGATACTCCTAAATCTTAGAAGCATCTGTTTTTTAGTTCATTTGATAAATTTTAGTTCCATAAGGCTTTACGATCACCTTATTTTCCTCAAATTCGTCACTAAGCATTTCTTTCATCTTTTGTTTAAGTAATATAGATTGTTGCTCATGACTAAAGTTCTGCACAAAAAGATACTTTTCATCATCATTTTCACGAACTTGTAGCGAAATTTTAGTTGTTTCTTTCTTAATTGGTAAATTAGGCAATAAATCAAGTTCTTTTACAATCTGACCGTATATGGCGCTTAAAAAATCAGTATCTGTTCGACAAGCAATGTAATATCCTTTTCCTTCACCACATTTGTGAGCAGTTAATGCCGGCGTACCTGAATAAAAATCTGTTGTGTACTTCGCTAATACTTTGGCATCATGTTTAAAAATCGTCTCACAAAAATCATATGCTTGATACCTATGTCCAGCAAATTCAATACTATTACTTTGCTTAGGATATAAGCTATCAGTTTCTAATGGCTCAATTCCATAAATACTCTGCAACTGCTTAGGCCACTCATTCATATAGGCCAAACCATTTTCATCAACAACCCCGGAAATATAGGTACCTACAACATAGCCACATTTTTTAACAAATGATTCTAACTTATCCATATATTCTTTAGTCATCAAAAAATGCATTGGATCAATCAACAATTTATATTGAGTAAAATTATCATTGGGACTAACAAAGTCTACTGGAATATCATTTTGGTAAAAATATTGATATTGACTTTGAATTGTCTGCCAAATTTTCTTATCTTTGCTATACCCTTCTGCATCTTCTAATGCCCAAATATTATTATAGTCATAAACTATACCAACTTTAGCTTTAGTATAGCTAGTTGAATAAATCGATTCTAGCTTTTCTAAATCATGTCCTACATCTTTCACATCATGAAAAACGCGAGTTTTTTCTGGATGACGATGTTCGATTACGGCACCATGAAACATTTCAGCTGAGCCGCGAGAAGCACGTAATTGGAAATACAAAACTGAATCTGAGCTGTGTGCAATATCTTGCAAACTCGCAAGTTGATGCATCCCTGGACGTTTAGCCCGATCAATATCGGCCCAGTTAACGCGTGATGGCGTATTTTCCATAATCATAAAATTTTGATGTTTTAAACTTCTAAAGAAATCGTGAATCAAACCCACATTTTGACCCAACTTTTCAGTTGATTGAAAATCATTACCCCATAATGGATACGAATCCCACGAAATTACATCCAAATGTTTAGCCATTTCTTGATAGTTATATCCGGTAAATGGATCCATCAAAGGATTGCCTGCCATCATATTAGTAGTAACAGGAATTTCCGACGTAATTTTTCGTAATGGTTCTACTTCATTATCAATAAATGAAATGGCCTGATCACTGACAAATCTCTTCCAATCTAGATTCATTCCTTTGTTACCCATCTCTGAGAGAGGTGATGGTGCATGAATTTGATTCCAGTCACTAAATGTATGACTCCAAAAAGTATTCCACCAAGAATGATTAAGCCGTTCAAGAGTCCGATACTTCTTCTTAAGCCAGTCTCTAAAAGCCTGCTGACATAAGTCACAATAGCATTCACCAGAATATTCATTAGAAATATGCCACAAAATCAGACTAGGCCTTTTACCAAAATGTTCCGCTAACTTAGTATTTATCTCACGTACTTTTTTGCGATAAATTGGCGAAGTCAGACAATGATTATGTCGCCCGCCAAAACCACGTTTTTGATTATTGAAATCAGTTCGTAAAACTTCTGGATACTTTCTTGCTAGCCAAGCTGGTCTAGCTCCACTGGGTGTAGCCAGAATTACGTAACCATTCATCTTTTCAACTCGATCAAAAATATCATCTAGCCAAGCAAAATCATATTTTCCTTCTTCTGGTTCAAGTTTTGCCCAAGAAAAAATGCCAACTGTTACAGTATTAATTGCTGCATTTTTGAATAAAGCAAAATCTTCATTAATAATTTCTGGTTCACCTAACCATTGTTCCGGATTATAATCGCCACCATGTAAAAATACTTTACTTTTTAGTTCTCGTTTCATAATTTTTGTTACTTTATAGATCAACTTCTACTTTTTGTTGATTATCTTTCATAATTACGGCGTATTGATCACTACGATGAATTATTAAATCAAATTTTTCAATATTTTCTGTAGTTACTACAATCTTATCAGCCGACTTTTCAGAAGTTACCGTCGCTACTTTTTTACCATAATTATCAGTAATTATTGTCGATACTTTGCCATCTTGCATTTCAAATAAATGAATACTTGGGTGCTTAGTGTAATCATACATCGTCTGATCATCATGTTCGCCAGTCACAATAATTGAATTAGGTTTTACAAGTAATGGCAAAGTCTTTTCATTAAACTTTTGCTTGTACCAGCGTCCACCTTCATAACTTTCATTAGTTAGTAAACTAATCCATTTACCTTGACCTTGTGGGGCATAAAAACAAGCTTCTCCTTGGTCATTGAAAATTGGAGCAACCAACAGACTACCACCAAGCATATATTGCATATCAAGGTCTTCGCATCCCGGATCATCAGGGAATTCTAAAATCATTGGACGAAGAATTGGCGTACCATGTTTATGAGCTTCGTTAGACATTGCAAGAAGATACGGCAATAACCGTAATTTTAAATTGGTAAATTTCTTTGATACTTCTACAGCTTCATCACCATATAACCATGGAACTTTATAAGTAGTTGAACCATGATATCTTGAATGAGAACTTAGTAAACCAAATTGACTCCAGCGTTTATATAAGTCTGGTGTAGCACTTGCTTCAAACCCTGAAATATCATGCGACCAATAGCCAAAGCCACTCATACTAAAGGACAAGCCGCTTCTAAGAGTTTCCGCCATTGATGAGTAGTTCGAAGATGAGTCACCACCCCAATGGACTGGGTAACATTGACTACCTACAGTTGCACTTCTAGCAAAGACAAGAGCCTCTTTTTTTCCTTTAACTTCACTAATTGCATCAGTAACGATCTTGTTATACAAAAGTGTGTAGTAATTATGCATTTTCTTAGGATCTGAACCATCAAAGAATTTAACGCCTTCACTTGGAATTCGTTCACCAAAGTCCGTCTTAAAGACATCGACTCCTTGATGAAGCAGTTCTTTCAAATAGCCTTGATACCACTTAACTGCGTCAGGGTTAGTAAAGTCAACAATGGCCATACCAGCTTGCCACTTATCCCATTGCCATACATCCCCATTACTCTTCTTAATGAAGTAACCATTCTTCATCCCTTCTTCAAATAAACGAGATTTTTGGGCAATATACGGATTAATCCAGACACAAACTTTAATACCTTTATCATGGATCTTCTTCAAAAGACCTTCTGGATCTGGAAAGATATCTGGATCCCATACAAAGTCACACCATTGTGTTGGCTTCATCCAGCAACAGTCAAAGTGAAAGACAGATAATGGAATATGACGATCAAGCATACCATTAATAAAGCTCATAACTGTCTCTTCATCATATTTAGTAGTAAATGATGTAGTCAACCATAAACCAAAGCTCCATGCTGGAAGAAGTGGTGGACGACCTGTTAAGGCAGTGTAGTGATCTAATACTTCCTTGTTATCCATTCCACCAATAAATATATAATCAAGTTCTTGACCTGGAACAGAGAATTCTACGCGGTCAACTTGTTGAGAAGCAACTTCATAGGAGACCTTGGCAATTGAATTAACAAATATACCATATTTTCTGTTAGATAAGTACAATGGAATATTCTTGTAGGATTGGATTGTTTCTGTACCGCCATCTGCATTCCACATTTCAACTTCTTGACCATTTTTAACAAAATTGGAAAATCTTTCTCCTAACCCATAAATCTTTTCGTCTGGTTCAAGTACAAATGAATTTGAAATATGGGTGTGACCTTTAGGATCAAAAATTCTAGCAACCGAACGTGCCGGTATTTCAGCACGCATTTCATTTTTATAGAAATACGTAAATAAGATTTGATCACCTTTTTGAATTTCAAGACGTGTATTACCTGATTCAATAGTAAATTTTTCACTATCTTCAAAAATATTCGGCTTAAATTTGGAATCTACGTTTAAATCAAATTTAGGACCGTTATCAATGGCGCCTTTAAAATTAATAATCTTAGTGCGAATAATATTTTCTCTTGGTGAGGTAATCTCTAAGGTAAGCATCCCATCATCCAGCGTCATCCCCGGATTGGTAATCACTTTAAAAGGCACCCATAAAGTTAATTTATCATCTTTAATTTCACTATCGTAAATACTTTGACCATAATCGATTGCAAAGCCATCTCTCACTAGCCAATTTCCATTCAAATATTTCATTTTTTTATTCCTTATGCTCTAACAAATTTTCGTCATTACCATCTGAAGCAATCACTTGTTTGTACCAAGAAAAACTTGCTTTAGGGATACGCTTTAAACTACCATTTTCATTATCATTTTGATCAACATAAACAAAACCATAGCGTTTTGAATATCCATTTAACCAACTAAGTAAATCAGTAAATGACCAAGCACAATAACCTATTAAATCAACGCCATCAGTAATTGCTTCTTTCATTGCTTTTACGTGATCTTTCAGATAATTTATCCGGTATGTATCATTAATCTTGCCATCTTTAACAATATCAAGTGCACCTAAGCCATTTTCAGTAATCATAATTGGCAATTGATATTTTTCATAAATTTCACGTAAGGCAATTCGCATCCCTGTTGGGTCAATCTCCCAACCCCATTTAGTCTTATCAACATATTGATTTTCTACATTATTAAACATTGGCACTTCAGGATTTTGCGCTTTGTCTCCCTTAGGTTGCATCAAATATGGATCAACCTTATTAAACTTGCGCTCATCTTTTTGATCATCTACTTGTTTTTCAAGTCGATTCTGTTGAACTGTACCACCATGATAATAATTGATTCCTAAATAATCGGGATATGCTTCCGGATCTTCCAAGATTTTCTGATCTTCAGCAGTCACCTCTGGCATGATTCCTAAATCTGTCAATTGTTTCTTAGTAAAGAAGGGATATTTACCTCTACAATAAACATCAAGCCACCAATTATCGTTAAAATCTTGAGCATTTAAGGCTGCTAAAACATCATTAGGATCACAAGTCTTAGGATAGACCGGACCATAACCAAAACTAGGACCAATTAATCCATCCGGCACCATTTGATGAAAATCTTTTACTACTAAAGCATTGGCAATATTTACATGATGATTTGCCAAAAACATAGCCTTAATATCATGTTTCTTAGGTGGATGTGTCCCCCAACGATAACCCATTGATGTAAACACATTTTGTTCATTGATAGTTACCCAATATTTAACTTCATCGCCAAATTCACGATATAAAACTTGCGCATATTTTCTAAATGCTTTAATAGTCTCACGAGATTCCCAGCCCTGATACTTTTCTTGTAAATTTAAAGGCAGATCCCAGTGATACATAGTTAAAACCGGTTCAATATTATGATCACGTAAGTCCTTAATTAAATTATGATAAAATTCAATTCCTTTAGGATTTACTTTACCTTTGCCATCCGGAATGATTCGACTCCAAGCTACAGAAAAGCGATAAGCTTTAAGTCCCATCTTAGCCATCAATTCAACGTCTTCTTTATAGTGATGATAGTGATCAATTGCTACATCACCGTTAGTATCTTTATATGTATTACCTTTTTCATGAGTATATTTATCCCAAATAGAAGGGCCTTTGCCATCCTCATTAGCTGCACCCTCTATTTGATAAGCTGCAGAGCTTGCGCCCCAAAGAAAATCTTTAGGGAAATTATCTAACTTTTTATAAAACATGATTACTTCCTATATATGCCCAATAGGCACCATAAAGACTTGCATCATTGAAAAAGCGACAAGATTGAATTTCAGCTTGAAAATCTGTCCAATTAGGAATTTGATTCAATTTTTCTTTAATAATTGGAATCAATTCACTGTTTTGACTAATATTACCGCCAATTAAAATTTTTTGCGGATTTAGTGTACATGCGAGATTAAATATACAGATTGCTACATAAGTTGCCCATTTTTCTACAACAGCTTTTACTTTTGGATCATCTAATTCTGACATTATTTGATAGTTTTCAACCAAACCATCAGGAATGCCTCGCATTCTAGAATATTCACTAATTAAAGCAGAAGTAGAAGCTAATTCATGTGCACTCTTAAATCCATGACCAGTGTAGTCTGTAATCATCATGCCGAATTCACCAGCTGAAAAGCTAGTTCCACGGAACAACTTATTGTTAATGAAGATTCCTCCACCAACACCATTTCCTAGAGTAATTACTGCAAAATCGCTCACATCTTGAGCATTTCCATTCAATTTTTCTGCAATCGCAGCACAATTGGAGTTGTTTTCAATAAAAATTTCAATCCGATCATCAATATATTGATGTAAATCTTGATTAATATTATGACCATCTAAAAATCTTAAGGAGCCTGCTCGAATAGCTATTTTTTTATCTACATTAATAAAGCCAGGAAAACTGATACTAATTGCTTTAATTTTTGTATTATTTTCAGTAACTAAATTTGCTATTGATTTATAAAATGATTGAGCTGATTCTCTTGGAACTTGATATTTTCCTTTTTCAGTTAAGTTTCCTTCGTCATCAAAAAAACCATATCGAACAAATTTCTGACCTACATCAATGGTTAAAATTGCCATTTTGCATATCTCCTTGAAGTTAGTTAATTTACTTTACATACTTAGCACATTTACAGAATACATTATTTTGTGAGTTGTGTAAACACTTTCATCCCAAAAATTCTGTATAATGCTTTTTAGAAAGGCTGGTTATTCATATGTTTATTAACAAACATACCATGCGTCTTAATAACGAACGCTCTGTCATTCGACATGTAATTAACTATGGGCCGATTTCTCGTAGTAAAATTGCCCGTGACTTATCAATCAATAAAGTTACCATTTCTAGCATATTAGAAGAATTACTTGAAAAACAATATGTGGTAGAAATTGGTGAGGGACATAGCACTAAAAATGGTGGGCGGAAACCTCAACTTATCGAATTCAACAAAAATTTTGGCTTTTTTATCAATATCGAAATTGGTAAGGAATATCTCAATATAATGGCCACTTATGCTAATGGACAAGTTAATCGTTTTGAGGAAATCTCTATAGCAAATTTGACTAACGAAAAGATTCAATTACTTTTAAAGAAAAAAATTAATAATTTTTCTATTAAAGACACAGTTCATGAACTTTTAGGGATTTCGATAGCTGTACATAAAAAAGTGTTCGATAATAAATACGTCTCTGCTATTTCTGACAATACGGACCTAGTTACTTATTTAAAAGACGAATATAAGGTTCCCGTAATTATCCTAAATAATGCCAACGCTGCAGCAATTTTTCAGCGTGATTTTTCATCCAATAATGAAATCAAAAATTTAATTTCTATAACGATTAATGAAACAATTAGTGCCGGTGTTATTATTGATGAGAACTTGTATTTAGGAAATAAAGATGCTGCAGGTAGTATTGAAAACATGCAGTTTTTAATACAAACTGATGAAGGTGTTAAAGCCTTTAATCCTATTGATTATTGCTCTCAGGAAGCAATTTTACGTGAAGTGGCTAAGTACGATGGATTGAATAATTTGACATTACAACAAGTAGCTAAACTTTATGTTAAGGGAAATAAAGAAGTAGTTGCAGCAATCACTCGCTTTGTTGATAGTATAGTTTTAGTTTTAAACAATATTATTGCAAGCTACTCTCCTCAGATTATTTATTTAGATTCAACGTTAATAGAGAATTTACCCATGCTTTTAATTCAAATTAAAAGTAAATTACCTATTCTGGAAGCTACACAAACTCAATTACAAATTGCTAGACAAACTAAATTTGCTCCGCTTTTAGGAGGATATTCATTGCTGGTTAGAAAAATTTTTGACCTAGGCGCTAAGCGCTTGCGGCTTATACCTTAAGCCACAGCGCTTTTTATTTTTCTCAAAAAACAGTTGACAATATTAAGTAAAGGGCTTACATTCTAGTTAGTTAATTAAGTTTACATACTTTGAATAAGCAATATTATTAGTTTTTATGGAGGATTACCTCATGCAAAATAGTAAGTTCATGAATTGGACGAGGCAAAAGTTAATGCCTGCCTTAGGAAAAATGGGCGAAAACAAATATATGGTTGTTTTAAGAGATGGGATGATTATTTCAGTTCCATTTACTATCTTCGGTTCTATCTTTATGATCATTGCCAACTTGCCTGTGCCAGGTTGGTCAAATATCATTAAGCCTTATCTTCCAGTATTAAATGCGCCAATTAATATGTCTACTGGTTTGATTGGTTTAATTATTGCACTTGGTATTTCATATACTTTAGCCCGTGAAAATAAGATTGATCGTCTATCTGCATCAGTAATTGGTGCTATTGCTTTTATTATTTGCGAATTGAACAATAAAATGGTCCTTGATCCTACAAACTTAGGAGCTTCAAGTATGTTCACTGCTATCGTTGTTTCACTTATCGGTGGCGAAATTTATAACTGGTTTATTAAGCATAAAATTGTTATTAAGTTACCGGATTCAGTTCCACCTGCAGTAGCTAGTTCATTTGTCTCATTAATTCCTGCATTAGCAATTTTAGGTGGCGCTTGGGTTATTAGATGTCTGCTTCATTTAGATATCAATGCCTTTATTACCTGGATCTTCTCACCTCTTACTGCTACTCTGGGTAGTTTCTGGGGAATGGAACTGTTTACTTTCTTCACACTTTTTGCTTGGACTATTGGTATCCATGGTAATAATACTGTTGGTATTGTAGCTGGTCCTGTTTATGGTAATTTTTTAATGGACAATATGCATAAAGCTATGAACGGTGGCGTACCCACTCACATTTGTGCTGATGGTTTCTTAACTTTTGGTATGGCAATGGGTGGTACCGGTGCTGTTCTCGGATTAGTAATTTGTATGTTATTTGCCAAAAGTAAGCGTTATAAACAATTAGCTCACTTAGGTTTCGTTCCATGTATTTTCCAAATTTCTGAGCCTATTATGTTTGGTGTCCCTGTTGTATTAAATCCTACCCTTGCAATTCCATTTATTACTATTCCTTTGGTATTACAAGCAATCTCTTATTTCTTATTTAAATTCCATATCTTACATATGATCATTGCCAGTGTTCCTTGGACTACTCCAACTTTACTTAATGGTTTCTTGATTACTGGTGGTGATTGGAAAGCCGTTGTATGGCAAGCTATCTGTGTATTAATCGCAGTTGCAGGTTACTGGCCATTCTTCAAAATTTTGGATAAAAAAGCTTTAGCAGTTGAACAAGGCGAAACTGCTCCCGAAGAATAATTACCTTCCAGACGCTCAAAATAATTAATTCTCTCCCCCAAGGCGTCTGGAGCATCATAATAAAAAAGACGAGCGCTATCGCTTCGTCTTTTTTCTATACTTTGATTCATAAAATAATTTTAAATATCTAAAATCTTTTTCTTCTTAGCTTGAAATTCTTCTTCTGTCAAAATGCCTTGATCAACCAACTCTTTTAATTTCTTAATCTGCTCTACTTGCTTATCAAGTTCACCCTTACCTTGCGCTAACTTGGATAAAGTCCTAAGATCATCAGCCAAAATAGCGGCAGATATTTTATTAATTGAATTAAAATCGATCTGTTCATTATCTACGACAAGTATAATTTCGTCATAAACTATTTGATGTCTCAAAAGCACACTCTTAATTCGATCTAGCAAGATCGTTTTTACAATTAAATCTGATCGTTTCTTACTAATAACGATCAGTCGCTGATTAGTACAAACAAGCAGGCTGGCCTCACTCTGATCATTAATCCCGGTTGCCGTATATTTGATCATTTCTGATGAATCTGCTAACAATTTAACTAGTGGTGCTAAATCTTTATCACTAAACCAAATATCAAAAACATCCGCATCGATTAATTGTTGTTTCAAATTAGCCGGCAAAGTCAACTTCTCTATCTTGGCAATCGATTGTTGACTACGTTGTTGCGACAAGAAAGACTGATTAGCCTCTCTTTGTTTTTTACTAAATAAATCAAAAAGTCCCATAATTTTTCCTTCAAAAATAATATTAACTATTTACATTATGGACTATTTGAAATGTAATGTCTCATGAAATGTAAGCATTATCAAATGTGATTTTGCTATAATAATAAAAAATAATTACTTTAGGGAGAAGAAATGAGAATACTAAACATAATTGGAATCAGCATCTATCTTGTAATCGCCCTTGTTCTAGCAGTCAAACGTTTTCGCCTTAATCAAGATTTTCGTAATCACAAAATAAAAAAAGACGACTATGATCGTTTAGCTAGACGTACTTCTATTGAATTAATCATTGTCGTAGTGCTTGTAATGTTATTTGTATATACTCCGTTTAAAATTTTTTTCTTTTAAACGAAAAGTCACCAATAATGGTGACTTTTTACTATAATTCACTTTTTTGACTATCTTCGATAAACTCCTTCATCACCTTATCATCCTTAATCAAAATCTTAAGCAGCCGATTATTACCATTAGTTGGGACTGCCCCTGCCTCGTATAATGCAACAGTTGATGAACTCCAGCCTAAAACTTTAGCAAATTTACGTTGACTCAAATGCCATTTTTTACGTAAGGCTTTCATTTGTTCTGGCGAGACAACATCGTAAATTTTACGAAATTTCTCCAACGCTAATTTAACAGCTTGATCATCTAACTCTAAATCAGGTATTACTTCATGTGTCCGATCGTCAAAACGTGCGGGAGCAGTGATTTCAATCTCGTGCCCGCGAATATCATAAGTATTTGTATAATCAGCAATGTATGACATATTTTCCTCCTCAATATAAGGCTTCATGAAAAGAAATAAACAAAATTTCCTGTCCTTTATTAATAAATTTAAACTTAATATAATATTTAATTCTAAAAGTAGTTTCATAGATCCAAACATATTCATTTGGAAAATCTCTATCTTTTTCACTTTTAACAAAATCTTTCATTGATAGATCATTAACAATGAGTTTTACCATCTCTTTAGTCACTGGACTTGCATGACTAGCTTTTCTTTTCACAAGCAAAAATTTATTTTCACTTACTAGCAATTTTAGCCATTTTAATGCAAAAATTGGCTCCATTCCTACGCCTCCATTTTACGCTTAAACGATATGATTTCATAGCACTTTACTGCCATCATGATTTATTACGCAAAAAATAAATTTTATTTTTAAATAGTATTACAGCTTTGTAAATTCTTAATTATTTCATTTTCTAAAAAAATTCCCACAAACCTTCTCATTTTGATTGGTTCTCACTTACTAAACAGGTAAACTAGATAGTAACAAATACTGCATAAGGAGAAAAAATATGAAATATAATCAATACGCCTACGTTGAAACTGACTTTGACAACCAAGTTAGAGAACTTATCGACATTAACTTTTTACCTAGAAACTACGAAGATTGGTCATTTAGCGACCTTTTAGCTAAATTGGTCAAAAACGCGATCGCTGAAGCAAAGACTGATGCTGCTAAAAGTGCTAAACTCAGCGAATTTGCCGTTTCTGATCACGAAACCTTAACTGATTTTCTTAAGCAAAAGCCAGAATCTATCGGTACCGCACAATTCTATAATGTTGCATTACAACTACTTGGCTACCATGTTCATTATGACTATGACTTTGCCGATCCAACTGGTTTTATGCAAAAAACAGCGCTGCCTTTTGTTCAAGATATTAACGATACCCATAAGTTGATCTCCGCTTTCTATCGTTTGCTCAATACCCGTACTAAAAACGGTCAAATTTTACTTGATGTGATGGCTGGTAAAGGTTACTTCACTCAATTCTGGGGTCAAAATCAATTCAAATTTTTCAATGGTAAATCTATCCCTGTCTTTGATACTTCAAAAGTAATCCGCGAAGTTGTTTATGTAGAAACCGACTTAGATACTGATCATGATGGAAAGAGCGACTTAATTCAAGTTACTGTTTTCCGTCCAGTTGAAACTAACAACGGTCTTAAGGTACCAGCACTTTATACTGCATCCCCATATTTCGGCGGAATCATCGCTAACGAAAAGCGTAATCACAGCGTCGATGAAAATCTATCTGATGCTACTGAATGGAATGATCCACAATACGTTCATTCTCCAATCGTTAAAGCAGAAAAGCCTGATGGCTCAAATCATCCAACTACTGAAGAAGCAGTTCACAAGTCTTCTTACCCATTGAACGAATATATGCTTGCTCGCGGTTTTGCTAGTGTCTTTGCCGGCGCAATCGGTACTCGCGGTAGTGACGGTGTCAGAATCACTGGTGCCCCTGAAGAAACCGAATCAGCAGCTGCTGTAATCGAATGGCTTCACGGCGACCGTATTGCCTACACTGACCGTACCAGAACTATGCAAACAAAAGCTGATTGGTGTAACGGCAACATCGGTATGACCGGCCGCTCATACTTGGGCACTTTGCAAATTGCTATCGCTACCACCGGTGTCAAGGGACTTAAGACTGTTGTCTCAGAAGCTGCAATTTCTTCATGGTACGACTACTATCGCGAACACGGTTTGGTCATCGCTCCAGAAGCATGTCAAGGTGAAGACTTGGATCTTCTTGCAGAAACTTGTGAATCTAACTTATGGGATGCTGGATCATACCTCAAGATCAAGCCAGAATACGACAAAATGCAAAAGCAGTTGCTAGAAAAAGAGGATCGGACAACTGGCCAATATTCTGATTTCTGGGAAGCTAGAAACTATCGTCATCACGCTGACGGTATCAAGTGTTCATGGATTTCCGTTCATGGTTTAAACGACTGGAACGTTAAACCAAAGAACGTTTACAAGATTTGGCAACTTGTTTCTAAGATGCCAATGAAGCATCACCTCTTCTTGCACCAAGGTCCACACTATAATATGAACAATTTTGTTTCTATCGACTTCACTGACTTGATGAACCTTTGGTTTGTCCACGAATTATTGGATGTTGAAAACAATGCTTACAACCAATGGCCAACTGTTATGATTCAAGACAACTTGCAAGCCGACAAGTGGCATGAAGAAAAAGATTGGAACGATAAATTAGGTCGTGAAAAGATCTACTTCCCTACCGATGATGATGAACTTTTGCAAGATGGTGATAGCCATGCCGAAAAGTCCTTCACTGATGTAGGTGGTATTGAATTTAAGAAGGCCGGTATTTCTGAAAGTGAATGGGAATACAAATTTATCAGCGGGGATGAAAAATGGGCTAAGCCAAGTTTGCGCTTTACTACTGATGAATTCATCCACCCTACTACTATTGTAGGCCGACCTGAAGTTAAAGTTAGAGTTAAAGGATCACTACCTAAGGGGCAAATCTCCGTTGCTTTAGTTGAACTTGGTGAAAGACAACGTTTGACTGCTACTCCTAAGTTCTTGATGCGTGGTGGTCAAGAATTAGGCTACAAGTTCGGTACTGATACACTTCAAGAATTTGTTCCTGATAAAAAGACTAAGGCTAAGTTGATTACTAAGGCACACATGAACTTGCAAAACTACAAGGATATGAAAAAGCCTGAGCATATTGATGCAGACAAGTTCTATGATCTTGATTTCTTACTTCAACCTACCTACTACACTATTCCATCCGGAAGCAAGTTAGCTTTGATCATTTACTCAACTGATGAAGGGATGACTAAGCGACCACTTGAAGAAGAAACTTACACTATTGATTTAGCTAATACTGAAATCAAGTTTTATGAAAAGTAAATTCTAAGTATACAAATAAGCCATTGAGATTAATTTTCTCAACGGCTTTTTTTATACTTTTTTCTACTTAAACAACTTCTTATACTCACCATAACCAGCTTCATTCAGCTGATCATATGGAATAAACTTCAATGCAGCAGAATTAATGCAGTAACGCAAGCCGCCACGATCAACAGGTCCATCGGTAAAAACGTGCCCTAAATGCGACTGCGCTTCTGGACTTACCACTTCGGTACGCTCCATGCCATGCGATTGGTCGCGGTGATACTGCAGCTTTTCAATTGGCTTGGTAAAACTAGGCCAGCCGCATCCCGCATCATACTTATCTTGGCTAGAAAACAACGGCTCACCAGACACCACATCAACGTAGATGCCTTTTTCATAAAAATTATCGTACTTGCCAGTAAATGGATATTCCGTGGCAGCGTTCTGGGTTACATCGTATTCTTCTTGGGTTAACTTCTTCAGTGCCTGTTTTTTCTTACTTTCATCTAAAACCATTTCATTTACCTCGTTTTACAAAAAACGGCAGAACTTAATCTGCCGCCTCCCTTTAAATATGTTCAGTTGTCTTTGGGAAGAAATTATCAATTTGCTTCTCATATATATCAAATATATACTTAGTCAAAAATTCATTAGCTGGATCATAAATCCTTACTTGTAGCATTTCATTCTTGCCATTCATGTGTACTTCTTTATTGGACACTTCTAAGAAAGGCTTAAATGCTGCAATCACATTTTGATAAGAACTATAGACATGGACATTATGCTCGATAATCTCGCCATTACGGGAATATCTTCGTGCATTAATTACGTATACTGTATTATCATTCATAGAAATTTCTCCTTTGATAATTTCTCCCTCACTATCTATTTTAATGCAAAATTCTCTATAATTTATTTCTTTTACATTAAAAAAGGTGTTAGACGTAAAAACATCTAACACTCTATTTTCTAAAATACTGAAGTTAAAATTGCACCAGCAACGATCAGTACTAAACCGATCACTGTATAAATGTAGCCCTTCTTAGTCTTCTTTTCATGTAAGAAAATAATACCACCAAGAGTTGAAATAACTACACAAAGTTGTGACATAACGAATGCCAAGTTAACACCATTCATTTGTACAGAAATGATGTATGAAAGTGCAGCAATCGCAAAGATTACACCGGCTGGAATAACTTGATAACTTTCTTTTTCCTTAAAGACTTTAAGTTGCTTAGAAGCAACGATGTAAACGAGAGTTGCGATCAACATACCGATTGTTTGACCTAGGAAAATCATTACTCCATCGCCTTTTAAAGCCTTTGGAATAGAACTTGAAGCAATGTAACCTAAGGTGGTCAAAAATAAAACAATCATAGTAGTAGTCTGATTCTTCTTACCACCTTCTGCGGTACCCTTATCGGTTAAAGAAGTAAATGCTACACCGATAATTAATGCCAGAATACCAAGGAAGCCAAACAATTTAGCTTGTGTACTTGCCCATTCGCCAAAAATTAAGACCCCAACAAGTGGTACACCGATCAGTTGTAAACCAGTTGAGATCGGCATGGTTTCTGAAACCCCAACCTTTGCGTAACTGTAATACTGACCACACTGACCAACTACCCATGAAGCACCGGCCACCATTGCAAGTAAGAATGATGTAGCGTTAAATTCCGGACGCTTAATCAAGAATACTACGATACCAAATAAAAATGCGCCTAATACTGACCCTACGATTTGGTGGTAAATATTACTCTTCTTGACCCCTGCAACGAATAGTGGCATAAGTCCCCATCCGATTGCGGGAATAAATAGAAATAAATAACTCATCAATTTTTCTCCCCTATTGTTTTGTAAAAGGTTACAAAAAGCATTCTAACAGTGAAAGCATTTTCAGCACAAACGAAAAATAAGGGAACGTACTAATGATTTGAGATGAAAAGAAAAAGGATCGAGTAATTATTACTTGACCCTTCATCTTCTGATTTAATTTTTCTTCTTACGGTCTAAAACAAGAACTGAAAGCAATCCTGCGACTGAAAGTGCAACTAAGCCAAACATTGAAGCTTTAGTTTCCTTTTAACCAGTCTGCGGTAAAGTATTTTCCTTTACTGTTTCAGGACTATTGGTAGATTTAACTGCGGAATTAGAACCTGTTACATTATTTACGTTTTCTGATTTAGGAGATTTGTTTGAGTTCCAGCGTTCGCTACGTGGAGTATTATTTGAAGTCTTGTTAACTTCCTTCTTTGGAGTATGGTTATGTTCGTCAGGTGACTTCAATTTCAAATCGTCATGTTCATCTGGTTTTTCTGGTGTAGTCTTATCATCCTTAGGAGTTGGAGTTTCCTTAGGTGTTTCATTGTCACCGCCCGGGTTACCTGGAACTTCATTGTTGTTACCAGGATTATTTGGTTGTTCTGAGCCTCCATCAGGAGTATTTCCACCATCGCTGGTGTTACCGCCATTACCTGGATTTGGTTCAGGTGTTGGAGTTGGGTTGACAGTATAAGTTACAACTGTTGTACCTAAATCTTCTGGATCCTTATCTGGATCAACAGTACGTGCAGAAACTGATTTAATATCAACATTGTCATAACCCACTTCAGTAGGTGTCTTAGAAATAACTTCTACTAAAGTTGTTTTAGTTGATGTCCAAGGAGTATATTTAATCACTTTTTTCGTTACTGCATCTACAATCGCCTTACGAGTAAAGGTGGTAGTCTGAACATACTTATGAGTGCCATCTGGTGAACCATTTACATCTTCATAAGTATGACCGTCTTTGGTACCACGGTAGATAATCGTTCTTTTAAAGGTCTTTTCAAGATCCTTTTGGTCAATATTAAACTTCGGATTCACATAAGTGATATCTTCTTGTTCGTGGAAGTAGTAAACATCCACGTGGCCACCGGATTGAGTTGGGTCACCGTCTTTAGCATCTACCTGTGCGCCATCCTTGTTATTAGTCTTTTGTTCTAATGAGCTTTCCTTTACATACCCATACTTAGTTAAATCAGGTGAGCCTTGTTCTGGATAGTCAGTATGTTCACCAGTTGGAACCCATGATGCCTTATCATCTCGAGTAGCAATAATTGGTTGGCCATTAGTATCTTTCTTGATCTCTGGTTTACCGTTACTATCAAGCTTAGCAAAACCTTTTGCATCAGTTTGAATTGCTGCAAAGCCTAAAAACATACCCTTAAATGCATCATAAAGAGGCACACGAACATAATCGATAGTTTGCGTAATGTCAGGAACATTAGCAGTAATACCGTACTTCTTTAATTCATCTGTAATCTTTTCACCAGTTTCAGCATCCCGATATGAAATAGTACGTACTTGACTGACAGTTTCGGCCTTCACGTCTTCTTTAGGTGTCTTATCAGTTGAAGGGGTGATTGCATGCTTCAAGTAAACGTATTGATCTTGAACGTCCTTAGTTAAGGTTTGCTTACCGAGTAAATCGCCTTTGGCATTATCAGATAAACCAACTAAAACATATCCAGCCTTTTCGTAGTCTGCTGGGCTCCATAACTTCTGCGTAGCATCTGGAGTGTCGCCAATAAAGATACCTTTACCTTCACCAACGTTAGGAACTAAATGATCGGTAAGTTCATAACCGTCAGTTGGAGTATAAGTGTTTTTATCTTCTACACCATTAACATCAATGTAGTGAATATTATATTGAGCTTTTTGTTTGTAAACAAGATAAATATCATTATAAGTCTTAGCAGCATCAACATTTGCAACTTTAGGAGCAAAGTTATCCGTTAATTGAGTTCCCTCTGGATCATCATAGTTAGCACGTTCAATTTCCCAAACGCCAGGAACCTTACCTTCATCCTTGTTAAATCTATCCTTTTGGATTTTATCAAAGTTATCAGTTCCAACAGCTTTCCAAGTTGGCTTGAAGTCAGCTGGTAATTCACTGTAAGTACCATCTGCATTCTTAATAACTTCTTGCTTAGTAACTTGATCAATATAAGCAGTACGTTCAAAGTTAACAGTTTGAGTATCAGGATTCTTCAATACTTCATACTTGCTATTGCCTTCGTCAGCCACATAGTGAATGTTACGGCTTACAGAAGTATTTTTAGTTGTAGGTTTTACGTCATGAACAAACTTGATAGTGTAGCGCTTATGAATCAAGTTATCAGCATTATCCCCACCAGTTGCACTCTTCCAAACACCATCTTTGTTATAGATTAAATCAATTGAACTGTTGCCCTTCAAGTCGGTTTGAGAATCATCGTCATCGTTAGTAATTGAAACAAGCTTGTAACCTTTCGCTTCAATATCACTAATTACTTGACTTAAACTTTTAGTACCATTTGATGCATCGTAAACATTGTATTGATTACTATCATCGTTCTTTGTCGTTAATTCGTTAGTAGCAGAATAGTTGCTCCCACTTAAATCTTGAGGATCAATCTTTGAAATATCTTCAAATGAAAGATCTACAGGTTGGTTGTGGTAGTAAGTAATAGTAATTGGCTCTCCTTCATTATTAGGAAGATATGTCTTCTGATGGAAGTTACCATCTTTATCATAATAGTTATGATGATAGAACTTTCTATAGAGGTAATTGTAAGATTCACCATTTGTTGGAATTTTATTAGAAAGATTCTTGCCCGGTGATTTGGTTTGAGTTACATCAGGATCTGGAGTAACCCAATCAGTAATAGTTGGGTTTATCTGTCCATCAAAGATAATAATAGAATTCATATTACCTTTATTATCTGTCATCCCATCAGGAATACCAGAAGCTACATTATACGATCTTTGAACCGTTTCATAACTCACATAGTGATGACCATCTTTTTCTAAATTAAAGTTATTTACCACTGGATTATTTTTAGAACTGGTTACATTTGAATGACCTTCCTGGATCACATCTGGAGAAGCAACACTATCAGAACCGGTTAGACCATATTTTACATAATGAATAGTGCGTGAAGTTATTACCCAATATGGTTCATTATAAAGGCGAGTTTCGGTTCCCAAATTGATAGTGTAGGTACCTCCATTTGTTAATGGAGCATTCGATAATGAATCAATCTCTACAGTGTAACCCGCAAAAGGATAATTCTTTTCTTTATTTTTACGCCAATCGTCATAGGCTAATTTCATACTAGGATCAGTGATACTGTCTTCAGTATTTCCACTTAAATAATCTCCCGAATCTTTAGGCGTTGATACTAATGGGGAAACTTCATACTTTGAATTATCTGTAGTTATTAAACCTTGAATGTATTTACCTACATCTTGAAGAGTATCATCATTTTTACCTTTATAAGTAATGCTTGGAAGATTTTCTGTCTCTCCGTTTTCATTAGTCCAGTTTAAATTAATAGTAGCTGAAAGGTCATCTTGCGCTTTACTTTCAGTTAAAGCTTTAGCTGAAAGTGGAGTTGTACTAGCTAATTTGAGAGCTTGAGTTTGAATCTCTTGAGTTTCAATCCCCTTCTTATCAGAAGTTAAATCTTTGTGAGACTCAGATTTAACTTCTACTGGATTTGCCTTTTCAACTTTAGATTCACTAGTCTTATTTGCTTCACTCTTGTTTTCTAAGGAAGTCTTTTGTTCTTCTTTATTATCTGTTGCGGTAGAACCAACAGATTGGTCCTTCTTTTCTAATGATTCAGTCTTCTTATTATTAATTTCTTGAGTTGAGGTAGTTCTACCTTCCGTAGAACTCTTTGCTTCTGCAGGAGCTTGAGGTGTATGGCTAACTTCTACCCCCCAATTTGGTTTTGGGAATCTTCACTAGTAATAGCACCTGAAGCAGTAGTATCAGCGTAAGCAGTCTGACCTGCACCAAACAAGAATGTAGTACCCAGCAATACACTAGCAGTACCTACAGTTAACTTGCGAATTGAAAAACGTTGTTTTTCTTTAACGTCCCCTACGTCTAAATTATGTAAGTCTCTTCTCATAACTATTTCTCCTTTTTAACTCCGTATGTATATCTGAACATAATATGTAATTACAGTTATTAACCATAAAAACACAAAAGAAGCTCTAGTTCTCCTATGTGAACTCAAAGCTTCTTATCTAAGTACATTATACAATGAACTACAGCTTCACAGTTCCATATATGCTCATTTATATCCTTAAATAGTGTTTTTGTTATTTTAATCCCCTACATATATTGTTACATAAGTACATTGACTATTGTATCATTGTTATTTTATAAATTAAATACCTTTTGTAATTTTATTTGCAAAAAAATAAGACTTTCTTTCTCCAGAAAGTCTTATCCTCAATATCTATTTCATTTTATTGCAATGCATCTGTTGCAAAAGATCTATTCTCAAGTGCCGTCAATAGCGCATCTGCAGTATCTAATGCCGTTAATAACGGTACATTTTGCTGAATAGCCATCTGTCTAATAATAAAGCCATCAGAATTCTTTTCAATATCATGACCCATTGTATTAATAACCAAGTCAATCTTATTGTTTCTCAATTCATTCAAGATGTTATCATCAGCTTGTTCATCTTCATGGACCTTAGTTACTAGATCTACATGTAAGTCGTTCTTTTTTAAGAAGTCAGCTGTACCCTTTGTTGCAAAGATACGATAACCAATTCTGGCAAAACGTTTAGCAATTGGCAAAATTTTATCCTTATCTCTATCTTCAATTGTAAGTAGTACATTACCATTTTCAGGTAGTTGCATCTTAGCTCCAGCAAAGGCCTTGTATAATGCCTTGGCAAAAGTATGGTCACTGCCCATTACTTCACCAGTTGACTTCATTTCTGGTCCTAAGTATGAGTCAACATCAGCTAATTTACTGAAACTGAAGACCGGTGCCTTAACCGAAATCATGTCTGGTTCTGATGCCAATCCATCACCATAACCTTGCTCCTTCAAGCTTTCACCCATAATTACTCTTGTAGCTACCTGTGCCATTTCAATTCCGGTAATCTTACTTAAGAACGGTACAGTTCTACTTGCACGTGGGTTTACTTCGATGACATAGACTTCACCGTCTCTAACAATAAATTGAATGTTCATAATTCCCACACAATTTAAAGTTAAGGCTAACTTCTTAGTCACTTCAGTAATCTTTTCTTTAATTTCATCAGTGAAAGTTTGTGGTGGATAAACTGCCATTGAGTCACCTGAGTGAACACCAGCATGTTCAATGTGCTCCATAATTCCTGGCAAGAGAACATCGTACCCGTCACTAATTGCATCAACATCACATTCACGGCCATCCAAGTAATCATCAACTAAGATTGGGTGATCTGCAGCAATATCAACGTGATCCTGCAAGTATTCTTCAAGTTCCTTCTTATTATAGACGATCTCCATTGCCTTGCCGCCTAAGACATAACTTGGACGAACCAAGACTGGATAACCCAGTTTTTCCGCAGCTTCAATAACTCCTTCATGTGTAGTTGCGGTTAACCCTTGAGGTTGGTTAAGCTTCAATTCCTTAATAATGTCATCGAACAACTTACGATCTTCTGCACGGTTAACATCCTTAACTGTGGTACCCAAGATCTTAACACCGTGTGCTTCAAGACCAGCAGCCAAGTTAATTGAAGTTTGACCACCGAATTGTACAATCACACCCTCCGGCTCTTCCAAATCGCAGACATTTAGGACATCTTCAAGCGTTAATGGTTCGAAGTAAAGCTTATCAGATACTGAAAAGTCAGTTGAAACAGTTTCTGGATTAGAGTTAATTACGATTGCTTCATAACCCATTTTTTGCAAAGCTTTGACGCAGTGTACAGTTGCATAGTCAAACTCTACCCCTTGACCTATTCTAATTGGACCAGAGCCAATAACAATAACCGACTTTTTACCTGATCGATGTGATTCATTTTCTGCATCGTAAGTTGAGTAGAAGTATGGCGTTTGTGATTCAAATTCAGCTGCACAGGTATCGACCATCTTATAAACCGGGATAATCCCATGTGCTTTTCTGAAGTCTCTTACTTCATCTGCAGTTTCACCCCATAAGTTGGCAATAGTTGGATCACTGAACCCATATTTCTTAGCTAAGCGCAAAATATCTACTTCATCTTTATTTTCTTTGAGCTCTTTTTCCATTTCAATCATGTGCTTAACGATATCTAAGAAGTAAAAATTAATCTTAGTTAATTCGTGCACATCTTCTAATGAATAGCCACGTCTAAATGCTTCTGCCAAATAGAATAAACGGTCGTCTTGGGCTTTAACCAATTTTTGTTCTAACTTATCATCGCTTGCTCGATGAGCTTCTTCAGAATAAAGATCCTTTTCATCAATTTCAAGTGATCTTACCGCCTTTTGCATTGCTTCTTCAGCTGTACGCCCAATGGCCATTACTTCACCAGTAGCCTTCATTTGTGTACCCAAAGTTCGATCGGCTTTTTGGAATTTATCAAATGGCCAGCGAGGAATCTTGCAGACGACATAATCTAATGCTGGTTCAAACTCTGCATAGGTAGTTCCAGTTACTGGATTCTTAATTTCATCAAGTGTCATCCCCACCGCAATCTTTGCAGCCATCTTAGCAATCGGATAACCTGTTGCCTTAGAAGCCAAAGCACTAGATCTGGATACTCTTGGGTTAACTTCAATTACGTCATAATCAAAGCTGTTAGGATCAAGGGCAAGTTGCACATTGCATCCCCCTTCAATCTTCAATGCTCTGATTAATTTCAACGAACAATCCCGCAACATTTGATATTCTTTATCTGACAAAGTTTGACTTGGTGAAAAGACGATAGAATCACCAGTATGAATACCAACCGGGTCAAAGTTTTCCATACAACAAACGATCATTGCATTATCATCATGATCGCGCATTACTTCAAACTCAATTTCTTTATAACCGGCAATTGATTTTTCAATCAAACATTCAGTTACTGGTGAAAGTTCCAAACCATTTTTAGCAATTTCAGCTAGTTCTTTGCGGTTATGACAGATACCACCACCGGTACCACCCATCGTGAAGGCCGGACGTACGATGATTGGATAACCAATTTCATCCCCAAATTCTACGGCAGCTTCAACTGTATTCACAGTCTTAGATGGTGGAACTGGTTCACCTAATTCTTTACATAAATTCTTAAATTGTTCACGATCTTCGGCTTGCTCAATTGACTTAAGCTTAGTTCCTAATAATTCGATGTTAAGTTCATCCAAAATGCCAGTCTTAGCCAAGGCTAAAGCCATATTTAAACCTACTTGACCGCCCAAGGTTGGTAAGATAGCGTCTGGATATTCTTGACGAATAATTCTTGAAATTGAATCAACAGTTAAAGGTTCAATATAAACCTTATCTGCAATAGTTGTATCCGTCATGATCGTAGCTGGGTTAGAGTTAACTAACACCACTTGATAACCTTCTTCTCGAAGAGCAAGACAAGCCTGGGTACCAGAATAGTCGAATTCCGCAGCCTGACCAATAATAATTGGACCAGAACCAATCACCATAATCTTATGAATATCTTTTCTCTTAGGCATGACGCTCTTCTTCCTTTCTTTGGTCAATCATTGACATAAAATCATCAAATAGTGAATCTTCATCGTGTGGTCCTGGAGTTGCATCCGGGTGAAATTGAACTGAAAAGGCTGGATATTTCTTATGACGCAATCCTTCAACGGTACCATCGTTTACTTCAACGTGGGTAATCATCAAATTATCTTTATCAATTGAATCGCCATCTACAGCATAACCGTGGTTTTGTGAAGTGAAACCAATATTACCAGTTGCGATTTCACGAACCGGATGATTGAAACCGCGGTGACCAAATTTCATCTTATAAGTTTTAGCACCGTTAGCCAGAGCAAATACTTGATGGCCCATACAAATACCAAATAGTGGGACATACTTTTCGACTTCTTGCACCATTTTTACAGCATCTTTCATTTCCTCTGGATCTCCTGGGCCGTTAGAAAGAAGCACACCATCTGGATGAAGTTCAAGAACTTCTTCAGTCGTTGCCGTATATGGCAAAACGATACAATTACAATCACGTTCAGCTAGTTCACGCAAGATACTATGCTTAATCCCAAAGTCAATCACAACGATGTTACGCTTAGAACCTGGAACTGGATATGGACTCTTAGTAGATACTCGACTAATTACACCTTGAGTAATCTTCTTCGTTTGCAAAATTTTAGCAATTTTTTCTGCATCGTTTTTAGAATTAGCAATCTTACCTCTCAAAGTTCCATGTACTCTAAGTTTTCTAACTAATTCACGAGTATCAATTCCTTGAATACCCGGGATATTTAATTGTTTTAAAAATTTCGGCAAAGTAGTTTGCATTCTCCAGCTATCTGGACGTCGAGCAACTTGATGACAGATTACTCCCTTAATTCTTGGTTCAAGAGATTCATAATCAGCTAAAGTAATGCCGTAATTACCAATCAATGGATTAGTAAAGACTAAAATTTGGTCTGCATAACTTTGATCAGTAATTGCTTCTTGATAGCCAGTCATCCCAGTCGTAAAAACAACTTCACCGCTTGTCTCACGGTCACTACCAAAGCCTTCACCGGCATAGATACTACCGTCTTCTAAAATTAAATAGCGCATTTACTTTGTCCCTCTCTGATATACAACTTTGCCATTAACCATGGTCATTACCGTCTCACCGTAGACCTTTTGCCCAGTAAACGGGGTATTAACACCCTTTGACTTGTAATCTTTTTCTTCAATTGTTGCTTCGTGCTCGATGTCAAAAATCGCAATGTCTGCATTTTTGCCTGGTTCAAGTACGCCTGCATCCTTTAAACCGAAAGCTTCAGCTGGCTTATCGCTAAGCCATGACAATAATTGTTCTAGCGTGAAGACCTTGTCTTTTTTAACAAATTTAGTATAAAGCGTACTAAAGGCTGTTTCACTACCGGTAATACCAAATGCAGCACCTTTCATTCCTCCTTGCTTTTCTTTTTTAGCATGAGGAGCATGATCGGTAGCGATTAGATCAATTGTGCCATCAAGTAACCCCACTAGTAAGGCTGCTTGATCTTCCTTATTTCTAAGCGGCGGATTCATCTTGTAGTAACCGTTGTCCTTAGGAATATCATCATCAGTCAAAAGAATATGGTGTGGGGCAACTTCACAAGTAACATTGATACCACGCGCTTTGGCCATACGTACTAGTTCAACACTGGTCTTAGTTGAGACATGGCAAATGTGATAATGGACACCAGTTTTTTGAGCTAAGAGTAAATCCCGAGCAATCTGGGTTGTTTCTGCTAATTCCGTTACAGGCGGAAGATTTAACTCTTCTGCCTTCTTTCCCTCATTTACAATACCGTGATTAAATAACGAATCATCTTGTGCATGAGTGGCAATAATCAAATTATTTGCTTTAGCTTTTTGCATTGCCAAATACATCGTTTGTGCAGTTTGTACACCATGACCGTCATTACTTAAGGCAAAAGCACCTGCTTTTTTTAAAGCTGCGTAATCTGGAATAATGTCAGTTGTTTCATCATTAGTAATTGGACCATATTGAAAAATGTGAACGATACCTTTTTCTTGGTTTTTTTTAACCATCTTTTCCATTAATTCTGGCGTATTAGGCACAGGAGTAACGTTAGGCATGGCACCTACAGTGGTAAAGCCGCCGCGTGCTGCAGCTTCACTACCAGTTCGAATATCTTCTTTGTAAGTTTGACCTGGTTCACGATAGTGGACGTGAACGTCAACTAAACCAGGAGCAACTAATTTACCTGTTGCATCAAATTCCTTATCACCAGTTAAATTAGTGCCGATTACCTTAATTTTTTGATCTTCAATTAAAACATCTGCATGAATTAAGCGTCCATTTTGATAAACGGTACCGTTCTTAATTACTGTTTTCATTATTCAAGTCCTCCAAGCTTTCTTCCGCGTAATACTGCTTCAATCATAGCCATTCTCATAAAGACGCCATTTTGCATTTGACGAACAAACATACATTTCTTACTTTCAACCAAATTGCCGCTGAGTTCGACATCATGATTGATTGGGCCTGGATGCATGATAATCGTATCCGGCTTTAATTCCTCGTAGCGTTTATGATTAATACCGTATTTTTCGTGATATTCTTGAGCATCAAATGCTTTTTCATTAGGATCGTCTGCATGGCGTTCATGTTGTACTCTCAGCAGCATCATAACATCCATGTCAGGGATTAATTTATCTAATTCTTCAAACTTGCCATACTTGTCGAATTCCTTGTCGTACCAATAGCTTGGACCTGAGAAGTAAACTTTAGCACCTAATCTAGTTAAAAGTTCCATATCGCTTTTAGCTACTCTGGAATTAGTAATGTCGCCGACGATGGCTACCTTTAAATCTTTAAAATGACCGAAATGTTCATGGATCGTCATCATATCGAGCATACATTGACTCGGATGTTGGCCGCTACCATCACCTGCATTGATAATCCCCATATTTAAATGTTGATGTTCTTTTAAATCAATTAAATCGTTGTAGTATTCATTTCGTGAATGACGAATTACTTCAATATTTACGCCTAACGCATCCATGATTAAAGAAGTGTCATATAAAGTTTCACCTTTATTAACCGACGAGTGTGCAGGATCAAATGGAATAACTATTAAGCCTAACTTTCTTTCAGCCATTTCAAAACTAGTGTGTGTTCTACTAGAATCTTCAAAGAACATATTGGTAATATAAACCGGTGTAGTTAAGCGAGGGGTCGCACCGCCTTTTTTGAAGTATTCTGCTCTCTTAATTAAGGCTTCAACTTCTTCAACATCTAAATTTTCAACATTCACAAAATGTGGTAAACTGACAAGATTTAAATTTTCCATTTTTTATTCTTTCTAACAAAAAAGCCTGAAGCATTTAATTACTCCAGGCCTTTTTCCGTATTTTGGTATACGAAAAACTAAGCAACCTTTCTGGCCCTCTCTGGAGTCAATTAAATGGTTGGGTATTAAATTTTTTATTTTTACTTTGGTAAAGCCTTCAATTCGATTGAATCTTTACCATCCTTTTCAACTACATTAACAGCAACTTGCTCGTCAGAAGAAGTAGGGATATTCTTTCCGACAAAGTCCGCTCTAATTGGCAATTCACGATGCCCGCGGTCAACTAAAACTGCAACTCTGATTGAACTTGGTCGGCCAACATGCATTAAAGCGTCCATCGCAGCTCTAATCGTTCTACCGGTATAGATAACGTCATCAATTAAGACAACATGCTTGTTATCAATATTGATGCCAACGTTATCTGAGTTAATAACTGGATCTTGCTTAAGTGTTGCATCATGACGATCATCGCGGTAAAGGGTAATGTCTAGCTCACCGACTGGTACATCTACACCTTCAAGTTTCTGAATTCTGTCATGAATACGGTTAGCCAAATAAACGCCACGTGTCTTGATTCCTACTAATACTAAATTATCAGTTCCCTTATTTTGTTCGATAATTTCGTAAGTAATTCGAGTCAAGGCCCGTTTCATTGCTAATGCATCCCATAATTCTTTTGCCATTAAAGTTCCCTCCTAAATTCTTGCCCATGAAAAAAGCTCCCAGTCTACTTTGAGACTAGGAGCTTTCAGTAAAGTCAAAACTTTTATTTAAGCCTGCCTTGCTAGCCTCACGGGACTAATTTTAAAGGACATTCATTGCATTTAAAGTTACTGTAATCGGCAACGTTTGTCAAGTATTAATTAAATTTAACCTGACCAACTAAATCATTAATATCATCAATACCTAATTTTTCAAGTTCTGCTGGCAAACTATCTGCAATATGTTTAGAGGCGATACTATCATTAAAGTGTGCAGTCCCTACAGCTACTGCACTTGCACCAGCTAGCATGAACTTAATCACATCTTCGGCAGAACTAATCCCACCCATTCCGATAATTGGCAAGGTTACATTTTGGTAAACTTGGGAAATCATTCTGATAGCAATTGGCTTAACTGCTTCACCAGAAAGTCCACCTACGTTGTGACCAAGTACCGGTCTTCTTGTTTGCACATCAATATCCATCCCTAAGACAGTATTAATCATAGATATGCCATCGGCACCACCCTTTTCTGCCGCTTGAGCAATTGCAACAATATCAGTTACGTTTGGCGTTAATTTTACGTAGATCGGCACATCAACCACGTCTTTAATTTTTTTAGTTAATTCTTCTACCACATCGGGATGCACCCCAAAACTCATACCACCTTGAGCTACATTAGGACAAGAAACATTAATTTCTAACGCATTAACTAAGTCGGAATCAGACAGTTTTTTAGCTACTTCAACATAGTCACTTTCGCTATCGCCGCCTACACTAGCCATTATTGGCAAATTGGGATATTGCTTTCTCAAAGGCACTAATTTTTCGCTAATTACTTGATCGACACCAGGGTTAGTCAAACCAACTGAATTTAAAACACCGTCATCTAAAACGGCAATCTGTGGTTGCGGATTACCGCTAGTTGCCTTAGGCGTAGTTGTCTTAATAACCATTGCTCCTAAATCATTTAAATCAAATTTCTTAGCAGCTGGCACATCACCAAAACCAAATGTGCCACTTGCTGGCATCACTGGGTTCTTTAGATCTAAGCCGGGTAATGTTATATGTGTATTTATCATAATTTTCCTCCAAAATGAATGCTCACGGACATTCGCTTATTTTTCAAAAAATGATTGTACACGCTTTTGCATTTTTTTCAAAGCAAAAAAATTATTTGTATTTCTAACTCGATGGTGTTAAACTTCACCTTGATCAAACTTTAAACGGTACAGAGAGACCGCAAGTTCACAATATTGGCTTAAATTTAGATAGTGAAAGTCTATACTTAGTGTCTCTCTGCGCTTGGTATAGACTTTTTTTGTGGAGGAAATATGGACAGACCCGTAATTGTTGCTCTAGATTTAGATAATGAAGAACAACTAAATAAGATCTTAAGTAAATTAGGCGACCCGCATGATGTTTTTGTCAAAGTTGGCATGGAACTTTTTTATAATGCAGGCATTGATGTAATCAAGAAGTTAACGCAGCAAGGCTATAAGATTTTCTTAGATTTAAAAATGCATGATATTCCAAATACTGTTTATAACGGAGCTAAAGCTTTAGCTAAACTTGGCATCACCTTTACAACGGTTCATGCACTTGGTGGTAGCCAAATGATTAAATCCGCCAAAGACGGTTTAATTGCCGGAACACCTGCTGGTCATAGTGTACCGAAATTACTTGCAGTTACTGAATTAACTTCGATCTCGGACGATGTTTTGAGAAATGAACAAAATTGCCGTTTGCCAATGGCTGAACAAGTATTGAGCTTAGCCAAGATGGCTAAGCATTCTGGAGCCGATGGGGTGATCTGCTCACCACTTGAAGTAAAAAAATTGCATGAGAATATCGGTGACGATTTCTTATATGTCACTCCAGGCATTCGTCCAGCTGGCAATGCTAAGGATGATCAATCCCGTGTGGCTACACCAAAGATGGCTAAAGAATGGGGCTCAAGCGCAATCGTGGTAGGTCGGCCCATTACTTTAGCAAGTGATCCCAAGGCAGCATATGAAGCAATTAAGAAGGAGTTTAACTAATGCATAAAGATCAAATTATTTCTAAACTTATCGAAGAAAAAATTATTACAATCTCACCAGACAAGCCATTTACTTACGCTAGTGGAATGCTTTCACCGATTTACACTGACTTGCGTCTGACAGTTTCTTATCCAGAATTACGCGATATGATTGCTAGTGACTTAGCTAATTTAATTGCTAAAGAATTTCCTGAAACAACCATTATTGGTGGTGTTGCTACAGCTGGCATCCCTCACGCTGCTTGGATTGCTGACAAGCTCCATTTGCCAATAATCTATGTACGTCCTAAGCCCAAAGATCACGGCAAGGGACGCCAAATCGAAGGTCGCTTTAATAAAAATGACAAGATTGTTTTAATCGATGATTTAATTACCACAGGTGGTTCAGTTTTAAATGCTGTTAAGGCTACTGAAAAAGATGGCGGCAATGTTATCGGTGTATCATCAATTTTTACCTACTACTTACCAGATGCAAAAGAAAACTTCACTAAGAGCGGTGTTAAATATGCGCCACTTCTTTCCTACCCAGAACTTCTTAAAAAAGAAAATGAATCAGGCCATATTTCAAGTAAACAATACGATGTATTGAAGACTTGGCACGAAGATCCATGGGCATGGGGCAAGAAGTTTGAAAAATAAAATTAATCCAATCTAAAAAGAAAGGTGAAATCTATGTTTGGTTTCACCTTTCTTTTTTCATCTAATAATTTAATACCAAGCTGGTTTATCGCCATCAGTATTTGGCTTGTTAAGTCCAATGTTACCACGGGCATCCTTACTTGGATCTTTAACCAAGTCATTGATGTAACTTGCTACACTCTTACGTGATACCTCAGTACCCTTAAATGCAGTATGTGCGCCACGAGTAACTTCATAATCTACTTCATCTTTATTAGTAAGCCATGCAGGACGAATAATTGTGTAGTCCAAATCACTAGCAGTAATCACATCGGCGGCAGCACGATAAGTGGTGAGATATGAACCTAAGATATTCTTGTTCCATTCACCAAACTTACCAGGAACTTCATCATATACACCTAATGAAGAAATCCAGATAAGACGCTTAATGCCATCTCGATCCATCGCCTTTACCACTGCTTTAGCTTGATCTTCAATGTTACCACCAGCTAAGTTAGCATATACAAGGTCGACGCCCTTAATAGCCGCAGCAACTTCATCTACTTTACTTGCATCCCCCACAATAATCTTTTCACGATTTTCATCGATTTCAGACTTGTCTAACTTGTTAGGATGACGCAAGAACAAGATCAATTCGTTATCTGCATCCTTTAAGAAAAATTCTTCTGCCAACTTAGCAATTTGTCCACTAGCACCTAATACAGCAATTTTAGTCATTTTTATTCTCCTTATTAAACCGATTATCAAAAAAACTAGCTATTTTTTAATCAGCCAAGAAGTAATTTAGCTGATTAGCGCGCAGTGCAAACTGGAATAATTTCTGTTAAAAACATCATATTCTCCTTTTATAAAAGCGTTTTCTAACTTACAAATACATAGTAACACTAACTATTTATTAGTCAATGTTTTTTGATAATTTGCTTAGCAAAATCTTATGTATATTTTTTATTGCCAAAATTAATTACGTATGATTTAATTTTAATATACATATAGGGAGTAACCGACAAATATACTTTGTATTTATGGCGTCATATCACGAAAGCAATTTCCGCTATAAATTTAAATGGTGAGACTATGCATAAACTATCTTAGTTTAGGCGTAGTCTCTTTTTTTGTTCGAAACTTGCCTAACTTATGGAGGGTCTTATGGAAAAACAGTATTATTTACAGACTAAAGATGAAGTTCTCAAAGAATTTCATACTTCTAGCGATGGTCTATCGACTAAACAAGCTGAAGAAAATTTAGCTAAATACGGCAAAAATGCCTTAGTCGAGGGGAAAAAGAAAACCACCTTCCAAGTCTTTTTAGAACAATTCAAAGACTTAATGGTGATTATTTTAATCATCGCTGCAGTTATTTCAGCCTTTACCGGTGAATTAGAAAGTACGCTGGTAATTATTGCTGTTTTAATTTTAAACGCAGTATTAGGAACTGTTCAGCACATTAAAGCTGAAAAATCACTCGAATCATTGAAGTCACTGTCTTCACCTAGTGCTAAAGTTTTGCGTAACGGTGAAAAGATCGAAATTGATTCTAAAGATGTCGTTCCTGGCGATATCATGCTTTTAGAAGCAGGTGATATGGTTACTGCCGATGGACGGATTTTAGATAACTTCTCTTTACAAGTAAATGAAAGTTCTTTAACTGGTGAATCAACCAATATCGACAAGGCTGATGTAGATTTTGATCATGAAATTCCTTTAGGCGATCGCCTTAATATGGTTTACTCTAGTTCATTAGTTACTTACGGTCGCGCCAACGTCTTAGTAACTAATACAGGAATGGATACTGAAATTGGTAAGATCGCTTCCTTAATGAATGAGACTAAGGAACGTCGTACACCTCTTCAAGTATCACTTGATAAATTCTCATCTAAGTTAGCCACTGCGATCTTGATTATTTGTGCACTTGTTCTTGGATTGCAAATTTGGCGCGGTCAACCTATTATGGATGCCTTGCTCTTTGCAGTAGCCCTTGCCGTGGCTGCAATACCTGAAGCATTAAGTTCAATTGTTACTATTGTGCAAGCAATGGGTACACAAAAGATGGCTAAAGAAAATGCCATTATTAAAAACCTAGCCGCCGTTGAATCATTAGGTTCAGTTTCTGTTATTTGTTCCGACAAAACCGGTACTTTAACTCAGAACAAGATGACCGTTGAAGAAATTTATATCGGTGGTGAAGTTTTAAAACCAAATCAACTTAACTTAGACAACCAACTCCACCGCTACCTCCTTTACGATGCAGTATTAAACAATGACTCAAGCCTAAAGGATGGCAAAAGTATTGGTGACCCTACAGAATCTGCCTTACTTGAAATGTACCGCCAAGTGCCCGGCATCGATTTAGGTAATAATCAACTTGGACTGTCTGAAAGTGACTTACGTGGTTTATTAACTCGTCAGCAGGAAGTACCATTTGATTCTGACCGAAAGTTAATGAGTACTAAGCACTTGATTCACACTGTACCAACTATTTTTGTTAAAGGTGCAATCGATGTCTTGCTTGATCGCTGCGACAATATCCGGATCGGTGACAATGTCCGTCCAATGACCACAGAAGACAAGAAGAAGATCTTGGCACAAAATGAACATTTTTCAGAAAATGGTTTACGAGTTTTAACCTTTGCCTACAAAGAAAAAGACGAAGACTTATCTCCTGAAACAGAAAATGGCTTTACTTTCATCGGTTTGGTTGCTGAAATGGATCCACCTAGAAAAGAAAGTGTTGAAGCAGTTGCCCGTGCTAAAAAGGCCGGCATCCGTACTGTCATGATTACTGGTGACCACAAGGTTACCGCTGTAGCAATCGCTAAGAAGATCGGTATCTTTACTGAAGGCGATATCGCCGTAACTGGATTAGAACTTGACAAGATGAGCGATGAAGAACTTGAACAAAAGATTGAAAAGATCGCTGTTTATGCTCGTGTATCGCCAGAAAACAAGATTCGGATTGTTAACGCATGGCAAAACAAAGATAAGATTGTTTCAATGACTGGTGACGGTGTTAACGACGCTCCAGCTTTAAAGAAAGCCGATATTGGTGTTGCAATGGGAATTACCGGTACAGAAGTATCTAAAGATGCGGCCAGCATGATTTTGGCTGATGACAACTTTGCCACAATTATTAAGGCAGTCGCAAATGGTCGTACCGTTTTTGAAAATATTAAAAATGCGATTATGTATCTGCTTTCCGGTAACTTATCTGCTATCATTACTGTGCTCTTTGCTTCAATTGGTGGTTTTTCCGTACCATTTATTGCAGTTCAGCTTTTGTTCATTAACTTAGTAACAGACTCGCTTCCAGCCTTAGCCATTGGTATGGAACCTGGTGCACCAGATGTTTTAGATAGAAAACCACGTGATCCTAAGGTAGGTATTTTAGACAGAAATTTAGTTACTAAAATAACTTTGCAAGGTATTATTATTTCTGTAGGTGTCATCACTGCTTTCATGATTGGACGCAATACCAGTCCTGCAGTTGCATGTACTATGGCTTTCTCCACTCTAACATTTGCTCGTTTGCTTCACGGTTTTAATTGCCGTTCACAACACAGTATTTTCAAGATTGGTTTTAAAAATAACTGGTACAGCTTAGCTGCTTTTGCTGTTGGAACATTATTGTTAGCTTTAATTCTTTTTGTTCCTGCATTGCACGTTTTATTCGCTGTAACTCCTTTGACTAACAGCCAATATCTCTGGATTTTACTTTTAGCACTTATGCCAACTATTCTTATTCAAATTGTTAAAATAGCTAACGAAAAAAGAAAATAATTTTTATATTGAAAACAACCCTGATTATGGGTTGTTTTTTTGTTAGTATATAAATTGTATACTATGTATGAGGATAAAAAACAATGATAAAAAGTGCTAAACAAATTCTGAGAAAACCATTTTCTAGTCAAATGTCTTATAGGCTATTTAGAGCCATTTCTGTTGGGTTAATAACCGGATTAATTGTCAGTATCTTTCGTTGGATTATTGACCATACAATGCAATTTCTTTACTTTATATATCCCAAAATGGTAGCTCAGCCTCTATGGCTTGTGCCATACGTCATCTTAATGATAATCATTTCACTTGTATTAGGGAAAATTACTAAACCATATCTTAGTGAAGTTATCGGTTCAGGTGTACCACAAGTTGAAGCTGTTTATTTAGGTGAAAATAAAATGCCTTGGTGGCCTATTCTTTGGCGTAAATTCGTGGGTGGTCTTTTGGCAATCTGTCCTGGATTAATGCTGGGTCGTGAAGGTCCATGTATTGAAATGGGTGCAATGATTGGACAAGGATTAGCCGAAAAAACATTTAAATTAGATTCTGAACAGTCAACCGAATTATTGGAATGTGGCGTAGCCGCAGGGCTTTCTGCTGCTTTTAGTGCTCCAATGGCTGGAGCAATGTTCTTAGTAGAAGAAATTTCTTTTAGCTTCAGACCCAAAAAAGTAGTAGCAGTTTTGGCTGCAAGCTTCTCCGCTGACTTTATGACAATTTTATTCTTTGGCAATAGACCTTGTTTATACCTACCTGTTCGTGGTTACTTTCCTATATATGCTTACTGGACATTACCACTAATCGGTATTTTACTTGGATTACTTGCCTATGTTTACCAATATGTATTACTCAGCTTAAAACCATGGTTTAGCAAGATAAAAAAAATACCTGCTGCTTACCACAGTATTATTCCCTTTCTCTTGATTATTCCAATTGGTCTTTGGAATGCACAATTGCTTGGGGGCTCTCACGTTTTAATTACCGATTTATTTAATCACAAAGCTGATATGCAATTACTTCTTGGACCATGGAGTCTTGTATTAATTCCAATTATTTTATTTGGAGTTAGATTTGTATTTTCAATGCTATCTTATGGTTCATCAGTACCTGGTGGTATTTTTATGCCTATTCTAGTTCTAGGCGCATTATTAGGAATGATCTGTGCTAATGCAATGATTAAAACACATATTATTCCATCAATGTACTTCGTTCATGTTTTAGTTATTTCAATGGCTGCCTACTTTGGTGCAATCGAAAAAGCGCCATTTACCGCAATCATGCTTTTAACTGAAATGGTTGGTACTGTACAACAAACTTTGCCATTAATCATTGTAACGTTTGTTTCTTATTATGTTCTTGACTTACTCGGCGGTAAGCCTATCTATGAAGCACTGCGCTTGCAGATGAATTACAAAAAAATAAACAGTTAGAACCAAAAATATTATCTCAAGATTTTGAGATAATATTTTTTTGTTAAAACTAAATAATTAATTTAACTATTTTTATAAATAAGAAGTATATTTAATTCAACTTAAAGAAAGTAGATATATATATGAAAAAACATAAATTCTTAAAGAAAATAATCATTTTAACCATGTTACTAGGAGGCTTTGCCAATAGCGCACCAGTAATTACTTCCAGTTCAACGGCAGAAGCTGCAACTAAAGTTAAAACGAAAAAGAAGACAACCAAGAAATCAACTCAAAAGAAAACTAAGATAAAAGTTGATTCTAACCGAAAAAAGAAAAATAGAGCTGTCAAATTTGTCAAAAAGACAACTAAAAACCAAATTCCAACTGCCAGCATCTTTATCTATATCAACCAGAATGATCCTAATTATCAAACAGTTCAAGATGCAATCAAAGCTTGGAATGCCACAAAAGTAATCAAATTTAAGCAAGCTTTTAATTATCAAAAAGCTCAGATCATCGTAACTGCACATGACTACGGAGACACTTCTTGGGCAGGATTAACAGAAATACCTGACACACCACGTGGTTATCTTTACGGCTCAGTTGTTTATTTAAACAACTTTTACCTTCGTCAATCTACTCCTCAAGTTGCATTATCTGTAGCAGAACATGAACTGGGCCATGCAATCGGCTTGCAACACAATGATACTCAACCTTCAGTAATGAATTCTTCAGTTACTGAGCAAAATGCTTACACGATTCAACCATGCGATATCGCAGCCGTTAAAGCAATTTATAATGAAAAATAATTTTTAAAGTAAATGGACAATAATTGTCATCGATATTGATACAATTATTGCCCTTTTTTATTTTTTAGCCACAAAAAAAAGGCTCGAACCTTTCGATTCGAGTCTTCAAAATTAATTATTTGTCTTCTTTTCTACGCTTCTTGACACCTGCAAGTCCGATTAAACCAAGTGAGACTGCTGCGCCACCTAAAAGTGCTGCTGCAACATCATTAGTTTGATCATCGCCTGTTTGTGGCAATTTAGTGTAGTGAGCTTTACCATTTTGATCAACATAACCAACGACTCTATTATCAGAAGTTACAATGTTACCCCTTTGATCGACATGTTGACCATGAGGAGCTGTCCAATTATTACCAGATTGACCATGTGAAACCACCTTTGGATTGTCATTATTCTTTTGAACAATGCTTTCGCCATGAGGTTTTACATTATTATTTTCTGGTTCTGGAGTTGGGGTTACATTATCTGGAATATCTGGAGTTGGAGTTGGTGTATTTGGTTCAACTGGAGTATTCTCCGGCTTTGGTTCCGGACTAGGTGTTGGAGTTGGTGTCGGTACAGCCGGAACATTTGGTGTGTAAGTTACTGTTACTGTCTTATGTAAGTCATTAGGAGTTACAGTAGTGCCTCCAGCAGTTGTCTTATCAGCATGGTAGCCATCAATTACAGGAGTTGCTTCAGAACCAAATGTATGACTGGTTACATTCCAACCAGAATCATTAATAATCTTACCAGTTACATTATCAAAGGTAATTTGCTTAGTAAATTCGAAGCTTTGAGTATTATCCTTTGGAGTCTTATCACCTGCACCAATGTAATGGATAGTTTGTGTACCAGTTACCTTTAAGTTATTTTCACCGGTACCTTCTGGATACTTAGGACCATCTGGATTATTAGGATCAATTGGATCACCAGGTTTGCCCGGTTTATCTGGAGTAACAGTAGTTGTACCGTGCTTTACATTAATTACCACACGTTGATCACCATCTGTAAATTTAGTTGGAATTGTTGGTAATTCACCATCAAGAACATAGCCTTTGCTTTCCAAGGCCGGTAAATCTTTAGCATTAGGATTATAGCTAAAGCTTGTACCCTCATCTTCCTTAATCCGACTCTGACCATATCCTGGAATATCTACATTATCAGTAGTGTCATGGTAAATAATCTCAATTGTTCCTTGCTTTACAGGAGTTGGAACATTGTTCTTATTGTAAGTTACAGTTACTTCTACATTACCTGAATCTGGAGTAATGTTATTGATTTCCTTAACATTCTTATTTCCATCATCATAACCAGATTGAACACTTGGAGTATAACCTTCAAGAGTTGGAGTTACCACTACTGCAAACTTATTACCATTTTCAGCAGTCCAAGTAACATTCTTAGATTGATCTGATAATTCATTACCGTTTGCATCAGTCCACTTCTTAGTTACTGAATCATAATAAGCTGTACCAGTAAATTTCAAACTAGTTGTTTTATCTGCTGGAGCTTCAGTAGCACCACCGTTTACAACATAGTGAACAGTTTCGGTAACCGTCTTATTAAGATCGTTTTCACTTAATCCATTGCCTGGCTTATCTGGAGTTACTGGAATCACATTATGATCTACATAGATAACAATATGTTGATCAATATTAGATACCTTAGTTGGAATATCAACATTAGGATTAATTACCTTGTAACCTTTGTTCTCAAGATCAGTAATTGTAGTGGTTTTATCATAAGTAAAGCTTGTACCAGTATTTTGTTTGCCACTATCTTTATCATAGCCTGGAACATCTTGGTTAGTCTTTACATCATGAACAGTTACTTTAATTGAACCTTGCTCTGGAACTGGAGTTGGTACATCTGGTTTCTTAGTCAAAGTAATAATAATTGTACTATTTTGACTATTTGGAGTAATTGTTTCACCAGCTACCGCACCTGTATTTGTATCTACATTAGCTGTAGTGTTATTTTCACTAACATTTGAAATGTAGTAACCATCGTGATCAATTGCATCGATTGCATCGAAGTTATGACTGTCTGCATTCCAAGTAATCTTACCTGCACCAGTGATCTTGCCGTTTTCAACAGTTACTAATTGACCTGTCACAAGATCAATTACACCGTTACCGTTAAAGGTAAATGTTTGATGTACTGGAGCACTAGCTTGACTACCATCTGCATAAACATAAGTTACATCACGAGTTACAGTATGAGTCAAAGTTTGTGGTACAAAGTTGGCAGGAATAGTGTGTGGGTGTTCTGGATCATTTGGATTTGGAACTTCTTGACCTGGCTTACCCGGATTTTCAGGGGTAATTGGTGTAGTCGCATGTACCAAATGAACTTCAAACTTGTTGTCACCTTGTTTGAATGTTTCGTTGCCATCAGTGAAGTTGTTGGATACAACATCATAACCCTTGTTTACGTAATTAATAATTCTATCCGCAGTAGTGTAATTGATCTTTTGTCCAACACTACCACTGAAACCAGCGCTTTCAAGAGTTGTTCCAGTAGTATCATCATAATACGTAATTGAACCATTTGCTGGAATTGGAGTTTCTGGTTTGTTTGCCAAAGTGATGACAACTGCACTATTTTGACTATTTGGAGTAATTGTTTCACTAGCTACTACACCAGTATCTCTGTCAACATTGGCAGTAGTATTACGTTCGTTAATACCTACAATTTGATACTTAGTTGTATCAATTGCTTTAGTTGCACCGAAGGTTTGACTTTCATTATTCCAAGTAGTCTTTTCAGATCCAGTTACTTTATCACTAGTAGTTTTACCAGTAAATGTAATTGTTTGTTGTACTGGAGTATCAGCCTGACTACCATCTTCGTAAACATAAGTTACATCACGAGTAATAGTCTTAGTTGCATCCTTAGTTTCAGTCACATGAGTTAAATGAACTTCAAACTTATTTTCACCTTGTTTGAATGTTTGGCTGCCATCGGTGAAGTTGTTAGATACAAGCTTGTAGCCTTTACCTTGATAGTAACTAATTCTATCTGCAGTAGTGTAGTCAATCTTAGCACCAACAGTACCACCGAAAGTAGCATTCTCAAGGTTATTACCAGTAGTGTCATCAATGTAAACAATTGAACCATTTGCTGGAACTGGAGTTACTGGAGTCTTAACATAAACAACTCTAATTGTTGAACTTGGAGTATCTTTAGTAACTGTTTGTTGACCAACTGTACCATCTTGACCAACTGTGAAGCCTGAAATTCCATTGCCGCTTACAGAAGATACATGGTAACCTTCAATATTCTTTGCACCAATTTGGTCAAATGTTGAATCTTGATCTGGAGTCCAAGTTAAGCCTTGAGCCAAGCCAGTGATCTTACCATTTTCAACAGTTACCCACTTGCCTGTTACATTATCTAAGTAACCTGAACCTTGGTAATGTGCTTCCTGATGTACTGGAGCAGCAGCTTGGCTACCATCTTCGTAAACATAAGTTACATCACGAGTAATTGTACGATCAAGGTAATCCTTAGTAAAACCATCTTTATCATCTGGATGATCAGGATTTACTGGAGTTACACCATGAACTAAGTTAATTACCCATTTTTGACTAATGCCATTCTTATCATCAGTGTTGTCATAATTACCAAAGTTAATACCAGCATAGTTAGTAGCTTCTAAGTTAGTACCGTTATATGAAGCACCATCCCAAACGTAACCTTTGTTCAATAAGTTTTGAACAAATTCTTGAGCACTACTAAAGCTAATTGTATCGCCTTCAAGACCAGGTTGAGTGTAATTACCTAAATCCATTTCTTGACCAGGAGTTACATCTCGAACAGTCAATTGAGCATTTTGTTGAGTCTTAGCTGGTGTTTCATCCTTAGTTAAGTAGATAGCAAATTGTTGATCACTATTATTTGTAGTTGCAAAGTTACCAAAGTTTAACTCATTGTATGACTTACCAGTCATTTCTTTATTGTTGGTTACATCTTGAGCGTGATCAAATTTGTAACCATTAGAAATGTAAGCCGCAACAATATCAGAAGCACTACTGAAGTTAATAGCAGTATCCTTAGCACCAGTTACACTCGCAGTACCTACTTGATTTCCATTTGCATAAATAGTTAATCCAGCCTTGTGAGTTTCAACTGGGTTTGCCTTGTAGTAAACAGTAGCTTCTACGTTACCGTGATCGTAAGCAACATTTTGGATTTCCTTAATGTCATTACCATCAGCTAATTCACTTGGTGTAGTCTTAGCAGCATCAATTGTGTAACCAGCAATAGTTGGTGAAGTTACTTTTTGCAAAGTAGTCGGAGTTGACCAAGCAAAGTCACTTAACTTAGCACTACTGATATCAATTTCATTGGCTACATTGTAATCATAAGTAATTTGACCATTTTCAATGCTCTTGATCTTAAGCATCTTACCAGTTACCTTATCAACTCTACCTTGACCCTTAAATGTAAGAGTATTGGTGTAATCAGTTGCAACAGGCTTATTAGTAGCTTCATCAATGTAGTGAACAGTTTCAGTTACTGTTTGAGTTAAATCAGTTCTACCATAGGCATTTTCTGGATTAATTGGAGCGTAATCGTGTTCTACATATACATAGAATGATTGATCTACACCAGGTTTATCGTCAAACATCCATTGACTAGCAGCACTTGAATATTCAGTGCCATATTTAGTTGGGTTATTAGGATCACTAGTTGCTTGAACAATGCTGTTAACTTTATAACCACCCTTGATCAAGGCATCGACAGTAGTTTGTGCGCCATTGAAGTTAATTGCAGCATTATCATCACCAGAATCATTAAAGTTAGCAATTTCTTTGTTGTTATCGCTAAGGTCAATAATATGTAAGTTAGCATTTTCAGCTTGCTTTACAGCATCCTTAGCATATACAACATTGACAGTGTAATCGGAACCAGTGTGGCTAACATTAGATGAAGCAACATTAGTACCATCAGCATCTTTATCAACACTTACTACATGATAGCCTGGAATCTTTGGACTATTTACACCATTAAATGTTTGATCTTCTGACCAAGTTAATGGAGTAATCCATTCACCAGTTACCTTGTCAAGTACGCCCTTAGCAGTGAAGTGTACTGGTTGCTTAACATCATTTGGAGTGTATTCATCAGCACCTGAATAATGAACAGTACGAGTAATGTCCTTAGTAAGGTCAGTTTCACTAGTACCAGTTGGATACTTAGGTTGTTCACTTCGTGGACGTGGATCGTTAGGGTTGATTGGCTTATCTGGAGTACCTGGATTGTCTGGGGTTACTGGAACGGTGTCATGTACCAAGTGAACTTCAAAGCTGTTCTTAGAAGCATCCTTATTAAAGATTTCCTTACCATCAGTGAAGTTGTTAGATACTAACTTGTACCCCATGTTGATGTAATTACTGATCTTATCTTGAGTAGTGTAATCAATATTAGCATCAACATTACCACTAAGCGAATCAGTCCTTAAAGTATTCTTAGTAGTATCATCGATGTAAGCTACTTTTCCAGTTGTAGCATCTGGAGTTGGAGCAGCATCTTTTGCATACTTAACAGTTACTGTGTAATCAGCCCCTGTGTGGCTAATCTTAGCACTATCAACGTTTTGATTATCAGTTGTATCCTTATCAACACTTTCTACATGGTAGCCTGGAATTTTTGGACTATTTACACCATTAAATGTTTGATCTTCTGACCAAGCTAATGGAGTAATCCATTCACCAGTTACCTTGTCAAGCACGCCCTTAGCAGTGAAGTGTACTGGTTGCTTAACATCATTTGGAGTATATTGATCGGCACCTTCGTAATGAACAATACGAGTAATAGTCTTATCAATAGAAGCCTTATCAGTTCCTGTTGGATACTTAGGACCATTTGGATCTGGATCGTTAGGGTTAATTGGTTGATCTGGAGTACCTGGATTGTCTGGAGTTACTGGAACAGTACCATGTTTTACGTGGATAGTTACAGTAGTGGTCCCCTTAACAATTGATGAAGGAATATTACCATCAGTTGATACATAAACATAACCCTTATTTTCAAGATTAGTTAAATCAGTACTTGGATTGTAAGTGACTTGAGTACCAACATCTTGAGTACCAGTATCAGTACCTACACCTGTCAAATCCTTGTTATCAGTATCATCATGGAACTTAACAATTAAGTTACCTTGTTCAGCAACAATTGGGTTGTATTGAACTACCACGTTAATATTGTCGCTTGTATGAGTAATACCAGTGTAGCTCTTAACATTACCGTTACCATCGTCAGCACCGTTAGTCACAACCTTGGAAGTGTAACCATCAATATGCTTAGTTGGAACTAAGTTAAAACTACCTTCATCCTTAGTACCATCGGTAATCGTCCAAGTAATCCCCTTAGTTTGATCACTTAATTTCTTACCATTTGCATCAGTCCACTTACCAGTTACCTTGTCTAAGTAACCTGTACCTTGGAAGTGAAGAGTATCAGTTACAGGACTTGGAGTTTGGTTGCCAGCACCTTCGTAAGTAACAGTACGAGTTACATCTTTAGTTAAGCTAGTTTGATCAGTGCCTGATGGGTATTTAGGACCATCTGGATTATCAGGATTGATTGGTTGATCTGGAGTACCTGGAGTTGTTGGCGTCACAGGTTGAATACCATGCTTAAAGGTTACATAGAATGTTTGAGTATTACCGTTAACATTGTCAAAGCTTGGCTTAGTACCATTTGCATCAAAGCCGTTTGATACTAATACGTAACCTTGTTTTTCGTATTCATCAATCTTATTAGCAGTGCTGTAGTTAATGCTATAGCCTGCTTGACCAGTTAATTGATCACTTTGACCTAAATCAACCGGATGAGCTGGATCATTTACGTCTTGGTAAACAACCAAAGCATTTTGTCGATCTGGAGTTGGAGCATCCTTAGTGTAAACAACATTTACAACTTGGTTAACACCACGTTCTGGAGTAGCAAATTTTACAGTCTTAGTACCTGGAGTGTACCCAGTTACTGTTGGTGAATCAACATCAGTAAAAGCATTCTTATCAGAAGACCAAGTACCTTCATTTATAGTTGCACCAGTTACTCGGTCAACAGTGTTAGTCTGCGTCCAGTTAATAGTTTGAATTGCACTATCATCAGGAGCCTTAGTACCATCTGCCATGATGTAGTGAACATGAGCAGTAGTAGTTGCAGTTGCAGTCTTATTAGCAGTTGCGTGTTTCAAGTAAATCTTGAAGCTTTGGTTAGATTGAGAATCATTATCAAAGCTTGGGTAAGTGAAGCCATTTTGGGCATCCCCACTCATACCTTGACCTTCATACTTTTCAAATGTATAACCATTGTTCAAGTAAGTTTGAAGTTGAGTGTTTGAACCATCAAAGCTAATTTGCTTACCTGATTCGCCACCTGCTGAGTAAGTTGCCAATACACGTTGGTTTTGTGGATCATTGTCGTCAATGATTTGTAAATCAGCAGCTTGAGCAGAACGGTTGTAAACAACAGTTACACGTTGGTTTACATTACGCTCTGGAGCATTAAATTGAACATTTTCAAGACTCGGAGTGTAACCATCTTTAGAAAGATCTGGTGATTTTACATCAGTAAAGACACTCTTATCAGCTTGCCAAGTACCTTCATTTACAGTTGCGCCAGTTACCTTATCAACTCTATTAGTTCTAGTGTAAGTAATAGTTTGAAGATCACTATCTGCTGGAGCTTGTACACCATTATCAGCAACAACATAGTGAACTTGAGCAGTTGCTGTAGCAGTTTCAGTCTTATCTGCAATATCGTGAATCAAGTAAATCTTGAAGTCTTGCGTAGTATTACCGTAAGTAGGGTAAGTGTAGCCACTTTGAGCATCTCCACTAAGGTTACCAGCAGTCTTTTGAACCTTGTAGCCTTGGCTTAAGTAACTTTGAAGGATTTCATTTGAGTTAGCGAAGTTAATTTGATCTTCACTCTTACCTTCATTACTGAATGAAGCTAATTGCTTAGGTGCGTTAGTATCGTTGTTATCGATAATTTCAAGAGTGGCCTTTTGAGTAACTTCAGGTGACTTGTTCTTAGTGTAAGTGACAGTTACATCGTTAACTTTTTGACCTGGGTAAACAGTTACGCCCCCAACAGTTGAAATGTCAACCTTGTCATAGCCTACTTCACTAGGAGTCTTAGAAGCTACAGAATCCATGTTTTGGGTTGTTGGCGTCCAAGCACGGTCCTTATCAGTTATAGTTACATTAGTAGTGCCATCAGTACTGTAGCCCAAAATTTGACCAGTTACCTTATCGATCACGGCATTACGTTCAAAGGAAACGGTTTGAGTATAAGTATTCTTACCATCTGGTGAGCCATTTACTGGAGTAGTAGTTCCGTCTTCATTCACACCAACATAGTTAATGTGACGAGTTACTTCAGTAGTTAAAGCTTCCTTAGTTAAACCATCTGGGTAAACTGATGGCTTATTACGTGGATCATTAGGGTTAATACTTCCACCAGGATTATGTGGAGTCTTTGGTGTAATTACTTCAGTTTGGTGACCGTAGTAAACATTAACCACAGCATCCTTAGTGTTTGCATCAACAGTTACTTGATCAGCTTGAGCTAAATCTGGAGCAGTGTACCCTGCGTTTGAAAGATCTGGTGAAGTTACTTGAGCCCAGTCACCAGTGTTCCAACCATCAACAGTTGTCGCTTTAGTAAATGTCTTACCATCAGCACTAACAGTCCCATAGCCCATGTCTTGACCAGTTGATGAAACAACATGAGTACGTGATAAAGTTACGTTTTGAGTTGTTGGATTATCACTAATTAAGTTAGCTGGAATCTTTTCACCAGTTACCTTGTCATAGTAGTTGATTGTACGAGTTACAGTCTTATTCTCGGTAGTACCCGTGTAAGTTGGTGCTTCTGGAGTCTTAGGATTGTAAGTAACAACAGTTGTTGGGTTTTGATTTGGATCTGGAGTTGGTGCTGGAACATTAGTCTTATCTGGAGTGTATCCATCAAGATTTGGCGTTGGTACATCCGTATAGTTGTCCGGAGTAGTCCAGTTTCCAGTTGGAGTTGTTACACCTGTGACCTTATCCTTAGTTCCTGGACGAGTCCAAGTAATCGTTTGAGTATTATCAGATGGTGGGTTAGTCTTACCATCTGAAACAACGTAGTGAACAGTTGAAGTAGTAGTCTTCTTATCTGTTACGTTTTCAGTATCGTGAACTAAGTACAACTTAAAGTGTTGGTCACTAGCACTATTATTATCGAAGTTACTGAAACTGATTTGATCATATGAAGTTGGGTTAGAAGTTTGGTTTTGATCATTTACAAAACTATCAATCTTGTAACCTTTAGCAATTAAGTCAGCAACGTAATTTGCAGAACCACTAAATGAAATTTGAGTACCAGTTTTACCACTATTATCGAAGTTGTTAAGTTCCTTATTATTATCAGTCTTGTCATAAACAACTAGGTCAGCTTTTTGAGCAACTTCTGGATTTGGATTATATACAACAGTTACTACTTGATCACGGTTAGGCTGTGGTGTAGTAAAGTTAGCAACAGCTTGATCTGGAGTGTAATTAGTAAGATCAGGTGAAGTTACACTAGTAAAACCGTTCTTGTCTGGAGTCCAAGTTCCTTCAGTAGTTGCACCAGTAACCTTGTCAGTAGTGTTAGTTCTGGTCCAGTTGATTGTTTGAGTTGGACTATCTGCCGGAGCAGCTGGCTTATTAGCTTCGTTGCCTGCTACAACATAGTGAACATGAGCATTAGTCGTTGCCTTTTCAGTCTTAGTATCAGTTCCGTGAACCAAATAAATGTTAAAGCTTTGAACATTGCCATCAACACTATCAAAGTTTCCAAAGGTAATGTTTGAGGCAGTACCAATTGAATTACCATTGGCATCAGTTGCACTATCAAATACGTAGCCTGAATTTAAGTAAGCTTGAAGGGTTTGTGGTTCACCGTCAAAGCTGATTGCACTACCCTTTGTACCATTGTTATTTTCAAAATTAGATAATTGCTTATTATTTTCAGTCTTATCGTAAATAGTAACCTTAGCTTTTTGTGGAGTATCTGGAGTCTTAGCATCTGGAGTGTAAACAACAGTTACATCAATATCGCCAGAATCTGGGTTTACCGTAACGGCATTCGCACTACCATCAGCGTTAGCATTTACGTTACCAGTAATGTGGTAGCCGGCAACAGTTTGACCAGCAACTTGAGCTAATGTACCAGTCGATGGAGTCCAAACAGTATCACCGGTCTTGCCAGTTACTAAGTCCTTAGTAGCAGTTCCAGTAAAGGTTACTTTTTGATCTGCTTGAGGAGTTAAATGGCTTTCTGGCGTAGTGCCATCAGTAAAGATGTAGTGGAAACGACGCGTTACATCTTCATTAGTAGTTACTTGTTGAGTTTGGTGACCGTAGTAAACATTGTAAACGAGATCTTGAGTAGTTGGAGTCACTTCATGAGCTGCTACAATGCTTGCATTAGTTCCATCTTGGAATTCAGGAGCAGTGTAGTTATATGCACTAAGATCACTTGAACGCTTAGCATCAAATTGAGTACTACTTTCACCAGCAGCAGTATGCCAATCTTGATTTCTAAATGATTTACCATCAGTTGAAATAGTACCGTAACCTACAACCTTACCATCTTGATCCAAAACTTGAGTACGAGTGAAAGTTACTGAATCAGTAACTGGGTTTTGTGAAATTAAGTTAGATGGAATCTTTTCACCAGTTACCTTATCATAGTAGTTAATTGTACGATTGATGGTCTTAGATTCCTCAGTACCTTGGCGGTAAGTAGTAGTTTGTACTGGGTTCTTAAAGTGAACAACAAATGCTTGGTTGGTGTTGTCATCGTTATCGTAAGCTGGAAAACCAACACTAGTAAAGCTACCACCAGCTGATCCATTAGTTACGCCATTACCAGTTGTACCGTTGTAAACGTAACCTTGGCTAATCAAGTTAGTAACAGTAGTACCTGCATTGTCAAAGGTGATTTGACTACCTGCATCCCCACTAGAATTTTGTTGTGGACTTAAACTTGCACCAGTATCATCGTTAACGAAAGTAATGTTAGCATTTTGCTTGTTTGCTTCAGCATTATATAGAAAGATAATATCACGATTGCCTGGGCGAGTACCATTGTAGAAGGCCCCTGAACCACTAGTGTCACCAGCACCCATAACTGTTTGGCCTGGAGCAACATCAGCTTGACTTAATCCAGTATTCAAGTTACCTCTAGTAGAACCTGGATCAAAAGTATAAGTGTTTAAATCAATAGTTCCGTCAGTCTTTGTTTGGAGACGCATATATGCGCGCGTTCCTTGAAAATTAGTAATAGAACCTTTAATATTACCAATTCGACCATCACGTAAAGTTCCTTTAAGAGGAGTAGATAGAACATCACCAATAGTAATTGGTAAACCATTATTAGTAGCTAATTGCTTATTTAAAATATCACTAAAGTCACTTGGATCATAAAGCCCATCAGAGCCTCTATCAATTAACTGATAAGCTTTACCGTCTTTACTAATTGTTTTCACGCCATTATCAGTTGAATCATAACTAGAGCCATTGAAAGCTTCGTCACTAGTCTTATGACTAAGAACTTTACCTGTTTCAGCATCAACATACCAAATATTTTGAGTAACTTTATCTGGGATGTTGGAACCTGCACTATTCCAAGTCTTTCCTGAAACAATACCTTCTATTGGAAGACCTTGATCCCAAGTAGGTGTAATTCGATGAGAATTATCGGTTACAAAAGCACCTGTACCATTGTCTACTGGAGAATTACTACTACCAGCAGTAATGTCAATACGCCCAATCTTCAAATTACCAATTCCAGGAAAGTTTACAGTGTCTGTTTGGTTAAGAGACCAGTTATAGGTACCGCCCTTATATGTTGAATTACTTGCAACACCAGCAGTGGTAAAAGTACCTTGTAAACTTGGTCTATTTTTTACTACACTACCACTTGCATTGGTCTGGGTATCTCTGGTCATTTGGTAAACAAGTTGAGCACTACCATTTCTAACATTGTAGAATCTAATATTGTTACCAATATTATTACGATCTGTTGTAACTACAATCTTTTGACCAGTACTTACTACTTCATAAGATTGAAATGCATATTGATCAGCCGGAATTGCTGCAAAATATTGCTGATAGGCTGGATTTTCGGTGAGATTAAAGTCAGGCTTATATGTATCAATATTTACTGCACCGTTATTACCTGTTCCAGTGTTTTGTGTTGCAATAAATGAAGCAGCAAATAATTGAGCAGCACGTAAGCCACTAACTTGGTTAACATTAACTTCATTACTGTTAGAGTTGTTATTATAAGATTTAATCAACTCACTTACAGGCAAATCAGTAGTTTCCGGAATCTTATTAGTTTCAATTCCCTTTAAGCCAATATTACTCAAATCAGCAGTATCGTTATTAGCCTTTTTATCATTAGTTGAATTATTAGCTTCAACTTGAGTAGTAGAGTTAATTGCCTGATTTTGTGTTAAATCAGCATTGGAACTAACTTGATTAGCAGAAGAAGCTGCACTGCTCTGTTGAGTAGACTTTGCTGTATCTGCATTACTTTTAGCAGCTACATTTGATTCTGCTTTTTCTGTATTTACTGTATTGTTATTTAAAGTAGAATTTTGAGCTGTTTTAGCTGATTTTTGCTCAGTTGATTCACTCTTTTTTACTTCATCTGATGACTTAACAGTAGATTGAACAGATGCATCTTTATTATCAACAGTTAATCCCTTGCTAGTATCTTCTGAAGCAGTTACTTCATTATTAGTATCATTAGTTTCTGCTCCATTATTACCAGCATTTACATCGTTAGAAGAAGTTATATTGCTGTTTGATTCAACAACTACTTTTGTATCATCATTAATGCTCGGCGTTTCAGTATTGCTCTCTGTAGCTTCATGTGCATCATTGTCACTGTTATCAATATTCTCAGCATGCACACTACTTGTATTTACACTCATCCAAAGTGTTGTACTCAAAAGAACAGAAGCAGCACCAATCGTTAATTTACGAATACTAAAATGTGGTTGGCGCTCTGCAACATTTTCCATTTGCTTTGCACGATTATTTTTTGAAACCATATTTTTCAGCCCCTTAAGTCTTAATAATCACTTTATCGTTTAGTTCAACTATAACTTCCCATAGTCGTCCCTATTCAACGTATTTAGTCTACCATGTTCTTTTAAAAAAAGTATCAAAAAAGACATTATTTTATAAAAGTTATGTAGAATGAGTACCATTATAAAAAAACACTGCATTTTAAGTTCACCCACCGTCGGGTACTGATATTATAAAGATAAAAAAGGTTTAAATAACATTTTAAAAATGTGATTTAAGTTTTTTAATAACAAAAAGTTTCATCTGTACTCAGCAATTATAAGCGCTATAAATTTAACTCATATGCCAATCGTTTGGGATCACCTTTTTCATCAACCATGATAATACCGCGATACTTAAAACCATTTTCTTTCGCCAAAGCTTGCATTGGTTTATTCAAACGATGCGTATCAACCCGAAAGTTTCTAATACCATTTACGTATTGCAAACTGATAATATCTGACAAAAAGATTTTGCCTAGACCTTGTCCTTGATAATTTGCACTTAAACAAATACGGTGAATTGTCGTATAAAGATCATCTTTATTCCAACTACCATCAATTTCTTGATAAGTTGGCTCAACACCAGTAATTGCCGCAGTATAACCAGCCACCTTTTCTCCTGCAATCAATACATAAGCATTCTTATTTTTAATATCATCTAAGATAACTTCTTCATTTGGGTAGCCACCTTGCCATTGCGTACTTCCTGATGCTTTCAAAAATTTCTTAGCATCCCCTATAATCGCCATAATCTCAGTTAAATCATTTTCGTTCGCTAATCTAGTGTATTTTTGCATTAATAAACCCTTCCTTTTAACTTAAATAAAAACGAATTTGCAAGATAGTTATGCAAATTCGTTTTTATGAGTTATTTTTTCATGTAAGGTTCGATGATGTCAAGCAGCTCTTGCAATGCTTCCCAATCTGATATATCTTGTACGGAAAACGGTTTACCTGGCTCTGCCGGTGTACCATTATCCAAAAACAAGTATGCATATCCTTTAAAAATATCGATATTCACACCAAAACTATTTGCGCTCGTATTAGTTTGACGCAACATCAATGCTGGATATCCTAACTTATCCTTTAAGTGATGATATACACTCCAATTTTCTGATTCTTTGACGCTTTGTTCAATCTTTTGAACAATTTTTTTATCTTCCATCGTTCTCTTCCTTTTCTTTAAACTACGTCAAAATATACTTTTTACTACTTTTATCATACCATTCTTAATCATTGACAGACTGAATTAAGATTCAAATTTTTATTGACATCATTAAAATGAAGTTATAAATTTATTGCAATAATTAAAAAATCTTGATGAACAGAGTAACTAAAAATACTTTTTTCAGAGAATTGCTGGTTGGTGTGAAGCAAGAAAAAGCTTTTAGTGAAAATGGGTTCAAAATGATTGTACTGGTGATATTTAGCCAATAACGGGGTTGCGCTCGTTAACAACGCAAACTATTGTTAGATAGTTCAAAGGTTATTTGCGTGAGCAGATAATGAATAAAGGTGGTAACACGAAGCACTCGTCCTTTTTTGGACGGGTGCTTTTTTAATTGCAAAGGAGAAAAATATGAGAAAACGAAGACGCCGTAATGAAATTATACTTAGTTCATGTACCTTGTTAATTTTAATCGCTGGATATTTCAGCTTTTTCTACTCTCCCACTAATCGCGGTCCCCAAGTAGTTAAAGTGGGGATCGTTGGTGCAAGTAAAGGTGATATTGCGATTTGGAAAAGCGTTGCTAAAACTGTTAAGCAAAAATACGGAGTAATTGTAAAGACTTCCAGCTTCGACGGCTACGATCAGCCTGATAAAGCTCTAAAATCTGGAGATGTACAGCTTAATGCTTTTCAACACTATGCCTTTTTAAAAGAATGGAACAAGGCTAATCATGGTGGTATTAGCGCAATTGGTAAAACTTACATCGCCCCAATTCGTCTATATAGTAAAAAATATCATCATCTTAATGACTTGCCTGAAGGGGCTACTATTGTAGTTCCTAGCGATTCAACCAACGAATCACGCGCCCTTTTTGTTTTAAAAAATGCTGGCTTAATCAAACTTAAGCCCAATAAAGTCTTAGTCTCGGTTGCCGATATTACTGACAATCCTAACCACTTCAAGATCAAAGAAGTAGCTTCTGAACAGACGAGCCGTGTAATCAATGACGTCGATGCTGCCGTAGTCAACAACGACTTCGCAGCTCCAGCTGGCCTGGGCGATAAACAAACTATCTTCGTTGAACCACTGAACAAAGATTCTAAACAATGGATCAACATTATCTGTGCTCGCACTAAGGATAAAAACAAAAAGATTTATCGCGAAATCGTGAAAACTTACCAAACTAAGAAAACTAAACAAATTTATAAAAAGTACTATGGTAATAAACAAATTGCCGCATGGGATGTTACTTTGAAATAGAAAAAGCAGCTTAGCATAATGCTAGGCTGCTTTTCCATTAGAATAATCTAGTCATGTAGTCGCTCACTGCACGTTGTTGCATTTCCTGCCAATTTTCAAATTTGGTTTCCTTTTTTACAAAATTATCAATCACGTCTTGAGCTACACTTTCAATATCTTGAAATTCTTTTAAGCCAAGTTCTTTTACAAAAACATCAATAGTAGTAAAGTTAGTGTTTTTTTGCATAAACATTGGATTGAATAAATCAACGTAAGATACGGCTTGTTGGTTGCCACGCTCTTCAGCTACTTTTTCCAAATTTCGCTTTAATTTATCTTTTTCATTAGTCATCTGCTTTATCCTTTTCTAAAACTTCTGTAATTCTTTGCCACTAAATTATACTGAAAAGATGCTAAAAGAAAAACTACTGTTCAGTAATTATAATCACCTTATTTTTTTAACAAATTAATGTTAATTGAACATAATCCGTTATAATTAGAAACAAGAATAAATATAGGGGAATTTATGATGGAGAATCGTTATAAAAGCGTTTTTGATATAATCGGTCCGGTCATGGTAGGGCCATCTAGCTCTCATACTGCCGGTGCTGTAGCAATTGGTCGTGAAGGAAATAAACTTTTTGGTGGTGTTCCTAAAAAAGTCACGGTTCATTACTACGGATCATTTGCTCAAACGCATCGCGGCCATGGCACTGACTATGCCATTGCTGCAGGAATTTTAGGTTTTAATACTGATGACTTGCGTGTGCCTAAAGCACCTGAAATTGCTAAAAAACGTGGAATCGATATTCGCTTTGTCGAAGAAGAAGGCGAAAGTCCAATTCATCACCCTAACACAGCCATTTTAGACATGACAGATGGCACTAAGAAAGTTCAACTATCTGGCTGTTCAATCGGCGGTGGAGCAATTGAAGTACGCAATATTGTTTTACATGGTATTAATATTGAGCCAGCCGGTTCTCTACCTATTGTTATCTTGGTTGACTATGAGAGAAAATTAAATCATGAACAATCATTAAGTGATTTTTTAAAGTTAAAGGCACCTTTTATGCAAAAGCATATCTATAAATCACCAACTTGTTACATCTATGAATATGACATTAATAACTACTTCAAACCATCATTAGTCGGTGAATTGAAAAAGAAGTATAAGAACATTATTTGTTTATAGGTAGGAAGATATTATGTATAACCATATTAAAGAAATCGTTGCCGACTCTGAAAAAACTGGCAAACCAATCTCCGAATTGATTATTGAACAAGAATGCAAAATGTCTGGGCAGCCCCGTGAAAAGATCTGGAATAGAATGAAATATAATTTGGAAACTATGCGTGAAGCGGTAAAAAAAGGCCGCACAGGCAACGGAGTTTATTCCAGCACCGGTCTGACTGGCGGTGAAGCGGTAAAAATTAAAAAGTATCGTGAAAAAGGCCACACCCTTTCTGGTGATACAATAATGTCTGCTGTACAAAATGCAGTAGCAACCAATGAAGTTAATGCCGCAATGGGCGTTATTTGTGCAACACCTACAGCCGGATCATCCGGAACCTTACCCGGTGTATTATTCATGCTAGAAAAACGGCTAAATCTTACTGAAGAACAAATGATTCGCTTTCTTTTTACTGCGGGAGGCTTTGGCATGGTGATTGCTAACAATGCTGAAATTGCTGGCGCAACCGGTGGCTGTCAAGCTGAAGTAGGTTCGGCTTCAGCTATGGGGGCTGCTGCTGCAGTTGAAGTAGCCGGTGGAACAGCCGAGCAAAGCGCACAAGCATTATCAATTGCCATGTCTAATTTACTTGGATTAGTTTGTGATCCAATCGCTGGTTTAGTTGAAGTACCTTGTGTAAAAAGAAATGCGATTGGTGCTAGTAATGCATTAGTTGCTGCAGATATGGCGCTTGCGGGATGCACTAGTGTAATTCCAGCAGACGAATGTATCGATGCAATGAAAAAAGTTGGCCACCAGATGCCCGCATCCCTACGTGAAACAGGAATTGGCGGCTTGGCTGGCACACCAACTGGTCAGGCAATTAAAGCAAAAATTTTTGGTGAAGATGCTTAAGGTGAAAATATGCGCGATAGTGAAACAATCAAAAATGATATCATTGCACAACTTGCTACAGTGATTGATCCTGAGTTAAATGTCGATGTAGTCAACTTAGGCTTAATCTATGAAATCGATCTTGATGAAGATGGTATTTGTTTAATCAACATGACGTTAACTACCCCAGCCTGTCCATTAACCGAAGTCTTGATTAGTGGAATTACTGAAGCTGTTAAAAAAGTTGATGAAGTTAAAAATGTAGATGTAGAATTCGTCTGGTATCCTGTTTGGTCACCAGATCGCATGAGTGATGCGGCTAAGAAATATTTTGGATATAAGTAAGAAAGAAGAAACTAATTAAAGGGAGTTATATGAGTATTTTTTATGAAATTGGAATCTTTGTAGGGTTAATTTGCATTGGCTTAGCACTGCACATCTTTAAGAGATGCCGCAAAAGTGGCTACCCTTCTAATATAATTAATTTTACTTTTTCAATCTCGATCTCAACAATTGGAATTTTTATCATTATTGCTAGCCTTGCAGCAATCCAGCCACACAATTGGTACACCAGTAGTCAACTTTGGAAGATGCTGTTAGTTGGCTAAAAAGACTTAAAAACACTCACTTAAGTGAGTGTTTTTTATTTATCAAAACTCTATTTGGCATAACCCACCTTATACCAAACACTGTTAGCAACTGCTGGCTTGAGTGAATAGTTAACTAATTTATTATTTACAGCTTGAATTGCATATGAATTAGTAAGCGGCACAATATAAGCTTCATCATTCATATATTGTTGCCATTTATGGAAAGCAGCGACTCTGTATTTATGGTTGAACGCCTTAGTAGAGTCAATCTTGTCAAGCAACTTATTATTTTCTTTAGTAGCAAATCTTGAATCGTTCATCGGATTAGTTTCACTATACATTCCTCTTGGTGAAGGTTTAGTTGAAAGTGACCATGCAGCCATAAACATATCAATTCCCTTATCATCGTGATCCAACTTATCATAGAAGGAATTGAATTCTATTAATCTGCCACCAGCTAAATTAACATGTAAACCAATCTTTCTCCATTGTTGAATGTAGTTCTGAACGATTGGCTCTTGAACTGCACTACCACTCATTGCCAAGAAGTGAATGTGGAGAGGCTTACCATTTGGTTGGACTCTCCATTTTCCCTTCTTCTTGTAGCCAGCTTTATCAAGCAATTCATTGGCTTTTTTCAAATTATATGGGAAACCTTTGGTATTTTTATCAAAATAATCCCCAAATTGAGCTGGAATTAAAGTTGGCACTCTGAAAGTTAAACCTTGAGTGTACCTCTTTTCAACTTGGTTGATATTCATGGCATAAGCCATTGCTTGCCGTAAAGACTTATTGTTCATCTTGGAATTCTTGTCCATTACATTCTTGCCATTTTCCCACTTACCAACTTTAAAGCCTAAATAACTATAAGCTAGTGGAATTCTAGCTACGAAGTTAACATTTTTAGCGTCTTTAACCGCTTGCCACTGTGAATTTACCACATCGGCAATATCAAACTTATGGCTCTTAATTGCTTGTGAAGCAGAATTCGTTGAGACAACTTGCGCCACCATTTTACTTAGCTTTGGTGTACCTCTCCAAGAGTACTTGTTTGGCACCCAGGTTACTGATTGCCCTCTTACTACTTTACTTACCTTGTATGGCCCAAAGAAAAGCGGATCTTTTCTAATTTGATCAGAAGAAACTAATTTGCTAAAAGGAACATCTTTTAAGTAGTGGTAAGGTGCTGCAGTTTCAATGAAGTAATCATTACCTGATTGGAGCATCCCCGGCTTCATTGATAAGAAGTGGATGACAATAGTTCTACCGTTTTCTCCATCAGGGTAAGTAATTCCAGAAATCGTCTTAGCCTTGCCAGCGTGGTATTCTTTCATCCCTACAATATTTGCTAGTGAATCTGAATATCTCAAACTATTAGTTGCTTTGTTAGCAGTCATTTCATATGGATATTCAAGATATTTAGCAACAACCTGCTTGCCATCTGACCATTTAACACCCTTTTTGATTGTAATCGTAGCTGTTTTTTTCTTTAAATTAAGCTTAAAAGTTGCCGGGCCTTTATTAGTAATCTTGTAGCTATTGTCAGTATCAAATAATGCTTCATTACCAAATTGCATTACATCAGAATCAACTTGATCAACAGACAATTGACTGTCAAAAATTCCTTTGAATGGAGTATCTGTTTCAATAGCATAATTTAAAGTACCACCATTTTTAGCCGTCTTTTGGGGCGTTTGTTCTGGGAATTTTTCTGCACTCTTAGTATCAGATTTAGTATTTTGACCACAAGCAGCTAAACTTAAGGCTGCACCAATAATTAAACTTGCTGAACTTACTAACTTCATTGACTTCATAGCTTTTACTCTCTTTTCAATAAAAAAAGACCCACATCCCAATTAGGGATGTGAGTCCTTGCTTAATAATCGTTCAATTAATTATTTAACAAAAATCGCCGCACACCATAATTTAGAATCACAAAATAGACCATCATTTTGGTGGCGGCGTCGTAATTCTACTGTTAATACGCTTTGTGATTCTAACATGATATGTAGCTCCTTTCTTAAATAAATTTAATATTATGCTAATCTTACTAATGAAGTTTGTCAACAAGAAATTTTATTTTTTAAAATCTAGCTAAACCTAAGGCATGTTGTGCGGCTAAGTTGAGTAAGCTCCATTGGCGGTCAAATCCGGGTTGGAAGAAGAAATCTTGCTCAGCCAAATCTTCAAGAGTCATTTTATGACTGATTGCCAAAGCCAAAACATTGCCTTGAGCAGTAACGTCATATTTAGAAAGAACAGCACCACCCAAAATTTGATGGTTATATGGATTGAAAGTTAAACTTACATAAACCTTAGGATTATCCTTTTCTGGAATATAAGCTGGACGCATTGAATCTTCATAAAAACTAGTTCCATATGGAATATCATTCTTTTCAGCTGAGAATTGATTCAAACCTGCTGTAGCAAAATGATAATCAAATACGCTTAATGCAGAAGCACCAATTACACCTTTGAATACTTGATCAGGTTTAGCTTCAAATAAGTGATCGACTAAATATTGTGCTTCACGACGAGCAGTTGTTGCTAATGCAATTGGCATTGGTTTACCTGCAGGAATTGAATATGGCAAAATAGCATCTCCAATTGCATAAACATCTTTAACATTAGTTCTCAAGTATGGATCAGTCTTAATCCAGCCTCTTTGATCAAGATCAACAGTGCCCTTTAACCAATCAGTGTTAGGACTTACACCAGCAGAAACCACAACTAAGTCAGCAGATACATCACCGTTGTCTGTCTTGACACTTTCAACTTTATCAGTGCCATTAAATCCCTCAATCTTAACGCCCATTTTAAGATCCATATGATCCTTAAATGTTGGTTCTAAGATATCCAATAATTCAGGATTAAGGTAAGTTCCTAAAGGACGATCAATCATATCCATCAAGGTTACATGCTTGCCTGCTTTGGCAAATACTTCGCTAGCTTCAGTACCAATGTAACCTGCACCAATGATAGCTACGTTCTTAATTGCTGGATCAGTGGTTGCCGCTTTTAACTTAGAAGCCCAGTCACGTCCACGCATTAAGTAGATATTCTTTAAATCACTACCTGGAACAGGCAAAACTTTTGGCGTTACACCAGAAGATAAAATTAATTTATCATAACTAACTTCTTCTTCAGAATCATTAGTTAAGTCTTTTACAGTAACTGTCTTCTTGTCGGGATGAACAGCAGTCACTTCATGATTGGCATAAACATGACCGCCTTTTTTCTCAATATCTTCAGGTGCAAAGTTTCTTACATCATCTTCTGCAGTAACTTTATTTTCAAGGAATAATTGCATCCCGCATGACATGAATGAAATGAAGTCACCGGCTTCGTAAATAGTTACGTCAACGTCATCGTACTTGTCTAATAACTCAATTGCTGATTCATGACCACCATGTGAAGCACCAACAATAATTACTTTTCTCTTATCCAAAATTCCAAACCTCCTGTTTATTACTTAACAGTTCTATTGTAACCTCTTTCATAAATTGATACAGTTTTAACGCTTGAATAAAATCAGTAAAATATGCATTTATTACTACTTATTATGCTAATTATTCCCTATATATTAAGTTATTTGGATAAAAAAATTTATTGATCTTATTGTGATTTAATTTTCTTTTATTATCGGTTAAAGATATTATCAACATACAAAACTATAAATAAAAGACCCTCGGTTACTAATTAACTGAGGATCTTCTATTTATGATATTTCTTTAAACTATTTTGATTTGGAAACAATCGATCATGTGAGCCGACTCGCACACCAACTGCAATTAATTCATTACGTTCTACGTACCAAATCACTAATACATCATTAATATCGTTTGGGTGCTTTCCGTGAGGGGTATCACGAACATGAAATTCTCGATATCCAGCTAGCCGTCGCTTAAGTGGATGATCGTCATACTCATCAGGTAATACGCCATTTTCTAATAATTCATCAATCGCTGCTCGTACATCATCAATAATAGTTGGATCAAGACGTCCTAAGCGTTTTAAATCAGCGTTGAAAGTAGCACGTGGCCTAAATTGTAATCTTGCCATTATTTAAACTGCTCCCAATAATCATCATTCGATTTTACAACAGGATCATCTGGTAATACATGACGTTGAATTAATTGATCACGAGCAATAGCATAATCTAAAGAATCCTCCTTAGCTTGCAACGCTTTTTCCATCCAATATAATTTTTCCTGAGAAAGGACAGCAACTGAGCGGCTATTAGATCTAGCAACATATACTACTTCATCATCGTCATTTACTTGATCTAAATATTTTTTTATGTGAGCTCTAAAATCACTTTGTGTTAATGCTAAGGTCATATTAATTACCTCCCTATATTCTTGTACTTAATATTGTACTTAATTTTGTTAATTAATCAACGAATATTATTTAAGCCTGACTTAAAGCATCATCAATTGGCGTATCACCTTCACGCATCTTGATGATCTTATGGCTCGTGTTTTCGTATTTCAAAATATCAGCCAAAGTTTTGGCAACATCTTCAGCGGGATTATAACCAAACTTACCTTCATCAATAGTAATCTTGCCAGTGCCAGGCTTGTCGGTCATCACCGTTAGTTGCAAAATCGTGTAATTCAAATCAGTATCATGAATTAAATAATTATCAGCAAAAAACTTAGCAATATTGTAATCAGTTAATCCATCGAGGCCTTTAACAGCTCTCCACTTAGTTGGTTCAAGTAAAAACAATGCACTAAACATCATGAATCGCTTGATACCATCCTTTTCAGCAGCTTGCATCAACTTAACTGCACCAAAAGCGTCAACTTGGAGTAAATCTTTTGCACCCGAACCTGCAGTAAAGCAAATTACATCGGCACCTTTAATAGCTTCAGCCATTTCTGCGACGCTTTCGTGAAGATCAAACTTAACTGAAGTGACGTGATCATTCTTTTCTATTCTCTCAGGATGACGAGCTCCAGCGATAATTTCATGTCTATCGTCTAGTAAGTCTTTAGTTAAAAGTGTGCCTACACGTCCAGTTGCACCTGCAATAAAAATCCTCACCTTTTTCATACCACCTATTCATTTAACGTTTCTATTGAAATTATAGGTGTTACGGTTAATTTGAAAAATTACTAATTTTTGATATGGGTATACGGGGAATGCATAGTGAAAATATTTATATGATATTGGTTACTTTTCTTCAAACTTTACCAAAAAATAAAAGCCTATATACTGTATTTAAAGCAGACCAGTAATAGGCTTTATAAAAGACTACTCAAATAAGAGCAGTCTTTTTATTTATATGTTAATGCGATTTTTTCAAGAGCTTCTTCCAAAAAAGCTTTCGGAACGCTACCGACTTTGCTGTATTCACGAGCCACTGATGAAGAATCTATAGTTCGTTCTTGCGACAATAATACTTGTCCATGAACAGGTAGACCATCAGGCAATTTCATATTTAATGGAAATTCTTTAATTTCGCTAGTAATTGCTACAACTTTAATTAATCCACCACATAACTCATTAAAGTCATCATTTGAGACTACCAAAGCTGGTCTAAAACCTCTCTGTTCATGACCTCTCGTAGGGTTGAAGTCCATCTTGATTAAATCCCCTTGATAAAATCTTCTTGCCAAATCATCACCTCATTTCAAAGAAGATTTCACAACTAAGCTAAAATAATTCTCTTCCTACTAGTTCATCAGAATCAATTTCTTTAGATTGATTTGGATGTTCTTTTTCCCAGTCAGACCAATATTTTTTTATAATCAAAACCGTCAAAAAGTTCCTTTAAGCTTTCAGGCTTTTTTTGTTTTTTTAAAACTATTTCATTATCTTTATTAACTTCAATATCAAATTTGGTTGGCAACATCCTAAGATAAACAAAAATGCTGATAATCTCTGCTTAGTAAGCTTTGATACATCAGCATTTTTAATCTAATTTTTTCTTTTTCTCTTTGGCGTATAAATTAACGGTTGCACTTCTGATTCAAATTCTTTCATGCTAATTGGCTTGATAAGATCATCGTCGACATTGAAGAGCTTTAGCTGGCCTTTCACATGAATTGGCTTAATCACATCGGCAAGTTCAATATGCCAATAGTAAAGATCTTCCCATGAAGAATATTGGATATACATTAAATTCACGACACAAATTGCATAACCGGCTGCAGCACCTGCCACTTTCTTGGCAGTTGAACACATCAGAAGCGGCCCGCGGTAATTCGTCTTCCACGTTCTATATTCAATTTTCTTTTTACCTGCAATCATGTCCATAATGTAATCGCCACGCACCGATAATGCCTTCATTGTTGCCTCCGTTAATTCATTACTTAACAGGAATACGAATAACTGTCTTCAAATTTTCTATCTTTGTTCTGCGCGGATCAGACAAGTAAATCTCGTGATGACTGCGCTTTTCAGAATAATCTGGCACCACACCATTTTGCTTCGCAAATTCTTTCATTTTCTCAATCGTAGCTGGCTCATCATCATAAGCCCCCACATGCATCACTTGAACGCACTTACCTTCTTCCAAAGTAATTAATTTAACCTTAGAAAAATCGCTATCTTTCTTTTCACTAGCTTCTTTGATCGCCCAGTCAAGTACATCTTGAGTAACGAAATCCGGCACCCGAATCATAGAAATAAACTCGAACTTTTCCTTATGCGTATAGTCAACTCCATTATTGCCATCTTGCCACCAAAGACCTTCAAGTGGCGGCACCACAAAGTCAAAATAATCTTTGATCTTATGTGTTCCCTTTTTGCTCATCTTAATGGTATAAGCAATACCGTACAAAAGTTGAATCGTCCTTTTATACTCACTATCGTCAACATTTGGGTTACCCTTGCCACGTACTACAATATACGTCATTTTTGGGACATCAATCAGTTCCGGCTTTTTGCCTGGTTTATAAAATTGTTTTTGTTCTTTTTTGAAATCGTACGTCATAAGAATTCACTTTCTATTAAATCGCTTTCTTTTAATTGTATCTTAATTGCTATTTTTTTAGTATTCTTTTTAAATTCCTTATAAATACATATATGTGATTAACGAATATACTATAGTTTTAGATGATTGGTAATAGAATTTTCTAAATCGAAAATTTATATTATTTATTAATTAATCATTTGCTAGTTATTTTTTTGATGCTTATGTACCTTACGTGGTTTCCTTATTTTAATTACTTCCCAGATAATTGCAACAATAGCAATAACCAAAACAATGCCACTTATTAGTATTACTGGCAAATTATTACTTTTTTGTTTTACCTTAGTTTTATCTACTTTGGCTTTAGTTGTTTTCTTTGGTTTAGCTTCATTTTTAGTGAAATTTGACTTTGGTTCAACCGATGAAGATGAGGCTGAGGACGATTCTTTGATTGAATTCGAGGAATCTTCAGATGAACTAGATGTATTTGAAGATTTCTGGCTTTGATTAGCATTTGACGTTGCGTGATTACGTCTCAGCTCTTCTTGAGAAGAATAATGTGCAGAATTATGAACTGAAGAACTACTATGATCATTTTGATATGAAGCAACAGATTTTTTCATTGCATAAACTTTCATTTCAGTTATTCCACTCGGATTGTTCCAATCAACGGAGACCACCGGTGCATTCGAAGTATAATCATAACCAGCAATCTGGGGCAATTGACTATAACTAAACATTCTCTGTGGACTATCTGTATAGCCATTTTCTATATCAAGTAAATATCTACCTAAAAAGCGTCCCGTTGACTGATCGTAAACATTCGCATAGAGCTTTTGCACACTGACTGTTCGATTAGTATCGGTATTTTGATCAGAATTTTCTACTGCTCTAACATAAGTTGGGTGACAATATTGACTAAGTGAAATAGGCGTTGCTAACGCTGCCGTAATAATCATTGCATTAATAAATTTTCTATTATTTTTAAACATGATTACTTTCTTCTTTTCATGAAATCAAAAATAAGTTATCTATTATCTCTATTTTATTATTTAAAGATAGGATGGGCCTAATTTTATTAGTATTAAAATTATTGTTTTATAGACAACTTAATTAAATTCTCGCTTTATTGTCTCAATCAATTTCTGACATAATTCACTAGAATCAGGACGATAGTACAAACCATAATCAATCTTCAAATCCCAATCTACTTTTTTAACCAAATTAGGATTAGCTAATGTACCTAAATAATCAGGAACTACCAAAATTTCATCTCTTATTTGTGCATTATTTACCACAGCAGTAGTCAAAGAATTGTATTTTTCTAATTTGATATTTGAAATTTTATCCTGTAAAAATTTTTCTATCTCATGCATGGATTTATATGCTGAATCATCAGGAATAACTACTTGTCTTTCCTTAAGATCTGAAATTCTTAATTCATTCCTTTTAACTAGAGGATCACTTGGTGGCATAATTGCTACTAGCTTTGATGTAGTGCATTTACAAAAAGAAAATCCTTGTCGCAGAAATGGCTTTTCAGCATAGCATCCCTCAAATAAATCAATATTCCTCGACAAATTTTCATAATCTGCTATTTCTATAAAATCTATCCTGCTTTTAGGATTTATTTTCAAAAATTGATGCCAAATTTTCTTAATTAAAATCGGTGGATTCAAAAATCCTGATCCTACAAAAATAGTATTTTTATATCTAGCTAAATTCTGATCAATCTGTTCAGATAATTCCAATATTTTTTGTGCTTCTTCTACAAAAACTCGTCCCGCATTTGTCAAAGTCACTCCATGAGTCGTCCGATTAAACAGTGTTAAGTCCAAATGTGATTCCAATAAGTTAATCTGTTGCATTACTGCATTTTTAGAAACATACATTTCCTTAGCTGCACCAGAAAAACTCCCATTCTTAGCTACTAATAAAAATGTATTTAATTCATTGTTATACATATTTTTTCTCCGAGTTAAGTCAGTCCTTCACGCTGTATCTCTATAATAGCACAAGCACTAATAGCGCTTACAGTTATAATTTAAAGTAAAAGAAAGAAGGTATCCTCAATGAAATATACTAAAGGAACTTACTCTAGCTCAGCTAAAGGTCACAGCTCAAATGTTAACTTAACCGTAAATTTTGATTCTGACAAAATAAAAAATGTTTCTATTAATGTCGAAGGTGAAACTAGCCAACGTAATAAAGATGTAGTTTCCCAACTGAGCGCACAAATTTTAAAAAAGCAAGATGATTCACTTGATGCAGTTACTGGTGCAACTGAAACTAGTAACGCAGTAAGACGTGCACTCACTGATTGTATTAAGCAAGCTACTGGTGACACGGAAAACCAAACTAAAACCCCATTAAAAGATGGTACTTATACAGAAACTGTTCCATCTTACAGCCTTATTGCTCCAATGACAGGTGAAGTTACTATCAAAAACAATAAAATCAAAAATATAAAAATTACTTCTGAAAAAGATTCCCAAACTTCACCTTGGTTCCATGTAGCTGAAAAGAAATTTATTCCCAGACTAATTGAATCTCAATCACTTGATACTGATGCAGTTACAGGTGCCAGTGTATCTTCAGGTGCTATTAAATCAATCGCTGAAAAAGCTATCAAAGATGCTGGCGGAAATAACGATGAATGGCACACTCCTGTAACTAAAAAGAATGATACTGTTGAAAAGAAAGACTTTGATGTTATCGTTGTGGGCCTTGGAGGTTCTGGTATTTTAAGTTACTGTGCTGCCGCAAAGTCCGGTGCTAAAGTATTTGGCTTAGATATAGCCGCTGGAATCGGTGGTAACTCCATCTCAACTTCAGGTCCAATGGTTGTTAACTCAAAGATTCAATCTAAGAAATACAACGATGGTAAAGACAATATCGATCCTGAAGATCTTTATAATACTTGGATCGACTACGTCAAAACTGATAAGAAGGCTGCAGTAATCAAAAAAGCCATCTACGAAGATGGCCCTGCACTAGATTATTACATGAAGAATTTTGGTTTTAGCTTCGATAGCCCTGCCTTTGGCATGCCAGCTGGTTACTTCCCTTCATTTGTAAGACAAGATTGGACAAAAGAATGGGCGGTTTATACGGCTAAGGACAATAAGTGGTATTCTGCTGGTCAGCCTGTACATATTGATCAATATCAAAACGCCCTTGATAAGGCAAAAGGCATGAATCCTGTTAACGATTACCAATTGGAATTAGCCGCTAAGGACTTTATCAAAGATGATAGCGGTAAAGTCATAGGCGTTAAAGCAGTTTCATATGATGGCACTACCTATAACATTTATGGTAGGGCAGTTATTCTAGCTAGTGGCGGCTTTGTTGGGAATAATCAAATGATGAAGGATGTTTATGGTCATACTTGCCACACCTTTGGTTCTACTACAGCTAAAGGTCAAGGAATCAAGATGGGACAAAGCATTGGCGGTAATACTTACGCATTAAGAACTTTGCCGATGATTCATATTTCTCAAGTACCAAATATTATCCGTGATGATTCATTAACCCCAGATCAAAAAGCCACTCTTTCAGCACTTGCCATCACTTCTGATGCTAAGCAAATTGATGAAACTGGGAACATTTTAGGCAGTAAAGATGAAAGCGGTATTGAAGAATCTAAGTTAACAGTCGGTATTGCTTATGCTCCTGGATTCCACTACTTCAATGCTTATACTAAGGAAGACTTGGATAAGATGAAGAATGAAGGAGTATCTGAAACCACTTCTAAAGTTGTAGTAATTATTCTTGATCAAGGTGGTAAGGTTCCTGCTGCTCATACTCCAATTAAGGATATTGATAAAATTGTTGACGAAGCCATTAAGCATGGGGATGCATGGAAAGGCACTCCTAGTGAGTTAGCTAAACAATTGAACATGGATGAAGCAAAGTTAACCAAATCATTGGGTGATCCAAACAAAGAATACTACCTCTTTGAAGCTGCTGGTTATGCATATGCTACATGTGGCGGTCTTGATGTTGATGAAGATATGAACGTATTACGTCAAGACGGTAGCAAGATTGAAAACGTCTTTGCGGTTGGTCAAGATTCAGAAGGTGTAGAAAACCGTAATGATGAAGCCTACACGCCATGGGGTGGTCAGGCTCAAGCCTGGACTTTCGTTTCAGGCAAAATCGCTGGTGAAAATGCGGCGAAGATTTAGTAAATTATAGTGAATATAACGAAAAAGGGATGCAATCCGCATCCCTTTTAATTTGGCCAATAAACTAAATATTCAAAAACATTTTGTTAATAATATGTATGATCAGACCGAGTAACAATGCAATATTAGCACTAATCATATATTTTTGTACTTTTTTATCTAGATGTTGTTTAGGATAAAAGTTATTCATTTTTGTTTTTCCTTTATTTTATATATCTGCTAAAAAATAGTAGTTTACAAACCACCCTAAAAACCATTTCTATTCTTTTGTGTTAATCTTTTACACTCAAGAAGCTCTTGTTTTTTATGTTCATCTTTATCAAATACTACATAAACTTGATCAAAATCTTTATTTTTGTTTACGCTTTTTCTGCACTCTGTTAATTCATATACTTTATCCATCGTAGCTCGAATTCTTGTATCATGATTAACTAACTCTAATTCCGTAGCTAGACAGACTAATATAGTTTAATTTTACTCTGAACTATTATTTTAAAACAAGTGTCGTCCTACACCTATCACTTTTCTATTTCTATATAGTTTTAATCTCAAACGTCATTTAATAAAAATTAAAATTATATTAATCTAGCAATTATGGTTATTCAAATATATTTTTTGTTTTCCAATAATAGCTAGTTATTTATCATCAGTCCAAAATAACAACGCTAATCAACTACCATTTTCTTCATTGTTATTTTACGTACCCTATTTTTACAAAATTATGAAGCAAGCCTTAAAATCGAGAACTATTTTCCTTACAAAAATGCTGGATATCCAAAAAAAGTGTATAGTTTATCTCTGAAAAAATTATATTTATATACATTAAACAACATTTTTTATTAATAAATTTAAGAAATGAGGTTTTAAACCGTGTTTTTTCAAGTCTTAAGCTCAATTTTATTTCTTCCATTTTTAGTTATGAGCATGATAATTGCTCAAGTCCACTTGGAAGGATATTGGGATTCTAAAATTACCAAGTGGCGAGGAAGACAATGGTCTGTTTTTTATATTATATTTTTATACATAGTTCAAGAAATATGTATCATGGAACTAACGCTACTAAATTTGAACATTATGGCTTTTATTTATGTTATCCCCATCACAATGATTTTAAGAAATAAACATCAAATTTGGTGGGGCCTTTTTGCTCTGACCCCTGTTTTAGCATGGATGTTAGATGCATATTTAAAACGATATCAATTTATAAATTTAAGAGCGACTTTATTACAACTTGCCCTAATTGGCCTAGTTTGTTGGTCTGTCTTACATAATAAGAGACTTTCCTACTATTATAAGTATACAATAGCTTTATACAGTAACTGCTTTATTCATATGTTACATTTATATCTTGAACATCAGCTTCAACTTGATTTCACAGTTAGTATACTAGCAGGAACTTTTTTCATTATCATAGCTGAAAATTCAAGAATGTATTATGAACAAAAGCAAAAAGAAGAAATTGAAAAACTACATTACGAAAGTGTCCGTGACGACCTAACGGGTTTACTCAACTATCGAGCCTTTGATGAAGAAATGCAGGGATTATCAAAAGACGAGAGCAACATGCCTATTTTTATTGCAGTTCTTGATATTGATCACTTTAAGCAGGTTAATGATACTTATGGTCATCTAAATGGCAATACCGTTTTGAGTACTTTTTCTAAAAAATTAAAATTAGATATTCACCATAACTTTGATCCTCATTGTGCTGTATATCGCTTTGGCGGTGAAGAATTCACCATCTTAATTAAAACTAAAGATAATACTAAAATTATTAAAATCCTTAATAGTATCAATAAATATTACTCAAAGCATCCCGTTATAACAGATGAAGGACAAAAAATCTTTTTCTCTTTCTCAGGTGGTTTAACCGAGCATCATAATAATGAAAAGTTCACTAAAACCCTTGAAAGAGCCGATGAGTTAGTTTATCAAGCAAAAAAGACAGGTCGAGCAAAAATCCTAATTGGTTAACCAAAATGATTATTCTATCGAACTAACAGATTTCAATTATAATAGATTATAAAGATACGACTAAGTTTACTTTTAGGTAAAATAATATTCATAGGATCTTGCTCACCTTAAGTAATTGAAAGGAGAAAAAATGTATAAGTGGCATAATGTGTTTCAACCTATTTTTCAGATAGATCAAAACATGAATCATAAAGTTGACCACTACGAGATGTTATTACGTGATGAAAACGACCAATTCCCTAATCATGATTTTTTCAGAATCATTAGTACTGAGGAAGATAATCAAAAATGGATCCAAATAGAAGAAAAGTCATTAAAAAATCTATTTTCCCTTCATCCCAATATTCATGTAAATTTAAATGTTGAACCCATTCAATTCGCTTATCCAAGCGTATGGGAATTCTTAAGACGAATTTATGATAAATATGGTCAAAAGGTAATTATTGAAATTACTGAGCGTCAATTACAAGCTGGAAATATTGGGAATCGCCAATTCGATTGCGCTTTTCAAAGAATTAATGATATTGGATTTAAAATTGCTTTAGACGATGTTGATTCCGGTAGTAATAGTTTTAGTTTTGTCAATCATCATGTTAATCAGATCAGTGTGATTAAACTTTCATTACTTATCTTCGATAATGTTTCTTCAGGAACTACCATTAGTTTTATTGATTCTTGGGCAGCCTTTGCTAAAGAAAAACACTTAGATTTAGTGATAGAAGCTGTTAGATCAAAAGAAATTGCTAAGCGTTTTGCCGGCAACAAGCATATTTTCCAACAAGGCTATTACTGGGAAAAAGCACTCAAATTAGAAGACATTTATTAATATAACAAGAAAGAGTCCGGGAAAAATTCCCAGACTCTTATTTAATTTGTTGTGGCTTTTGATAATGATAACCTTGACGATAATTTACCTTCAATTGCTTGGCTAAGGTAGCTTGATTTTCATCTTCGATTCTTGCCAGTACGTCTTTGACACTATACTTTTTTAATTTTCTTTGCCATTGAGCTAAGGTGACGTCAATCCAATGATCATTAGATTTATTAAAGGCAGATGCATTAAACTTAATATAATCTACCCAAGGTAAATATTTAATCAATTTTTTATAATGATATTTTGACGAATTTACCCCTTCAATCGTAACTTGAATATTAGGATAATTGCGTGCCAAAATCTCTAAATCTTTCATTAAGCGTCGTCGTCGCCATAAATTAGAATTCAATACGTCATTAATATCCAACTCAAGCACAATAATCTTATTGGGGAGAACACCCATCACCCAATTCAAAAAATTTCCAGCCCGATAATCGGCTAATTGACTGACTGTCATATTAATCGTTAACATTCCAACATCATCAGCAAATTGATGATGTTGTTTTTCAACAGCTTCAGCTACTAAATTCAAAGGGAAATTATTTACATCTTTAGGTAATTGCCACTGCTTTTCTTGATAATTATATTCTCGCAATAATAATTCATAAGCTGTTAATTTATCATTCTTATCATAAATTTTTTGAACAAAATATTTATAATTATTAGTATAATTTTTATCTTCATCTATGCCTGTTTTTTGTCGATAACGAAAATAAGCTTCAATACAAAATAGAATACAAATAATCGTGAAGATAATAAAGACAATCGTTAAAATAGATATTAATTTAACCATTAATCTACCTTCCGCTTAGGACTAATCCACTTACCGCTTCCATGCCCCATAATTGTTTGAACAGCTCTAACAAAAGTTGTCACAATAGTTAACGGATTAACTATCCAAGTAAAGATCAGATAAATCGGAGCAAATAACAAATACTTAAATTTAACGCCATTAAAGTCCAAAATCAGTGCTGCTAATACTTGCAATATACCTGCAATCATTTGGAAATTAACATATATCAGGGACATAACTATGCCATGATAAACTCTCTCCCAATTACCTGCGACTGCAAAGCAAATCATAGAAATAATAAAGATAATTGTTGTAATCCAGAAAAAAAACGACCAAACAATCGATAAAGTTGTATCCGTCATCATCGGAATAACAAATCTATTTTTCCAGGGGTGTTTTAATACCTTAGCAAAGTTGGTCAGCCATACTTCTGTTCCACCTTGAGCCCACCGTTTTCTTTGGTGATATAAGTCGATTAATCCTTCCGGCACATTCATATGAAAAACAATATCAGGTGCAAATTTGGGCGTTAAATTATTAAAAGTATGATCCCAAGCAATACTAATGTCCTCCGTTGCTCTATCTTGTCTAAATCCGCCAACTGAAATTAAAAAATCGCGTCGATACATAGTATTAGCACCACTATAAGCATACATAGTATCATTAACCGCAGTTTGACTTCGTTTAATAATCCCTACAATACTAGAAAATTCCACAGTTTGAGATTTGCCTAAAATGCTTGAACGATTGTAAACATCCATGTTAGCTGTAATTGCTGCATAGTTTAAACCCTTGGGACTAGTAAAATAGAGCATATATTTATTCAGAACATCACTTTCTGGCACAGTATCTGCATCATTACTTAAAATATATTCGCCTTTTGCGAAAAACATTCCAATATTAAAAGCATGTGCTTTACCCGAATTTTTCTCAACTCGAATGACCCGCAATTTTGAATATTGCTCTTGCATTCTATGTAAAATTTCTGGCGTCTTATCAGTACTACCATCATCCATTACTAGAACTTCATAATTGTGATAATTAAGCTTGGTTAATAAATATGTCAGCGTATTTTCAATCACTATTTCTTCATTATGAGCCGGGACCATAATTGTAATGAAAGGTTCATGATCCAGTTTCTTATCCTTGGGTAATTCATCTTTACGCCGAAAAATCACATAAGCCACAGCTCCCCAGAACCAAAACATCGCCCCAAGAATTGGATATAAACTTAAAATTGTAATTATAATTACTTCAGTCGTATTAAGAAAACTCACTTTTTATCATCTTCTTTATTAATTACATCTTTTAATTGAGACTTACCCAAATTTTGTTCAGGCTCTACTTCATAATATCTAACATTCTGTCTTAGCTGAGGTTCACCAAAACGTTCGGTCATAAAATTTTCAGCATTCTGTCTTTTATTTTTATTTTCAGAAATATCATACATGGGCCATTTAGTAACTAATCCCTTTGCACGCTGATATTGCACGTAACTAAACGAAATACAAAAAACGGCTATCATTGCTAAGGCAAATATTAGTAAGATTATTACTAAATTTATCATGTCAAATCCTTCACTGTAATACCAAAAATAGTGACCATATCGTCCACGTGTCAGATATGCTAGATAGGTTGATATTGTTATCACACAAGGCGTAAAGAAAAAAATCCATCCTATAATTAGCACGATAGTTTGCCAGATTTTTAATAATATATGGCCTGATTCAAAATAAGCATCACGATAATTTTGATTAGTTCCTTCGACATCTTTATCTATGTTCACTTTTTTAATAACACATCCTATTTTTTATAATTCCTTATTTTTGGATACCCTCTATTATAGTAAAAAAATTCAAGCTGAGCTGCTAATTTAAGAATATCTATAAAAAAACAGTTCTGAAAATTTCTTCAGAACTGTGCTTAATTCTTTAGTTTTTTATTTACTTCATTTCATCACTATCAACATAAGTCATTTCAGACCAGGCACCTGGCTTTGTGTGGAGTGATTTAATATTTTCATCACCTGTAAGTGGATTGCCAACTCTGGCTGCTGAAAAATTGTCAATCATTCCTTGAGTCATACCATTTTTCTTAGTCTGCTCAATCGTAATTTTATCGATGATTTCATCTTCATGACCAGTCAGAATCTTTTCGGCAAATAATGGATCAATGATATTTTCACGTCCAACCGCTACTAAGTCAGTGTACTTCATTGCATCCCTAGCCTTTTGAGGACTATCAACACCACCAACAATAATTTCCTTGGTGCCTTCGCCTAAAACAGGCCTAAACAATTCCGCAAAAGTCTTGTCACTATCCTCTGGCTTTTGATCATAAGCTGGCAAAGATAAGTAAATATAATCAAGATCAAATTTATCTGTAATTGCCTTAATCAATTGCGTCGACTCATGCCAAGTGTAGCCAACACTATTTGGATTGATTTCTTCAGGACTAATGCGGTAGCCCACAATAAAGTCCTTGGGTGCATACTTCTTAACGGCATTTACGACAGATTCAACTACAGCAAGCGGGAAGTTCATTCTCTTTTCCAAACTGCCACCCCAATGATCTGTTCGCTGATTTGAATAAGCTGAGAAGAATTGCTGGATCAAGTAATGGTTTGCACCATGGATTTCTACACCATCAAATCCGGCTTTAACTGCACGTTTAACGGCTCTACCAAAGCCTTTTATCACATTATGGATTTGCTCATCGCTATATTCATGTACTTTATACGGTAAAAATGGGAAGTCCATAGCAGTTGGAGCATATACAGGCTTGCCATAAAGGGCTACGCGACCACTCGCCTCACGACCAGTATCAGCAATCTGCATAATTGCCTTGTTGCCGCTGCTCTTCATTGCAGCAGCTACTTTCTTAAGTTGCGGTACGAATTTATCATCATAAACAGCAAGTTGCGTACGATCTTTTGCCCAAGAAATTGCGGGGCCACCTTCAGGAGTAACATAAATATATAGTTAGAAAAAATGTATTAATTGCTATCACTTTGTTTCATTTGATCTAATTATGCTACACTTTTGCCTTAATGCAACCAGGTTTTAAAGTAAACTAAATATATTTTAAAACATATGTTCTTTTTGCCTTCCTTTTGATATAATTATTTCAAAAAGGAGGCGAACAAATGGTCAAGAATGGAACAGTTTCTAGAAATGGTACCCAATATGAGCAGCTTGCCAGTGAATATCTGATTCCAGCTGCGCCTTTATTGGATGAAGCGGCTACTCAGGCACATAATCTGTACAACCGTGCCCTGTATGACGTTCGATAAGCTTTCTTTAAGCGTCAGTACATTAACAGTTTTACCGACTTGAATACTCTGTTTAAGAAACGCTATGAATCAAAGGAAAATATGCTTTATCACAAGCTGGGCTACGTTCAAAGCGCTCAACAGACTTTGCGAGAAGTGATGACTATCTGGCAAGCCTGGTTTAAGGCACTAAAAGCTTACCGCAAGAATCCGGCTAGGTTTACTGGCAGACCCAGAATGCCCAGATACCTGCACAAAAGTCAGCGCCACACTTTTTATGTGACCAATCAGAATGCCCAGATCGTTAGAAAAGATGAACAGGACAAGGGCTACTTGGTTATTAAAAAGCTAGGTATTAAAATCAAGCTGGCATCGGCAGATATTAAAAAGATTGGCAGAGTGGCCTTTAAGCCGGTAGCTAATGGTTATAAGGTAATCGTACCATATAAAACTAAGCAAAAAATTAAGTATCTGCCTGATAACGGCAAATATCTTGGCATCGACCCTGGCATTGATAATGCTTTTGCTTGCGTAAGCAATACTGGCGCTCGCCCTTTGCTTATCAACGGTCGTGGAATTAAATCAGTCAACCAGTACTACAACAAAAAGCGTAGCGAGCTAAAGCGACTGCAAGCTAAGTATCATCAGTTAGAAAAGCTGATTAGTACTAAGCAAGGCTTAAAGCCAGTTTATCAAGAGACCAAAGCCATGAAAAGAATTACTGCTTGGCGTAATGACAAGATTAGACAGTTTGCCCACAAAGCATCCAAACGTATAGTAGATTATGCGTTAAGCTGTGACGCAAACACGATTGTCATTGGCAAGAACAAGTCTTGGAAAAGGTCATTCGAGATGGGTAAGCGAAACAACCAGAACTTTATCGGTATTCCGCATCAGGTGATGATTGACATGATTAAGTATAAGGCTAATCTGGCAGGTATTACCGTGATTCAGACTAACGAGTCCTATACTAGTCAAATTAGCGCACTAGATCATGAACAGCCTTGTTGGAACAATGGCAATAAGAGCCGTAAAAAACAAAGAAAAAGCCCTGTCAATCGCAGAATTAAGCGCGGCCTGTTTAAAGCAGACAACGGCACTTTAATCAATGCGGATATAAACGGAGCTTTACAAATAATTAAAAAAGTATTCCCGAATTTTTCATTAGATGACGGGATAGTGGGCGCAGTGTTGCGACCTTTTAAATGGAGTCCGACCATTTAGGAGGGTACCAGCTAAGTATAAACTCTCATTTGAGTCTATAATTAGTAAATGAATATGAGCTTTATCCTTGCGCAGTTGGTTGAAGCAATCGTAAAGTTGTCCTGTCAGTATCGAAAGAGATTATTCTTTTTTGGTGCGTTATAAAGCAGGTTGAGGCGAATATTGACGAAAAAGCGAGGATAAAAGTGTAGTAAATGTCTTCAAGTGGATAGATATGAATACATTTACCTAATATTTTCTAACATTCAGTAATTAACATACCACCCGACTTTGAGTGATGTCTCCAATAATTAATTGTGTCTTCACTTGCTTCGCCATCGATACCACTGTTTGTCAACATCGGCGGTTGAACGAAGCGGTTAGAGATTTTTGCGCCATGTTTAAAAGTCAAAGAATCGTTTAATTCAGCCATATCAGTTTCTTCTTACTTTTTATCAGTTAAATCACTCATATTATATCACTAATAAAAAGTAAGAACTAAAATCATTAACTAATTAATAATAGCTAACCTTTTTTATTTTTCTATCTAATCTACAACCTTAGCACCCAAACAAGTCTTAAAATGATTCAATGCCCACTTATGACCATTTTGATCAAAGCTAGCTACGCCATTTTCATGTACAACCAAGTTATAGCAATGATTATAAGCATCCATTGCAGTATGCAAAACACAAATATCAGTGCAGACACCAGTCAAATGCAAAGTATCGATCTTACGCTCACGCAAAAGCAGATCAAGTGACGTACCAGCAAAAGCAGAATAGCGAGTTTTATCCATCAAAATTACATGATTATTATCTTTGTGAGCTTCATACCACTTTCCTACTTTCCCATATAATTCGCGTCCCCAGGTATTAGGCAAATTATGTGGTGGAAAAAGCTTCGTTTCAGGATGATATGGATTATCCTTAAAGTGCTTGTCAGTTGGAAAGATCACCCACTTGTCCTCTTTTAAAAATTTATCAGCCAAATTGGCAATAGTATCGTCTAATTCTTGTGCTGGCTTGCCACAAGTGAGTGCACCCTTGTCGTCTACGAAATCGTTAGTATAATCGATGATTAATAAAGCTTCATTTGTCATATTTATTTCCTTTGTAAAATCAAATTACGTTTTCATTCATTGTACAAAAAAGAATCAAACCATCCAAATGATTGAATTTGATTCCTTCTAATTTAATCTAGCGGTCCAACGCCGCGGTCATCGCTTGCGTCATCTTTATTTACTTCATCATCTAATTTTTTACCAACAAATAAAGCGAACAGACTAACAAGCAAGGCACTCACGCCTAATTTAGTAGTTCTTTTCATTTAGATCACCTACTGATTCTTTATTAATTAATTTAACAAATAATCAATAAATACTAAATAAATCTGCTTATTCTTTTTATAATGCGGCTTTATCTTTGCGCTCACGATATGCATAATATACCCAAGCTACAATACCAAATGCAACTGGACCAATTGCAGTCCAGAATGATGTTTGATAATCTCCTGTAAATAAAGGTTCAATACAAGTAAAGATAATACCAATTGCGACGACTAACCAAACAACAATAGTGGTTGCCCAAACCTTCTTTTTGCCTTCAATGAAAACAAATGGACGATCAATATCCTTTTTTGCCTTAAAGAATGGATAAGCTGCAATCAAGAATAAATATGGCGCAGATGAAGATACATTCATCATATCCATCAAGATTGTGTAGAATTGATTGGCAGCATTACCACCAAATGAAATAAACAAAATAATTACACTAACAATAATTGCTTGTAGCCACATTGAACGTTCTGGCATCCCGTGCTTATTAAGTTCAACCAATTTTTTAGGTAAAAGTCGTGGATCACAACCTTCAATAAATGACTTAATTGGTGAGTAAACCATCAAAAATGCAGCAGCGATACCTGATAAAACATCAGCAATACCAGCAAAGTGTGAAAATGCTGAACCGATTGCCAAAGATGCTGAATGAGACAAGCCTAAGCTCTTACCAGTGACCACACCAAGATTGTTAATCAAAACATATTCAACGTTAGCAAGGTCAACACCTTTAACACCTAAGTCCTTATTCCAGTTAACAGCTACCCCACACATAAAAATATTTACAACATAAAGTGCAGTCATCATAATCATCGCAATGATCAACCCCTTAGGGTAAGTCTTTTCAGGTTTATCAACTGAGTCAATCACACCAGAAGTAGTTTCAAGACCACCATAAGCAAATAATGCATAAACAATGAATGAAACAACTGCAATTGGGGATTGGAATGATGGATTTGGTGAATGAACCAAATTCTGGGAAGTAATAGGTTCAGCCAATTGGCCATGATTTAAAAAGAACACCAGCAATGAAACAACTGTAAAACCAATAGCAATCGCCAAAGTAAAAATCCCACCAATATTATTGATCGCCTTTATTTTGTCGATTCCCTTTGCGGCACAAAAAGTAACAACTGCTAAAAAGATAACTTCAAGAATCCCTAATAATTGTGTTGAAGTTAATCCTCCCAAATGCCAACTTTGAGTAGTATCATGTCCGAATATAGCGGTTGAAACCGATACCAAGAAAAACTGAGTAGAAGATACCAGCCAGACAACCCAGGCAGATAGCCAAATAAACGTTCCGATAAATGCTACCTTTTCATTAGTAGAACCTTCAAGCCAAGAAAAGATACCACCTTTAATCCCCTTAAAAGCTGCACCGTATTCCGCAAAGATAAGTGCGGATGGCAAGAAGAACAAAACGGCAGTTACAATATACCAAATGATACTTGAATATCCCATCTGGTAAAAGGCCGTCAATGAATTACTAAATCCAAAAATAGAAGAGAAAATCATTAAGACTAAACTGCCTAGTTTAATCTTAACGTGATTATCTTGCTTCATAAATATAAAACAACTCCTTTAAAAAAACAGACAGTATTTATTATGAACTTTTAGAAGAACTTTTTCAAAAGAACATAAAAAAAAGACCTAATTCCGCAATATATCAGAATTAAGTCTTTAAATACAATAGATTATTTCCACAAGAAGTTGGAAATTGCTTGGTTTACTTCATTATTATTGTGCAACTTACTATGTTGTGCATTGCTGCCGCGAATCATCAATTCACGGTATGACTTTGCACGACCATTTAACAAGTAACGTAATGATCTTGATGATGCATTAGAAACTGAACCATCAGAATTAGTACCATTTTCTAAGTTGCCATAGATGTTTAACACACGCGTATTTCTTGGGAATGTTTTTCTAAGTGATAATAAACCGCGATATTCTGGTTGCATGCGGCTTGGCTTACCAGTCTTAGAATTAATTTTCAATTGGTTAGCCTTATCGTTCATGCCAAGAATACCATCATAGTGACCAGCGATGGAAACAAAGTGTTCTACTGGAATTTCATTACCGTAGTTTTTAAAGAAATAGGCCGTTTCAAGATTACCCATTGAATGAGCCACGATGTTTACTTTGCTGAAGCCACACTTTCTGTTAACAGTTCTAATAGCATTTCTAACATAGCGTGCGCCGGCTGTCTCATAACCACGAACATAATCATTACCGTAGTCGCTTAACTTATTATCATCAAAATTTACTTCAATAATTGGATTTTGGGCATTCTTTTTAAACTTCCCATGCAAGATAACCTCACCACTCCTAGTTACGTTAACACGAATTACACTGTTAGTAATACCAGCATTTCTAATTGCTTGCACCATCTTTTCTTCAGCGTGATAGCTACTGCCCCAGCCATGGAAGAAGTAAGTTGGGGGTACTTCTTGATACCACTTTTATCGGCTTAATATCTTGCACTCTTTCATCACGTTGCTTATTAATAAAAAATGAACCAAGCGTAGCAAGTAAGACAACAATAACTGTACCTGCACTGATCAACAGACTTTTCTTTTTCATGAATATCCCCTTCTCGTCATTTATTGATTATTAATTTACCACGTTTGATTTTTGAAGTGAAATACTTATTATATGTAAGTTCAATACTTATAAAGCATTAAAAAACTCGCCGATGTATTACACATTGACGAGTTTCTTCATTAATAGATTAGTTATTAACGATTAAATTCTTAATATCATCTGGTAAGTTAAGTGGTGAGTACTTAACATTGGTTACTTTTACAGCAGTTGATTTAAGATATCTCTTCTTACCAATATATACATATCTACTCTTACCATTCTTAACAATCATTGATGACTTATATTTCTTGCCATATTTGATCTTCTTATTGGTTGCTTTGAAGACAATCTTCTTTGATTTTGCGCTCTTTTTATAAGCGTAATAGATTTTGGCGCCCTTTTTGGATTTTGGAGTGACAGTAATGGACTTGATAGTTCTATTTGCATAAGCATCTTGAATAGTTTTAGCATCATTTTCAGCCGTCTTTTGGAATTCTTCTGCTGTTGGCACAGTTGAAGCTGGTGTTACAGAAGTTGATGGAATAAGTATCATACAACTCTTGCCATCTACTGTTCTATTTTCAAGGAAGTAGAAAGTAACGTTTTGGCTTGTACCATTAGCAGTAGATGTAGCAGTAATAGCATAGTAAACTGGAATAGTTTGACCTTTTACATATGTTGAATCAAGAGCCTTAACAAACTTATTAGTAGATGGATCATATGCAATAAGTTGAGGCTTATCAGAATTTACTGTAGCAGTTACTGATCTACGTCTAATACTGATTGAACTACCGGATTGAGTAGCAGCTTGTGCTGGTTGGTTTGTCATTGCAGTACCCACACCAGCTAAACCTGTAGAAAGCATTACAGCCGCTGCCATTGAAGTAATTAATTTTCTTGTATTCATTTTTAATATCTCCTAAAAACTAACTATTATGCTTTAATTATAACATCTTTTATCTATTTTTTATGGATAGACATGCTTATGTATAAGTCTATTTTTATTTTACTTTTGAGCAAAAAGTTGACCAATTGTAGCTAAATCTTCAGCATTAATAGTGAAGTTAATTCTTGGATTTTCTACTACATCTTCAATTTCAAACAATGGAACAATACCCTTTTGACTGAAATAGCGCATGACTAATTCGACAGAGCTGGTACCATAATGACTAGCAATTTCAGCTAAAGCATTAATATCACCATGAACTGGAATTTCTACTTGAATTCTATTTTCACGAGCTAAGTTAATTAATCCTTGATCTTCATAACTAATTTGCGCTACACATGGTCTAACCTGAGTATGATTTAATAATTCATTCAATGCATCGACGCTGATATTAATAACACCAATATTTTTAATCCAGCCTTGAATTTTTAATTGCTCTAATTCTTGCCAAATCTGACCATTTTTTTCCTTATTATCACTTAGCTTCAATAAGCACAGATCAGCATGATGGTCTATAATATCTTGTCTAATCTTTTTAAAATCATCACGAGTAATCACATCTTCTGGGACCTGAACTTCCACATATAGTTGCGGATTTTCAGCTTTCAATTTTGTTTTTTGATCAAGGCTGCAGTCAATTAATCTATAACCTGCTTTAATTGCATCATCTGCTGGTTTATTACCTACAACAACACCAACTTTTGGCATCAAACTACCATCATTCAATACAACGGCTTCATCTAATAAAGTCATTCTTTCACCTCTTAGGTTAATTCTACATAAATTTTTATTGCTTCTTTAATAGTTTGGTAAATCGTAGATACATGTAAAACATGAGCTAAAAACTCTTCTTTTTCTTCCTTTGACATTTCTGAGTCAAAAGAGACTTCAATTCTCATCTCAGTAACTACTGATTTACCATAACCCATTTTTTCAGTCTTGGCATAATTTTTTACATTAAAATTCTTTACATCTAATTGATGTGCTTTAGTGATCATTCCTGCTGACATTACAATACAAGAATTTACACTTCCACATAAATATTCAACCGGATTAGGACCAGCATCGTACTTTTTATCATTAGCATCACAAATAAAGTTGTGATCACGGACATGATTAGAAATTTGCCATTCTTTATTTTCTAGTTGAGATTTTACTAAATAATCACTCATCGAATTTCTACCTTTCTTTAATGGTGATCTATCGCACCATTCAATCTCTTGCGCCAAATAAAGTAAACTAAAAGTATAAATGGAATTAAGATTAATTCGATCGGATAAAACCATTTAATAGGAAAAGTACTGTCAATTACACCACTAATCATAGGACCAAAAGCCATAGCAATATCCAATCCTAAATAAAAAGTTGAGCTAGCTAATCCCTGTTCTTCAATTGGTGCAAGAAGTAAAGCGGTTGATTGTAAAACTGAATAAATAATGCCGTACCCCATGGCCATCCCAGCAGCTGCTAAGGCCATTTGCCAATTATTATTCATAACCGCCAGCAAAATAATATAAGCAGCTGTTGACACCAAGCTAATCCAGAACCACACGCCAAAGCGCACAGTATCAAAGTAGCGTTTGAATCCAATTCTAATAATTAAGAGTACAATTGCATAAATCAAGAAATATGATCCTACTGCAACACTTAAATGCATTTGTTCAACATAAGTTACAATATCTGCTTGGGTAACAAAATATGGTATTGCAAATAAAGTGGTTAAAATAGCTACCGGTAAAACATTTACTTGAATAATCTTAAAGTGCTTTTTAGCAGCTCTTTGGCACATTTCTGCATTAGGCTTAGCATGATTACCTACAAATTGAATAGAGATAACCATCAATAAAGCTGAAATAGCCGATGCAATCAGACTTTCACGATAACCAATTTTTTGATAAATATTAATTGAAAGTGCTGGTGCTAATGCCATTGCCAAGGCATTCATTAAGCCATAGAAACCCATTGCTTCACCAACGTGTTGCCGTGGAACCAAAAATGCCAGCCAAGTTGTCATACAAACAGTACATAAAACATACCCCGTACCATTAATCAGTCTAAATAACAGCAACCAACCGCTTGAAGGAGTAAGGATATATCCTACTATTCCGATTAATATTAAAATTCCACCAATAAAGGATAAACGATACTTAGAAAATTTATCAGTTAAATTACCAGCAACGGGGCGTAAAAACATAGCGGCCACACTCATAATACCTACGATAATTCCTGCAAAAGCACTACTTGCTCCTAAATTTTTGGCATAGCCATTAATCAACGGATTAACAAACATAGTACTGAACATGAAAAAGAAGGACGCTGCCATAACTAAAATAACGTCTTTAGTATAAATTGATTTTCTTTTTGCCAAAATAATTCCTCGATTCTTTAATTGAAATTATACAACTATCAAGAACATCTATTTGACAATTTTTAGACTAACACTAAAAACGATATTTTCTTCTCTATGATTTACTGAAATTTTACCGTGGAAAGTATGAATTAATTCTTGAGCCATAGCTAATCCAATACCAAAGCCACCTTTTTTAGAATTGTGAGATTCATCTTCACGATAAAAACGATCAAAGAAGTGCGTATAGTCTTTATTTTTTCCTTCCTTATAAGTATTAATTACTCGTAAAATTGCATTTTTACTTAGCGTACTTTTGACTAACTCTACTTTTACTCTGCCATGTGGATCACAATATTTTCTAGCATTATCAAGTAAAATATTGACCACTTCAGTTAAAGAATGCTTTTCTGCAATTACATTAATCCCCTCACGAATGGAAACCTGATACACTAAATCATTTTGCTTCATAACCGATTTAAAATTTTGTGTCACATCTTCAACAATCTGTGAAAAATCCACTTTACTTAAAGCAACTTCACCATTTTCACCAGTTCTAGCCAAAGAAATTAGACGATTAATTAACTCAGATAATTTTTCAACTTGCTCTTTTGTACTTTCATTCCATTCAGAATTATTGCCTAGCATCTCTTCCATTTCAGTATTAGCTGAAATAACCGCTAGTGGTGTCTTTAATTCATGACCCGCGTTGGTAATAAATTCTTGTTGCTTATGATATGTATCAACAATCGGCTTAATTGCTTTACCAGAAACCAAGATTAAAACTGCTGCAAAGATCAATAATGCAAATGCTCCTAAAACAAGTGACACTCTAAATAACAACCAGAATCGATTAAAAATAAGTGTTTCATTCAAGAAAACGATCATTGTCTGTCCAGCAGCGTTTTTATCAACTCTATATGCGTATCGGTTCTGCCCAATTTTTACATCTCCAAATTGATCTCGATTAGCTAGAGCTCTTTTTGTAACACTCTTTATTTCAGTATTATTAATCTTATAAACATTATTATCATTAATCACATTTATTCGCTGCGTAGGATCTACAGTTACTGCAAAATAACGGTACTGATACACAGCCTCCGGATTATATTGTCCGCCTAAAAAATTACGATTAATAATATCTTTTTGATTACCAAAAGCTGGTTGTGCATTACGCGGCGATAAACGACCTTCATTTTTTACCAATGCTGTCAGCACGCGATTAACTTCATTTTGGCTTTGAACACGAGTAATACCGACCAATCCGCCTAAAGTAATTATCAAAACTAGTAGTAATGCTGCAACAGAAGCTCCAATAAACTTCCAGCGAAATTTCTGAATCATCCTTATCACCTACTCAACTAATTCATAATTACCACCTTTTTCACCCTCAATTTTTACCGAGCTGCGAATTGATTGTAATTTTTGTCGCAAATACGATACATAAATCCAAACAACATCTGAATTAGCATCCTCATCATTTTTCCAAACATGATTCAATAATTCATCAGTTGAAAGTTCTTTACCTTCATTTAATAAAAAGTAATTCATTAGTTGCGTTTCTTGACCGCTTAATCTGATTGAATTGTGACTCGCTAATTCTTGCTCAGAAACGTTCAGTGAAACATCACCTACTTTTAATTCATTAGGTGTAAAGTCTTCTTCACGTCGCTCTTTTGAGCGCAATCTTGCTAATAATTCTTTTAATGAAAAAGGCTTAGTAAGATAATCGTCAGCTCCACTATCCAATCCAGTTACACGATCATCAATTTCAGCTTTCGCTGTTAACATTAAAATATAAGTCTTATCACCACTTTCTCTAATTTGTTTAAGAGCGGTAATTCCATCCATGACGGGCATCATGATATCCAAAATGATCACGTCATAGCAATTTTTTTTGGCATGTTCCACAGCCTTTAAGCCATTATCAACTGGATCAACCTCATATCCTGCTTTTTGCATAGCAACTGTTAATACACGTAGTAGCTGCGGTTCATCTTCTGCCACTAAAATCTTCATTATTTTTTCAATCCTCTTCTCTAATTAGCTGACGGATAGTTTGCATACTTACATCACAAGAAGCTAATTCATCAGCTACCCGCTTTAATTCTCGTCCAATCATTTCTGGATTTTTAATTTGATGCTTGTATTTCATTTCATGTTCCAAACTTGCCCACGTATCCATTGCAATTGTCCTAAGCTGAACTTCAACGAAATAATGACCGGGTACATTACCGTCAACATCTTCATCCATTACAGTAACATCCAAAATCATATGATAAGAACGATAACCATTAGGCTTAGCATTAGTAATGTAATCTTTCTCTTTAACAATAGTTACATCATCCCAACTTCTAATATAAGCAATAAACTTATAAATATCGTCAATAAAGTTGCAGATAACTCGCAGCCCTATACTATCGCGATTATCTCTTAAAGCAGATCGCGGCGTTAAGGGCAAATTCTTTCTTTTACATTTTTGTTCCATGCTGGCTTCACTTTTAACTCGACCACGCAAGTGTTCATATAAACGTTCATGATGAACTTGTTCATAATTTTTATTCAATTCATCGAAACGATTAAGCAACTGGTTGAGTATCCTATCCAGTGCTGGGGCGTATTTTCCGTAAATATTCAACATTGTCCTTTCTTTCGTTTACGCCATTATAGCAATGATTTTTGATTTTTCTTTGAAAGTAACAGGAATATTATAAAAGTTATAACTTGCTATAAAATTATTTTAAAATTGTAAAAATCACGTTTACTTAATGAAACATATGACAACATGTCATATGTTTTTAAATTTATAAGTTATTGCGTTATAATCTATTTGTAAGCGATTGCATTTTTGCAAAAGGAGAAATTATGAAAAAGATAATTAATGATCCACATAATGTTGTTCCCGAAATGGTCATGGGAATGACTCGTTCTTATCCTCAATTTATTGAAAAAATTCCTGACACAGAAGCTGTCGTAAGAGCCGATAAAGATTCTATGAAAGGAAAAGTTGGTATTGTCAGTGGTGGTGGTTCAGGTCATGAACCAACCCACGCAGGCTATGTTGGTAAAGGAATGCTTAGCGCCGCTGTTTGCGGTCAAGTCTTTACTTCTCCTACTCCAGATCAAATTTATGCTGCAATTAAGGCAGTAGATCAAGGAAAAGGCGTTTTTCTGGTAGTTAAAAATTATTCTGGCGATGTAATGAACTTTGATATGGCTAAAGATTTAGCGGAAATGGAAGATATTCCTGTTAAGTCAATCGTTGTTGACGATGACATTGCTGTAGAAAATAGCCTTTACACTCAAGGACGTCGCGGAGTAGCAGGAACTTTATTTATGCATAAAATTTTAGGTGCTGCAGCTCAAGAAGGCGCAAGCCTAGATGAACTTGAAAAGTTAGCTAAAAAAGTTTTGCCAAATATTAAGACTCTTGCCGTTGCCTTATCTGCAGCAACTAACCCAGAAGTTGGTAAGCCCGGTTTTCTTCTAAAAGAAGATGAAATTGAATATGGTGTTGGTATTCATAGTGAACCAGGTTATCGCCGCGAAAAGATTAAGCCTTCTAAGGAATTAGTTGAAGAATTAATTGGTAAGTTAAACGACGAAATGAATTTAGATGGCAATAAAAAATATGCTTGTCTCATTAACGGGATGGGCGCAACTCCATTGATGGAACAATATGTTTTTGCTAACGACGTTTTAAATAAACTTGAAGAATTTAACATTAAGCCTAGCTTTATGAAGGTCGGCAACTATATGACTTCAATCGATATGGCCGGTATTTCCTTAACTCTTTTTGAAATTAAAGAAGACAAATGGCTAGACTATCTAAATTACCCTGTTCAAACAATTGCATGGTAGAAAGGATTAAAGATGACTTTAACTGTTGATACATTAACAACTTGGATGAATAATTTTGCGGATAAAGTTGAAACAAATAAGCAATATTTAAGTGATCTGGATACGCCAATTGGTGATGGTGATCACGGTTTTAACATGAGTCGCGGGATGCAAGCTGTTAAAGAAAAATTAGCTACTAAACCAGCCGATGTTCCAAGTGCATTAAAAACAATTGCTATGGCACTTATTTCTACTGTAGGTGGAGCTTCTGGTCCTTTATATGGAACTGCCTTTTTAGAAATGGCTAAAAAGAGTAGCTCAACTGATAATGTAGGTGAATTACTTGATGCTGCACTTGCTGGGATCCAAAAACGTGGCGGTGCAGAACCCGGCGATAAGACAATGGTTGACGTTTGGTATAAGTTGGTTCCTGATATAAAAGATGGCAGTCTATCCGAAGATAAAATCAAAGATGCTGTTGAAGCAACTAAAGATATGATTGCCAAAAAAGGTCGTGCAAGTTACTTAGGTGAACGTTCTAAAGGTCATATCGACCCAGGTTCTGAATCAAGCGGCTATCTTTTTGAGACGCTGCTTGAAACGGAGGGTTTATTATGAATCTAGGAATTACTCTTGTTTCACACGTACCAGAAATCGCCGAAGGTTTACCCCAATTATTAAATCAGGTAGCTAAAGACGTGCCAATTACCAAGGCTGGCGGTACTAATGATAATGATATTGGCACCAGCATGGAAAAGATTATGCAAGCTTTTGCAGATAATCAAGCTGATGAAATTTTGGCTTTTTATGATCTGGGAAGCGCAAAAATGAACCTTGAAATGGCGATAGAAATGAGCGATAAGAAAGTTCACTTATATGACACTGCCTTTTTGGAAGGAGCTTATACCGCGGCTTCCTTAATTCAAGCAGGAGTTAACTTAGAAGATATTGAAAAACAACTAAAACCATTAACAATTAAAGATTAACTAGAAAGAGGCCCATCATGTCAGGTTTCATTGGTGAGTTCCTAGGAACTATGGTATTAATCGTTTTAGGAACCGGATGTGGCGCAGCGATTAACTTGAATAAATCCTACGCCAAAGGTTCCCACTGGCTATACGTAACCATTGCTTGGGGTATGGCCGTTACATTTGGTGTTTATGTTGCTGCAAACTTTGGCTCACAAGGTCACTTAAATCCAGCTGTCACAATTGGGTTTGCGGCTTTCGGATTTTTCCCTTGGAGCGGAGTCTTACCTTATTTATTAGGTCAGTTTTTAGGTGCTTTTGTCGGTGCAGTACTTGTAATTATTCAATACTACCCTCACTTTAAAGCAACCAAAACTACCGAAGAAGGTAATCAAGTAGGTATTTTCGCTACAGCACCGGCTATTAAGAATAATTTATTCAACTTCCTAAGTGAAACAATCGCAACATTTATTTTTATCTTTGCTTTACTTAACTTAGGTGATTTTGATAAAGGTCTTAAGCCATTAATTGTTGGTTTATTGATTATGGTAGTTGGACAAGGTCTAGGTGCTACTACTGGATTTGCTTTAAACCCCGCTCGTGATTGGTCACCAAGACTTGCTTATACAATCTTGCCTGTACCGAATAAATCAAGTGCTAATTGGCAATACGCATGGGTACCAATGTGTGGTCCTATCGTTGGTGGTCTTTTAGCTTCAGCATTACAATACTTCTTAAAATAATATCTAATCAAAAAGCGTCTGGGAAAAAATAATTCTCAGACCATGAAAAAAACGATGAACTTCGTTATGAAGATCATCGTTCTTTTTGTATACTTCAAAACCATTCCTTGATATTCACCACACAAAAACAATAGAACGAAAAAACACAGGAATTCACTAAAAATAATGAATTTCTGTGTTTTTATATCTGGACTAAAAATCTAGTTTTTTCCCAGACACATTTTTTATATACAGTTGATACTGTTTATTTAAAAGTTAATAACCTCATTATTTACAGTCACTTGATAAGTTAAATTTTTTAAATTAATAACAGCTCTTGCTTTTCGAGTTTTATCTTTATTCATACGAGTTATTTGAATCACGTTTTCATTAGGCGTAGTGATTTCAATGGATCCATCAAGATCAAAAGCTGCTTCATTGTTTCTAAAATTAAACAATTTCAAGAGTGCTGCTACTAAAGGTCTTTTAGTTTCTTCAGCTACTTCTTCTCTGCCATAGTAATGACGATTAATGTTTCTACCTTCTTTAGTCTTTTCGAGGAGTTCGATATCGTTTTTACCAGCCAGCATTCCTACATAATAGACTTGCGGAATACCAGGCGCAAACATTTGAATAAGTCTCGCAATAAAGTATTTTTTATCATCATTGCCTAAAGCAGAATAATAAGTTGTATTAATTTGGTAGATATCTAAATTATGATATTCGGCACTAGAATATTTCTTTTTAACATTAGCTCCAACTTTATACAATTCATTACTTGTGTATTTAATTTCGTCAGGGGAGAGAATATCACGAGCATCAACAACACCGATACCATCATGTGTATCTAAGGTAGTGAACTGTTTCATTGGACATTTCTTAAGCCAATCAGCTAAGCGATTGGACTTACCTGAATAAAGTGAATATAAAGTTACCATTGGTAAAGCAAAGTCATAGATATAATATCCATGCTTTGAAATCTTAAATGGCATTGAATAGTGTTCATGTATTTCTGGTAGAATCATTGCACCTTTATCAGAAATATCATCTTGTACTTGTTTTAGTAAATCCCAAATTTCTGGCTCTACAAAGAAATCATTAGTATCTAACTTCTTTACAGCATACGCAAAAGCATCTAACCGAATAATATCAGCACCATGATCAATTAATGCTCTCAACGTATCTTTAATAAACTTCTGTGTCACCTCCTTTCGAACATCCATATCGATTTGCTCTTCACCAAAAGTATTCCATAATTTTTCTTTACTGCCATCTGTAAAAGTAATTTCTTGATATGGAGCACGATCTTTTCGTTTATAAATTAAATCAATATCTTTTCGAGTTGGACGACCTTCCGGCCAAAATTTGTCCCAGCTCAAAAATAAATCGGCATACTTACTTTTATCTTTCTTTTGTTTGAAATCTTTATAAAATTTTGATTGACGAGAAATATGATTAATCATAAAATCAAACATCAAATAATATTTCTTACCTATTTTTTCAATGTCTGACCAATCACCAAACTTAGGATCTACTTCTGTATATCCAGTCGGAGCAAATCCACGGTCACCAGTTGATGGGAAGAATGGCAATAAGTGAATACCGCCTACAGCCCCCTTCAAGTCTTCACTTAAAATTTCATCTAATTCTTTTAAATTTTTACCCAAACTGTCTGGATAAGTAATTAACATTACTTTATTTTCAATTGGCATAATTGTCTCCTAATTGATAGCCTTAAAATGATACATTTTGGCTTTAAAATCACCACGTTCAATAGGATCATAAAAGCCAAGGTGCATTAGCTCGTCGCCACCAAAAACTTCATCAGTTTCTAAATTCTTGTATCGTTTATCTGGATCAAGACCAGCTAATTTTGTCTTCGTACAATATGGTTGAGCGTGAGCCATTACATTGACGACAGTTACAACTGCTTCATTCTTATTAGAATCAACCATCATCCATGCACATTGATTGCTTGCTGAAGCCTTTAAACGATAAAGCGTACCAAACTGGGTAACTTCTCTAATTTTCTTATATTCTGTGACTTGTTTAACAACTTGATCACTTTCTTCATCACTCATCTTGGTTAAATCAAGTTCATAGCCTAAGTCGCCCCACATTGCTACAGCCCCACGTGTATTAAATGGAGTAATTCTTCCATTCTGTTCATTAGGTGATACTGAAACATGTGATGTCATCATTGATTGCGGATAAACAAGGCTAGTACCGTATTGAATCTTTAATCTTTCAATAGCATCAGTATTGTCACTAGCCCAAATTTGTGGTGTGTAATAAGCTTGTCCGACATCAAATCTACCGCCACCACCAGAGCATCCTTCAAATAAAATATCAGGATATCTAGTTACCAATTTATTTAATAAATCGTAATAACCTAATACATAACGATGATATGCTTCTCCTTGTTGATCAGCAGGTAAATCCGATTCATAAATATCAGACAAACTACGGTTCATATCCCATTTAATATAATCAATCTTTTTACTATCTAGGATTTTTACCATCTGCTCAAAGATATTATCACGAACTTCTTTACGACCAAGTTCTAGGACATATTGATTTCTTGACGGACACGGCTTTCTACCAGGTACATGCATTAAATAATCTGGATGTTCTTTATATAGATTTGATTCATATGAGATCATTTCTGGTTCAAACCATAGTCCAAACTTTAATCCTTGTTCATGAACATAATCTGCAAAATGTCCTAATCCATTAGGAAACTTCTTCTTATAAACTTTCCAATCTCCTAAAGAACTGTTGTCATCGTCACGATGACCAAACCAACCATCATCTAAGACAAACATTTCTAGGCCTAATTTCTTAGCCTTATCGACAATAGTTTTTAATTTATCTTCATTGAAATCAAAATAAGTTGCTTCCCAGTTGTTAACCAGAACAGGTCTAATTTGATCCTTAAATTTACTACGCATAATACGTTCATGGATCAAGCTATGAAATGCCTGACTCATTTTATTTAATCCTTGATCAGAATAAACCATCAAAACTTCTGGAGTTTGAAATTCTTCATTTGGATTCAATTTCCATTTAAAATTGTAATCATTAATTCCGGTATTCACGTGGATTTGACCAAATTGATCACGTTCAACTTCAAATTTATGATTACCGGAATATGCTAGTGCAAAACCATAAGCTTCACCCATAAATTCATTGGTATCATGATCTACTAATGCCATGAAAGGATTCATTTGGTGACTTGATGTGCCACGATAACTAGAAAACACTTTAATTCCTTGACCAATATTTTCTCTTTGCACACGCCTCTCATTTGCATGAGCACCCGGTAAAGTAATGACTTCAAAATCCTTATCTACATAATCCATTTGCATAGAAGCAACTTTTTCGAGATATACTGCTTCTTCACCATGATTATGAACTTGAACTGAACGTACAATTACAGGACGATCTCGATAAATTGTATATAATAAGTCATATTCTAGCTTGCTTACCTTATCTTCAAGAGTAACTATTAACGTTTGCGCTTCGTCATCTTCTTTTGTCCAAGAGTGTGGTAATCCCTTTAAATCTGGCTTACCATCTTCGATTTTGTATGACTTATAAGCTAAAAACAAAGCATTTGAGCCATCTGGATTACGTACTATTGTAGCAGGAGTATGAAAGTCCATTTCACCAGCACTACTATATTCTTTTGGAAGTGAATCACGTGAAAATGTACGATCAAGCGATTCAGGCAAATTTCCTGAAAATCCGCGGTCTAATCTAGGATACTTTAATTGATTATTGTAATTTTTAACAGCTCCACCAAAGTATAAATGACTTAATGTGCCACCATCTTCAATAGAAAGCAAATATGATATTTGCTTGTTATGTAAATGAAATACTTTATTTTGATCATCAAATTTAATTAAGTTACTGGTCATAATTCATTTCCTTAATTCTCAACAACTTTTTCTGTTTCTGGATCGAAAAAGTGAGCCTTGTTCATTTCAAATCCCATTCGTACTTCAGTACCTGGCTTAGTGAAGTCACGAGCATCAACCTTTGAAACTAATTCAGTATCGCCTACTTTGGTGTAAAGTTGAGTTTCTGCGCCTAAAAGTTCTGAAACGACGACTTTAGCAGTAACAACTTGATCAGGGAAACTTTCCAAAAATACTTCTTCAGTATGAACATCTTCAGGACGGATACCAAAGATTAATTCTTTACCATTGTAGCCTTTGTCCTTCAAAACTTTTAATTTACCTTCTGGAACGGGGATTTCAAAGTCATGGTGTTCTTTATCGATGATCTTTCCATCTTTTAAAATTACACGGAAGAAGTTCATAGCTGGTGAACCAATAAAACCAGCGACAAAGACATTAGCAGGTTTGTTGTAAACTTCTAGAGGAGTACCAACTTGTTGTTGAATACCATCTTTAATAATTACGATGCGGTCTGCTAAAGTCATAGCTTCAGTTTGATCGTGAGTTACGTAAATAGTAGTAGTCTTCAATTGTTGATGTAATTTAGCAATTTCGGCACGCATCGTTACACGAAGCTTAGCATCAAGGTTGGATAGTGGTTCGTCCATTAAGAAAATAGGTGCATCCCGCACAATTGCACGACCTAAGGCAACACGCTGTCTTTGACCACCAGAAAGTGCAGCTGGCTTACGCTTCAAGTAATCTGACAAGCCCAAAATTTTGGCAGCTCTTTTTACCTTTTTATCAATCTCCTCTTTTGTTGTATGACGTAGTTTTAATCCAAAAGCCATGTTGTCATATACACTCATATGGGGGTACAAAGCATAGTTCTGGAATACCATGGCAATATCACGATTCTTAGGAGCTATATCGTTCATTACCTTACCGCCAATTTTCAACGTTCCTTTGGAGATATCTTCAAGTCCAGCAATCATCCTTAAAGTAGTTGACTTACCACAACCTGATGGACCAACGAAAACGATAAATTCTTCATCTTTAATATGTAAATTAAAATCTGTAACTGAATTCTTATCATTACCGTCATACTTTTTGTAAACGTGATCTAAATCTACTCTAACCATCTTTTATTACCTCAATTATTAATTATTCTAATTACTTAACAGCACCGTTACTCATACCAGCAATAATATTCTTTTGGAAGATCAAATATACAATTGTGATAGTGATAATACCGATTACGTATGATGCGAAACTTGGACCATAGTCATTGAAGTATTGACCTGTGTAGTTGTATTGGAATAATGGTAAAGTCCACATCTTTGAGTCTTTGTTCAAAATCAATAATGGAAGCATGAAATCGTTCCAGAACCACATTGCATTAATAATTAAAGTTGTGGCATGCATTGGTTTTAATAATGGGAAGATAATTTTAAAATAAGTGGTAATCTTATTAGCACCGTCAATTTCTGCAGCTTCATCCAAACTATCAGGCACACTTTGCTTAATGTAGCTAACGTATAAGAACAATGTCTGTGGTACCGCATATGTTAAGTACAGGATGATCAACCCCCACATATTAGCTAGGCCGATTTTACTCATCATAACTGTAATAGGAATCATGATAACTTGGAATGGAACAAAGATACCTATAATTAATAGAATGTACATCCAGTTGAAAGCTGTCCTTTTAGACATATTTCTTGCAATAGCATACGCAGCCATTGGTACGAAGATCATTACTAAAACAATTGAAAGAACTGTGATGATAATTGAATTACCGAAGTAATTCATTACTCCGTCAGCAAATAACCTCTTAAAGTTTGCTGTTGTCCAAGGATTAGGCCAAGCAAAGAAATGTTCCATAATTTGCTTAGTTGTCTTAAATGAACTTAAAAATGTATAAAGTAAGGGAATTAATATGAGGATTCCGCCTACAATTAATAAAGCGTAATTCCAAAATTTCTTTGATTTATTTTCTTTCTCCATCATTGTTCTCCTTTAATCAACAGCATACTTATTTGAAATCTTAATTTGAATGAACGAAATAATTGCAATTAATAAGAACAATACAATTGCGATCGCATTAGCATAACCAAATGAGTTATTGTTAAATGCATAATTATAAACAAGCAAACCTAATGATGTAGTTGAATTGTTAGGCCCACCACTAGTCATGGCGAAGATTTGGTCAAATGCTGTTAAGCCTGACTTAAGAGCCAAGATAAATACCATTGAAATACTTGGTAACATGTAAGGGAGTTCAATCTTCCAGAAAATTTGACGATTATTAGCACCATCTACTTCTGCAGCTTCCTTAATTTCATCTGGAATACTTTGAAGACCTGCCAAGAAGATAATGATTGGCATAGCAACACCTTGCCATAAAAGAACAAAGATTGTGGCAATAACTGCACCTATATCAGTACCAAGCAAACTAGTTTGAAGCCAACTAATGTGTAATGCATTACCAATTGCTGGTAAGCCATAGTTAAATACTTGCTTGAAGATCAAAGCAACAGTTAATCCTGATAAAACAGCTGGGAAGAAAAACCAAGCCCTAAAGAAAGTTCTACCTTTGATTTTGGCATTTAAAGCTCTTGCGACTAAAATACCAATCGCAATTTCACCTATAATTAGCGACAGTGTCAAAATGATCGTAAAGCCAATCGATTTTGCAAAGTTTTGATCCATGAATAATAATTTATAGTTATTCAAACCAACAAATTTGTAATTATAAGTTAATCCTGTCCAATTAGTAAAACTGTAAAAAGCACCTTGAACTAATGGGAAATAGAAAAATACGATTTGTAAAATAATTGGAACAATTAGGAATAGCCAGCCCCAATATTTTTCAATAAAATTCTTTGATTTCATTTTTGTATCCTTCCTAGTCAGCAGCCTTCATTGGGTTAAAGAAAGTATTCATATCATTAACCATTTGTTGTTTATTACCTGTCATCAAGTAACTGGCAGTTAAGTTGAAGAAATCATTTTCACTTGTCCAGTCTTGTGCCAACCAAACCATGTCGTGCTTAGTAAATGCTAAGCTTGATAAACCACCTAATTGAGAGTCAACTCCTTTTTGCTTTACTCCTTTAACTGCAACTGGACTACCATCTACGTTGTAGTATTTTTGCATTGCAGCTGGTGTAGTCATGTAGGCAACAAACTTTTCGGCAGCCTTTTTATGTTTACTCTTAGAAGAGATTGACAACGCAAGATCACCAGAACCGACGGTCATTTCATGTCCTGCCTTTGCAGCTGGGAATGCGAAGGTTCTTACCTTAAATTTAGGTTTTTGTTGGTTAATCAGTGGCAAAGCCCATGAACCGTTTGGCATAATCAAACTCTTACCAGTAGCAAATGAAACAACAGCATCGTTGTAACTAGCACCACGCCAGTTATTTTGTGCATTTTCACGAAGTAAATTCAAACGAGTAAAATCTTTTTGAATATAAGGATTATTTACCTTAATTCCGTTTGGAGCTGAGTATCTAAGTAACTTGTTAGCTTGCTTGGCACCACCGGTTACAGTTGCTAAAGATAATTGATGGTAACCATTTAAAGTCCAAGGTTCAGTTCCTGCTACAGCAAATGGTGATTTTCCACTAGCCTTTATTTTCTTAACTACTTGCTTGAATTCATCCCAAGTCTTGGGTGGTTTAATACCTAACTTTTCAAATTCTGTCGCATTGTAGAAAAAACCGTAAACATTAGCACTAAGCGGTGCACTATAAATTTTGCCGTTTACTTTAAATGAATCCGCATAATTATTTTTAATGTTCTTTATGTATGGCGCCTTAGTCATATCTTCAAAATATCCAGCTTTGGCCCATTCTTGGAAGTCGATATTTTGCGGATAAATATTCATTACATCAGGTACATCCCCTGATAGAATTCTAGTTTTCAACACTGTACCAGCAGTTGGTACATCGACTTCTTTTACATGAATGTCAGGATTCTTTTTTTCGAAATCTTTAATAATTTCCTTTAAAGTACCTGCCATCTCCTTCTTTTGATTAAAATACTCAATAGTAACTTTTTTGCCTGAGCTACTATTTTGCTTATCACCACAAGCTGATAAACTTATCACTGTAGCCATCATGACTCCAATTAGAGTTATATTTTTCAGCCATCTCTTCATAAGATCACTCCTCAATAACTAAATAAATAGCATTCAATTTTAAGCGCTTTCATAAATTACATATTTAATTATTGCGTATTCTATGTATGTAAACCATAGTATTTTCATTAGCATTATTGTCATTTGGCCTTATAAACATTTTGACATATTTAATTTACTAATCGGTGTATTGTAAGCAATAAAAGCAAATGTTAGAATACATGATGACATATATTACATGATATTTTTTATATAAGGAGTTCTATGGAAGGCGAATATAGAGCATTAAATGATATTAGCTTAGAAAGCAACGTTCTATTTTTTGGAAAAGAAAGTTGTTTACCGAATTATTTCTATCCGGGCAATAACGTTAGAAAAAATTATGTTATTCACTACATTCTAAAAGGAAAAGGCACTTTCTCATCTGCCAACCATCCTTCAATTGAACTAAAAGCTGGTGACATATTTATTTTGCCTAAAGGGATACCTTGTTTTTATAAAGCAGATGGTAAAGAGCCTTGGACCTATCTTTGGATTGGATTTTCAGGATTAAAAATTAAAAACATTTTATCAAGATCTCTTCTACTCTCTCAGCGTTACTTGCATCAAGTACAAAATTCACACTTCACTGATAGCTTATTAAAACTTTTTGATGCATTACACAATCCAGATACTTCTACTAATAATGATCTTTTAATTG
>SKEZ01000080.1_pt1 | contig 112016 bp, 86 predicted proteins | sample 4843881 | NCBI WGS metagenome assembly SKEZ01 (sample SAMN11008796, study PRJNA524170) | human gut metagenome | isolation source: fecal sample from pouch patient p1, p46 | place: Israel: Tel-Aviv | reverse complement strand
CGTCGCATCCTGGGGCTGGAGCAGGTCCCAAGGGTTCGGCTGTTCGCCGATTAAAGCGGCACGCGAGCTGGGTTCAGAACGTCGTGAGACAGTTTGGTCTCTATCCTCTGCGCTCGTTGGAATCCTGAGGAGGCCTGCCCATAGTACGAGAGGACCTGGGTGGACGAACCTCTGGTATGCCAGTTGTCGCGCCAGCGGCATGGCTGGTTGGCCACGTTCGGGAGGGATAACCGCTGAAAGCATCTAAGCGGGAAGCCCGCTCCAAGATAAGGATTCCTGACCCCCTTCGAGGGGGTGAAAGACCCCAGGTAGAACACCTGGTCGATAGACCGGACGTGGAAGCCGCGCGAGCGGTGGAGCTGACCGGCACTAACGGTCGAAACACAAACACACCAGACCCGTTCCACGGGCACTGGCCAAGCATCCTACTACGCTAACCAGACCAACCACGCACTTGGTCGACAGTCACGAACACACACACGCGTCGCGTCCACCCACCGGTCCCCAAACAACCACACAACCAACCCACACGAGTGGGGTTGATAATTGAAGACTTGCGGCGGCCATGGCCCAGGGGAGACGCCCGGACCCATTCCGAACCCGGAAGCTAAGACCTGGCACGGCAATGGTACTGCACCCGACAGGGTGTGGGAGAGTAGCACACCGCCGCATTACACTTGAGGACCCCGGAAGGCAAACAACCAACCGGGGTCCACCCATACCCGGACACATACACCCCACGCGTGCTAAGGATTGACGCATGCATTATTTCACGCCGAAGCGCTGCGAGCCATCGCAGAAGATCATGTACAAAGACAAGATCACCGCGCTCCAGGCGGCCGAGCAAAGTCGTTTGGAGCGCGGTGTGGAACTGTGGGTCTACCGGTGTGAATTCTGCGGCACATGGCACCTCACGCACCGCGATCCGCAGCTCAACTACATGCGTACACAGCGCGCGCTGCAACGCAAGCCGCATTCACGCAAACGCGGATTCAAACCACGGCACCGCTGATGCGCGGCTAGCGTTCGATGTCGAACCCCTGCGCGCGCATGGCCGAGCCCACGCTCCAGCACACCTTGATCGACGGCTTTCTGCGCGATCTGCGCATCATACGTCGGCACCGGGTGCGCGGCATCACGCAGGTCGTAGTACTGGTGCACCTCTTCATTGAATTCGCTCATGCGCTGCAGCATGAGTTCCGGATCGCTGTTGTATGCATTGTCGAAGAACTGCACCGAACGCGGCAGGCGCGGCTTCAGGTTCGGCTGCTGCGCCGGCTTGCCGATCGCCAAGCCGAGCACTGGGTACGTGTACTCCGGCAGTTTCATCAGTTCGATCAATCGCGGCACATCGTTGAGGATCGAGCCGAGGATCACACAACCCAGACCGAGTGATTCCGCCGCGGTCTCCATCGCGTGCAGCGCGAGTACGGCGTCGTTCTGGGCTTGGCTGAAGCGGTAGCTGTTGTTGAGTGTGAATTCGTCGGAATCGACCGCCACGCCGCTGTTGCGCGCGATGACGGCATTGCGGTATTCATCGAGCACAAACACATACAGTGCGGCCGCGTCGGCGATATACGGTTGGTGGCCGACTTCGGCGATCTGCTGCTTGAGCGTGTGGTCGAGGATGCGGATCGCGGACCAGTCGTTAAGATATTGGCTCGAAGCGGCATGCTGTGCCGCCGCCTCGATTGTGGTCAGGATCTGCGGGTCGATGGGTTCCTGTTGGAACGCGCGGATGGAACGGCGGTCGAGCAATACGTCGACCGTGGGATTATGCATGTATTCAGTCATGGTTCCAGTATGGCGACGGTGCCAGAACAACGGAAGCGGATTCACCCCATGTGTGAACATGCTTCGCGCCCGTACTGGGCGAATACGGGCGCGGTATCTAGTTTGTGCAGCGATCAGCGGTCGCGTTTGATCTGCATGTGGTGCACGAGCGAATTGGCGCCTTTGTCCGAAAGGCGCGTCAGCAGTGTGCCGAACGCCGCCGACGCCGCAGCGAACAACACGCTCATCATCAGACCCTGCTGCTGGTCCTTCACATCGTCGTCCGGACTGGGATGCACACGTGCCATGACACTGTTCCACACCATTTGGAAGAGCTTGCCCCCCACGAGACCAGCGAGGCTGGGGATGATCATCTTGAGCGCTTTGTCGCCCAACGTATCGGGGTCGGCCATGCGCCGCTGGCGCATCTCGGTGACCTTGGTGTCGACCTTGTTGATCGCCGCGACGGTCCTGTCGGCCGTCTCGTCGAGGTCGTGCATGTTGTTGTGTTCACTCATAGGTCCCAGTGTAGGGTATGCGCGCCGACAGCAACGGCGATAGCGCGCAAAACGGAAATGGCGCGGCGGCACGCGGATGTGATGGTCCGCTGTTCTTGTGGTGCGCATGCGCCTACAGTAGCACTCATGGAACAGACGACCATACAGAACAGCGCGCCCCAGATCTTCGGAGACCTGGTGTTGCTGCGCCACGGCCAGACGCTGTGGAGCGAATCGGGCCAGTACACCGGCCGCACCGACATTCCACTGACCGAGACGGGCCGTGAGCAGGCGCGTGCGGCGGGCGAACGTCTGCGCGCAATGTTCCCGCGCGGGTTCGAGCCCCGCGACATATATACGAGCGATCTGCGGCGTGCGATGACGACGGCCGAACTCGCCGGATTCACCGAACACGAGGTCACCGCGGAACTCGAGGAGTGGGATTACGGACGTGCGGAAGGCCGTACGCGCAGCCAGCTGTTTGACGCGCTTGGCTACGACTGGAACGTGTGGGAGCATGGGCCGGCCGTTCTCGACGCCGCGCTCGGCGGCGAGCGGATCGAGGTCTTCCCAGATGGCGAGGAGATGCACATCATCAACGGGCCCGGCGAACGCCTTGAAGACGCCGCAGCGCGCACGCGGCTCGTCATCGAGCGCGCGATGCCCGCGCTGCAGGCGGGGCGTGATGTGCTGTGCGTAGCGCATGCGCATATTCTGCGCATCCTGACGACGCAGTGGCTCGGTGTGGAGCCAACGTTCGGGCGCAATCTCAAGCTCGACACCGCGCACATCAGTGTGCTGAGCCTGTACAAGGGGGATCATGTGATCCAGCAGTGGAACTGCTGAACCACATGATCCATGCGTAGCGCCGTCAGATGCGCATCCACACCGCCGCGTCAGCCGGCAGCTGATAGCCATCGAACGGGATGGAGCGCATCATCACATCGCCGTGCGGCAGCTCGATGGACGCGGCGCCGAAATTGACGATGCACGCGAAGCGGTCGCCGCTGTCGTCGGCGAGCGGGCGTGCATATGCCACCACGTCGTCGCCACAGTCGGCGAAGGACTGCGGGCCGAGCCATGTGAGCGACGTGTCACCGGTGGGTGTCAGATGTTCCTGCCGCCAGTGCATGGCGCGCCGATACAGATTGAGCATCGAAGCGGGGTCGGTGTCCTCCACGTCGGCGGCGTAGCCGGCGTACCACAGCGGCTGCGGCAGATGCGGATCGGCGCTCGCGCGTCCGCCGGCATGCTCGGAGAAGCCGAACGAGGCGCCGGTGCCGAACTCGGGGTCCCATGGCGCGGGCTGCGGCATGTCCTGGGCGCTCCACGGCAGCGGCACGCGGCAGCCGTCGCGGCCCTTCGCCGCGTCGCTGTGGTCGGTGTTGAACGCGACCGGGTCCTCGAGATGATCCCACGGGATTGTGGCGACTTCGGGCAGACCAAGCTCCTCGCCCTGATACACGTACACCGATCCAGGCAATCCCAACTCCATGAGGATCGCGGCGCGGGCGCGGCGTGTGCCGAGCTCGCGGTCCTCGATGTAGGTGGTGCCGTTGCGCAGCAGCCAGTCATTCGGCAGCTCGTGGTAGCCGCGCGTGTGCACCTGCGGCAGGCCGTAGCGGCTCACATGGCGTGGCACGTCGTGGTTGCTCATGACCCATGTGGTCGTGGATTTCGATTCGTCGGCCGAGGCTAGGCCCTCCTCGATGGCGAGGCGGAAGTCGTCGGCGAACCAGTTGGCCTTGGCGAACTCGAAATTGAAGACCTGGCCGAGCTCGTCCTTGGACGCGTAGAGATGCTGGTGCTCGGCGGGAACCCACGCCTCGCCGACCGCGAAGCGCGGCGGGTCGTATTCATTGAACACCTTGTTCCACTCGCGGTAGATCTCGTGCACTTCCGGACGGTCCCACAGCGGGTGGCCGGGCGTCGGGTCACCCCCGACGGGGAAGCGCTCCAGGTCTTTGAGCGGCTCGCTGTCAAGGTCCTTCGCCAAGCCGTGGGCCACGTCGATGCGGAATCCGTCGACGCCGCGGTCGGACCAGAACCGCAGCGTGGTGCGGAAGTCCTCGTGCACGTCGGGATTCTTCCAGTTGAGGTCGGGCTGCTCCTTCGTGAACAGGTGCAAGTACCACTGGCCGTCGCCAGCGGCCTCCCATGCGGGGCCGCCGAAGAGCGACTGCCAGTTGTTCGGCGGCAGTTCGCCGTGCGCGCCCTCGCCGTCACGGAAGATGTAGCGGTCACGCGCGGGGGAGCCCGGTGCGCTCGCCAGCGCCTCCTGGAACCACGGGTGCATGTTCGACGTGTGGTTGGGCACAATGTCCACAACCACTTTGAGGCCGGCGCTGTGCGCAGCGGCCACCATCGCGTCGAAATCGTCGAGCGTACCGAGGCGCGGGTCCACGTTGCGGTAGTCGATCACGTCGTAGCCGCCGTCGGCGAGTTCGGAGGGGTAGAACGGCGAAAGCCACAGTGCGTCCACGCCGAGCTGGCGTAGGTATGGAATGCGGCTCGTGATGCCAGCAATGTCGCCGAGCCCGTCGCCGTTCGCATCGCGGAAACTGCGGGGGTACACCTGGTAGACGACGGCTTGCTTCCACCAATCGTCATGCGTATTGTTGAGGGTCATGCTGGTCCTTTCCACGGGGTCGGCGGTGTGGCCGGCCGGTTCGTGTCTGTTCGTCGTCGAAGCGGCTCGAACGGCTTGGTTCAGTGCCGGTGGAGCGTGCATAGAGGCGTGTTGGCAAACGCTTTCATACGTGTGTAATCATAACAAACATATTGAAAATAGGTCATATCGTTGCATGGGGCAGTGAAAATTGTGGAGCTTTCTTGCAGTTCGGCGTGCCCACGTTTGCATATTTTGCCAAATTGGTGCACAATGGTCTACGAAAGAAGTTGTTGAGGAAAGTAGCTTCTTTGACACGCACACCAGTGCGGCGCCATTACAGGCGTATAGAGAAAGGTTCGACGATGAATCGTACGATGAAGACAGCTGTAGGTATGCTTGCCGTCGCGGCAATGGCCGTCCCGCTCGCCGCATGTGGCGGTGGCTCCGACTCTTCGGGAGACAATGGCAAGGGAAGCGTCTACTTCCTGAACTTCAAGCCGGAAGCGGCCGACCAGTGGACCGCCCTGGCCAAGGAATACACCGATGAGACCGGCGTGCAGGTCAAGGTGCAGACGGCTGCCTCGGGCACCTATGAGCAGCAGCTCAAGTCCGAACTCGCCAAGAGCGAAGCCCCCACGATCTTCCAGGTGAACGGCCCGGTGGGCTACCAGAACTGGAAGGACTACACGGCCGACCTGACCGACTCCGACATCTACAAGGAGATGAACAGCCAGTCGCTCGCCCTCAAGGGCGATGACGGCCAGATCGTTGGCGTCCCGTACGTCATTGAGTCCTACGGCATCATCTACAACAAGGATCTGGTCAACAAGTACATCGCGCTGGACGGCGCAGTCATCAAGTCCGCTGATGAGATCAAGGACTTCGACACGCTCAAGAAGGTCGCCGACGACATGCAGAAGCGCAAGAAGGACCTCGGCATTGAAGGCGCCTTCACCTCGGCCGGCTTCGACTCCAGCTCCGATTGGCGTTTCAAGACCCACCTGGCCAACATCCCGCTGTACTACCAGTTCAAGAAGGACAACATCACCGCTCCGCCGGCGTCCATCAAGGACATGTACATGGACAACTTCAAGAACATCTTCGACCTGTACATCACCGATTCGACCACTCCGAAGACTCAGCTGAGCTCGAAGACCGGCGATGACGCAACCTCGGAGTTCGCGCTGGGCAAGGCTGCGTTCTACCAGAACGGCACCTGGGCCTGGAGCGACCTGCAGAAGGCCGGCATGAAGGCCGATTCCCTGGGCATGCTCCCGATTTACATCGGCGTCGACGACAAGACCGAAGGCCTCGCCACCGGCTCCGAGAACTACTGGTGCATCAACTCCAAGGTCTCCGACGCCAACCAGAAGGCCTCGCTTGAGTTCCTCAAGTGGGTCATCAGCTCCGACAAGGGCAAGAAGGCTCTGAGCGAAGACATGGGCTTCACCACCCCGTTCAAGACCTTCAACGACGTCAAGACCGACAATCCGCTCATCCAGGACGCCAACAAGAGCATCCAGAACACCGAGCTGACTCAGGTCGCTTGGGACTTCTCGATGATGCCGTCGGAGGAGTACAAGAACGTGCTCGGTCAGGCCATGCTCAATTACGCGCAGGGCACCGGCGACTGGAACGCCGTTGTGGACGCCTTCGTGAACAACTGGAAGACCGAATACGACGCCGCTCACTGAGTCGGCACCCCCGCTGTGGCCGGATCCCCCCGAACCGGCCACAGCCTCTAGACTTCTCTAGTCTCCTTCTTTTCTATCACGCTGAGGGCCCCACCAATCTTCGGATTGGTGGGGCCCTCAGCGTTGTTCGATTGTGGGGCGCGGCGCCGCGTCATGCGTGCGTCTTGGGGCACGGGCCGGTGCTTGAGCGCACAATGAGCTGCGCGGGCTCAAGGAGGAATGGGTCGCGTGGCGTCTGTCCGTCGATCAGCTGCAGCGTCAGGCGTGCGGCGATATGCGCGAGCTCCACCGGGTCTTGGCTGATTGTGGTCAGGCCGATGTCTGCCGCGTAGACGCTGTTGTCGAACCCGATGACCGAAATCTCGCCGGGAATCGAATAGCCATTGCGCATGAGCTGGAAGATCAGCGGGATCGCAATGCCGTCCTCCTGGCACGCGATCGCCGTGGGCATGCGGTCCATGCCTAGCAGCTCAGTGACGACTTGGGTGATGCGCGTAGGCCCTTCGGTGGCCGTGATGACCTGCGGCGCGATACCGGAATGCGCGCAGCACTCCATGAACGCGTCGAAGCGCTGCTGCACGCTGAAGTGCAGCGAGACGTCGCGGTCGGTGCGCACATAGACGATGTCGCGGTGCCCGAGCGAGATGAGGTGTCGCGCCGCGAGGATAGACCCCTGCACGTCGTCGATGTTGATCGACGCAGAAAAGCCGCGTTCCTGCGGCAGTACCGAATTGATGCCGACAATCGGCACGGCGGCGGAGTTGAGCTGGGCGATCTCGGTGTTGTCGATGTCGAACGACACGACGATGACCGCATCGGCGTTGCGCCGTACCGGCAGCATCTCGAAGAACTCCTTGCGCTCCTCGATGCTCGAGATTTGGAAGATCGAGATGTCGTAGCCTTCTTCATGCAGCACCTGGTTGAGCCCCTCGATCACCGAGGCGCTGAACCACAGGCGTATGTGGTCGCTCACCAGCAGGGCCACGCGCAACGCGCGCCCCGTCTTGAGCGCCACAGCCGAACGTGACGTGGAGAAATTGAGTTCTTCGGCAATGCGTAGGACCTTTTCTCGCGTGGCTTTGGACACCAGCTCGGGCCGCGTGAAGGAACGCGATACCGTGGAGATGGAGACGTTGGCCGCGCGCGCCACATCCTGAATGCTCGTGCTCATACCCGTTCCTCCTCATCGTTGAAGTGAATGCAATGAAAACGTTTGTGCAATGATCACTTTCACAAACGTTTTCATCGTAGCATGTTTTAGTGGAAATGGCGAACTTTCAGCGTTTATGTGATTTGTGGCCGCATAGACAAACCAAGCAATGCCACACTCAAAACACCGTAAATGTAAACGTTTGACAGCATGGCCATGAGTTGTTATGGTTGTACTGTCATTTGCACCGGCGGGCTTGTATGCCTATGACTCAGACATCATGCGCCGGCACGCCATGATCGCATACATGGAAGTATGTATGGAAAGAACGAGGAAAGTGGGCGTACTATGATCAGTATGGCCGGTAAGGCGATACGCCGTTGGTGGGCGTTATTTGTACTTCCGACATTCGCCGCATTCATCATCGGTTTCGTGGTGCCGTTCATCTACGGCATCTACCTGAGCTTCTGCAAGTTCAGCACCGTCACCGATGCGCAATTTGTGGGCTTCAGGAACTATGAGAAGGCGCTGCAGGACAAGACGTTCCTGCACTCGCTGCTGTTTTCGACGCTGTTGACAATCGTGACCACGATCGTCATCAATGTGGTCGCATTCGCCATCGCGTATTTGCTGACCAAGTCGATTCGCGGATCCAACCTGTTCCGCTCCGTGTTCTTCATGCCGAACCTCATCGGTGGCATCATTCTGGGCTACATCTGGATGCTGCTGCTCAACGGCGTGCTCGCCCACTGGCAGCGTTCGCTCACCTATGACCAGAAGTACGGCTTCTGGGGCTTGGTCATCCTGGTCTGTTGGCAGCAGATCGGCTACATGATGATCATCTACATCGCCGGCATGCAGTCGCTGCCCACCGACGTGCTCGAAGCGGCTTCCGTGGACGGCGCAAGCGGCACGCAGACCATGTTCAAGATCATCATCCCGCTGATGATGCCGAGCATCACCGTGTGCTCGTTCCTCACCGTGACCAACGGTTTCAAGCTCTTCGATCAGAACCTTGCACTGACCAACGGCGCGCCGTCGCGCATGTCCGAAGGTCTTGCGCTCAACATCACCAACACGTTCTACGCCCGCACCGGATTCGAGGGCGTCGGCCAGGCGAAGGCAGTGTTGTTCTTCATCCTGGTGGCAGTGGTCTCCCTGCTGCAGAACAAGCTCACGACGTCCAAGGAGGTCGCAGCGTGAACGGCGAAAAAGTAAAGCACGGTGCATTGTGGACCGTATTCTTCTCCATGATCTCCATTGCGTGGGTCTTCCCGATCTTCCTGGTGGTCATGAACTCCTTCAAGTCGAAGACCTACATCAGCGCCAACGCGTTCTCATTCCCGACCGGTGACGCCTTCGTCGGGTTCGACAACTATGTGCGCGGCGTCGAGACCACGAACTTCTTCGCCAGCTTCGGCTGGACGGTGCTCATCACCGTCGGCTCCGTTGTGCTGATTCTGCTGTGCACCTCGATGTGCGCATGGTGGATCGTGCGCGTGAACAACTGGGCCGCCAAGGCGCTCTACACGCTGTTCCTGTTCAACATGATCGTGCCGTTCCAGATGCTCATGTTCACGCTGTCGTGGCTCGCCGACCGTCTGGGCCTGAACACCCCGTGGGGCCTGTGCCTCGTGTACCTGGGCTTCGGCGCCGGTCTGGCCGTGTTCATCTTCACCGGCGTGGTCAAGGGCATCCCGGAGTCGCTCGAAGAATCGGCGATGATCGACGGCGCCTCCGTGCCGCGCATCTTCTTCCAGGTCGTGGTGCCGATCATGAAGCCGTCGATCATCTCGGTGGCCATCCTTGAGGCCATGTGGGTGTGGAACGACTACCTGCTGCCGTACCTGACGCTGGACCTCAACAAGTATAAGACGATCTCGGTTGCGATCCAGTACCTCAAGGGCGGCTATGGTTCCGTCGACATGGGCGCCATGATGGGCTGCCTCGTGCTGGCGATCATTCCGATCATTCTCTTCTACATCCTGTGCCAGAAGTACATCGTCAAGGGTGTCATGGCCGGCGCGGTCAAGGGCTGATCTTTCCACCATCAATCAACAATCCATGGCCGGGAGCCATGGGGTCCCTTTCCTGGGGGCTCCGGGCGCCCGGCCTTCGTTTTGCCCGCGCGGAGGCATGGGCGTGGAGTAAGCTCGAAGCGAGTACGCGAGACAAGCAGGAGCGAAATGAACTGGCTTTCCCCGGATTCCAAATTCATGCAGGCATGGAACAACCTCACCGACGCGATCGTCATCAACATCCTCATGCTGGTGACGAGCATCCCGGTCGTCACGATCGGCGCCGCGCTCTCCGCAGGGCAGACGGCGACGCGCAAGATGCTCATCGGGCAGGGTCATGTGGCGCGCAACTACTTTGCCGCGTTCAAGGAGAACTTCGCGCGTGCGACGATCCTGTGGGTCGTCTACCTGCTTGTGGGCGCTGGACTGGCCTACAGCTGGGTCGTGCTGCAGATCACGCCGCTGCTCATCCCGAAGATCGCGGTCACGATCCTGTGGGTCATCGGGTTCGAATGGGTGTTCGCACTGCAGGCGCGGTTCGACAACCCGCCCACGCGCACGATGGCGAACGCATACATCTTCGGCGTCAGCTATTTTCCCGCGACGCTTGCGCTCGCCGCAATCGACGCCGTCTACTTCGGCCTCTTCGTCTACCTGTGGTTCAAACTGCCGCAGCTGCTGTTCCTGCTCGTCGTGCTTGGCTACGGCTCGATGCTTTCGCTGCATGTGCCGATCCAGGAGTACGTGCTGCGCAAATACACGGGGCAGGCGTTCTCGACGCATGTGCAGGAAGACGAGTGGAGCGTCAAGGACCACCGCCACGACGGTGAATGACCGCCTAGTCCGGAGCCAGCCCCGCCGACAGCCACTTAGCCACCAGCCGCTAGCCGCTAGCCACCCGTAGCCAGCCGTATCTCGCGCTTTTCGCCGTTTTCGTCATGCTTTTCGCCGTTCCCGTCATTTTTCCAATGCTTTTGTGACCAAAACGGCGAAATGCGTGACCAAAACAGCGAAAACAGCGACGGAAACAGCGAAAACAGGGGATGAGGTGAGGAGCGGAAGACATGGTAGGCGTATGGCGACGAAGATGGCACAGCAATGCAAATGGCCTCCCCTTAAGGGGAGGCCATTTGCATATGGGGTACCGGCGAATCAGCGGTTCATGATTTTCGACAGCGCCATCACGCGCGGCGAATCAAACACCTCGTCGGTCGGCACGACCTTGCCGTGCTCGTCGCACAGCGGGATGCGCCAGTTCGGGTACTGGTCGGACGTGCCCGGCTGGTTCTGCGTGCGGGTTTCGCCCACACCGTCCACAAGCGCGGCCTGCAGCAGCAGCGAAGGGGCATCCTTGAGCATCGCGTGCATCGCCTCGACGATCTCTTCGACATGCCCCGGCACATCCTGCGCGGCCTCGGCGTTAAGCCAGCCGCCTTCGACGAGCACGTCGAGCATGGCGCGCTGTTCGGCCTTCGCCGAGGCCATGAACGCGTCGACCGGTTCGCTGAGCAGATGCAGCCGCTCGCGCAGCTTGACGTGCTCGTACTGCAGATAGCCGGCGGTCGGAGGCAGGTCGTGCGTCGTGACCGAGGCCAGCGCATATTCGCGGTAGGTGCTCGGCATGGCGTATGGGTCGCCGGCGGTGGGGGAGTCGTCGATGCGCGCGAACCATTCAACGACGGTGCCGAGCACGCCGTGGTCGGCGAGCACCTTCGACACGTACTTCGGCACCGTGCCAAGGTCTTCGCCGATGACCATGCCGTTGACACGCGAGGCCTCGAGCGTCAGCACGGCGAGCATCGCCTCATAGTTGTAGCGCACATACGCGCCGCCGCGCGGGCCTTCGCCGGCGGGAATCCACCACAGGCGGAACAGGCCGAGCACATGGTCGATGCGGATCGCGCCGGCGTGCGCGAACATGTTGTGCACCATGTCGCGGTAGACGGTGTAGCCGGTCGACTCCATGTAGTTCGGGTCGAACGGCGGCTGGCCCCAGTCCTGGCCCTGCTGGTTGTAGAAGTCCGGCGGGCAGCCCACGGTCACCGTGCCGACGGCGAAACGTTCGGGGCTCCACCACACGTCCGAACCGTAGGTGTGCACGCCCACGGCCATGTCCTGCATGAGGCCGAGCGCCATGCCGCTGTCTTTCGCGGCCTGCTGCGCGGCCGACACCTGCTCGGCAGCGATCCACTGTAGCCAGCACGCGAACTCGTACAGGTCGGCATGGTCCTGCTCGAGTTGCGCGATCTCAGGGCTGTCCCGGTTCGTGGTGGAGAACCAGTCCACGCCTTCCTCCCACGGTGCGCCCCACACTTCGAACGCGACGCACCACAAGGCGAACGCGCGCAGGTCGTCGCCCGCTGCACGGCGGAACTCCGCGAACGCCGCCTCGCGCTCGGCGGAGCGCTTCTGGCGGAAGATGATCTCGAGCGCCGTGCGCTTGGCGTCCCATGCCGCGTTGATGTCGATCGGGTCCGGGTTCGTGTTGTTCACCGCCACGCGGTCATGCAGGTCGCGCACAGTGGCCAAATCCCGCTCGCCCAGCTCCTCGAATTCCGGGATGTCCTGCGGGCGGATGTAGGTGACGTTCAGGAACCGGCGCGACTCCGGCAGGTACGGGGAGGGCTCGAGCGGGGTGATCGGGGCGCTCGCGTGGATCGGATTGATGAGCATGAAGTCGGCGCCGGATTTGGCGGCCGCGTCGGAGGCGAGCATGCGCAGATCGCCGTAGTCGCCGACGCCCCACGACCCGGCGGAACGCACCGAGTACATCTGCGCCATCCAGCCCCAGCGCTGCTGGTCCTGCACTGCCTGCGGCACGGGGATGCGCGCGGGGGCGCACAGTAGCGCGCACGAGATGGTGCGCTTGCTATCGGTGAACGTGAGCGTGTGGTAGCCGGCCGGGATGCCGTCGTTGAGGCTGAGCGTGTAGACGTTCACGTCGTCGCTCTCCGCCTGGAACGCCAGCTCGCCGAATTCACCGGTGAACTCGGAGCCGTCTTCGAGTATGAGCGTGACGCGCGGGTCGGTGCCGAAGACGTGCAGCTGCACCGACTTGGGGGTGCCCAGGAACTTGACGATGGTGGGGGGAGCCAGCAGTTCGTGCTCGTACTTCCGGCGGTCTTCGAGCGCCGTCGTGATCGCCTCGTCGGTGGAGGCATCCACGCCGAGCGCCTGCAGCACGGTGACGAGCACTTCGTCGCGGATTTCCACATACGTGCCCAGCTGGTCGATGTACGAGGTGGAGATGCCCCATGCATTGGCGAGGCGGATGAGCGGGCGGGCGAGACGCTCTGCGCTTTCCCTGGGATTGTCGGACGCCTTGAGCGCGTTCCCCTGCTGTGCGGCGTTGGCTTCGGCCATCATTGCTCTCTTTCCCCTGCAATACGCAAGTAGTCAACATAGAGGGTGGTTGGCGTGCGCGGTGGTCCATCGTTGGCTCCGCGCGCGTCTGATTGTGCTTCAGTATACCGCATTGTGAAAGCGTTTGCAAAATAGTTGACACGAGCAAACAAGCTGGAAAAGCAAGGCAACAGTGAAATCTGACTGTGTTCTGGGCGCGTTGCGTTCTCCCACGTTTGCAAGAGCCAAAGCGTTGTGTGGAGGTGTGGAACGGGGCGCACTGCATGGGCCCGGCGGTCGATTGCAGGCGCCAGACCCATGCCGGTGCATGCAAAAGCCCGCATGCGCGGGTGGTGCACGCGGGCTGGGATGGGTTCGCGCGGTTGGCTGGATCTACTGCAGCACGGCGAAGGACTGCGGGGGCAGTGTGAGCGTGGTGCCGTCGAGGGCGGGTTCACCCACCTCCAGCGTAATCGTGCGCGCGTCGGAACCGTCGCCGGCCGGCAGCTCAATGATCTCCGTCTCGCGGCCCGGATTGACGGCGATGATTGCGCTGACGCCTTCGGCGCTGCGCTTGAAGACGAAGGACCGCTTGTCGTCCGCCGCGAACAGCGTCTCGAACGCGGCGTCCGGGTGGAAGGCCGGCGTGGCGTGGCGCGTCTGGAGCGCCGCGTGCACGGTGTGCCACAGCGAATCGCCGTCGTCCATCTGGTCCGCCACGGTCGGTGCGTCTTTGGCTCCATCGACCGGCAGGTAGAGCGCGTTGGCCGAGGCGCCGGAGAAGCCGGCGTTCACCGAGGCGTCCCACTGCATCGGTGTGCGGCTGCCGGTGCGCGTGTAGGCGCCTTCGTGCGTGGGCAGGTCGCGGTAGCGCATGCCGATCTCGTCGCCGTAATAGATGAACGGGACGCCCGGCATCAGCAGCATCGTCGCATAGGCGAGCTTGATTTCGCGCGGGCTCAGGCGCGGCGCCACGCGCGCGGTGTCGTGATTGCACGTGATCAGGTTGAAATAGCCGTGCGCGCGCTCGGCTTCGCGCAGGCGCGGCTCGTATTCGGCGAGGAACGGGCGGATGCTCGCGCCGCTGTCTGCATTGAAGTAGCTCTTGTCGCCGTCGTGCACAAGCGGCGTGTCGGTGTGGCGCAGCAGCAGGTTGTAGCCGTTCGGCACGCCGTCCCAGCGCCAGTCGAGGTAGAAGTCCATGTCGAATCCGGCCTGCAGCGATTCTTCGGGGCGGCCCCACTCCGCCACGAACGCGGCCTGCGGGAACTCCCCGCGGATCTGGCCGAACATGTACCGCCATGTGGCGATCGTGGCCGGCTTGCCCGCGTCGTCTCCCTTGACCAGACTGTCCGCCATGTCCACGCGGAAGCCGTCCGCGCCGCGAGACAGCCAGAAGCGCATCACGTCGAGCATGGCATCGCACGTATTGATCGCAGGGTCGGAGAGCGCGGCGTTCTGCCATGGGCGTGAAGGATGCGCGAAACCGTAGTTGAGCGCGGGCTGGAATGCGAAGAAATTGACGATGTATGCGCCATTGCGTGGCATTTCTCCGCCGATGAACGGCAGCCCGTCGCCGCCGGAGATCCACGTGTCGGTCCAGATGTAGCGGTCGGTGTAGAGGTTCGGCTTGTCTTGGCCGCTCGCGATGAACCAAGGATGCTCGTTGCTCGTGTGGCCCGGTACGAGGTCGAGCAGCACATGCATGCCACGCGCGTGCGCCGCGGCGAACAGGTTCTCGAGGTCTTCATTGGTGCCGTAGCGTTCGGCGACACGCGTGTAATCGCTGATGTCATAGCCGGCGTCGCGGAACGGCGAGGCGAAGCAGGGATTGATCCACAGCGCGTTGCAACCCAGTTCTTGTATATAGTCGAGGTGTTCGGTGATGCCTTGGATGTCGCCGATGCCGTCATTGTCGGAATCGGCGAAACTTGCGGGGAACACCTGATAGAATGCCGCGTGGGAAAGCCAAGACGCGGGGGTGTGTTGCGGTTGATTCATGAGTCGCTCCTTAACGGTGCAAACGTATTTCATTCGTCGAAAAAGTGACACTCACATGGTGGACAATTTTGACAACGTTTGCAGGTGTGGTATACAGTATAGACCACTGAAGCGTTGCGCGGATTGGTGATGAACAACATCATCGCCTGACGTGTTTCACTGCGGGGGCTTTTTCATGAAAGCCGCCGTTCGAGGCATGTCCGCGTGGCGTTAAGGATTGACAAAATGCGATTGCATTGATGGAAAGGAAAGGTCAATGATGATCAATTGGAAGAAGGCGGTTGGGATCACCGCTGCTGCAGCTATGCTCATCCCGATGGCGGCTTGCGGTGGCAATGACAACAACAGCAACGGCGGCGCTTCCTCGAGCGCCCCGGCTGAGACCCAGTCCGTGAACCTGAGCGTGTGATCCCCGCAGGAGGACGCCGACTGGCTCAAGGATATGGAAGCGGCCTTCGAGAAGGCTCACCCTGAGTACAAGGTGACTTGGAAGAACTCCGTGGTCTCCGAAGGCGACGCGGCCAAGACCGTGCAGACCGACCCGTCTGCCGCCGCCGACGTCTTCATGTTCGCGAACGACCAGCTTGGCACCCTGCAGGAAGCCAACGCGATCGCCCCGGTGAACGACACCGTGGCCGCCCAGGTCAAGGAGCAGAACGACCAGACGATCGTCGATTCCGTCACCGGCGCCGATGGCAAGATCTACGGCGTTCCGTACACCGGCAACACCTACTTCATGTTCTACAACAAGTCCAAGTTCACCGAGGACGACATCAAGTCGCTCGACACCATGCTCTCCAAGGGCAAGGTCAGCTACCAGCTGCAGAACTCCTGGTACATCCCGGCCTTCTATCTGGGCGCCGGCATGACCATGTTCGGCGCGAACGGCAACGATGCCAAGGCCGGCATCAAGTTCGAGAACGCCGATGCCGTGTCGAAGTACCTCGTTGACCTGGTTGCCAACCCGAACTTCACCAACGACGACGGCACCGCCGGCCTGTCGAACCTGACCTCGGGCGCTGTTGACGCCTACTTCTCCGGCTCCTGGGACGCCGCCAAGGTCAAGGAAGGCCTGGGCGACAACTACGGCGCCGCCGCCATGCCGACCTTCAAGGCCGACGGCAAGGACTACCAGATGAAGTCCCTCGCCGGTTCCAAGGCCGTCGCCTTCAACCCGAACGCCAAGAGCCCTGAGGCTGCTTCCGCGTTCACCGCGTTCCTCGGCTCCACCGAGGCCCAGAAGAAGCACTGGGAGATGCGTCAGATCATCCCGACCGACAAGACCCTCACCGATCTTGAAGGCATGAAGGAAGACCCGGCCGTCGCCGCCCAGCAGAAGACCCTGGCCGAGACCTCCGTTGTGCAGCCGACGATCGCCGCCATGAACGCTTGGTGGACCCCGGCCGAGACCTTCGGCAAGTCGCTCGTCAGCAAGGAAACCAACGCTGACAACTACAAGGAGAAGACCCAGGCCTTCATCGACAGCGTCGAGAAGGACGTTGCCGCTCAGAGCGCTGAATGATTCTGAGCCGGGCGTTCACCCCCGTGAATACTAGTCAGCAATAACTCAAGTGTGCGGAAGGTTTGAGACTCTGAGCCTTCCGCACACATCATGTTCGGAGTCACCACAACGTGCCCCAGGCGCTTGCCGCACAGCCGCGCGAACGCCTGTTCCAGTGCAATGCCGCCGGAACCGCAGGCACCAACCATCTGTTAGTACAAGAAGAGAGGCGGTAGGGGATGAGTACAGTCACCCTTTCACAACGAGAACTCAAACGCCGCCGGAAACTGGGCGCGGAGTATGTGGCCCCCTCGCCATATACGCTCAAGGCAGCGCTCGAAAAAGGCGACATCTTCACCAAGCTGTCGATTCTGGTTTTCGGTCTGGGCAACATCGTCCATAAGCAGTACGTCAAAGGTCTGCTGTTCCTTGCGGGCGAAGTCGGCTTTATCCTATTCATGATTTTCTCGGGTGCACACGACGACCTGACGTTGTGGGATAAACTGAGCATGAGCATGTTCGGCGCGGACAACGCGGTCAATCTGCAGGCGCTGTATGAGGCCGAGCCGGGCGAGCAGACGGAACGCGTGCTCGAGGCGAACAAACTCGCCGCCGGCATCATCTACACCGCCGCCGGCCTGCCGTTCATGCTCTCGGGCGAGGAATACGGCAAGACGAAACACGGCAACGACAATTCGTTCGACTCGGGCAAAGAGGTCAATCAGATCGACTGGGTGCGCGCCGCGCGCATGGGGGATCTGCTCGACTTCTACCGCACGCTCATCGCACTGCGCCGCGCGAACCCCGACTGGTTCAGCGCCGAGCACATCGCGGTCGAGGCGCCCGGCGACACCGTGGCGTACCGCGTGCACGACACCGCCGTGCTCATCAATCCCGGGCATGACGACGCCGCACTCGATGCGCGCGCGCTCGAGCAGGCATACGCCGACGACGCGCACGACGACCTGCCCGCCGCGCCCGCCGGCACGCAGTCCGCACAGCCGCCGGCCTGGACGTGCGTGCTCGATTCGACGAGCGCCGATCCCGCGCGTCCGACGCTCGCGGCGGTGCGGCCGGACGGCGTGTTCCCGATGCCCGCGCGCGCACTGACCATCTGGAAGTGCACGCCGAACACCGGCGCATGAGCTGCGACACTGACTGGAGTTGATAGCGATGACCGCGAACCGTTACCCTGTGGTGCTGTTCGATCTGTACGGCACTTTGGTGGACATCCACACGGATGAGCAATCCGAGGACGCCTGGACCGCGTTGCGCGCCGCACTGTACCGGGAGGGCGCGGAATACCCGACGAACGAGCGGTTGCGCGAGCAGTTCGCGCGCGAAGTGGTGCGCGCGAACGCCCGACGCGACCGTGGCGACTGGTTCGAGCCGGATCTGCTGCCCGCGTACCACGCGCTGTTCCGCGCGTGCTGGGTCGACGGCACGCTCGATCAGGCGCGCAAGGTCGCATGGACGTTCCGGCGCGCCTCGACGTCGAAGCTGCGGCTGTTCCCCGGGGCGAAGGACCTGCTGCGCACGCTCAAGGACGAAGGGCGGCGCGTCGTGCTCGTCAGCAACGCGCAGGCGAGCTACACGCGGCCCGAACTCAAGCTGCTCGGGCTTGACGACATGTTCGACGATGTGATCATCTCGAGCGACGAAGGCGTGCGCAAGCCGTCGATTGAGATCTTCCGCCACGCGCTCATCCGCGGGGAAGTCGAGCCTGATCGCGCGCTGATGGTGGGCAATGACGAGGCGAGCGACATCTTTGGCGCCGCGGTGGCCGGCATCGACGCGGTCTACCTGCACACCGACGACAACACGGGCGGAGAGACCGCTGACCAGGCCGTCGCGTCGTTCGAAGGCGCCGACTATCGGGGCCTGCTCGACTACATCCATAAGGCCGAAGCCGAAGCATCCGGGGCCAACGGAATGGGGCAAGGGTGACGGAGCCATGCCCGGCATGCCGGATAACTACAGGAAGTGAATGATGGACGAATACGCGAAGTACCTCGAAGAGAAGAAAGCGAAGCCGAAAAGCCTTTCGACGTTCAAGCTGAAAGTGATTGGCGATGTGCTCATGTTCCTGTCCGCGGCGAGCATGACCCTCGTGCCGAGGTTCCTTGGCGCACCCTCGACCGACGACATGGGTGTGCTCACCGTGGTCGTGCTATGCGAGGCGATCTCGTGGGTGGCCATCCCGATCTACGCGTGGCTGCTGTACATGGGCTTCGACAGGACCCGAAGCTGGTTCAAATACGGCATGCGCCTGTTCATCCTCGCGCTCGTGTGTGAAGTGCCGTACGACATGGTCACCTTCGGCCCCGACCACCTCTTCGACTTCCGCTCGCAGAACCCGGTGTTCGGCCTTGTGGTGGCGCTTGTGGTGATGGTGCTACTCGACGCCGTGGAAGACCTGAAGACCGGGGTGCGCGTCACGCTTTCGGTGCTCCTCGTGATCATCGGTCTGCTGTGGGACGTGCTCCTGCGCGTCGGGCAAAGCCAGGCGATTCTCAACATCGGCTCGCTCACGTTGGGCTTCTGCGTCATCTATTACTACCTGCACCGTCGCGAGAACATGATGATGCTCACCGCCGCGACACTGGGCGCCGTCTCGGGCATCGCCCCCGGCTTCGGCGTCGCGTTCCTGCACTACCGCAATGGAGAGCTCGGCTACCGCCACTTCTGGACGCCATGGGTGTTCTACGCGGTCTACCCGGCCATCCTCCTCGCCTGCGCATGCATGGCGCTCTGATTCCAACCATCCAACGTAACTGACCAATTTCACCACCAAAGGGGGCAATCGTGCACAAGAAAGGCATTCGTGAAGTAGCGCATATCGCCGGCGTGTCGATTTCCACGGTTTCCCGTGCGTTCACTCGCCCGGAGCTCGTCTCCGAAAAAACACGTGAACGGGTTATGGAAGCGGCATCGATGCTCGACTTCAACATCTCCCGTTCCGCCACCGCGCTCAAATCGGGGCAGACGTTCCGCGTGGCGCTGCTGATGAACGAAGAGGTGACGAGCTGGTTCAACACCCAGGTCTTCGCCGGCCTCAATTCGGTGCTGCACGACGCGGGGTACGACATCTCGCTTTTCCAACACATCGACGACGCGAAGAACCGCGAATCGTTCTTTGTGAACCTGCCGGTGCTGCGCAATGTGGACGCGGTGTTCGTGGCGTCATTCGCAATCGAGCCGAACGAAGTCGAACAGCTGCGCCGCACGCATGTGCCGATCATCGGCATCAACACGCCGTCGAGCAGCGCGTTCGACGCCTCGATCAGCATCGACGACGAGGCCGGTATGTTCCGCGCGGCACAGCACATGATCAATCTGGGGCACCACAAGATCGTCTACACATGCTCCGCCGCCGAGGAGTCGCTCGAAGCGTCGATCGACGCGCGCGGGCGCGGGTTCGTGCGCGCGTGCGAGGCGGCTGAAGGCACGCATGACATCGATTGGAAGGTGCTTTCGGTGCCGCGCGGCCGCGATTTCGCGGATGCCGCGCTCGCCGCCGTGCTGTCCGAGGAGACATTCCCCGACGCGATCTGCTGCCAGATGGACATGATGGCGATTCCGCTGATCATCAAACTGCAGCGGCACGGGTACTATTCGCCGCGCGATTATTCGATCATCGGCTTCGACGACAGCGCGTATGCCGATACGGTCGATTTGACCACCATGCGGCAGGATCCGTTCTCGATGGGAGCGACCGCCGCGAAGAAGGGCCTCAAGCTGTTGCGCGGCGAGCCACTCGATGAGCCGCATTCGATTGTGGAACCGCGCCTCGTGCTGCGCGGCACCGACGCGCGCTTGGAGCCCGACAGGCCGCTCGAGCGGTAAGCGTGGCTCTCCGCGACAGTCGTCTGATTGGGTAGACGGATATCGCGGATAGCGGCATAGATGATGACGTCCGTCGGAATGGCTCTGACGGACGTCATGCTTTTGGGGGTGCTGCATGACGTTCGTCTGTGCTGCCTTGACGAACGTCATGTTTTGCGCCAGTCCGGTATCAACCTACGCTGAGTGTTGGCTGAAACGCCGCCTCAAACAGACTGTTGAAGTGGCGTTTTTGTTGGGATTCCGCGGGTTCAGAGATTGTGGAAAAAATCTTTTCCGCAGCGGGAATAAAGTTTGACATCCAATAGTTGAGTGATGTAGGCTCAAGTTTTGGAAGGTCCAAGAAGGCCGCCCACGCGAGAGTGAGGGTAGCGCGCCTGACGGGACTTGAGCAAGCATTGTTAATGAATAAGCGAACCTAACAAAGGAGAACAAGTATGGGACGCGCAGTCGGTATTGATTTGGGTACTACCAATTCCTGCATCGCAACGCTGGAAGGTGGCGAACCCACCGTTATCGTGAACGCCGAAGGATCGCGCACCACCCCGTCGGTGGTGGCCTTCAGCAAGTCCGGCGAGATCCTCGTCGGCGAAGTGGCCAAGCGCCAGGCCGTGACGAACGTCGACCGCACCATCAGCTCGGTCAAGCGCCATATGGGCACTGACTGGACCGTGGACATCGACGGCAAGGAATGGACGCCGCAGGAGATCTCCGCACAGATCCTGATGAAACTCAAGCGTGATGCCGAGGCCTATTTGGGTGAGCCGGTCACCGACGCCGTCATCACTTGCCCTGCGTACTTCAACGACGCCCAGCGCCAAGCCACTAAGGACGCCGGCACGATCGCAGGCCTGAACGTGCTGCGTATCATCAACGAACCGACCGCCGCGGCTCTGGCCTATGGTCTGGAGAAGGGCAAGGAAGACGAACGCATTCTGGTCTTCGACCTCGGTGGCGGCACCTTCGATGTCTCGCTGCTGGAGATCGGCAAGGACGACGACGGCTTCTCGACGATCCAGGTGCAGGCCACGAGCGGCGACAACCACCTTGGTGGCGACGATTGGGACCAGCGCATCATCGACTGGCTCGTCGGCGAAGTCAAGAACAAGTACGGCGTCGACCTGAGCAAGGACAAGATTGCCCTGCAGCGTCTGAAGGAAGCCGCGGAGCAGGCGAAGAAGGAACTGTCTTCGTCCATGTCCACCACAATCAACATGCAGTATCTGGCGATGACCCCTGACGGCACGCCGGTGCACCTCGACGAGACGCTCACCCGTGCGCACTTCGAGGAAATGACGAAGGACCTGCTCGACCGCTGCCGCACGCCGTTCAACAACGTGCTGGCCGACGCCGGCATCTCCGTCTCGCAGATCGACCATGTGATCCTGGTCGGCGGCTCAACCCGTATGCCCGCCGTGAAGGAGCTCGTCAAGGAGCTCGACGGCGGCAAGGAACCGAACCAGTCCGTGAACCCGGATGAGGTTGTGGCCATCGGCGCAGCCGTGCAGTCGGGCGTCATCAAGGGCGACCGCAAGGACGTGCTGCTGATCGATGTGACCCCGCTCTCGCTCGGCATTGAGACCAAGGGCGGCATCATGACCAAGCTCATCGAACGCAACACCGCCATCCCGGCGAAGCGCTCCGAGATCTTCTCGACCGCCGAAGACAACCAGCCGTCCGTGCTGATCCAGGTGTACCAGGGCGAACGTGAATTCGCCCGCGACAACAAGCCGCTCGGCACCTTCGAACTGACCGGCATCGCCCCGGCCCCGCGTGGCGTTCCGCAGATCGAGGTCACCTTCGACATCGACGCCAACGGCATCGTGCACGTGTCCGCCAAGGACAAGGGCACCGGCAAGGAGCAGTCGATGACGATCACCGGTGGCTCCGCGCTGCCGAAGGACGAGATCGACCGCATGGTGCGCGACGCCGAGGCCCACGAAGCCGACGACAAGAAGCGCAAGGAAGACGCCGAGACCCGCAACAACGCTGAGAACTTCGCCTACCAGACCGAGAAGCTCGTGAACGACAACAAGGACAAGCTGGCCGACGATGTGGCCAAGTCCGTGACCGACGCGATCAACGAGCTCAAGGACGCGCTGAAGGGCGACGACATGGAGAAGATCAAGGCCGACCAGGAGAAGCTCATGACCGAAGCCCAGAAGATCGGTCAGGCCCTCTACGCGCAGCAGGGCGCCGAAGGCGCGGCCGGTGCGCAGGGCGCGGCCGACTCCGGCAACAACGGTGGCGACGATGACGTGGTCGACGCCGAGGTTGTGGATGACGACGACAAGGACAACAAGTAATGTCGGACTTCAACAAGGACGATTACCTCAACGACCTGCCCGATGCCGATGAACTGGCCAATGGGCAGGCCGCCCGGGGCGGCACCGCGGATGCGGCCGATGACCCGGCCGAGGAGCTGAGGGGCGACGCGCTCCGCGACGCCGCGGCCGAGCAAGGCGCTGACGCGGCAGACGCCGCGGCTCAGGCGGATAGCGAGGCCGGCGCCAAGGCCGCGGCCGAAGCCACCGCCGACGCCACGGACGAGGCCGGGGCCGACCCCAACACACTCACCCCGCTCGGTCAGGCCAAGAAGGAAGCCGCCGAATACCTCGAGGCGCTTCAGCGTGAACGCGCGGAGTTCATCAACTACCGCAACCGCACGAAGAAAGACATGGATCGCGCTCGCCAGCAGGGCATCATCGATGTGCTGACCGCGATGCTGCCCGCGCTCGACGACATCGACCGCATTCGTGAACATGGCGAGATGGACGATTCGTTCAAGGCCGTGGCCGCGAAGATCGACAAGACCTTCGAGAAGTTCGGCGTGGAGAAGTTCGGCGTGAAGGGTGAGGACTTCGATCCGAACCGCCACGAGGCGATCCTGCACAAGCCGGACCCGGAGGCCAGCAAGGCCACCGTCGACACGGTGGTTGAGGCGGGCTACCGCATTGGCGACCGTGTGATCCGCGCCGCGCGCGTGGTGGTCGCCTCCCCGCAAAACTGATGCATGCGTGGGTGTGCGTCGGCACGCCCCGCACGCCCATTGACTTACGATGGCCGTGAACCGCAATCGATTTACGGTTCACGGCCATTCCCATGCGCTACCGAAGGCATGCCGCACGTTGCACGTGAAACATTGCACACGCGCAGGCATATTGCACACGCAGCGCAGCAACACAGACTTGTATTAAGCATTGAATTTGCATTGTTAGCCTCGAAAGGAGGCACAGCAGCATGGCTGAGAATGAATGGCTGAACAAGGACTTCTACAAGACCTTGGGTGTCTCCAAAGACGCCACTGAGAAAGACATCACGAAGGCGTACCGCAAGCTCGCGCGCCAGTACCACCCCGACATCAACAAGACAAAGGAAGCCGAAGAGAAATTCAAGGACATCTCCGAGGCGTACGATGTGCTCAAGGACAAGGATTCGCGTCAGAAGTACGACGCGATCCGCTCGTTCGGCGCAGGTGGCGCACGCTTCACCGGCGGTGCCGGCGGCGGCTCGTTCAACGCCGGCGACTTCTCCGACATCTTCGGCTCCATGTTCGGCGGCGGTGCCGGTTCGCGCGGCAATTCGCACATCCGCTTCTCCACCGACGGCATGGGCGGGGGCGCCTCGAACCTCAACGACATCTTCTCCATGTTCGGCGGTGGCGCCGGTAACGGCGGCTACGGCTACGACGATTACGGAGACGGCGCCTACGCGGGCTACCGTCCGACACACGCGCCGGAGGACGGAGAAGACCTCAACTCGAAGATCACGCTCACGTTCCGCCAGGCCGTGAAAGGCGCGACGGTCTCGCTCAAGACCGGTTCGAAGAAGTTCAAGACCCGCATCCCGGCCGGTGTGAAGGACGGCCAGAAGATTCGCCTCGCAGGCAAGGGCAAGGAAGGCCTGCACGGCGGCAAACCCGGCGACATGTACCTGCAGGTGAGCGTGACCGAGGATCCGAAGTTCACCATGGACGGCAAGGACCTCGTGATGGACCTGCCGATCACCGTGGGACAGGCCGTGGACGGCGGCAAGATCGAAGCCCGCGACTTCGATGGCAACAGCGTCACCTTCAAGGTGAGCGCGGGCACGTCGAGCGGCGAGGAGGTGCGCGTGCACGGCAAGGGCGTGGAGACACGCTCCGGCACCGGCGACCTTGTGGGCCGCATCCAGATTCGCGTGCCGAAGAAGCCCAACAGCTCCGAAAAGCACGCGGCCAAGGAATTCGACAAGGCGTGCGGCGACTTCGTGAAGGAGCTCGCCGCTGAGAACACCGAAACGAAGTGATGGCCATGACGCGCATATCCAAACAACAGCGCAGGCTGTATGACATGTGCGCGACGGCGATCGTGGAACGCAGGGCGAATCTCGAAGGCGCGTCCAACGTCGGTTTCGACATCGACCTGCCCATCTTCTCGGTGGGCAGGGTCGGCGACCTCGCCAACGTGCATCCGCAGACCCTGCGCCAGTACGACAGGCAAGGCCTCGTGGTGCCGGGCAGGACCGAGGGCGGGGCACGCCGCTACAGTCTGCGAGACGTCGACCGATTGGTCCAGGCACAGCACTTGAGCCAGGACGAAGGCATCAACCTGAGCGGGGTCATGCGCATCCTCGAACTCGAGGAGGAGAACCGCCAGCTGCGCCACGAAGTGCAGGAACTCACCGGGGTCCGCGGCTTCAGCGTATTCACCGCCGACATGGACGGACGCATCACACAGATGCAGCGTTCGCATCGTGCACGTCAATGGCGTGGGCAGTTCACGCACACGGTCCGCGCCATCGCCGCCCCGCAATCGCACAGCGATCATTCGAAATCGGTGATGCTGTGGCAACGGCGGTCCGAATAATCAACAATGAATTGTATGCCGTTCCGGCCTGAGCAAGGGCAGGCTGGAACGGCATTCTCATATGTTCTGCGCTGGCCTCACGCTATGCTGAGTGCAGGAAAGACAAGACGCGAGAGGTGAATGAACATGCGATACGACATGGCTCTGCAAGCGGTGTTCTGGGACATGGACGGCACGCTGATCGATTCCGAACCGCTGTGGCATGAAAGCGAACTGCGTCTCGTGCGCGAATACGGCGGCCACTGGACCGAGGATCTTGCCAGACACGGTTCGGGTCGCCCCGTGCCGCAGATCGCGCGTGAAATGGTCGAGCTTGGCTGCCCGCTGGCCGCCGAAGACATCGGGCGTCGCATGATCCAATACGTCACCGATCAGGAAATGGAACAGATCCCGTGGGTTCCCGGCGTGCTCGACGTGCTCAGGCAACTGCGCGACGCGGGGGTGCCGTCGATGCTCGTCACAACATCGCCGCGCGCGCTTGCGGAGAACCTGATCGCGCAGGCGCCGCAGGGGGCGTTCGCCGGATACGTGTGCGGGGATGACGACATCGCGAAGAAACCGGATCCCGCGCCCTACCTGCTCGCCGCACAGAGACTCGGCATCGGCGCCGCCCGGATGGCTCATTGCGTTGCATTCGAGGATTCGATGAGTGGTCTGCGTTCGGCGGTCGCATCCGGTGCGACGACGATCGCGCAGCTCGGCTTCCTGCCGCTCGACAACTCCAATGGGCCGCAGTACATGTCGATCGACGGCTATGAAGATGTGACGCCGGCGTGGCTCAACGACGTGGTGGAACGACGTCTTGCGGGGGGAACAGTCCTGAACCAGACTCAATGAGCCCTATCCCATCTCGTCCGGCTTGTCTCCCGCAGTTGATTACCCCGGCGACAGCTGAGAATCAGTCTGTGCCTGGATCATCCATATCATCTGTCTGATCTCGATGACTCGGGCAGACTTGGGCTAATCCGTGTCCGGGAATCTCAGCAGAGGCAGAAGATCGAACATGGAGTGGGTGGTGTCCGAGTCGTCGCGGAATCTATGCATGTGAGGGTTGACTGTCTGTTTTGCGAGTTCTCTTCGAGCTGACCGACAACGCGCGTCCATGAGGCAGGTTGTATCATAAGGAACTAAACCGATTTAGTTAAGTTCTCTCCCGAGGGAGTGTCGAGCGCAGCGCAGTGCACGATGGTCCCGCGGCTTTTGCTTATGCGCACGACATAACCGCGGGCCTGTGCATTACCGATTCACACAGGCCCGTCCCGAATATGGAGGTGGGAATGTTCCTCAAGATCAATCAGGAACTGGAACGATGCAACCGTGTGATGCGACAGCGTGTCAGTCCCCACATCTACCCAGTACTGTCATCATGCACCGTGGAATCCTACAGCATTCCGGGGGAGCCCATGCCATCCCGGGAGTTCTTCCGCCGGTTGGACGCCGGCGAGATTGACTTCGAGCCATTCGACTTCGGCTCGCCTTGGGGCACCACATGGGGCACGGTGTGGTTCCGTGTCACGGGCACCACCGATTCGAACGCAGCCGGTGCGGCAATGCGCGGCGATACCGCGGTCAGTCATGCGGCAGCCGATACGAGCGCGAACGCCATGGCCACCATGCAGCCCGGCAATCCGAAGCCCACCCCTCAGGACGTTCCTGCGGGTGCCCCACTTGAACTGCTCGTCGATCTGGGTTGGTACCCGCATTCCACGGGCGGCCATATAGAAGGGCTGGTGTATCGTCCCGATGGCACTGTCATCAAGGCCGTGCATCCGCTCAATACCTGGGTGCCGCTGGTGAACGCCGATGGATCGACAAGCACGCCCATCAATCCCGACGGCACGTTCACCGTCTACCTCGAAGCGGCCTGCAACCCGCTGTTGCTCGGGGTTCCTCCGTTCATCGAGACCGAGCTAGGAGAGCGCGCTACAGGGCGCCCCGACGAACCGTACATCTTCCGCTCACTCAACGTGGTCGCATTCGACAGGCGTTTCCAAGCCTATTACACAGATCTCGAGGTGATGCAGGCGCTCATCGGGAACGGCGACAAGGATTCGCCGCGTCATTGGCAGCTCGCCAAGGCACTTCAACGGTCGCTGAACATCTACGATGAACAGCATCCTGACACCGTGGATGCCGCGCGTCAAGCGCTTCAGCCCGTGTTACGCAAGCCTGCGAATGCCTCGGCCATGCGGGTCAGCGCAGTGGGGCACGCGCATATCGATTCGGCGTGGCTGTGGCCTGTGCGGGAGACGCGCCGCAAGGTGGCGCGCACCGTGTCCAATGTGCTGGCGCTCATGGATGAATACCCCGATTTCATGTACGCCATGAGTTCGGCGCAGCAGTACGCATGGCTTGAACAGGACCATCCCGATCTGTTCGCGAAGGTACTTCGGCGTATTCGCGAAGGCCGCTTCATTCCCGTGGGTGGCATGTGGGTGGAATCCGATGGCATGCTGCCGTGCGGTGAATCCCTCATACGTCAAATCTCCTTTGGCAAGAGGTATTTCCGTGAGCACTTGGGCGTGGATCCCGATGGCGTGTGGCTTCCGGACAGCTTCGGGTATACGGGTGCGTGGCCGCAGATCGCGCGGCGCGCCGGATACCATTGGTTCCTGACCCAGAAGATCTCCTGGAACGACACCACCAAGTTCCCGCACCATTCCTTCCTGTGGGAGGGGATAGACGGCACACCGATCTTCACGCATTTCCCTCCCTCCGATACCTACGCTGCGAATGTGACCGTGAAGGAGTTGGACTATGCCGAGCGAAACTTCCAGGACAAGGATGTGTCCGACCGCTCGCTCATGCTCTTCGGATACGGTGATGGAGGCGGCGGCCCAACGCGCGAGATGATGGAGCGCCTCCACCGATTCGAGAACCTCGAGGGCGTCTCTCGCGTGCGTATCGAAGCGCCTGACGCCTTCTTCACGCAGGCGCGCGAACAGATCGAGCAGGAGGCGGGTATCGAATTCCCCCGATGGAAGGGTGAGCTGTATCTTGAACTCCATCGGGGCACATTGACTGCGCAGCAGGCCATGAAGCGCGGTTGCAGGCATGAGGAATCGTGGCTGCGCACAGTGGAATACCTATGTGCGCTCGCATCGCTGCGTAACCCCGACTATGCGTATCCGCGGCAGGAGTTGGACGACATCTGGCGCACATTGCTGCTGGATCAATTCCATGACATCCTGCCGGGATCGGCCATCGCCTGGGTCCACCGCGAGGCCCGCGAGAACTATCGCCGCGATTTGGCACGGCTCAAGGCGATTGCACAGCGCGCATGCGATGACCTGCGCACTGGTGAATCCGTGGAGGTTCCCCGCGCCATCAGCCAGTTCCGCGTGGATGGCGCCGCATGGGAACCGTATGCCCTCTCTGAAGGAGATGCGTCCCATGCCGTGGCGTCGACGCGCACGCCTGAAGGTGGCTGCGTGATGGACAATGGTCTCCTGCGTGTGACGGTGAATCCGAACGGCACCGTCGGGTCCATCATCGACCTTGCGAATGGCCGTGAACTCGTCGCCGAGCAGCATGCTCTCGGCGCTCTTGAATTGCTCAGAAACGAGCCGAGCGTGTGGGACGCCTGGGAGATCGAACGCGACAGTCTGCTGCGGTCCGAACCTGTGTCGGCTGGCACGATTGAGGCCGTGAATCTCGATGACGAGTGCGCATCTGTGCATGTGCGCACCGCATTCGGGTCGTCGGATTCGCACACCACGATATGCCTCAACCGTGGATCCAGACAGCTCGATTTCGATCTGCGCGTGGAATGGCACGAACGCGAACGTTTCCTGAAGATGGATCTTCCACTGGCCGTGAGCTGCGATTCCGTGCAGTACGACTGCCAGTACGGCCTCATCAGTCGCCCGGTGGTGAAGAACACCGCCTCCGACGAGGCGAAGTACGAGAGTTCCACAGGCCGTTTTGCGAGATTTGCGGAGAATGGTTATGCGGTGGCTGTTGCGAACGATGGCCTCTATGGGTCGGATGTGGCACCGATTCCGGACGTATGCGGAACCGGTCGGGGGACGATGTTCCGCCTCTCACTGCTCACGGCGCCCGTGTTCCCCGATCCCCACACCGATCAGGGAACGCATCGCTTCCGCTTCAGCGTGGTGGCGGATGCGAGCATCCCGCGTACCATCGCCGCCGCATATGAGCTGAACGCGCCCGCGGTGGAACATCTGCCACGCCTGGAACCGTTGGCACGACTGACCGACGTGCATGGACTGCCCATCATCGACTGGATCAAGCTCGCAGACGACGGTTCGAAAGACGTGATCCTGCGCATCTTCGAAGCGGCTGGAGGTCGCGCCAGCGCCCGACTGTCGCTCGGTGCGCCGTTGGACGGCGATGGCATCACTGTGCGTGAAGTGAACGTGCTGGAGGACGACGACATCGATGTGGACCTTCCCCGGGCGATTCCGTGCGGAACCCACCGAGTGCAGGACGTGGAGATTTCGCTCAGACCGTTCCAATTGGCGACGCTGCGTCTCCATCGGACCCTGGACGGGGAGGTGTGAGATGTTCCTTCTTCCCGATCAGGAACTGGAACGTGCGGAACGGGTGCTGAGGCAACGTGTGGATCCGCATGTGGATCGCATCGTGGAGCGTTGCTGTGTGGCGGGTGCTGAATATGCAGGTGAACCCGTGGATTCGAGGATCATGATGGAGCGCATCCGTGCGGGATGCGTGGAGTTCGTGGACTGCGCGGCGCCATTCCGTTGGGGACGCGTATGGGGGACCACATGGTTCCGTTTGACGGGGCGCATTCCTGAAGTGCTCCGCACAGGCGATGCAGGCTCCATTCGCGGACCATTGGAACTACAGATCGATCTGGGTTGGCTACCGGAACGCGGACCCGGCTTCCAAGCGGAGGGCATGGTGTACCGGGAGGACGGCACGGCCGTGAAGTCCGTGAACCCGCGCAATCACTGGGTGCCCCTCATGTCTGCGGATGGTGTGCCCAATGTTCCGCTGGGGCCCGATGGCACCTTCACGGTGTACGTTGAGGCAGCCGCGAATCCCTTCGTGGAAGGGGCCACACCGTTCTCTGCCACGGAGCTCGGGGAACGCCCGGAGATTGTGGTCCGACTGCAGCGGGAGTCCTCCTCGCCGAAGGACCCCGTGCGCTCCATGGCCACGCGTGTACCGGACGGTGATCTGTACACGTTCAAGCGGGCCGATGTCTGCGTGCATGACGTGGAACTGGCCGCCTATCGGCAGGAGCTTGGCATGGTCGTTCAGGTGATCCGGGAATTGCGTTCCGAACAGCCACGCTATTGGCAGTTGCTCAAGGCGCTCCAGCGATCGCTCAACGCCTATGATGAACGCGATGCCACCACAATCCCCGACGCTCGTGCGGAACTCGCTGCAGTGCTTGCGGAACCGGCTGAATCGAGTGTCATTCGGCATGTGGGCGTCGGGCATGCGCATATCGATTCGGCGTGGCTGTGGCCTGTGCGGGAGACGCGCCGCAAGGTGGCGCGCACCGTGTCCAACGTGCTGGCGCTCATGGACCAGGATCCGGACTTCACATATGCCATGAGTTCGGCGCAGCAGTACGCATGGCTTGAACAGGACCATCCCGATCTGTTCGCGAAGGTGCTTCGGCGTATTCGCGAAGGGCGCTTCATTCCCGTGGGCGGCATGTGGGTGGAATCCGACAACATGATTCCCTGTGGCGAATCGCTTGTTCGGCAGATCACGTACGGTAGGCGATACTTCCGTGAGCGTTTGGGAGTGGAACCCCAGGGCGTGTGGCTTCCAGACAGCTTCGGGTATACGGGTGCGTGGCCGCAGATCGCGCGGCGAGCAGGGTATCACTGGTTCCTGACCCAGAAGATCTCCTGGAACGACACCACCAGGTTCCCGCACCATTCCTTCCTGTGGGAGGGGATAGACGGCACGCCGATCCTCACCCATTTCCCACCGTCGGACACATATTGCTCGGCCATGGATGTGCGTGATCTCACGTACTCGCAGGCAAACTACCTTGACAAGGACATCTCGCGCAATGCGATCATCCTGTATGGGTGGGGTGATGGTGGCGGCGGCCCAACGCGCGAGATGACCGCCGATCTGCGGCTCATGCGCAATCTGGACGGTGTGCCGCGCGTGGAATTCGGCACTCCCGACGAACTGTTCCGGCGAATTGGCGATGACCTGCGGAATGCAGGCGATGGAGAGACACCGACTTTCCATGGCGAACTGTATCTGGAGAGGCATCGTGGCACGCTGACCTCCCAGCAGGACATGAAGCTGGGCTGCCGGCGTGAGGAGTCGATGCTGCGTGTGACGGAGTACCTTTGCGCACTGGCTGCGTACGCGGATGCCGCGTACGAGGTGCCGTATGATGAGCTTGATGGCATCTGGCATACGCTACTGCTCAACCAGTTCCACGACATCCTGCCCGGTTCCGCCATCGCGTGGGTGCATCGTCAGGCGCGCGAGGAGTACGCGCGTGATATCGCCCGGTTGCGTGACATCGCGGAGACTGCGTCTGGGGCGATTGCTCGGGCTCTTGGGTCCCCTCTGATCGAGGAGGGGCATCTGCGGCCGTTCAGTGCCGATCCGGAACTCTCGTGGAGGGCCGTGCCGGGATTGACGGGTGCGCAGACGCCGCGCAAGTCAGATGGCTCCGCGGAAGGCGATGCCGTCTGTGTCGTCACCGAGTCGCCGGATGCGTACGTGTTGGACAATGGTCTGCTCGCAGTGACGGTGGCTCGTGACGGAACCGTCATCTCCATCATCGATCTGGGATGTGGCCGCCAACTCATTCCCGCCGGAACTCGGCTGGGGCAGTACGAGATGCTGCGCAATGAGCCATTCCACTGGGATGCTTGGGAGATTCAACGCGATGCGCTGATGAGCGCACGCGCGATCGAGCACTCCGAAGTGATTGGCGCACAGACGGACCCTGACGGCATCGCACGCGTGCACATCCGCTCCTGGCAGGATGGGGTGCGGATCGAGACCGTCATCGCGCTCGCTCCGGGTTCCATGCGTCTCGATTTCGACGCCGCGGTGGACTGGCACGCGGCAGAGCGCTTCCTCAAGGTCGACGTTCCGATGACTCCGGCTCCGGCCATGGCTCAGTACGAGTGCCAGTACGGGCTGGTGGAGCGGCCGATAGCCAAGAACACGCGTGCCGACGAGGCGAAGTTCGAAAGCTGTACCCAGCGATTTGTGCGCGTGGCCGATTCCTCATACGCCATGGCCGTGGTGAATGCCTCCACCTACGGGTCCGATGCCATGCCGATCCGTCGGGGCACGCTCGTAGGCACCATGATTCGGCTGTCGCTGCTTTCGTCTCCTCTCTACCCGGATCCGAGAACGGATCAGGGCAGGCATAGGTTCCGTTGGGCCGTAGTGGCTGATGCATCCATGGAGCGTACGCTGGATGCGGCTGCGTGCCTGAACGAGCCGGACACCATGTCTCTGCCGGACTGCGATCCGCTGATCCGCCTCGAATCCGTTGCGGGATGCGTCGTGCTCGACTGGGTGAAACTCGCCGATGACAGGTCGGGAGATCTGGTGATTCGTGCGTACGAGGCGGCGGGCGGCGAAGGCATCGCACGGCTGCGCGTCGCAAATCTGCTGTGTTCCGCTTCGTCGGACGGCTGCCCAATGGTGCGTGAGACGGATCTGCTGGAACAGGAGCTGTCGTCCGCCGACGGCCTTCCCCATGTTCTGCGGGAGGAGACGGTGGCCGACGGAGCGGAGCTGCACTTTGCCCCGTTCGAAATGGCCACGTTGCGGATTCATGTACGCCGATGCCGTGCATGATGGAATGCAACGCATGCGATCGGAGCACCCCGGTGCCTTAGAGCACGCGCCATTGGATGATTCACGGGAATATGTCGTTGTTTTACCATCGGGATAATCCCGTGATCCAGACGGACACCTTCGATGAAAGCGTCTATGATTTGTCTTTGGGAATAAAACGCAGTCCCATGGGTTTGTCGCCGCCGACATCGTGCTAGTTTAGAACTAAATCGGTTTAGTTACGTGGTGACTCGGCGCAGAGCCTCCACATCAGAGAGAGCTACAAACTCATAAATCAATCAAGCGGAACTCAAATGTTCGCGACCGAGGGCTGCAAGGTCTTCGGAAAACCAATATAGAGGGAAGGAATCCTCATGTTTTCAATGAAGAAAACCATAACAGTGGTCAGCGCGGTGGGAGTGCTCTTCGGCATGGCGGCCTGCGGTGGCGGCAATGATGCAAGCGGCTCAGGAACCACCGAGATCTCATTCCAGACCTGGAATCTGAAGAACGACAAATACACGCCGTATTTCAACACGCTCATCGCCAACTACGAGAAGGAGCATCCCGGCATCAAGATCAAGTGGATGGACCAGCCCTCCGACGGCTATGAAGACAAGCTTTCCACCCAGGCCGCATCCGGGCAGCTTCCCGACATCGTCGACGGTGGCAACTCGATCCTCTATGGGCTCGCGAAGGCCGGCGCCTTGGTGAACATCTCCAAAACGGATCCATCCCTCGAAAAGGACTACTACCCAGGCGCTTGGGAAAGCGCCACCATGAAGGGAAACGGCATCGAGGAGGGCGCCTATGGCCTTCCGTGGTATGTCAACGACGGTCCGACCTATTGGAACACCAAGCTCATGAAGCAGTGCGGACTCAATCCCGACAAGGTTCCCACCACCTGGGACGAATATTTCCAGGCCGGCAAGACGATCAGCGAACACTGCAAGGATGTGTATCTGGGCACCACCATGGGGTCCAACACCGAGGACTTCGCCACGGCGGGCGCCACGATCATCAACGACGACCACACCAAGTACGTGTTCAACGATGAGAAGGGCGTCAAGCAGCTTCAGAACTTCATCGATCTATACAAAGAGGGCGTGATTCCGCCCGAGGCACTGGATTCCTCGTGGAGCCAGCAGGCCGATCTGTTCCAGCGCGGCGATCTCGTCTCCATGGCGGGATCCGCATACTCGGCGGCCGGCTTCAAACAGAACTCGCCCGATCTGTACAAGGACCTCACGGTCGGTCCGCGAATCACCAATGACGGCCATTCCGCTTCGGTGTCCTATGAGATGCTTGGCATCAGCTCCCAATCCCAGCACCAGAAGGAGGCCATCGACTTCGCCAAGTACGTGACGAACGCCAAGAATCAGATCGCCTTCGACAAACTCGCCTCCGTCTTCCCGTCCTCAATGGGTGCGCTCGACGACGAGTACTTCAAGACAACCGATGAGAATACGCTTGAAGGAAAGGCTCTGGCCATCACACTGGAGCAGATCAAGGAGGGCTCTTCGTCCAGGCCGGCCGAGTTCACCGATTCCAACGGATACAAGAATCTTCAGCAGCAGATCACGCTCGCCATGCAGGGCAAGCAGTCCGCTCAGGAAGCCCTTGACAAAGCCGCTGAATTCGCAACTCAGAGGCTGTCGAAATGACCTCCCCATCGCTTCTTTCGCCGACGGCTCCCGACGCAGCGGATCACATCGATACGAGCAGTGATCTGCTGCCGGTGGAGTCGAAGGAGGACAGGCGCAGGGGTCGTGGGGCGCGGTTCCTGACCAAGTTGGCCCCCTACCTGTTCGTCCTTCCGGCCTTCCTCATCGTCTTCGTCTTCATCGTGCTTGCCGGATTGAACACCTTCCGACTGGCTTTCACGGACTCCACGTTGCTCAAACCCGGCAAGTTCATCGGTCTGGCCAACTTCGTGGAGCTGTTCCACAACGAATACTTCAAGGTCGCGTTGCTGAACTCCACGCTGTACGTATTGTGCGTGGTGCCCTTCATGGTGGTGCTTCCGCTGATTCTGGCGAATCTGGTGCGTGGCAATTCACGCATCATGGGCTTCTTCCGCACCTCGTTCTACATGCCCGTGGTCATGTCGGCCGTTGTGGTGGGCATGATCTGGACCAACATCCTCGGTTCCAAGGGATTGGTGAACGGCATGCTCAAGGCCATGCATTTGATCGCGAAGCCGATACCGTTCCTGACCGATCGATGGGGAATCCTGTTCTCCTCGATGTTCGTCACGATATGGCTCGGACTCGGATACTACATGGTGATCTACCTGACGGCCTTGGCGAACATCGACGAGTCCCTATACGAGGCGGCCGCCCTCGATGGCGCCGGCCCGGTGCGCACATTCCTTTCAGTGACCATTCCCGGGGTCCGTTCGACCATGATCCTCATCATGATGCTCTCGACCATCGCGGCTTTCCGTGTGTTCAACGAAGTCTATGTGTTGACCAACGGGTCCGCCGGCCCCGGCGGCATGGATATCACCATGTCCATGCTCATCAAGCAGGAAGGTACCGGAATCCAGGCCCGAACCGGGTATGCCAGCGCCATCTCGTTGGTTGTCCTGGTCATCGTGGGTGCCATGCTGATCATTCAGCAGATTGTTCAGAAGAGGGGTGAGGACTGATGCGCAAGCATCGCGGGAAAGTCACGGCAGGCAAGGTCCTGCAATACATTCTCCTGATCCTGGTGTTCATCCTGCTGGTGGGGCCGTTCCTATGGGAGATCTCGTTGTCTCTCAAGGGCACCGGCGACAATGTGTACGCGGTACCTCCCTATCTGGTTCCGAAGACGCCCACGTTCGACAACTATCTACAGGTTTTCCGGCAGGTGCCTGTGTTCAAGTACATGCTGAACACGCTGATAGTGGCCGTCATCTCCATCGCCGGCAATGTCATCTTCTCAGCCATGGCAGGGTACGCACTGGGCAGGCTGAAGTGGCACGGCCGAGGATTCGTGTTCGCGCTGTTCATGGCGAGCATGGTCATTCCGCTGGAAGGCGTCATGATCTCCCAGTTCCTGATCATTCGCACGGTCCACTTGCAGAACACGCTCCTGGCCGTCGCGTTGCCGGGTCTATGCGGCGCCATCAACATCCTGCTGATGACCAATGCATTCAAGGCCATACCTGCGGAACTCGAGGAAGCGGCCATGGTGGACGGTGCCAATCTTTGGCAGCGCTTCTTCCGGGTCTGCCTGCCCCAGGTGAAGGGCACGATGACGGTCGTTGGGATCTTCGCCTTCGTTGGCGCTTGGAATGACTTCCTGTGGCCGCTCATCGTCGTGTCGGACGAGAGCAAGTACACCCTTACCCTGGGCATGAACAGGCTGAACGGCATGTTCATCCAGGACCCGCGTCTCATCGCGGCTGGCGCACTTGTCTCGCTCATCCCGATCATCGTGTTCTTCTGCTGCTTCCAGCGCTACTTCTTCCGCGGTCTGGAACAGGGTGGCCTGAAGGGATGATCTTTTGGAAAGGGATTCCATCATGAAATTCGGAGTGAATTACACGCCATCCCACGGATGGTTCCATGCATGGCTCAACCCGGATTGGGACTCGATCGCCAGGGATTTTGATCAGATCGCGGCCATCGGCATGGATCACGTGAGGATCTTCGCTGTGTGGCCCTATCTGCAGCCGAATCGCACGGCGATCAACCAGCATGCCGTGGACGACGTATGCCATATGGTGCATCTCGCAGGGCGCGCCGGACTGGACGCGTATGTGGATGTGCTTCAGGGGCACCTGTCGAGCTTCGACTTCCTGCCGTCATGGATGGTCACCTGGCACGCGCGCGATATGTTCACCGATGAGGAGGTTCTGGATGCGCAGCGACGGCTGATCCGCACACTGGCCCTGAGACTGGGCGAAGAACCCGCATACAGGGGCATGACGCTCGGCAATGAGATCAATCAGTTCTCAGACGACCCGCATCCGACCAAGATGGCGTGTTCGCCGCAAGACGTCAACCACTGGCTGGACACCTTGCTGGACGCCGCTGCAACGCCACATGGCCTCTCGCTCTACAGCGTCAACGACGGCGTTTGGTTCATGGACGGCCATCCGTTCACGCCTCGCCAGTCCGGGAACAAGGGCGACCTGACGACCGTGCATTCCTGGGTGTTCAACGGCATGGCGCAGGGATACGGTGCGCGGAGCGAGGAATGCCACAGCTACGCGCTGTATCTCATGGAGCTGGCCCGGGCGTTCTCCGATGATCCGGACCGACCAGTCTGGCTTCAGGAGGTGGGAGCGCCGGAGAATGTGATCGATCCCATGGACACGGCCTCATTCTGTGAGGAGACCGTGCGACGGGCATTGGATTGCCCGGCTCTATGGGGCATCACTTGGTGGTGCTCCCATGATGTTCCGGCTGCTTTGTCCGATTTCCCTCCGTTCGAACACCATCTCGGCCTGTTCGATGAGGCGGGGAATCTCAAGGACATCGGTCGTTCCTTTGCGCGCATGGCCCGGGAGCATCGCAACGACAAGGCGGCCCCTGTGAGAACCCATGCGATCGTCGTACCTACCGATGGCGACGGCAACCCGCTTGAACGAAGCACGCTGGCCCCGGGAGGTTCCATCTGCGATCTGTGGATGCATGCCCACAAGCAAGGACTGCGCCCGACGATCGTCACATCTCGCTGTGCCGCCAACAAAACCGAGTTGCGCGCTCGAGGCATCAGGCAATTGCAGCAGGATGACTCTCCGCATCCCGGACGGTTCTACACGGCTGTATCCGACCCGGCATTCGAGGACGAACAATGAATTCCGCAACCATTTCCCTGTTGGACTCCATGAGTCTGCGCGAACAGGTTGGTCAATTGAACCAGCATATGTATGGGTGGGAGGCTGTCCGCCGCAACGGTGCCGGAAAGCTCGTGGCCAGCGACGCACTGAAACGCGAGATCGATCGTTGGGGCGGACTGGGCCTGCTATACGGCCTGTTCCGCGCGGATCCCTGGTCGGGGAAGACCTGGGAGAACGGCATCCGGCCCGAGGAGCGGCTCGAGGCGGCGCAGCTGGTGCAGGAGACCGTGCGAAGCCGTGGCAATCATGGCATCGGAGTGCTGCTGTGTGAGGAGGCGCCGCACGGCCATCAGGCATTGGGAGGCACCGTGCTACCCGTCAACCTGGCGCTTGGAGGCACATGGGACCCCGACATGGTCGCCGAAGCGGAACGGCAGGTCGCTGCGGAATTATTCCATAGCGGCGTCCATATGGCCTTGGTCTCCGGACTGGACATCGCCCGCGACCCACGGTGGGGACGCTGCGAGGAATGCTTCGGCGAAGACCCGTACTTGGCTTCGCGCATGTGCACCGCCATAGTCGAAGGCATGCAAGGAGAGAACAGGTGTCTTGTGGGCAATGGCGGCGTTGGAGTGGTGTTGAAGCATCTTGCCGCGCAGGGGGAGGCCCTGGGCGGGCGCAATGGGCAAAGCTCCATAATCGGCGACCATGACCTGCGGGAAATACACCTGCCCATGGTCCGGGCGGCCATCACCTCACAAGTGCTTGGATTCATGGCGGCCTACAACGACATCGACGGCATTCCCTGCTGCGCGAACCCTTGGCTGCTCAAGGAGTATCTGCGCGCGCAGAATGGATTCGACGGCATTGTCATGGCGGACGGCCTTGCCGTGGATCGACTCACTGCGCTGACTGGAAGCACCAGGATGGCGGGGCGGAAGGCGTTGCTGAGCGGTGTGGATGTTTCTCTGTGGGACAACGGCTTCACCCAGCTCGACGGCTTCGGAGATGACGAGACGGTGTGCGCTGCCGTGAGAAGTGCCGCCGAGCGTGTGCTTGCGCTCAAGCAGCGGTTCGGATTGTTGCCGCATGTGTTCGAGGCATGCGACGCTGCCGACGATCCGCCGAAGGCTGTGGCGACCGTCACCATGCCTTCCTACGAGGGGTGGGAACAGGCGCATCGCAATGGTCGAAGGCTGTCCGCCGAACTCGCGCAGGAGTGCCTGACGGTGCTTCAAGGCGTTGAGGGCGGCGCCGAGGATGAGAAGGGAACCGCGCTGGACCGTGTACGTGCCATCGTCGGCAACGCGGATGCCGGGATCATCGTGGTCGCCGGGACGCTTGCCGATGATACCGGTTGTTTCCTTGGCGATTACACGGCTCCCCAGCGGGAGCGGGTTCCGAGTGTCCATGCCGAATTATCCGCGGCATTGGGGGAGGCCCGCGTGCGACTCGCGGGAACCGCAGACGATCTCAACACCGTGGATTGGCAGAAGGTCGCTCTTGTGGTGCATGTGGTGGGAGATACCAGCGAGCGCAGTTACGACAGCGAGTTCGCAGACAATGGTGCGGCGGTCTCGCCGCAGTCGATGGCGGCGAGCTGCGGTGAGGGCGTGGACATGGCCGATATCTCACTTCCTTGGGGCCAATCGGCCATGGTGGCTGCCGTCGCGGCGCATGCGCGTCGCGCCGGCGTGCCCGTGGTCACCGTCGCCGTGTGTGGGCGCGCCCATGCCATGCCGGAGGTGTTCGCATCGTCCGATGTGGTGTTGTGGTCTGGTTATGGCGGTCCGTTCGGCGCATGTGCGATCGTGCGTGCGTTGACGCGGAACGTACCGGTTCCCGGACGTCTGAACGTGACGCTTCCGGCGGCTCCGGACGTGGTTCCCCTGCATTACAATGACCGTCACGATGCGGCGCAGGTGTATAAGGATGCACCGCATCCGGTTTGCCGGCATTTCGGCACTGGCGAGGGCAGCCTGCGGAATGTGCGTTTCGAACTGCGTGGCGCGTATCTGGATGAGACCGCATGGGAGGTGGTGCTGCAATGCGCCGCATGCGTGCGCACCGGCGTTCCGCGAGGGGGTGTGTGCGGTGCCTTCAACGTGTTCGCGCATGTGCAGGATGGCATGTATGTTCCGCGCGAAGCCTCCCTGGTGTATTCGCGACATCTTTCGCTGAACGGCTCCCGGAATGTAGAATGGGAGGCTAGGATCCCCGTGAAGGGCATTCTTCCAGACGTTGTCTCAGCGGTCCATTCCAATGATGATGCCGCATCGGAGACGGCGGGAATCTTGGAATCCGCGGAGAACGAATCGCAGATCATTCTACGATTCTGGGCTGGAGAGTGCTACGCGATGGAGCGAGCGGCAACGCTTGTCCAAACGGTGATGGTGCATGGGGTTCGATCGGTGAGGAGGAGACCATGAGTGAGATCGATGCCAAGGCGGGGAAGTCCCGCAACGGCGCGGCGCGCGTGCGCATAGAGGACATCGCCGAGGAGCTCGGTGTCTCGCGCACCGCCGTCTCCTTCGCCATCAACGATCGACCCGGGGTCTCCGCAGAGACCAAGCGGCGCGTCATGGAGGCCGCTGATCGCATGGGATGGCATCGGGTGTACGCCGCACAGGCCTTGGGATCCTCGCGCACAATGACCGCTGGATTCGCGCCGTCCCGGTCCTTCAACGAACTCGATGACGAATCGTTCATGCTGCACTTCATATCCGGTCTCCACGAAGGACTCTGCGCCCGGCGCTATGGTCTCCTCTACCGTCCATGCCTGACCATGGAGGAGGAGATGAAGGTCTACGAGGACTGGGCTTCCCATAAGCGTGTGGACGGTGTTGTGCTCATCAATCCCTGCGACGACGATCCACGTCCGGCTTTGCTCAAGGAGCTCGATGTGCCCGCGGTCATCGCAGGCCGTGCACCCGGGGAGCCTCCTCTTCCCTCCATCGGCATCGATGACAGCACGGCCATGACGATGATCCTGGATCATCTATACCTGCATGGGCATCGTTGCGTGGCGTATATCTCCGGCAATGAGTCCCTCAATTACTCCAAGGAGCGCGTCGAGACGTTCAACCGCTACCTGCGCGAACATCATATGGAACACGGATACGTGGAATTCAGCGACTACGATGCCGAGCGAGCCGCCCATTCCACCATGCGGATCCTCACAACCGGGGCTCCTGCTCCCACGGCCTTCATCTACGAGACGGAACTGCTTGCCGCAACGAGTCTGCGCACATTGAGCAAGGCCATCCTCGACAAGAACAGCGATGCTCCATGCCGGGACTACGTGCGCATGCTACCCGCAATCGTGAGCTTTGAGGACAGTTTCGTCTGTGAATCGACATTCCCCTCCATCACCGCCGTCCGACGCGATGCGCGCGCGTATGGGGAGCGTGTTGCAGGAGGGCTGCTGGACGTATTCGATGGCAAGCCGGTGCCCGACGACCAGAAGGCCGTTCATTTGCAGCTCATTGAGCGTGAAAGCACGAGGGGATACGTGCGCGCACTGTGATGGCGGCGAATGCGCGGATAGGGAGGATTCCATGAATGGACGCGAAGATGACGATGCGGGCCTTGTCGTGCTTCCGACCCCGTGCACCGCACCATCGTATGACGGGTGGTTCGCGATGCCGTTGCAGGGCGCAATCGCCGTGGCATCGCCGAGCGCATCGATCTACGCGCGTCAGATAGCGGACGATTTGGGTGCCTATGGGGCGACCGGATGGAAAGTGGTGGCGTCTGGCGGTTTTGTGACGTTGAGCATCGAATGCGGATTGACGGCCGGCGCGTACCGAATCGTCTGCTCGCCGGAAACGGAGGTGAGGATCACGGGTGGCGGATCGGAGGGTCTGCGCAACGGTGTGCAGACGTTTCGGCAGATTCTTTCCCAGACATGGCCCATGCTGCCACGCATGCGCATGGAGGATGAGCCGAGATTCCGCGTGCGCGGTTACATGCTGGACGTGACGCGTGGAAGGGTGCCCACGATGGCGTGGCTTCGGCATTGGGTGGACAAGCTGTGCTACTACAAGTACAACCAGTTCCAGCTGTACTTCGAGCACACCTTCGCCTACGACGGCATGTCGCAGGTGTGGGATGGCGCGGATCCGATCACTCCGGACCAGCTCAAGGAGCTGGACGCCTACTGCGCGGCCCGCGACATCGAGCTCGTGCCGGCCGTGGCCTCATTCGGCCACCAGTACATGGCCCTGCGCACCACCAAGCTGCGCACTTTGGGTGAACTGCCTGAAGACGCGGACAGGCCGTTCTCCTTCATAGAACGCCAGCAGCATCATACGTTCAACGCCGGCGATCCGCGCGCCTTCGCCACTGCCTGCGCGATGGTGGACGACGTGTGCGCTCCGGTGAATTCCGTGCAGTGCAACATCGGTGGCGACGAGACCTTCGACCTTGGCCGTGGTCGGTCGCGCGCCTTGGCGCGACGCATCGGACGCGACGAGCTGTATGCGCGTTGGATGAACGCCATGGTGGCCCATGTGCGGAGACGTGACGGTAGGGTGCAGATGTGGGCCGACATCGCCCTTTCGATGCCCGGGGTCATGGCGCGACTGCCTCAGGACGTCGTCATGCTGAATTGGGATTATGCCCCGCACGTGAACGAAGCCAATGTCAAGGCCATTGCGGACACCGGACTGCCGCAGCTGGTATGCCCCGCCGTGCATGCATGGAATGAGCTGATCCCGCGCGTGAACGATGCATGGAGCAACATCTCCGAAATGGCTCGGCTGGGAGCGATCCATGGCGCGCGGGGAATGCTGGTGACGGACTGGGGCGACTTCGGCCATATCAATGACCCGCGCATGGCGCTTCCTGGCATGATCTTTGGCTCGACCTGCGCATGGTCGCCGACATCTGATCGTCAAGAAACCTTCGAAGCGGCAAGTCGGCTTGAGTACGGGGATGCCCATGGCGCGATCGTGGAACGCATGGGGAAGGTCGCCGAACAAGATGCGTGGCGTTGGGAAGACATGGTGCGTTATCTGGAGTTGGACGATGGTTCGGGCAACGTCAATCATGAAGTGCTGAACACCATCGAAGGGCTTCGCGACATTTCAGGTGCAGGGGCGGCCCTCGGCGAAGCACGATGCGCATACGTTCGAATGCGTCTGGCGAATCGCATGCCGGGCGTCATCGGCGAGTTGAAGCGGTCGCTTGACGATCTCGGATGCGCATTGGCCCATGCGGGGTCGAGAGGCGGAACCGACACCTCCTTCGACGATATGGTCAATGTCCGACTGCCGTTGGCGCTCGCCATGGAGGGCACGTTGCTGCTCAATGAGATTGGTGCATTGCTGGCATCGCAATACGTTCACGTCGATGTGGGTGACATCGATGCCCGAAAGGTGGCGGATGCATGGAGTGAATGGTCCCAGACCTATGCACGCGTGTGGATGACGGTGAGTCGTCGGAGCGAATTGTGGAGACTGCAACGTCTCTTCGGCCAAGTGGAACGACTTCTGCGGACAATGCCGCAATGAGGAGGGCCGGAGGCTTGCGATGACGGAAGCCACGCATGGTGACGAAGCATGGATCTGAATGGTTCCGGTCTCCTTTGAGAGCGCTGGGCATGTGCAGAGACAGGAGGTGGTGTTCACCGAATTCACGGCGCCCATAGTGGGCGCAGGAAATATATGGGGCGGCGAATGCCCCATGACATGACGTATGGGAATCATTCCCAAAGAAAGAGAAAATAGAGGAAACATGTCTACTCATGCAGCAAAATATAGTCTCGGAACCCCGGAGAATAAGAGGTTCCTGGATCTTTCGCGTGATAATCTGATCGCGTTCGGCCGTCGTTTCCCGGCGGTGGATGGCAGCTCGTACTGGCTGGGTGATGATGGCACGCCGTGGAGGGATCGTAATCGTGCCACGTGGATCACGTGTCGTATGACGCATGTGTATTCGCTGGCCACGCTGTTGGGTGTGGATGGCGCCGCCGGGCTCGTTGATGATGGCATCCGTGGTCTGCGTGGTGTGTTGCATGATGATGAGCATGATGGTTGGTATGCGGAGATCACGCCGGATCAGTACCATATGCCCGACAAGCAGGCGTACGCGCACGCGTTCGTGCTGCTGGCCGCCTCGTCGGCGTTGCTCGCCGGGCGTCCGGGTGCCAAGGAGCTGCTTGAGCGGGCCGAGCACGTGTATTTGACGCGCTTCTGGGACGACGAGGTGGGCCTGAGCGTGGACACGTGGAACACCGAATTCTCCGAGCTGGACACGTACCGTGGGTTGAATGCGAACATGCATTCGGTGGAGGCGTGCCTGGCGGTGGCGGATGTGACCGGCGATGAGAGCTGGCGTGAGCGTGCGGGCCGTATCATCGGGCATGTGCTCGAGTGGGCGGGTGAGAACGAGTGGCGTATCCCGGAGCATTTCGACTCCGAGTGGAATGTGCTGCTCGAGTTCAATGTGGACAAGCCCGACGACCAGTTCAAGCCGTATGGGGCGACCCCGGGCCATGGCATCGAGTGGGCGCGTCTGATCACGCAGTACGCGTTGAGCGTGTATGGCAGGGATGGTGTGCTGGGCGGCGACGGCAAACGGTACCTGGACGCGGCGGAGCATCTGTTCGACCGGGCGGTCAAGGACGCGTGGGACGCGGACGGCGCGCCCGGTCTGGTGTACACGACCGACTGGCAGGGCAGGCCGGTGGTGCATGACCGCATGCATTGGACGCTGGCGGAGGGTGTGAACACGGCCGCCACGCTGTACCATGTGACCGGCAGGCAGGGGTATGCCGACTGGTATGCCACGTTCCTGGAGTACATCGACACGTACCTGATGGACCACAAGCACGGTTCGTGGTTCCATCAGCTCGACCGGCGCAACAGGGTCATGGACACGGTGTGGCCGGGCAAGTCGGATCTCTACCATGCCACGCAGGCGATGATGATCCCGTTGCGTGACCCGAGCCTGTCCATCTCGGTGGCCACCAGGAAGGGTGTCGAGGAAGGACTCGACTAGGATTTCAGACCACGCGCCGCCATGCTTGTGTTTCCCCTTGCCTGGTAGGTCTGGCGGCGCGCGCGGTCTGATACACAAAAGCGCCGCTCACACGGCTTTTTCTTTTGCCCGAGCCGTTTTACGGGAGAACGCCGCCTGAGTGGAATGTGCGATTGTGGCGTATTCGTCGAATCGGTGTTCGCCTTTCTGATCGGTCTGGCACGCCATTAGTGCCTTTTGTTGTTTTGCGAGCATGGATTGAAGCGACCGTTCTCCTGTAGGAACGCCGTAGGAGGTGACGGTCTCCTGTAAAGGGAAGGAACGTTCTCCTGTATGCAGCAGCGTTCTCCCGCAACGATTAACGTCCTCCCGTAAGAGATGACGGTGTCGGAGACCGCCCGACGGCGGGATGGGCGGCAAGGCCAACGACGGGGGCGGCTGATGCGACGCGGACGCGCGCGGATGCGGATATCTGTTGCACGTGAAACAATGAATTCGAGTGAACATCGCAGGACGTTCTACGACGTGGAAAGTGAGGAGCCATGCCAGACGAGTCAGGGCAGATGCAAACGGACGTGATCGTGGCCGACGGCAACGCCGCCGCGGCCGCGGGCAAGCCGATCCATGACGTGATCTTCGATTTCGGCAATGTGCTTGTGCAATGGGAACCGCGTGCCGTGCTCGTGCCTCGCTACGGCCCGCGCATGGTGGAGCGGTTCTTCGACGACTCGGTTTCCGGCTTCTTCCATGCCTGCGACATCATGGACGGCGGCGGTTCCGAAGACGAGGCATGCGCGTGGATCGAACGGAACCGGGGCGAGGAGTGGGCGAGCATGTTCCGCTTCTATCAGGCGAATTTCGAGGATTCGCTGCGTGGCACGGTTCCCGGTGCTCGCGTGCTCGTCGACGACCTCAAATCCGCGGGCGTGGGCGTATGGGGGCTGTCGAACTGGGACGAGGGGAATTTCCAGCTCGCGGATCAGCGATACCCGATCCTGCATTCGCTGAACGACCGCGTGCTCTCCTATGACGCGCGCATGATCAAGCCGCACGCCGACATCTACGAATATGCGATCTCCAGATTCGGCATCGACCCCTCCACGAGCGTGTTCGTAGATGACAAGGCGGTCAACGTGGCCGGTGCGAACGCCGTGGGGCTGCGTGCGATCCGGTTCAGCGATTCGCGCAGGCTGCGCACGCTGCTCATCGACAATGGCGTGGATATTCCCGCGCTGATTGATTAGCGAGTCTGCGTATGGCATGCGCACGGGCATGCCATACTGAATGCACTGACGGCGATACCCTCGCCAGAATCGAAAACATATCGTTCACATGGCCATATTGCGCAAGCCAATCTGGTGTGCATTGTCGCAGACCGTCTGCTGTGCGCGATCCGGGGATACACGCGCGCAGTGTGCATGCTGCTGATCGCGGTCATGCGCCGAGGCAAGCGGCGCCACAGTGCACGGCCTGCAGGCGTAGGCGAGGCTCCTCACCCGGAATCCCCGTGAGGAGCCTCGCTCTCCTGTGCTGGGGTAGGCGTCCCCTGCCCTCTCACCGTTGTCGTCGGCCCGCGCACCAGACGTGCCGCACCGCCCAGGTGGTCGGATCGAGCAACAGTACATCGGCGGCGTATCCGCGGAAGACAAGTCCGAGAGGGGCGGTGGTGACGGCGTTCGGTCGGTCCAACCCGAACACATGCGCAGGGGCGAGCGTCGCCGCCTCCACGGCATCCTGTGGCGCCATGCCGAGATCAAGCACGGCGCGTTGCACGGCATGCTCGAGCAGCAGTGTGGAACCGGCGATTGCGCCGTTGGAAACCAAGCGCGCATGGCCGTCCACAACTCGCACATCAAGCTCGCCGAGTTTGTAGGAGCCATCCGGGCAATCGGTCGCCGCCATCGCGTCCGTGACGAACACGGTGCGGTGCGGCGCGAACCGCAGGCCCATACGAAGCATTGGATCCTGCACATGGAAACCGTCATTGATGAGCTCGATCGAGACACGAGCATCCTCGACGGCAGCCGGAATCGGCCCAGGTCTGCGGTGATGCATGCCGGGCATTGCGTTGAACAGATGGGTCATGAGGCGTGCGCCGGCATCGAACGCGCGTTCGGCGGTCGTGAAATCGGCGTCTGTGTGTCCGACGGCCGCCACAACGTTCGCATTCGAGAACATGCCGATCGCATGCATCGCATGCGGCAGTTCGGGGGCGATTGTGATCTGCCTCAGGCAGCCGTCTGCGTCCTCGATGAGCGCCGCCACCCGTTCGGGTGTCGGATCGCACAGGCATGCCGGATCGTGCGCGCCCTTATGCAGTGGCGAGAGGAACGGCCCCTCAAGATGCGCGCCGAGAACATCGGGGCGTGTGCGCATCGCGTCACGCACATGGCCCAGATTGGCGGCCATGATGTCGAAGGGGTTCGTGATGAGGCTGCAGACCTGCCGCGTCGTGCCATGGACCATATGCCCGGCGCGCGCAGTGCGGATGCCACGCGCCCCATCGTCGAACGAGGCGCCCCATGCGCCATGCGCGTGGATATCCACATATCCGGGCGTGAGCAGCATTCCCGCGGCGTCAATTCGCATGTTCCGTGGTATGCCACGGCGTTCGGCGGCGGAATCGAACGCATCCTTCGATGTGCCGGTTTCGCTGATGGTTCCGTCTTCGCAGATGATCCAGCTGTCGTGCACGATGCCTCGCGCATCGACACGCGTCGCGCCGGCGATGCCGAAGGACTGCGCCGGGCGCGCGAATGATTGCGCGATGCGATCCGCGATTGCGCGACGTTCCTGCGGTGTGGGGGGTATGTCGTGATGGTCGGGTTCGTTTCCCTGATGCATATCGTCACCTTGTTTTCTTAAGCATTCTCAAGTACTGATGTGCGGTGTCGCAGGTGGGGCCGACGCGTTCAGATTCCCTGCCACGCTGGCTTATGTGTGTAGGCGTAGCGGTAGTAATCCTTGTTGCGCAGTTTGGATGCCGCCCTCTCGTCGACGATTACAGTGGCGTGCGGATGCATCTGCAGTGCACTGGCCGGGCAGAACGACGAAACGCCCCCTTCGACCGTTTCGGCTATCGCCTCGGCCTTGCCGTCGCCGAAGGCCAACAGTATGAGGTGCCGTGCCTTCATGATTGTGCCGATGCCTTGGGTGATGCAATGCGTCGGCACCTTGTTCACATCGCCCTCGAAGAAACGTGCATTGTCTTCCCTCGTCTGCTCGGTGAGTGTTTTGATGCGCGTTCCCGACGCGAGCGACGATCCCGGCTCGTTGAAGCCGATATGGCCGTCCGTGCCGATGCCGAGAATCTGCACATCGACGCCGCCGGCCGCCGCGATCGCCTCATCGTACTGATGGCCGGCGTGCTCGATCGTGTCGAGGTTGCCGTTGGGCACATGCACGAGTTCCGGGTTGAGGCCGAGCGGTTCGACGACGGTGCGCGTGATGACGCTGCGATATGATTCGGGGTGCTTCGGGTCGAGACCGGCGTATTCATCGAGTGCGAATCCGCGCACGTGAGATACGTCGAGATGATGTTCCCGGATTTCCTTCGCCAGCTCCGCGTAGGCGGCCAGAGGGCTCGAGCCGGTGGCGAGGCCGAGCACGCAATCCGGTTTGCGTGCAATGAGTCCAGCGACGCAGCGCGCGTAGATTGCGCCGGCTTCCTGCTGGGAATGGGTGATGATGACTTCCGTCATGACATGCTCCTTTCGATTCAGGTATCGTGATGGATGGTATATCTGGAGTGGTGTGCAGCGGCTGGCAGGGGATGGGGCCCGCTATGCGGCCACAGGTATATGGGTGGCGTTCAGTGCCGCGCCGATGGCGCCGACCGGCAGATCCATTGGCGCGAGACGCAGCCGTGAGGGCAGATTGAGCGCCGCGACGAATCCGCTCATGCTCGCACGCCGGCGCAGCTCGTCTCGGATCGCGTCAAGCAACGGCACGCCGGTTTTCGCCATGCCGCCACCGATGATGATGACATTCGGATCGACCGTCACGGCGAGAACGTCGATGGCGTCGGCGATTGCGGCGATGATCGTGTCGCGCACGTCGAGCGCATGCCTGTGACGCGGGTGGTTGGCATTCGCGGCCGCTTCGAGAATCGCCGGCATCGGCGGCGATGCATACGGCCACAGCCGCGTGGCCGCCCCCCCGCTTCCCGCCGTCTCGAGGCAGCCGACCTGTCCGCATGCGCAACGCCAACGATGCGGTTCGACCGGAATATGCCCGATCTCCCCGACGGTGTTGCTTGAGCCGCGGTCGAGTTCGCCATCGCGGATGACACCTGCCGCGAGCCCGGTGCCGAGATTGAGGAACGCGATCGTCTCATGCGCCGAAGCGCCATCCTCAACAAGAAGCGCGGCACCGACCGCCGCCGCGTTGACGTCGTTCTCGACGGTCGTCGGCAGCCCGCAGCGGTCGCGTACGGCGCTCGCAAGCGGCACATGGTCAATGGCGAGGTTCGCGATGCCGTTCACGTCTCCAGAGGTTTCATCGACGGTCCCCGGTGTGCCGATGCCGATTGCGACTACATTGCCCGATCCTTCGGGAAGCTGCGTGATGAGGGCGTCGATGAGCGCCACGACATCGTCGATGAGCGCCACGGGGCCCTGCCGGGCAGGGCGGCTGGCTTGCGTCAGTATGCGTATGGCCGCCGTGGGGTTTTTGTGGGGTGCTTCGATGACGATGCCGGCGATTTTCGTGCCGCCGATGTCGACGCCGATGAGCAACGGCGGCGGGTTGATCGGATCTGCCATGACAACTCCTTTGTTGTGGCTGATGTGGTGTGTGTTGGTCGGTGGGGCCTATTCATGTGCGCGCAGCTCGCGGATATGCGGTACGAGAAGACGCAGCACGTTGATGGCCTGACCGCGCAGGGAGGCGTCCGCACCCACCTGGCAGCGGTGCAGCTTCGGGATCGTCATGTACTGCGTGTTCATCGCGGCGCTCAGTTCGCCGCTCATTGCATGGAGGAAGGTTTCGCCGCCAATGTCTGCAGGCGCATCGATCGTCACGTCATGCAGATTGAGTAGCCCGAGCGGCATCGCCATGACGCGGCCGAGCAGCTGGCCTGCGCCGGTGAGGATTTCGGAACGCCGCGCAGGGTCGCTCGCGATCTGCGCGTACAGGTTGTTCGTCGACAGATACGCTTCGAGGCAGCCGCGTTTGCCGCATGCGCATACCGGCCCCTCCGGATCGACGACGACATGCCCGATCTCGCCCGCCATATAGGTGGAGCCGTCCACGATCTGCCCGTTGACGCACAGGCTTGCGCCAACACCGGCGCCTATGCGGATGAGCATGGAATTGTCGCCGCCGTCGCCGAAGAAGCGTTCGGCGACCAGAGCCGCGTTCGTCGCGTTGCCGACGAGTACGGGCATGCCGAGCATGTTGCGCAGTTCGTCGTGCAGTGGCACGTTCTCCCATCCGAGCTGTACGGCATCCACGACGGTGCCATCGCGGTCGACGACACCGGGGACGGCCACGCCGACTCCGAGAATCGGTTGTGCGGTTTGCGCTGCGAGCCGTTTGACGAGTTCGACGATGGTCCCGACCGATACGTCCGTGCCGTGTTCGACGGGCACTTCCGTACGTTCGATGATGCGGCCACCGAGATCGACGAGCGCGCCCTGCACGACGTATTGTTGGGACAGGTCGATGGTGACGATGCGCCAGAAGGCGGTGTCTATCGCCAGCATGACCGAGCGTTTGCCGCGTCCGCTGCGTGTGTCCTCACCGACTTCGCGGATGATGTGGTTGTCGAGCATCTCCCCGGTCACTTCGATGGCGGCCATGCGCGAGAGCCCAAGCGTCTTGCCGAGTTCGCTGCGTGGGACCGTCGCGGTGGGGAACAGCAGATTGAATGCTGCCATCGTGTTGCGTGCGCGGATGTCGGATGGCACGGTCTTTGTGCTGGTGTTCAGCATCTGTTCGAGTGGCGAAGGGTTCATGGGGTCTCCTTGTCTCGAATACCGCCGCATATGGTGTGCATCTGTTGACGGCCATCCAACCGATATGTTCAGCGTATCAAGACGATTCAATTATGTCAATCAAGTAGACATAATTATGCTGTGATAGGAAAAGGTCGGTATTGCAATGATTTTTGATTCTATACATGCGGACACGCACATGTGTAGAGATATATTGTCATTCATGGTTCAATAACCGTTCTTCTGCGGGCCTCACCTCGACGTCATCCTGAGGTGTGTTCGCAAAGCCGATGTAGACGTTGCCTGTGTATTCGACATGCGAACCCTGCGGATGCCAGTTCGTGCGCTTGGGCGCGTCCGCGGCGTTGACGAAGGTGTTGTCCGCTATGGTGGCCGTGCCGTCCGCGCGTTCGAGGCGCAGCGGATCGGCGTCCTCGGCGATGATGAAGGTGTTGTCGGTGACGCGTGCGTCCGGGTTGCGCGGGATGTCGATTGCGCCCATCCGATCGCGGTCGGAGACGTTGTGGTGGAACGACGAGTGGACCGCCTTTTCGTTGCAGAACATGACGCAGCCGCCGGAATTGTTGTGCGAATAGTTGTATCGGTATTCGGTGCCGTCGCCGAAATCGGCGTCCCATGCCTGACCGTCGCCGTTGCCGCGGTCCGCATTGAGCGTGTCGTGGGCTTCGTTGTATTCGAACACCGCGTGTTTGCAACGCCAGGGCCAGATGGCGGCGGCGACGCGATCGTTGCTTGTCGCCGTGTAGACGTCGCTGCGGATGTCTTTCGCCGCCTGACGCGAGATGTTGCGTCGTACAAGCGGCCGGTCGCAGTACATGACGGTGATCGCGTCGCCTCCCGCCCGTTCCACGACGTTGCCCTCGACGACGATGTTCGTCGCGCCGTATGTGCGGATTCTCTCGTCGTCGATGGTGCCGTCGCCGTAGTCGAAGGTGTTGTTCCAGTCGCCGTGGGCGTCGCGGCCGCCGTTGTCGATGATGTTGAGGTAGGCGGTGTAGCCGACGGCGATGCCCCAGCGACGCGTGTCGCGCACGATGTTGTTGGCGATGCGCACGTCGTCGAAGCGTGCGATATCGGTTTCGAGTCGCGTCGGGTCCTCGGGCAGATGCGCGATGACCTGGATGCCGCCGTTCGCCATATGCTTGTCGTACACGTTGCCGTCCACGTCGTGAATGAACAGCCGTTCCAGCGCGATGCCGCGCGAGGTGCCGCCGTTTTCGGCGATGACGGCGACGCCTGTGCGGTCCATGACGTCGAGGTCGTTGTAGGCAAGGCCGTCCGCATCGTCGATGCGTTGGTTCGTGATCTCGAGGTCGTGCACGTGGACGTGGGAGCAGTCGCGCAGCAGAACCGCCGTCGAGACGGTTCCGCGGTTGCGATGGGGTGCGCCTCCGATCGGCGCCCGGTAGTCCTCGAACCAACGTCCGGTGCCATTGCATGCGATGAGGGGGAGGGGGAGCGCCGGATCGCCGTAGCATCCAATCGTCACCGGGTGTTGTGCCTGACCGCGGACGGCGTTCAGGTGCATGGACTCGCCGACGAAACGCGAGCCGCGTTCGAGCAGGATCGAGTCCCCTGGGAGCAGCGTGGCGTCTTCGGCGCGGGCGAGTGTGCGCCATGCGGTGGTTCGCGCGCGCCCGTCGTTGCCGTCGTCGCCGCGCGTCGAAGAGATGAAGTGGTCGGTCATGTGGGGCCTTTCCTGCGAATGAGTCGAGGCCGTCGCCCGCCATTGGGCGCGGTCAATATGGATTGTCTTGAGTATATATCATTTGATCAGAATGATGACATTACAGAATGTCGCTTCAAAACGTTGAAATTTCAACTATTACGAAATAGATATGCTGAAAGAGAACTAAAAAGTAATCGAAGTTGACAAAAAATGAATGGGCCGGTATCGCGAAGTCATCACCACGAAGACGTGGCGGTGAACCGTTAGGAAAGCAAATAAGTCGGGCGAGCAATCGTCCACATGCCTGATCACGAAGGAGTGCAGACATGAAGTGGAACAAAGGCCTTATGACAGGAGCCGCGGCCGTCGCCGCGATGTGCATGGCGCTCTCCGGATGCGGAGGGTCGGCCTCGGGAGGCGCATCGTCGTCCGGTGGGTCGTCCGGTGGGAAGGTGGAGATCACGTACATCCACCGACTTCCCGACAAGTCCGGCATGACGTCGGTCGAACAGATCGTCTCCCGTTGGAACAAGGAGAATCCAGACATCCAGGTCAAGGCGATCCATTTCAACGGCAACGCCTCCGACCTCATCAAGAAACTTGAGACCGACGTCAAGGCGGGTAATGCGCCGGACCTCGCCCAGGCCGGCTACGCCGAGATCCCCGAGCTCTTCACGAAGGGCATTCTCGAGGATGTGACGGCCGAGGCCGAGCAATACAAGGGGAACTTCGCGGAAGGCCCCTACGCCAACATGGGCATCGGCGGCAAGACCTTCGGTCTGCCGCAGGACACGGGGCCGCTCGTCTACTACTACAACAAGGCGGAGTTCGACAAGCTCGGCATCGGGGTGCCCAAGACGCAGGACGAGCTCATCGCCAGCGCGAAGAAGGCGGCGGCCCAGGGCAAGTACATCATGTCGTTCCAGGCGGATGAGGCCGGCAACATGCTTTCCGGCCTCGCAGGGGCCTCGGCTCCCTGGTACACCGTCGAGAATGATGCGTGGAAGGTCGATACCCTGACGAAGGGCTCTCAGTCCGTCGCCAAGGTCTACCAGCAGCTGCTCGACGACAAGGCGGCCACAACGAATCCACGCTGGGATCCATCCTTCGACGCATCGCTGCAGAAGGGCGAGCTCATCGGCACGATAGGCGCTGCATGGGAGGCCCCGCTGCTCATGGATTCGATGGCGGACAAGGGCAAGGGTGACTGGCGCGTCGCACAGCTCGGAGACTGGTTCGACAACGGCGAGAAGACCGGTCCCGACGGAGGCTCCGGCGTCGTGGCCCTCAAAGGCATCAAGCATAAGGCCGAAGCGATGAAGTTCCTCGACTGGTTCAACACGCAGATCGACGACCTGACGTCGCAGGGCCTCGTTGTGGCTGCCACGACGGGCACCGCGAAGACACCGGCGAGCTGGTCCGAATTCTACGGAGGCCAGGACGTCATGAAGGAATTCGCCACCGCGAACGACAATCTCGCCGGTTTCTCGTACATCCCCGGTTTCTCCGCAGTGGGCACCGCCATGAAGGAGAAGGCGGCGGACGCGGCCGATGGCAAGGCGAAGGTCGAAGACGTCTTCGACGCGGCGCAGACAGCGTCGGTCGACACACTCAAGGACTACGGACTGTCGGTCGCGCAATAGGCGATCCGGCACGGTGCACGTTTCCCAACACCGGACGGAGGGCGGAAGCCACCGTTTCCGCCCCCGGTCATTTTGGCCTATAACCCGTCATCTTGTGCAAAGGAGCAACGCGATGGTAACGGTAACCTCATCAGTGACGTCCGCTGAAACCGGCGTCCACGCGCAGACCGCCGCAAGCGGCGTCGCGAATACGAACACGAGGAGGGTGAAGGAGAGGATGTCTCCCGCCGCGAAGCGTGAGGAACGCACCGGTTGGCTGTTCATGCTGCCATTCGTGCTGCTCTTCCTGCTCGTGTTCATCATCCCGATCATCTACGCAATCTACTCGAGCTTCTTCCAGCAGGTCGCGACAGGCGGAGGCGCATACGGCGGCGGCGAGCTCGTCAACAAGTTCGTCGGGCTCGAGAACTTCCGGTACGTCATCACATCCGGCGCATTCTGGGCCGGCATGGGCAGGGTGCTGCTCTACACGCTCATCCAGGTGCCGATCATGATCATCAGCGCGCTCGTGCTCGCAATGCTCATCGATTCGCTCATCGTCAAGCACGTGAGCGGATTCCGCCTCGGCTACTTCCTGCCCTACGCGATTCCCGGCGTCATCGCCTCGATCATCTGGGTCTACCTGTACAACGGGCAGATCTCGCCGATCGTCAAGGGCCTCGCCGCCCTGGGGATCAACGTCGACTTCTTCGCGAACAACGTGGTGCTCGCCTCGATGGTCAACATCACGACGTGGACCTTCACCGGCTACAACATGCTGATCTTCCTCTCCGCATTGCAGGCGATCCCGCATGAGCTCTACGAGGCGGCGCGCATCGACGGTGCAAACGGCTGGCAGATCGCCATGAAGGTCAAGCTGCCCAACGTGCGTGGCGCCGCCCTGCTCGCGATGCTGCTCTCGATCGTCGGCACGATCCAGCTGTTCAACGAGCCGCAGGTCATGCAGACCGCCGACCCGGCGATCTCCTCCTCGTACACGCCGATGATGATGGCGTTCAACACGTCACGCGGCTTCCTCACCCCCAAGGGCGACGGTCCGGCCAATGCAATCGCGATCGTCATGGCGGTCATCGCCGGGCTGCTCGCCATGATCTACGCTTTCGTCGAAAGGAAGGTGAATGAATCATGAGCTTCGTCGACACCACCCGCGCCAGGTTCCGCAACCCGATGCGCGCACAGAGGAAGGCCGACCGCATGCGCGAGCGCATGGAGAACGACCTGCCGCGCTCGATGCGCCCGAAGCCGATCGCGAAGATCGTGACGATCGTCATCCTCGTGTTCGCGCTGGTCTATTTCCTGTTCCCGATCTACTGGGCGATCATCGCTTCCACGAAGAGCCCGGCGCAGCTCACCGGCTCGAACGGCCTGTGGTTCGCCGTGCCGCTCAACGAACTGCCCGACGCGATCGCGGCGAACTACGCCACGCTGCTCGGCTGGACGCGCGACAACTTCTGGCGCTGGGTCGGCAACTCGCTGTTCTACTCGGGTGTTTCGGCGCTGGTCGGCACGATCGTCTCGGTCATGGCCGGCTATGCGACCGCGAAGTTCAGCTTCCGCGGCAAGGGCACCATCATCGGCATCATCATGGCGGCGATGCTCATGCCTGCGGCGCTACTGACGATCCCGCAGTATGCGATCTTCAACACCCTGCATCTCGACAACACGATGCTCGCAATCATCATCCCGTGCTGCGTCTCGCCGTTCGGCTTCTTCCTGGGCCGCGTGTACGCGCAGAGCTCGGTGCCGAACGAACTGCTTGAGGCCGCGCGCATCGACGGCGCAAGCGAGGCACGCATCTTCTTCACAATCGTGCTGCGGCTGCTCGCCCCGGCGATGGTCACGATCTTCCTGTTCATGTTCGTGGCCACATGGAACAACTTCCTGCTGCCGTTGATGATGCTGTCGAGCGAAAGCCTCTACCCGGTCACGCTCGGCCTGTACGGCATGGTCTCGCTCTCCGTGTTCAACGACCGCGGTGCATTGATGATGGGCGCGCTGCTTGGCGTGCTGCCGGTCATCATCCTCTTCCTGACCCTGCAGCGCTTCTGGCGCGCCGGTCTCGCGGCCGGTTCCGTCAAGGGCTGAGTCAGGTCGCTTCCAACCACTGTCCGTTTCACCATCCCAATCCGTTTCAAGGAGTCACCATGACCACGACCGGCCGTTTCACCCTGCCGAGCGAAGAGAACTTCGCCGAGGAGACCAAGCGTCTCGCGCGACTGTGGGGTGCCGACGCGATCCGCAATTCCGACGGCACGCATCTCGACGCGGCCGTCGAGCAGCTCGGCAAGAAGATCTACAGCGCATATTTCCCCACACGCGCCCACAACGAGTGGATCAGCCTGCACATGGACGAAACGCCGCAGGTCTATCTGCTCACGCAGCGCGTGCTCGCCGAATCGGACACGGTCACGGTGGGGCTAATGGAACGGTTCTACACCGAACAGCTGCAGCCGAACCGCGACGCGGACCCGCATCGCTACTGGGAGGCCATCGACCGCACGACCGGGGAGGTGATCGACCCGGACCGCTGGGATTTCGACGCCGGGCACGACACGGTCACGATCCGCGAAACGGAGCCGATGCACGAATACACGGTCTCGTTCCTCGCCTACATCATCTGGGACCCGGTCGAGATGTACAACCATTTGACGAACGACTGGGGAGACAAGGAACACGAGATCCCGTTCGACATCTACCATCCGGCGACGCGCGACTTCGTGTTCCGCACATTCGAACAGTGGCTCAAAGACAATCCGCAGACCGATGTGGTGCGGTTCACGACGTTCTTCTACCAGTTCACGCTCATCTTCGACGAGCGGCACCGCGAGAAGATTGTCGACTGGTTCGGGTGCGCATGCACCGTGTCGCCGCAGGCGCTCGACGACTTCGAGCGACTGCACGGCTACCGGCTGCGCCCCGAGGATTTCGTGGACGAAGGCTGCTACAACTCCACCTGGCGCATACCGCGCAAGGCACAGCGTGACTGGATTGCGTTCCTGTCCACGTTCGTGCGAGCGAACGTCAAGAAACTCGTCGACGAGACGCACGCCGCCGGCAAGGAGGCGATGATGTTCCTCGGCGACCAGTGGATCGGCACCGAGCCGTACATGGAAGGCTTCGACGAGCTTGGGCTCGACGCCGTCGTCGGATCGGTCGGTGACGGCACGACGCTGCGCATGATTGCCGACATCCCCGGCGTGCGCTACACGGAAGGCCGCTTCCTGCCGTACTTCTTCCCCGACACGTTCCACGAGGGCAACGACCCGAGCATCGAAGGGCTCGACAACTGGCGCAAGGCACGGCGTGCGATCCTGCGCTCGCCGATCTCGCGCATGGGCTACGGCGGCTACCTCTCGCTCGCCGCGAAGTTCCCCAAGTTCGTCGATACGGTGACCGGCATCGCCAACGAATTCCGTGACATCCACGACCGTACCGGCGGCAAGGCGGCCGAAGGCGAGCTCAACGTCGCGATCCTCAACTGCTGGGGCCGCATGCGCAGCTGGATGGCGTTCACGGTGGCGCACGCGCTGCCGAACCAGCAGACGTACTCGTACTACGGTATCCTCGAAGCCCTTTCGGGCATGCGCGTCAACGTGCGGTTCATCAGTTTCGACGACGTGCTCGAACAAGGCATCGGCGATGACGTGGATGTCATCATCAACGCCGGTCCCGAGCACACGTCGTTCAGCGGCGGTGATGTGTGGCGCGACCCGCGCCTCGTCTCGACGATCCGCCAGTGGGTGCGCGGTGGCGGCGCGTTCGTCGGCGTAGGGCAGCCAAGCTCCACCGATTGGCAGGGCCGCTTCTTCCAGCTTGCCGACGTGCTCGGCGTGGACCAGGAGCGCTTCCAGACGCTTTCGGTCGACAAATACTGGCCGCAGGCCGCAGATGCGAACTTCATCACCGAAGAGGCCTCTGGCGTAGACTTCGGCGAGCCGGTGCTCAACACGTATCCGATCAACGAAGACGTGACGCTGCTCAACGTGGAGGACGGGCGTGTGCGCCTTGCCGTCAATGAGTATGGCCATGGCCGTGGCGTCTACATTTCCGGCCTGCCGTATTCGGCGGCGAACGCACGTCTGCTCGAACGCGCATTGTTCTATGCGAGCCATCATGAGGACCAGTACGCGGCGTGGAGCTCCACCAATCCGGAATGCGAAGTCGCGTACTTCCCCGACACACACATCTATTGCGTCGTCAACAATACCGATCAGGCGCAGTCCACGCATGTGCAGCGCGCCGACGGCACGGTCGATGACTTCGAGCTCGCGCCATCCGCGATCGCATGGCAGGAACTCGACTGACACCAGCGTGCCACATTGGCAAGGAGGCCAAGCATATGGACAGGCATACCACATCCGATGAGCTGCGGCGCATCGCGGACCAGTTCGCGCTCGACGGCACCGTCACGTCGGTCACCCCGTACGGTGATGGGCACATCAACGTCACCTATCTCGTGGAGGCCGACCGCGCACGGTACATCCTGCAACAGATGAACACCACCGTGTTCCCGGATACGCCAAACCTCATGCGCAACATCGAGCTCGTCACCGCGTTCCTGCGCACGCAAGGCCAGGAGACGCTCGAACTCGTGCCGACGAAAGACGGCCGTGACTGGCTTGAGACCGACAACGGCGCCTACCGCGTCTACCGGTTCATCGAAGGCGCGATGTCGTACAACCTCGTCGACGACCCGCGCATATTCGCGCGGGCGGGCGCCGCGTTCGGCGCATTCCAGCGCCGCCTCGCGGATTTCGACGCCTCGCAGCTCACGGAGACGATTGCACACTTCCACGATACCCCGCACCGCTACGCCGACTTCCGCACGGCCGTGGACGCCGATCCACTCGGCCGGGTGGCGGGCGTGCGCGACGAGATCGCGTTCTTCGACGCCCATGTAGATGACTATGCGCAGATCATGGATGCGCTCGCCGACGGGTCGGTGCCGTTGCGCGTCACGCACAACGACACGAAGCTCAACAACATCCTGATGGATGCGGGCAGTGGGGAGCCGCGCGCGATCATCGACCTCGACACCGTGATGCCCGGCTCGATGCTCTTCGACTTCGGCGACTCGATCCGCTTCGGCGCCTCGACGGGCCTCGAAGACGAGCCGGACCTGACGAAAGTGCATTTCAGTCTCCCGCTGTTCCGCGCCTATGCGGAAGGGTTCCTCGGTGAGGTCGGCGGCACGGCGACCGAACGCGAACTCGACCTGCTGCCGGTGGCCGCGCAACTGATGACGCTCGAATGCGGCATGCGGTTCCTCGGCGATTATCTGTCCGGTGACGTCTACTTCGCCACACGCTACCCCGAACACAACCTCGTGCGCGCCCACACACAGATGCAGCTTGCGCGAGAGATGGGAGAGCAGATGCCGCAGATGCACAGCACGATACGCAGCATCATGCAGGGGAGCGATGGGGGCGACCGCGATGCGTGAACCGACTGGGTACGTGGACAGTGAAGACGATGCCGCGGTGTTCCATGTGATCGACGCACTGGTCGAGTACGCCCGCGAGCGCCTGCTGCTCGAAGCGCGCGACCGCGACTGGATGCGCAACCGGCTGCTTGAGCTGTTCGATGCCGACGAATCGTTGCGCGCGCAAGCCGTGGCGCTCGCCGGCCAAGGCGGTGAGGCCATCGTCGATGGAGTTCTGGCGAGCGACGAGGTCATGGGCACGCTGTCCGCCGCGCCGTCGCACATCCAAGACGAATACGACGACGTGCGCGCCACGGCCGGCAACATGGAGGCGATGCGGTGGCTGTACGACTACTGCGTGGCGAACGGTTCGGTCAAGCTCGCCCAGCTGCGCCGCAATGTGCGCTTCGATAGCGCCGGGCTCGTCGTGACGATCAACACGGCGAAACCGGAGTTCAAAGACATGCGCAAGGCGGCGCGCGGCAACAGTGTGGACGGCAGCTTCGCGCAGTGCACGATATGCCATGAGAACGAGGGGCTTGCGGCGCGCGGCAAACGCACATTGCGCACCGTCGAGGTCGAGCTCGACGCGCGCCCATGGTTCTGGCAGTTCTCGCCGTACGGCTATTTCCGTCAGCATGGCATCTGCGTGAACCGCGAGCATACGCCGATGCGCGTGGACTCACAGACGTTCGGCAATCTGCTCGACTTCGTCAACCAGTTCCCGGACTATTTCCTCGGTTGCAACGCCGCGTTGCCGCGCATCGGTGGGTCGGTGCTCGCGCACGACCATTACCAGGGAGGCGGTGAAATCATGCCGATGCAGCGCGCCGCCGCATGGAAGACCTTCGCGTGTCCTGAGGTGGACGATGCCGTGCTCGAAATCATCGACTGGCCGGCGAGCGCATTGCGCGTGCGTTCGCGCCGCCGCGAAAGCATCATGCAGGTGTGCGAACGCATCCGTGAGGCATGGGTCGCATATGACGACCCCGCACTCGGCATTGCCGCGCGCGGCCCGGATGGCAGCGCGCAGTCCTCGCTTGCGCCGATCGCGCGATATGTGTCTGCAGTGGGGGAGCCCCCGGCCTACGAGATGAGCCTCATTCTGCGCAACAATGCGGTCAGCGACCAGTACCCACTTGGTGTGTTCCGTGCACACCCTGAGTATTTTTTCATCAAACAGGAGCCGATTGGGCTGATCGAGGCGATGGGGCTGTTTGTGCTGCCGGGCCGTCTCGTTGGGCAGCTGGGTGCGTTGGAAGATGCGCTTGTTTCCGGGAGCGAACTTCCGGCCGATCTGGCAGGTTTCGAGCTCATGTGGGATGCGGTGCACGCTGCACTTGAGCGCTCAGGCGCCGACGCGCACGATCGTAATGCGGTGCGCGCGGCCGTGCGCGAGGAGCTCGGGGAGATATGCCGCCGCATTCTCGGCAACATCGCCGTGTTCCCCAGCCACGAGGGCCTTGAGCGGTTTGTGGAACGCCTTGGGTTCGTGGTGCAGGCGTGAGCCGGTGCGCCGCGACTGCGTTGCATTGTTCGCTGACGTGGTGTGGCGGGCGAAACGGCGCCAATGGGTCATGCCTGCTGCTTGACCCAGTCTTCTACGGTCTGCGTGTTCGCCGATGAACTGAACCGCTAGCCTTCCTTCCAGTCGCCCGTTGTGGCGAGCTTCGCCAGGTTGCTCGCGCTTGAGCCGAGCGATGAGCTCGCGGACGTGCAGAACGGTATCGCGGTTTTGCCGCTGAAATCGTTGGCGCGTACAAAGGTGTTCACCGGCCATGCCGCTTCGCCCCACCAGATCGGGTAGCCGATGTACACGGTCGTGTAGCTGCTCCAATCAGGCACGTCGGTTGTTGTGAGCTTCACGTCGCGCAGCGATTCGTCGTCGTGCTCCTTGCTCACGCGGCTATCGGGGTCGTTGTAGTTGAGATCGTCGTTCGTGTATGGTTCAGCCGGTTCGATCTCGAACAACGTGCCGCCGGTCGCGGAGAAATAGGCCACGAGTGTCGCCGATTCGCTGCCTGTGCTCGGCGTGATCGTCTGCGTGGCTTCAGATGCCAGTGATGCGCTGGTTCCGGCATTGCCCGAACCGCCACACCCTGCCATCGAGATGATTGCCGCCACTCCTGCGACGCATGTGAGCACACGTTTACCCCACTGCATGGTTTCCTCCCTGTATCCCTGTATCCCTGTGTTTCTGTGTATCTCTGTCTCTTGCCTCTGCGCCAGTGCATCTGCCATATTTGCAATGCGTACGACCAGTGTCTCATGCGCGCATTGTGCAAACTAATGTGCATGTGGGCGCAGAATACATGCACAATCGCAATCCCTTCCTGCTGTCGATTTCATATTGCTGCTACGGGTAGTGTTCCCTACGCTACGGGTAGTGCTTTTCTTACTTACCCCACCCTATGATCCGCCATTTTTCAACGATTGTAGAGGGATGGTATCCGTACAAGCACCACCCGTAGCAAGGAAGGCACTACCCGTAGCGAGGAAGGTTGGAGTCTGTGCGCGTATTCCAGACGGAAGTCATGCTTTGGGCGGCGAGGTGCGACAAATCTCGAGGATCTACAGACGGAAGTCATGATTGAGGTGGTTGTGCATGATGAATCTCTGGAGTCTGCAGATGAACGTCATGGAATGGGTGGTTATATATGACAGATCTCTGGAGCTTGCAGACAGAAGTCATATTCGGGGCCGCGGAGCATGACAACCGTCTGTGATCGTCCGGAATCCCGGGGTGTCAGGGGTATTTGAGATTCCTAGGCGTGGTGGCCGTCTGAATCGCTCAGAACCGACGGCTGCCGACCATCCACGGCGCCGGTTGTAGTTCCATTGCGACAGCTGGAGAAAAGAAAAAGACCGCTGCGGTGGAATGAATGCAGCGGTCTTCGTGGAGCTGATGGTAATCGAAACCACGACCTCTTCGATGCGAACGAAGCGCTCTACCAACTGAGCTACAGCCCCGTGGATGTTGCTGTGCTCCGCATAGCAACTTGACACAGTCTACTCACATCCGCGAACAAACGCAAATCGACCGCACGAACAACACCATTCCGCGTGTCGCAGTGCGACGCCAGACGGCAAAAGCGCCATAGGCGCAGGACATATGTGCGCATTCCGTGCGCATATTTCGATGTATTTCGACAACGGCGCCCGCGCAATGGAACGCATCGTCGAAACCCGCTAATATGGCGCGCATAGTTCACTTGCATTCGGGTGCGCCAGACGCAATGCGGCGAGAGGCGCACCCACCGTCGAACGGGGTTGGCATGGCCGGTATCAAAGACGTGGCGGCGCGCGCAGGCGTTTCGATAAGCACTGTGTCGTATGTGGTCAGCGGCAAACGCAGGATTGGCGACGAAACGCAGGCGCGCGTGCGCGCCGCCGCGCTCGAGCTCGGGTACCGCCTGGTGATCGACGCGACCAAACCCGCCTCCGCGCGCGGCACGCATGTGCTCGCCGTGAGCTCGCCGCTGCGCCCGTACACCGACGTGGCGAATTACGCGGCGTTCTTCTTCGCGCTCGCCACCGCCGCCAAACGCCACGGCTACGGCATCCTGCTGCTGATGCACGAGGCCGGCGATCAAGGAACTGCGCCGTGTGTCCGACTGTGGCATGGCGGACGGCGTCTTCCTGCTCGACGTGCTGCTCAGTGATTCGCGCGCGGACATGGCCGGCGCGATCGACATCTCCGTGGTGAGCGTCGACTATACGAACGACACCGCGCATGCTTACACTTTTTGGATGGTGGTGGAAAAGTGAAAGATCAGCGCCAGCCCTTGGGCGTGTGTTCGATTGACCACATGCCCAAACGGTGCGAGAAGCTGCGCTCCCATTTGGCCTCGAGCTCCTCCTCGCTCAGCACATGGCCTCGCAGCCGGTTCATGGCGTTGGTATGCGTGTCGTCGAGCAGCCACTTGCGGATGATGAAGTTCCAGATGGCCACCACCACCGTGGCGATGAGCTTGCCCACGTTGGTGCGCAACAGGTATTCGGCGTGCTGCGTGATGAACGCGTCCTTGTTCATGCCGTAGGTGGACAGCCAGATGATCAGACCGTTAATGAGCAGACCGACGACCGCGGAAAAGACGAAGATCGCCATCTCCATCCACCGCGCCATGTCGGGGCGGTGGCGGAACACGTATTTCATGCTGGCGAAGTAGTTGAAGATGAGCGCGATGGTGAACGATATGGTGGCCGCGATCACATTGTGCATGTGGAACACGCCCACCAGCAGGTTGAGGATGCCCCAGTCGATGAGGAACGCGATGATGCCCACCACGCCGAATTTCAGGATCTGCTCAATCAGTTTTTTCACGCCAACCACTGTACGCAATGGTGCGAACTCGTCGGCCTGTGGAATTCAGCCCCTGTCAGCGCGCGTCGTCCTCAGTGAGGGGCGTCGTCTCCTCTTTGGCGATCACGGCCGCAGGCTGCGGCTTCTTCTTGCCGAACTTCGCCTTGATGAGGCCGACCACGGTGGGGATCAGCGAGATGAGCAGGATCGCCACGATCACGAGTTCGAAGTTCTCCTGCACCACCGGGATGCCGCCGAAGAAATAGCCGAGTAGGGTGAACAGCGACGACCACACGAGGCCGCCCAATACGGAGAATGGCGTGAAGCGGCGCCACTGCATGCCCGAAATGCCCGAGATGAACGGCATGAAGGTGCGGATGAACGGGAAGAAACGCCCCAGGAACACGGCGAGCGGGCCCCAGCGGTCGATCATCGTCTCGGTTTTGGCGATGCGCTCGGGCGTCATGGCCTTGACCTTGCCCGATTCGATGATGCGGCGCCCGAAGAAATGCCCGATGAAATAGTTGCACTGGTCGCCGATGATCGGGGCGAGCCACACGACCGGCAGCAGTGCGGCGATCGGCAGCGCGGACTGGCCGGTGGCCGCATCCGGCGCGGCGAAGAAGCCGGCGGCGAACAGCAGCGAGTCGCCGGGCAGGAACGGGAAGAACACCACACCGGTCTCAATGAAGATGATCAGGAAGATGAATCCGAGCGTCGGCGCCACGCCCATCGCGATCCAGCTGGCGATCGCGGCGCGCGGGTCCTTGAGCAGTCCGGCGATGAAATGAAAGAATCCCATGGGGCAAACGTTCCTTATGCGGTGTGACAGTACAGCTGCTACCGCATTCATTCATAGCAAGACTGAGCGACGGGCCTCACATGCCGCTGTTGGCGTTGACGTACGTGGTGCGCTCGACCTCGCCATAGCCGCCGTACTTGCGAAAGCCCCACAGCAGGATCAATGACTTCGCATAGAAGACCCAGCTCAGGCCGAAGATGAGCATGAGCACGCGGATGAACGGCACGAACAACGCCAGGCCGAGCGCCACGATGTCGACGCCAATCAGGGCGAGCGTGCAGCCGAACGCGCGCCACGGGAACAGCGCGGCGAGCTTCCACTGGCGGGGCAGTGGGTTGGCGAAGCGCGCCTGCAGTGCGAAGATGTATTCGGCGATCACGAGCGTGACGACGGCGGCCGCCACCATGACGATCAGCGGCGCGTATGCCAGGTCGGTGTCCCATGCGGCCCAGAAGCCCAGTCCAAAGAGGACGGCCGCGATCAGCGCGAGCAGCAGCAAACCCGAGATGAAGCCCTGCTTGAACTCCCGCTTGAAGCGACGCAGGTATTCGCGCACCAGGTTGATGTCGTCGTTCTTGTCGTAGGCGAAGAGTGTGCTGTAGAGCGCGGCTTGGGCCGGGCCGATCGTGACGACCGGGAGCATGGTGGCGAGCGCCACCACGTTGAGCCCTGTGAAGCGGGTGCGTCGGCCCCACGCAGGGCCTGCATTACCCGGACGAGGTGCACCGTTTCTACCGCCCGTTCTGGAGGCGCAACGTGCCAGTCGATATGGTGGAAAGCGCCGTGGACCTGGCCACGCTCAAACAGTACCGCGCGGTCGTGGCGCCTACGTTGATCATGGTCAAGCCGGGTGTGGCGCAGACCCTCACGCAGTATGTGCGCGAGGGCGGCACATTGATCACCGGCTACATGTCGGGCATCCACAACGAGTTCGACCTCGTAGTCGAGGGCGGCTATCCAGGCCCGCTGCGTGAGCTGTGCGGGGTGTGGGTCGAGGAGATTGACGCGATCGCACCGGACGCGCACATCGACGTGGAGGTCGGCGGACGCACCGTGCACGGATCGATCGTGGCGAGCGTCATCGAGCCCGAAGGCGCGCAGACGATCGCCACCTACGGCGGCGGCGACTTCTACGCGGGCACTCCGGCCGCCACCGTGCACACGGTGGGCGAGGGGCGCGTGGTCTTCATCGGCACGGCGCTCGACGCCGAAGGCATGAGCGCGGTCATCGACCCGGTCATCGACGCCTGCGGCGCCGAGACGGTCGACTCGCCGGAAGGTGTGGAGGTGATGCGCCGCACGGCCGATGACGGCACCTTGTTCACGACGGTCATCAACACCGCAGGCCGGCCCGTGCACTGGCCGCACGCGCTCGGCGGGGAGGGCCTCGACCTGGCCCCGTTCGAAACGCGCATCATGTGATGAGACAACGTGCGCTGTGGGGCGTGTTTTATCCATGCCCCGCAGCACACTGAACACAAGGGGCCCACGGAGCGCAGGAGCCACCGGTGCCCCTGGAAAAGCGAGGTTGACATGGCGGGCAAAGCGCAGCATCACGTCCTGGTGTTCGAAATCAACACCAGCTTCACCCGGTATGCGTTGTTCGCGGATGGGCGCATGGGCATTCCCGGCACCTTCGCCACGCCGAACACCGACGCGGACGCGTTCTACGAGGCGCTTGTGCAGGTGGTGCGCAAACAGCGGGCGCCGCTCGACGGCATCGCAATCAGCGCGCCCGGGTTCATCGACACGAAGACGCAGACCGCGCGCACGGCGGGTGCGCTCAAATTCCTGGCCAAACAGCAGATCGGCGTGGAACTGGCCGCGCGGCTTGGGCAGGACATTCCCACATGGCTCGAAAACGACGCGAACTGCGCCGCGATGGCCGAAAAGATGTCCGGCAACGCGCAGAAAATCGACGATTTCGTTCTGGTGACACTCGACACCGGCATGGGCGGCGCATTGTTCCTCGACGGCAAACTGCGCCGCGGCAAGGACTGGCGCGCCGCGGAGATCGGCCAGATGATCGTCAATTACGATTCGGCCGGCGCGCTGCCGTTGCACGATTTCGTCTCGACGCTCAAGCTGTCGCAGTGGTACGCCGAGGAGTTCGGCGGCGAGGCCGGCGAAGTGCTGCCGAGCACGCTGTTCCAACGGCTCGACGACCCGCGCGTGCGCGCGATCGTGGAGCGCTGGGTGCACTACATCGCCGTCGGCATCTTCAACACCATCGTCACCGTGGACCCCGAGGTCGTGCTGATCGGCGGCAGCATCAGCCGCGAACCGCTGCTGCTGCCGATGATCGAGGACGCGCTCGACTCGATCCGCGATTGGAAACCGTTCAAAACGGCGATCAAACGCTGCCGCCACAGCGGCAACGCCGGCCTGATCGGCGCGTACTACGCATTCATGGAGGAAGTGGGCGTCAACGCCTAGCCGCGCTCCTGCAGCGTGTACGGCATGAGGCAGCGCGGGGCATCCGGATTCCGCTCAGACGGGTCGCTGATGCCTCCCCACACGTTCGCGGGGAAGATCACGTCGCTGAAATGCATCCATTCCTCGAGCAGGTCGAGCGAATCGTCGGCGAGCCACCGCGACTGCAGACCGTCAATCGCCGAGGCGGCGAGCGTGTACAAGTCGAAGAAGCGTTCCTCATTCATGCCCGCGGGCAGCAGCCAGTTCATCGAGCCGATCATCTCCCAATGGCGGATGTGGCGGCCGGTGAAGAACTGGTGCGCGGGATGGTCGGGGTTGAGCGCCTCGCCACTCAAGACGCACAACAGCTGGATCATCTCGGGCCGTTGCATGTTGTAAAGCACGGTGTTGAGGCAATAGCGCGGGTAATAGTAGACGCGGTGGCCGTCGGCGTCCACCGCCGACGCGCTGAACGCCGCGAACTCGTTCGACTCCGTCGTGTCGTACCCCTCGGTGAGCACCATGGCCAGCAGGTCCTCTTTCGAGGCGATGTAATGGTAGAGCGCGGCCTCGCTGATGCCGATCTCGTCTGAGATATCCTGCAGCGACATCCCCCAATACCCTTTGACGGCGAGGATCTTCGACGCGGCGCGCAGGATCTGCAGATGGCGTTCCTCCTGCGTCATGCGCTTGCGCTTTTCGAAGCGCTTGGCCGACGTGGTGTCGCGCACGGTCACCTCATGTGAGGCGAGGATCGGCTTGGGCCTGCCCGAAGCGGCGACACCGTGCTGGTCGAGAATCTGCTGCCATGCTGCGAGGGTCATATGAACTGGCGTCCTTGCTGGTAATCGGAGGAGTGGAATCGGGACTGCCATCGTACCTCACGCACGATGGCAGTGTGCGTCAGTCGGCGAACGTGCGCGCGAGCCAGTCGAGGGCCAACCCGATCCACGACTGCACGCCCGGTTCAATGCCGTTGACGCCCTGCCATGCGGTCTGCGCGGTGGCGAGCGCAAGGCCATGGCCGCCTTCCGGGAACAGGTGCGCCTCGACCGGCACATGCGCGGCGCGGCACGCCTCGATGAGCATGAGCGTGTTCTGCACCGGCACACAGTCGTCGGGCATGGTGTGCCAAACGAAGACCGGTGGCGTGCGCGCGTCGATGTGCTCTTCGATGCTCACCTCGCGCATCGCCTGCTCGTCGCCGTAGCGTTCGCCGAGCAGCGCGCGGAAACTGCCGTCGTGGCGGTATTCGCCCGAGGTGATGACCGGGTAGGCGAGCATCAGTGCGGCCGGTGCGAGCAGCGCGGGGTCATAGCCGTGCGCACGCAGCACGCCGTCGGAGGCGGATGTGGCGAAGTCGGCGGCCAGATGACCGCCCGCGGAGAAGCCGAGCACGGCGATGCGCGCCGGGTCGACGTGCCAAGCCTCGGCGTTGTCGCGGATGAGGCGCATCGCCTCGGCCACTTCGAGCAGCGCGGTGGGGTAGACCGACGGCGCGCACGAATAGCGCAGCACAAAGGCGTTGCAGTCGGCCGCCAGGAACTGCAAGGCGATCGGTTCGGCCTCGCGGTCGGACGTCATCGTATAGCCGCCGCCGGGCACAATCAGCACGGTGGGGCGTGTGCGGTCGGGCACGACCTCGGGGGAATTGTCGGGCACATAGCCGATGAACCGCGCGGTGGTGCCGTCCATGCCGGTGATCGTCTGTTCGATGTACTGCATGCTGCCTTCTTTGTGATTGGTATGGGCGAGGCTCGCCCATATAGTTCAACGATATGACTATGATACGCCGGCCGGTGGTGGGCCGTCAGATCCACGATTCGAGCCACATGTGGCTCAGCCAGAACTCGTAGGGCACGGGCATCGCCGTCCAGATCGGATAGAAGAACGCGGAGACGAGCAGGCACAGCCCCAGCATGGAGCCGAAGGCGGCGTGCCATGTGGCGCGCGAGACGGTTGTGCGCAGCCAGTCGAACACGTAGCAGATCGCCATGATCATCCACGGCAGCAGCACGATCGAATAGAACGTGAACGTGGTGCGGTTCAGATACTGCGCCCACGGCAGCCAGCCGCCGAGAAACCCGGCGAGCACGGCCCAGATGCGCCAGTCGCCGCGGCGCCAGATCGCGACAGCGATCGCGCCGAGCGCGCACAGCGAACCGAGCCACCAGATGAGCGGGTTGCCGAGCGAGGTCACCGCCGCCACGCACTGCGAGTGCGGCGCGAGCGAACACAGGCCGGGGTGGTCGGGTAGCTTCTCCCAGTAGAAGCTCGTCGGGCGGATCTGCAGCGGCCATGTGAGCGGGTTCGTCTTGTAGTCGTGTGGCGCGTCGAGCGTGGTGTGGAACTGCCACATCTGCGCGTGGTACTGCACGAACGAGCGCCACGACTCGGGCAGCCACTGGATGCCCTCGCCCGGATGCAGCCGCGCCCAGTCGTGCATGTAGGAGTCGGGGTGCAGGAACCAGCCGGTCCACGTGGCCAGATACGTCAGCGCGTAGACCGGCAGCATCGTGCACGCGGCAACCGCGCCGTCGCGCAGCACGCCGGTGACGAGCCAGCGACGGTAGCCAGCCTGGTGGCGCATCCACGCGTCCCACAGCACACTGGTCACGCAGAAGACGGCCATGAAATACGTGCCCGACCATTTGACGCCCGTCGCGAGCCCAAGCAGCACGGCCGCGCCGATGCGGTACCACGAGACCGCGATCTGCGGCGGACGCGCGCCCGGGTCGGCGGCGCGCCCGAGCCGTGCCTTGGCCCAGTCGCGGTGCATCAGCAGCAGGCTGAACGCGCCGAGCGCAAGCACCATGATGAAGATATCGAGCAGGCCGGTGCGGCTCATCGTGATCCCCACGCCGTCGATCGCCATCAGTACACCGCCGAACAGCGCAATCGGCAGGTTGTGGAACAGGCGCAGGATCACGCGGATCAGCACGATGATCGCAATCGTACCGGCGATCGCCGTCGCGGCGCGCCATGCGAAGGGGTTCGCCGCGCCGCCGAAGAGCTTGAGGCCCCACGCGATGAACCATTTGCCCATCGGCGGGTGCACCACGTATTCGGCCGAATCGAGCCACAGGTCGGTCTCGCCGCTCGCGAACGGGATGTTCGGGTTGACGTCCTGCCCCAAGTACGGCACCGTCTGCGGCCAGTTGCGCGGCTCGCCCGTCCGGAGCATCGTCCACGCGTCCTTGACGTAGTACGTCTCGTCGAACACGACCGCGCGCGGCTCGCCGAGGCGCACAACGCGCAGTAGCGCGCCGAACAGCGCGACGACCAATGTGCACGCCCACTCCACGGCGCGCGTGGGGCGGGCGAACAGGCCGGCGTGCACGCGTGCGGCGTGCGCGGCGTGCCGTGCGCCGGTGCGGGCGGCGGATGCGCGTGGTTGCGGCGGTTGCGACATGGGGTCCTCCTTGGGCTGCTGCGTTCCATTATGGTCGTGCTCTTATATTTGAGGGAAGGCATTCGCATAGGGCCGCGCGGCGGCGGCCATGATTGGAGGCAGGGCACGATGGTTCAGGCAGGGGAGCGCGCGCAGGCGCAGGCAGGAGAACAAGCGGTGCGGGAGCCGGGCGTTGATGTCACTGTTCCACGTGGAACAGTCGTGCTTGCGGCCACGCCAATCGGCAACACGGCCGACGCCTCGGCGCGGCTCGTGGCGCTGCTCGAGCGCGCCGACATCGTGGCGGCTGAAGACACGCGGCGGCTGTACGCGCTCGCCAACAGGCTCGGTGTGCGCGTCGGCGGCCATGTGGTGGCGAACCACGACCACAACGAGCGCGGCAAGGCCGACGGGTTGCTCGACCAGGTGGAGGCCGGCGCCACCGTGCTCGTCGTCTCCGACGCCGGCATGCCCACGATCAACGATCCCGGGCTCGCGATCGTGCGCCGGGCGATCGAACGCGGCCTGCCGGTCACGTGCGCGCCCGGGCCGTCCGCCGTGCTCGACGCGCTCGCGTTGTCGGGCCTGCCGACCGACCGTTTCTGCTACGAGGGGTTCCTGCCGCGCAAGCACGCCGACCGCATGCAGCATCTGCGCATGCTCCAGTCGGAACGCCGCACGATGGTCTTCTACGAGACGGTGCACCGCATCGACGAGGCGATGGCCGACCTCGAAGCGGCCTTCGGCGCCGACCGCCCGATGGCGCTGTGCCGCGAACTGACGAAGGACTACGAGCAGATCCGCCGCGGTACAATCGGCGAAGTGCGCGCGTCGGTCGAATCCGACCCGCCGCGCGGCGAGATGGTGCTCGTCGTCGGCGGCGCGACCGGTGCCGAGCCACAGCAGGGGCGCGCACTCGATGTGCAGGAGCTCGCACGGCTCGCGCAGCGGATGGCGAGCGATGAGCACATGCGCATCAAAGACGCGATTGCGCACGTCGTGGAGCAGCATCCGGCGCCCGACGGGTCGCTCGCGAACAAAAAGCAGGTGTACGCGGCCGCGCTCACGCTCAGGGAGTAAGTTTCAGGCGCGTCGTTCGAGCGCGTCAAGCAGCAGCTCGAGCGTCTCGCGCACACCGGGGCCGCCCTGCTGCGAGATGAACTCGAGCAGGTTCGCGTCGGCGGCGCGGTTGACAACGACCCATTTGCGCAAATGCGGGGCGTGGCGTGCGATGTGCCACAGCACATCAATCGGCGTGTCCGGATCGCTCGCCACCACGGCGTTCAGCGCGTCGGCGGCGCCGGCGGGTCGAGCGGGCGCGCCGGCCCGTCGTGTCGGCCCGTGCACGTGGTGGCGGCGAGCCGGCGGCGGGCGCTCGCGTTTCCCCTGCGGGTGGAAGGCATGGCGGGTCCTTTCTGGGTCAGGCGATGCACGCGAAGTCGGTGAGCACGTCGCGCGCCTGCTTGGCGGTGTGCAGGTAACTGCAGCCGTCGAGAATGTCCAGGCACGGCTGCGGCCCGAAGTCGTATTGCTTCATCAGTTCGGCGATGACCGGCTGCCAGCTGTGCGCGCGGATCTCCTCGATCGGACTCAATGCGAGGTCGCACGCGGTGCGTTCCGGTGTGGTGAGGCTGAGCGTGCCGATCGACGTGATCTGGTCGGCCGGCACACGCCGTGCGCGCGTGCGGATCGGCCGGCCGAACACGCGCGTGCGGTGGTGGCCCGACGAGAGGATGTCCACTGTGGCGGGGAAGTCGCCGCCGTGCCACACCCATGCCGCGGTCGCCCCGCACACGGTCATCGAGGTGATGCGCTTCGGCAGCGCCGCTGCCGTGATCGCCGCGCGCCCGTACAGCGAATCGCCGTCGTCGCGGCGGTAGGCGTGCGCGTCGTCAAGTGGGATAAGGATGCCCAGATCGATGAGCATATGCATGCCGAGCGGGCCGGTCACATGCTCGGCCGTGATGATCGGCAGCGGTCCGGGCAGCGAAAGCGGCGCTGGCGGCGGGTCGCTGCGCTCAGTGGGCGGCTCGTCCCACAACGGCAGCATGGGCTGGTACATGTCGGTCGTCATGGGCGCACAGCGTAAGCCGCATGCACGGTGTGGCGCAACCCGGGGCGGGTGCATTGTGGATATGTGGACAACCCGTGCCGCACGCCCGTGCGCATGTGGACACGGCGGTGGATTCGACGGGGGCCGGGCGGGCCCGCAGTGTCCTAGCTCGGCCGGATAATCGGCGCATGACTCATATTATGGTGAATGTTGCTTGGCCGTATGCCAACGGCCCCCGTCATATCGGCCACGTCGCCGGATTCGGCGTGCCCTCCGACGTCTATGCGCGCTACCAGCGCATGAAGGGCAATGATGTGCTCATGGTCTCCGGCACCGACGAGCACGGCACCCCGATCCTCGTGGAAGCGGACAAGGAAGGCGTGACCCCGCAGGAACTCGCCGACCGCTACAACCGCGTCATCGCCAGCGACCTGTGCAAGCTCGGCCTGAGCTACGACCTCTTCACCCGCACCACCACCAAGAACCACGAACTGGTGGTACAGGAGCTGTTCCGCCAGTGCCTTGCCAACGGCTACATCTACAAGGGCGTGCAGAAAGTCGCGATCTCGCCGTCCACCGGGCGCACGCTGCCCGACCGCTATATCGAGGGCGAATGCCCGATCTGCCATGCGCCGGGCGCGCGCGGCGACCAGTGCGACAACTGCGGCAACGAGCTCGACCCTGACGAACTGATCAACCCGGTCTCCAAGATCAACGGCGAAACACCGATCTTCCAGGAGAGCGAACACTACTTCCTCGACCTGCCGGCGCTCGCCGACGCGAACCTGGCCTGGCTCAAGACGCGCCAGGGCTGGCGCACGAACGTGCTGAACTTCTCGATCGGCCTGTTCCGCGAAGTCAAGCCGCGCGCGATCACGCGCGACATCGACTGGGGCATCCCGATCCCCGTGCCCGGATGGATCGACAACCCGAACAAGCGGCTGTACGTGTGGTTCGATGCGGTGATCGGCTACCTTTCCGCCTCGATTGAGTGGGCGCGCCGTTCGGGCGACCCCGAGGCGTGGCGCAAGTGGTGGAACAGCCCAGAGGCGCCGGGCTACTACTTCATGGGCAAGGACAACATCACGTTCCATTCGCAGATCTGGCCCTCCGAGATGCTCGCCTACAACGGCCAGGGCTCGCGCGGCGGCGAAACCGGCCAGCTCGGTCCGCTCAACCTGCCCGAGCAGGTCGTGGCGTCCGAGTTCATGACGATGGAAGGCAAGAAGTTCAGCTCGTCGCGCGGCATCGTCATCTATGTCAAGGACATCCTCGAGCGCTACCCGGTGGACGCCGTGCGCTACTACATCTCGATGGCGGGCCCGGAGACCTCCGACTCCGACTTCACGTGGTCCGAGTTCGTGCGCCACAACAACGAGGAACTCGCCGCGTCGTGGGGCAACCTCGTCAACCGCGTGGCCAACCTGATCGCCAAGAACTTCGGCGAGGTGCCGCCGGTGGTGGAATCGAAGCTGACCGACGACGACCGCGCGCTGCTCGCCGAATCGGCCAGCGCCTTCGCCACGGTCGGCGACCTGATCGAACACCACCGCCAGAAGAACGCGCTGAACGAGGCGATGCGCGTGGTGGGCGACATCAACAAGTACATCTCGGCCACCGAACCGTGGAAGATCAAGGACGACCCGGAACGCCTCGGCACCGTGCTGCATGTGGCGGCCCAGGCCGTGATGGACGCGAACCACCTGCTCGCGCCGTTCCTGCCGCATTCGGCGCAGAAGGTGTTCGAGGCGCTTGGCGGCACGGGCGTGTTCTCGCCGCTGCCGCGCATCGAAGAGGTGAAGGACCTCGACAACCCGGCGTTCCACTACCCGGTGATCACCGGCGACTATGTGCTCGGTGAAACGGTGCGCCCATGGAAGAGCGAGCCGATCGAGGTCGGTGCCCCGGTTGCCAAGCCGACGCCGATCTTCGCCAAGATTCCCGCCGAGGCGGTCGACGAGGAACTCGCGCGCTTCGAGGAGGCGCTCAACGCCCGCAAACAGGCGGAATCCGAGCGTCTGGAAGCGGAGAAGGCGAAGCTCGCCGCCAACGAGTGATGCGCGCTGGCGGCGGGTGTGCGCACACCCGCCGCCAGCGAACGTCCAGCTGGGATGTGTGCGCTCACACCCAAGCTAGCTGTGAGCAAAAAAGTCAAACGTGGTACAGGCCGATGGCGTATATTGATACCTATCAGCGATGCCTGTGACGTCGTTGACGAGGTTCCTTCTCTAGAACCCCATAACTGAACCCTTCTTCTCTCTCTTCTCTCTGAGCCGGCGGCCTTCTCTCCGCCGGCTTTCTCTTTTCCTGCACGCTGCCGCCGGCACTCAGCCGAGCGCGTCGGCGATCATCGCGTATTGCGCCTCGACGAGGCGCCAGTAAGCGCCGCGCTTGGCCATCAGCTCGCTGTGCGTGCCCTGCTCCACAATCTGCCCATGGTCCACGTAGCAGATCATGTCGGCGTCCTCGATTGTGCTCAGCCGGTGCGCGATGATGAAGCTCGTGCGCCCCACGAGCAGGTGCGCGAGCCCCGCCTGCAGCGCCTCCTCGGTCTGCGTGTCGATGTTGCTCGTCGCCTCGTCGAGGATCAGGATGCGCGGGTCGGCGAGCAGCACGCGCGCGAACGCGATGAGCTGGCGCTGGCCCATCGACAGCGTCGAGCCACGCTCCTCGACCACGGTGTCGTAGCCGTTGGGCAGCTGCATGATGAACTCGTGCGCGTGCACGGCCTTCGCCGCGCGCTCGATCTGCTCGTCGGTCGCGTTGAGCTTGCCGTAGCGGATGTTGTCGCGGATCGTGCCGGAGAAGATGAACGTGTCCTGCAGCATCACGCCCATCTGCCGGCGCAGCGACTCGAGCGTCACACTGCGCACATCGTGCCCGTCGATCGTGACCGACCCTTCCGCCACGTCGTAGAAACGCGACAGCAGGTTGATGATCGTCGTCTTGCCGGCGCCGGTCGGCCCCACGAGCGCGACCGTCTGCCCCGGGCGCACATGCAGATCCACGAGGTTGAGGATGGCGCGTCCGTCGGGCTCATACCGGAACACGACATCGTTGAAATCGACCTGCCCGCGCACCGGCGGCAGTTCCACCGCATCAGGCGCGTCGGTGATCTCGGGCCGCACGTCGAGCGTCTCGAAGATGCGCTCCAGATACGCCGAACACGTGATGAGCTGGTTGTAGAAATTGCCGATGTTGATGACCGGGTTCCAGAAGTTGTTGGCGTAGCCGATGAACGCGATCAGCGTGCCCGTTGTGGCGGCCACGCCGCCGATGTTCATGATGCCCACGTAATACAGCAGCGCCATCGTGCTCACCGAGATGATCTCCATGCTCGGCCACAGCAGGAACTGCAGGTGCACCGCGCGCATCCACGCGCTGCGCACCTGCCCCTGCTGTTCCTGGAACGTGGCGAACTGCTCGCGCTCGCGCGCGAAGGTCTGCGTCGTCTTCACGCCGGCGATCGACTCGTGGATGTAGGCGTTGAGGTTGCTCTGCTTGTTGCTCAGCCGCTGGTACGCCTTGCGCTGGAAATGCTGCAGCACGCGCACCACCACGATGAGCAGCGGGAACAGCACGAGGCTCCACAGGGCGAGCCGCCAGTCGATCGCGAACATGATGATGAGCGTGATCACGAATGTGAACACGTCGGAGATCACGTTGATCAGCCCCGAGCTGAGCGTGTCGGACAGTGTGTTCACGTAGTTGACGACGCGGATCAGGATCTTGCCGTGCGGGCGCGAATCGAAATAGCTGAACGGCAGTGTCTGGATGTGCGTGAACAGGTCGCGCCGCATGTCCTTGAGCACGAGCTGGCCGACGCGCGTGATCTCGTACGTGCGGTAGCGCAACGCCACTTCGTACAGCATGATCAGCACGAGCATGATGAGCGCGATCCAGCCGAGCAGCGCGTAGTCCTTGTGCGGCAGCACGTCGTCGATCACGATCTTCGTCAGGTACGGCACGCTCACGGCGATGCAGCTCATCGAGACCACAACCGCCACGATCGCGGCGATGCGCTTACGGTACGGCTTGAGATACACGGCCACACGGCGCAGGTCACGCAGGTTGATCTGCTCTTCGAGTTCCTCATCTTCGCGGTAGGTATTGCGTTGTGCCATGGTGCACCTCCCTCAGTTCGTCTTGTCCGTTGCGCCGCCGGCCGTCTCGCTGGCCTGTGTGTAGCCCTGCGACTGACCCGATTGCAGGCCGAGCTGTTTGCGGTAGATCTGCCAGTAGCGGCCGTGCGCGGCGACCAGTTCCTCGTGCGTGCCGCGCTCCACGATGCGCCCGTGCTCGAGCATGAGGATCAGGTCGCAGTCCTTGACCGACGAAATGCGGTGCGCGATCGTCACAATCGTCTTCGTGCCTTCCAGATCGGCCAGATGCTGCTGGATCTTCGCCTCGGTCTCCATGTCCACCGCGCTCGTCGTGTCGTCCATGATCAGGATCGACGGGTCGTCTGCAATCGCGCGCGCCAGGCTCAAGCGCTGCTTCTGGCCGCCCGAAAGCCCGACGCCGCGCTCGCCGACCACGGTGTCGTAGCCTTCGGGCATGCGCTCGATGAAGTCGTCGGCGCCGGCGATGAACGCGATGCGGCGGATGTACTCGGGGTCGGGCGTCTGCCGGCCGCCGAGGCCGAAACCGATGTTGCCGCCGATCGTGTCGGAGAACAGGAACGTGTCCTGCGCCACGACGCTCACCTCTTCGCGCAGCGTCTTGAGCGGCCATGCGCGCGCGTCGACGCCGTCGATCAGCACGCGCCCGCTTGTGGGGTCGTAGAAGCGCGCGATCATGTTGACGAGCGTCGATTTGCCGGCGCCGGTCTCGCCGAGGATGCCGAGGCGCGCGCCGGCGGGCACGGCGAAGTCGATGTCGTCGAGCACCGGCGTGCCCGGGTCGTCGGGGAACGCGAAGCTCACGTGGTCGAAGTGGATCGCCCCGCGCACATGCCGCGGTTCGGCGGCGCGCCCGGGCGCCTCTTCGCGGATGCGCGGCTGTGACGTGAGCAGGCGGCGGATCTTGACGCACGACGCGTTGAATCGCTGCCAGTCGTTGACGAGCCAGCCGGATTGGCGCACCGGCGAATCGATCATCCACAGGTACGAGCTGAAGGCCACGAGCCCGCCGAGCGTCATGTTGCCCTGCAACACAAGCAGGCCGCCCAAGCCGATCGTGATGAGCTGCAGCGAGAAGCCGAGGCCGTCGAGCCACGGCATGAAGCGGCGCGTGTTCTCTGCCATCGCCATGTTGCGGTCCATGTAGTCGGCGTTGCGTTCGTCGAATTTGCCCGTCTCATGTTCCTCGCGCACGAACGCCTTGACCACGCGGTTGCCTTCGATGTTCTCTTCGACCATCGAGTTCATGGCGGCGAGCGAATTGCGGATGCCGAGGAACAGCGGTTTGGCGCGTTGCGAAAGCGCGCGCGTGAGCAGGAACAGCGGCGGCGTCACGCACGCGAGCGCGAGCGCGAGGCGCCAGTCGATCGAGCTCATCATCGCGAGCGCGCCGACGAACATGACCACGCAGTTGAGCGCCTGGTACGTGACCCAGCTGAGCAGGTGGCGGATCGCGTCGGTGTCCGACGTCATGCGGCTCATGATATCGCCGGTGCGCGTGTGGTTGAAGTAGTTGAAGTCGAGCTCGTGCAGTTTCTCGTATTCGTCGCTCACCAAGCGGAACACGGTGTTCTGCCCGAAGCGTTCCATCCACATGGCGTTGCCGTAGTACGCGGCGTCACGCACCACGGTCACGACGATCATGAGGATGCACAGGCCGGTCAGTTGGCTGATGCGCCCGGCCTCGATCACTTGGTCGACGATGCGCGCGGAGATCAGCGGTGTGATGAGCGCCATCGCCGCGCTCACCGCGTACAGCACGATTGCGCCTATCGCGCGCGGCAGGTCGGGTTTGCAATACGCCATGAGCCAGCGTAGGTTGCCGGCGTTGCGGTTGCGGTTTGGATCGACGTACATCGTTGGCGTCCTTAGTGGTTGCTGTTTGTCTGTCCGGGGTGGATCGTCCGGCGGCGGCCCGCGGCTGTGCGGGGACGCCGCCGCGCGTCGGATATGAACCGTTTAAGTATATCGTATTATGCGCGTCACCGGATGGAGTTTCGCCGAATCCGTTTGCGGGGAACATCCGTTGTGTGCGGTCGTGCATAATGGAACTGAACAAGAGTGAAGAACAGAGTACGGGGTCGAGCCATGGGCGGTTGCGCGCATCGCGGCGCGCGCGGCATGGCGGCACCCGGTGCATGAGGTAGTGAAAGGAACGGGCAAATGATGCAGTGCAACACAACATTCGAGGTTCTGTGCGCCGGGGCAGACAGGATCGGTGCGGGAGAAAACGGCAGGATCGTATGGGGCAATGGCGTCGTCACGCTCGTCTTCGACGTGCGCGATGACGCGCCGGTGCGGCTCGTCGGCATGTCCGGGCGCGGCATGCGCGCCGTGGACGCCAACATCGCCGGCGAACCGGACGCGCAGCCGATCGTGGAACTGCGTTCGTCGATTGACAGCGGCGGCGACAACCGCCTGCAACTGGCCAAATCGGCCGCCGGCATGAAACTGCGGTTCGTGGAGGCGTACCGGCACACACCAGCCGATCCCACGGCGCCCGACGCACTCTACCGCCTGTCGATCGTGCAACGCGACCCGCAGGGCGGTCCCACGGTCATCTCGGTGTTTGAAGCGTGCCCGCAGCTGAGCGCCGTACGCACCTACACGCGGCTCAGCTGCGCGGAACGGTACCCGGTTGAAGCGGTCTCGTCGATGAACGCGACCCTGCCGCTTGCCGCCGCGCGGCTCACCGACGATCAGACGATGATCTACTGGGGCGAGAACTCGTGGGACCTCGAAAACGCGTGGCATTGCCAGCCGCTGCGCTCCACCTCGCTGCGCGACCGCGACCAGAAGGTCAATCCGGGCACGTCATCGGCGCGGTTCGCGTTCCGCTCGTCGTCCACATGGTCGACCGGCGAGTTTTCGCCGACCGGCATTGTCGAAGGCTTCAGCGAAGCCCCCGAATCGCGCCCGTTCGCGTTCATCTGGCAGATCGAACACAATGGCGCATGGGAATGGGAGATCGGCGAGGACGACCCCGGCGTGCGCATCAGCGCGTATGGCCCGGAATACGCCGACCACCAGTGGTTCACCATGCTCGGCGACGGCAATGAATTCACGTCGGTGCCCGTCTCGTTCGCTGTGTGCGGAGGCGACTGGCAGCAGGCGGTCGCGGAAATGACCATCCAACGGCGCGAGACTCGCATACGGCACGCGCGCGAACTCGGCCGCGCGGACGAATTCGACCGCATGGAGCTGCGGGTCGTATACAACGACTACATGAACACGTTGTGGGGCAATCCATACATCGAGCAGGAACTGCCACTCGTCGAAGGCGCCTACAAGGCGGGCGCCGACGTCTTCTGCATCGACGCCGGCTGGTATGACGACGCCGACGGCGGCTGGTGGGACATGGTCGGCGATTGGGAGCCGTCCGTCGACCGCTTCGGCGCCGTGCGTCTCGCTGGGCTGATCCACGACATCCAGTCGCGCGGCATGATTGCCGGGCTCTGGCTCGAGCCCGAGGTCATGGGTGTGCGCTGCCAGCTCGCGCAGATGATGCCGGATAGCGCGTTTTTCTGCCGGCATGGCGCGCGCGTGGCCGACCAGGGGCGTTATCATCTGGATTTCCGCTCGCCGATTGCGCGCGAGCACGCAACGCGCACGGTGGAGCGGCTCATCAGCGAATACGGCGTGGGGTATTTCAAGTTCGACTACAACACGACTCCCGGCGCGGGCACGGACCTCGACACCGATTCGGTCGGTGCCGGCCTGCTCGAGCATTGCCGTGCCGTGCAGGACTGGGTCGACGGGATCCGCCGCGCGCACCCCGACGTGATGATCGAGAACTGCTCGTCCGGCGCCATGCGCGCCGACTATGCGATGCTCAGCCGCCTCGACATGCAATCCACCTCCGACCAAGCCGATCCCTCGATCTATGCGGCGATCGCCGCCGGCGCAGGCATGGCGATCCTGCCCGAACAGCAGGGCAACTGGGGGTACGCGCAAGAGGAGATGGACGACGAGACCGCCGTGTTCACGTTGACCGCCGGCATTCTGGGCCGCCTCTACCTCTCCGGGTTCATCAACCGCATGGGCGAGCGTCGGCTCGCGCTCGTGCGCGACGCCGTGGCGCTGCACCGGCGCGTGCTCGACGAGCAAGGGCACCTCATGCCATGGTGGCCCGACGACCTGCCGGATTTCAACGGCCCGTGGCTCGCCTACGGCCTGCGGCACAACCACGCGATCGCTGAAGCGGTCTACCCGGATGTGGCCGCGCTCATGGACGGCAACGAGCATGTGGAGTATCTGGCCGTCTGGCGCCGCGGCGGCGTCGACTCGATGTACCTGCAGCTCGGGCATGGCGCACATGTGCGGCAGGTGTTCCCCGACCCCGGTCAGCCGGACCATGCGCCCGGCGCGCGCCCGTGGACGGTCGAGCATGTCGACCCCGACACCGTGCGCCTCACCGTGTCGGACAGCGAACGGCCGTCCGCGCGCATCTTCGCGGTGAGCTACGACGTGCGGTGATGCGCGCGTAGACTTGCATCCATGAGCAAAAAACACCGCGACCGCAATTGGGCGCCCGCGCCTCAGGCCCTGCCGGCCGACGCGCACGTCGTCGACAACCATACGCATGTGGCCTCCGTCGTGCCGTTCTCGCGCGCGATGAGCCACGAGGCGCAAGCCAAGGGCCAGCCCGAAGTGCCTGTCTACAGCGTCGATGAACTGCTGCACCAGGCACAGGAAGTGGGCGTGGAGGGTGTGATCGACTGCGGCTGCGAACTGCCGAACCTCATGACCGCGGTGGACATGGCGCGCGAACACCCGGGCGTGGTGCACGCGGCGATCGCGATCCACCCCAACGAATCCGTGTTGCACGGCCACCGCGGCGTGCCCGGGCCCGACGGACTGCCGCTGCGCTACAAGCCGTGGCACGAGGTGAGCTTCGACGACGCGATCGCCGAAGTGGACCGCATCGCGCGCGCCTACCCGCGGCAGGTCGTGGCGATCGGCGAGACGGGCATGGACCTGTTCCGCACCGGCGAAGGCGCCAAGGAGCTGCAGCGTGAGGCGTTCCGCGCGCATATCGCGATCGCGAAGGAACTCGACCTGCCGCTGCAGATCCATGACCGCGACGCGCACCGCGAAGTGATCGAGACACTGCTCGCCGACGGCGCGCCGCGGCGCACGGTGTTCCACAGCTATTCCGGCGACGCCGAGATGGGGCGGATCGCGCGCGAACACGGCTGGTACCTCTCGCTTTCCGGCGCGTCGAGCTACAAGGGCAATGACGGCATCCGCGAATCGGCGCGCATCGTGGGGCTCGACCATGTGATGGTGGAGACCGACGCGCCGTACCTGACCCCGATGCCGTACCGCGGACGCACGAATGCGCCATATATGATTCCATACACTTTGGATTCCCTCGCCCAATATCTTGATCTGCCGATCGATGAGGTGGCGCGTGCGACGCGTGCGACGACGCGCGAGGTGTATGGGGTCTGAACGCGGTGTGTGGATTGGGTTTTGTGGACATATTGTGATGTTCTGAACGCGAATTGATACATCAAGGAGTATCCTCGACCATTGTTCGCGGCGAATATGCTGTACGCAAAGTGTGGCCATGTCGGGCCATGGGAGGCATTAGCGTTCCCTAATGCCGTATTTAAGGGCGGGGATTGGCCCCGCTGTTGAAAGGACATCGTGATGGCTCAACGGCCTGATGACGAACAAGATCCGTTACTCTCGCAGACCGGGCAATACACCCGCGCCCCCAAGGTCTCGCATGAGGTACTCACCAAGCAGGAGCGCGAAGAGCTGCTCAAGGAACGCGCCGTCAAACAGCAGGCGGCACAGCGGCTCAACCAGCCATGCGCGGGCGGGCCGATGGGCCGGTGGTGGCGCAAGCTGCAATCGGGGCCGGACAAGGTCACGCTCGCCATGTCGATCGTGGCGCTCGGCGTGGTGTATGGGGACATCGGCACCTCGCCGCTCTATACCATGCAGACCTTCCTCGCCGGCCAAGGCGGCGTTACCCATGCGGACGAGACTGCCGTGATCGGCATGCTGTCGCTCGTGTTCTGGACGATGACGCTGATCACGACAATCGAGTACGTGGTCATCTGCATGCGCGTGGACAACAAGGGCGAAGGCGGCATCTTCGCGCTGTACACGCTGCTGCGCCGATACGGCGGCTGGCTCATCGTGCCCGCCATGATCGGCGGCGCCGCGTTCCTCGCCGATTCCGTACTCACGCCGGCCATGTCGATCAGCTCGGCGGTCGAAGGCCTGCAGACCCTGCCGGCGTTGCAGGGCGTGTTCGCCTCCAACCCGAACCTCATGCTCATCATCACCCTCGTGATCATACTGGGCGTGTTCGCCGTGCAATCGCGTGGCACCGAGCGCATCGGCAAGGTGTTCGGCACCGCCGTGCTCATCTGGTTCCTGTTCATCGCGGTCACCGGCGCCATGAGCATGGCGCACAACCTCGAGGTGCTGCGCGCACTCAACCCCGTCTATGGCATGCAGTTCCTGCTCAGCGGCGACAACCATGCCGGCCTTGCGCTGATGGGCACCGTGTTCCTGTCGATCACCGGCGCCGAAGCGCTGTATTCCGACATGGGCCATGTGGGCCGCGGCAACATCTACGCCACATGGCCGTTCATCAACCTTGCGCTCGTGCTCTCGTACTTCGGGCAGGGCGCGTGGATCATCCGCACGCTCGAAGACCCGGCGTATGTGCAGGAAGGCGGATCGCCGAACCCCTTCTTCGCCATGCTGTCCCCGGAATTGCGCTATGTGGCGGTCGTGCTCTCGGTCATAGCCGGTGTGATCGCCTCGCAGGCGCTGATCTCCGGCGCGTTCACGATCGTCTCCGAGGCCACGCGCCTCAACTGGATGCCGCATCTGCAGGTGCGCTACCCGGCGCGCACACGCGGCCAGCTGTACATCCCCACCGTCAATGTCGTGGTGTGCGTGGCCACGGTGGCGGTGCTGCTGATCTTCCGCAATTCGGAGCACATCGCGGCCGCCTACGGCCTGGCGCTCACCGTGACGATGGTCATGACGTCGATCCTCGTCACCGTGTACCTGTGGCACAAGCACATGCGTGCGGCCGCCGTGGTGTTCGCCGTGGTGTTCCCCACGATCATGCTCCTGTTCTTCGTGGCCTCGATGGCGAAGTTCATGCACGGCGGCTGGTTCACCGCGCTGCTCACGCTCGCGATCCTGACCGTGATGGTCACTTGGAACGAAGGCACGAAGCTCGAACGCGCCCAGCGGCGCCACATGCAGCTCAACGACTGCCTGCCGGTGCTGCAGCGGCTGCACGACGACGCCACGATCCCGTATTATTCCGACAACATCGTGTACCTGACCTCGGATCAGGACATGAAACGCATGGAGACCGACGTGTTCTTCTCGATCTTCGCCAACCACCCCAAGCGCGCGCACGCCTGGTGGGTCGTGTCGGTCGAGACGACCGACGACCCGTTCACGCGTGAATACACGGTGGAGGATTACGGTACGGATTACCTGTTCCGTGTGCGCATCCGCCTCGGGTTCAAGGTCTCGCAGTCGATCCCCGCATACCTGCATCAGATCATGCATGACCTGCTGCGTACCGGCGACCTGCCCCAACAGACGACCCGCTACCCGAAGGTCGACGCCGACCCGAAGATCGGCCCGATCAAGTACGTCCTCATCCACAAGGCCCTCATGCCGGAATCCAAGGTCTCGGCGAAGGGGGCGTGGGCGCTGCGCATCAAATACGCGATCCGTCATGTGGCCGGCTCACCGGTCAAGTGGTTCGGCCTGGCGCCCTACAACCCGGTCACCGAAGTGCAGCCGCTCTTCCTGTCCACGGTGCGCCCGCCGCGCCTCAAGCGCGTGGGCTGAGCGGCCCCAGCCGACCGTCCGCGTCTATCCACTAGCCACGGGCGGCCGCCCAGTGCGCCCCGCACAGCCGTTGGCGTCTAGCCCCTAGGCGCCAACGGCTGTTTTCATTGGTATTCCAACGGTCTTGCGGTGGGTACAAGCAAAACCGATAGCGAAATCCTGAGAATCGGTGGCGGGCGCCGTGTGGAGCCGTTACAGTAAACGACTATGTGCAGATTACTGGGATACGCCACCGCGAATGTCAATGTGAGCCTCGACAAGGTGCTTGGCATGCGCGAGTGCGCCGCGTTCCGTGATCTGAGCGAGATCCACAACGACGGCTGGGGCGCCGTGCTCATCAACGAGCCGGGGCACGCGGCGCACGTCAACGACGGCGGCGCGCCCTCCCCGGAAACGGGTTCGGCGCTCTACCGCAACACGATCGCCGCGCAATACGACCCGATCTTCAACGAGCTCGCGCATGCACCGGCGCGCGGCGCCATCTGGCACCTGCGCCTCGCGAGCTCGAACCTGCCGCTCATCCTCGAGAACCAGCAGCCGTTCTTCGCCAGCGGCCTCGGCTTCGCGCACAACGGCGACATCTCGGACGCGCAGGGCCGCAACATCACCACGAACCGCGCGTACCCGATCGACCAGAACCTGGTGCAGTCCACCGGCGGACGGTCTGATTCGGCCATGTATTTCGCGATCGTGCTGCAATACCTGGGCTTCGGCTTCGCGCTCGAAGAGGCGCTCGCACAGGCGGTGCGCGAACTGCGCGCCACCTACCCCGATTCGAGCTACAACTGCATGATCCAAAGCCAGGACCAGTTCATCGCCCTGCGCGCGGAAAGCGGGCGCCCCACCGCGCAGGGCGTCGTCGACATCTACGCGCGCCACGGCCGCGCCGACGAGGCGCGCGACTACAGCGTGCTGCACTACCGCGAGCTCGGGGCAAACGATGATGAGCCGAGGGGGGTTGTGGTGGCGAGCACCGGATTCGATCAGCCCGCCGAAGAGGGGTGGCGCGAACTGGAGAACAACCACATGATCGTGGCGTCGAACCGCACCGGCGCATTCCGTGTGCGCGGCATCTGATCCGTCGCGTTCGCACAGGGGGTAGAGAGCCCATCGCAGCGCGACTACGATGGGCAACATGACAGGAATCATCCCCACCGTTGACCAGATCGAGGCGCTGCACCGCAAACTCGCACCGTCCGACGCCGCCTACGACCTCATCCACACCCACTGTGTGATCATCGCGCAGATCACCCGCCAGCTCATCCACCGCCGCAACGCGCTGTTCATGCGCCGCTGCACACTGCCGGCGGACGCGCCCGAACGCACCGGAGAGCCGGCGCCCGGCGCATTCGCCGTGCCGGCGACCGACGGCGTGACGGGCGGCACTGTGCCGCCGCGCTACCTCGACGCCGGGCAGGCCGTGCTCGGCGCGCTGCTGCACGACATCGGCACCTACCGCGTGCTGAAGAACGACGGTTCGAACGGCGAACCGCTCACGTTCGACGGCCCGCACTACGTGCAGCACGGGCTGATCGGCTACGACCTGCTGCTCAATGAAGGCTACGACGAGTCGATCGCGCAGTACGCGCGCAACCACACCGGCGTGGGGTTGACGCGCGAGGCCGTCGTGCGCCAGGGCCTGCCGCTGCCTCCGGACGATTACGTGCCAGTGAACCTCGAGCAGGAAGTGGTCATGGTGGCCGACAAATACCACAGCAAGTCGGTGCCGCCCAAGTTCCTGACCGCCGACGCCTACGCGCGCAAGGCCGCGCGGTTCGGCGAAGACAACAAGGAGCAGTGGCTCGACCTGGTGCGCACCTACGGCGAGCCGGACGTGCCGGCGCTCGCCGAGGAATACCACATGCGTCTCGTGGACTGAACCGGCCACGGCCGACTCAGCGCTAGGTCAGTGCGTCAGGTCGATTGTCTCGTCCATCGCGCCGGCCACGTGCGGGTCGGTTGTGACGACGATGACGGTGCGCTGCTTGGATTCACCGTGCACCTGCGCGCGCAGCAGGTCGAGGATCGTGGCGGCATCGGCCTCGTCGAGTGTGGCGGTCGGCTCATCGGCGAGCACGATGTCGGGGTCGGTGGCGATCGCACGCGCGACCATGACCCGCGCGCGGTCCACGGCGCCGAGCGTGCGCACAAGCGCGCGTGAACGCTCGGCCTGCGTCGTGTTGTCGTCGCCGCTTGGCGCGAAGCCGACGCGCGTCAGCAGCTCCTGTGCGAGCACGGCGATCGGCTTGAGGTAGTTGCGGTTTGACGCGTCCATCACGTATGCGAGATTCGCCGCAGCGCTCAGGTCGCCGCGCAGCGCGAACTGCTGCAACAGCACGCCGATGCGGTGCCCGCGCAGTTCGAGCGGCGTCAGGTCGCGCAGCGGCGTCGATTTGGTCAGCACGCTGCCTTCGGCGGGGTGCGCGAAGCCGGCCATCAACGCCACAAGCGTGTCGTGCTGGCGGGTGTTATGCGCATCGACGAGCACGCCGTACGAGGTGCCGGCCTCGCACCGCATTGTGAGGTCGTTCCAGATGTGCTCGCCGGTCTTCGCATCGGCCACCGTCACGCCTCGCATCGAGAACATTGGGTAGGCGCGGAACACCGAATCGTCCACGTCGTCCGCGCTGTCTTCTTCGTCTGGCTCGTCGAACGCCGCCGCGGCGGTGTTCGCGGCGGCCTGAGCTTCCTCATCGCCCGTGCCTGCGCCGTCCGCGCTGGGCTCCGCAGTGGCCTCGGGCTCGGCATCTGTGCTGTCTGCGGTGTCTGTGTCATCTGCACCGGCGTCTGCGCTGTCAGTGTCGTCGTCGTATTCGATCGTGTAGCTCATACCCGGCTCGACCGATTCATCGGTCATCAGCTCATCGAGCTCTTCGACGGCGTCGGTGCGCTCCTGCGGCTCCTGGTTGCTCATCACTGCTCCTTCGTGGTCGGGTCGGCGGAATCGAGGTATGGCGAATGCGTCAGCTGCGCGGTGCGGAACAGCGCCACGCGCACTCCCGCGACGATCGCGAGCAGCAGGCACGCCAGCAGCGCGATCCATGTGACGTTCCACAGCACGCCGCCGTGCATCGCGATCGTGTGCCCCTGCGCGAGCTGCGTGGTGAGCGGATTCGCGGTCCAGCCGCCGATCAGCAGGCCGAGTGCCACACCCACCACGGTCTGCAGCAGGATCTCCAGCATGAACTGCCATGCCATGCGCGATTTCGTGACGCCGACGGCCAGACCGTAACCGATCTCTTCGCGGCGCGGGCACACCTCAAGCAAGGTCAGCAGCAGCGCGAGCGCCCCGCCAACGCCCCACAGGCAGATGAGCATGATCTTCGTGGTGCCCGCCAGCTTGTCGAGCGGTTCGAGCGAGTGGTTGTAGGCGTCGATCGTGGGGGAGCTCACGGCGAAGCCCTCCGGCAGGTTGGGCTTGAGCGCGCTCTTGAACTGCTCATACGCCTGCGGGTTGGCCAGCGTGAACACGATGTTGATGTCGGGCACGGCCCAGCCGGTGCCTTCCGTGGTGTCGAGCCCGCTTGCCGCGAAGTCGTAGTAGCTCGTGTAGATCACGTTGTTGCGGTTGTCTTTGGCGAATTGCGCGTCATCGCCCTGCACACCCTGCGGCGTGCTCGTATAGGTGTAGATGCCGCCGACGGTGAACGTGTAGGTGGTCTTGGCGTTGGCCGGATTGCCCACGGTTATGGTGCTACCCACCTTGAGGTTGTTCTTCTTCGCGAGTTCCTGCGAGATCAGCACGTCGCGCGCCGTCACGTCCTGGTAGTTGAGTTTGCTGCCTTCCACGACCTTGAACGTGCCGTATTCGTTGGCGTCCACGGCGGCCTCGTTGTAGAACGAGGTGAGGGTGAAGTCGCCGCCGGTCTCGTTCTGGTTGGCGCCGGATGTGGTGTTTGACGTGATCGCCTTGAAGGAACTGGTCGAGCGCACCGGCACCGACGCCACCACGGAGTAGTCGAATTGCACATGCTTCGCCTGTGCGGCCGCGCCGAGCACGTTGTATTCCTCCCACGTGATGTAGCGCTTCGTCCAGTCGGCGTCGTCGCCGTTGCGGTCGCTGAGCGCCGTGTCCGTCATGCGCACCACGGCCTGCGGTTTGAGCGCCACGTACCCTTTGCCGTGTGCGGCGTGGTATTCGTGCATCACCGCGGCGCCGAAGACCGACCACATGGTCACGAGCAGGCTCACAATCACCATCAGTGCCGTGCGCCACGGGTGGCGGCGCAGTTCGGCCCATGCGTTCTTGGCAACAAACATCCGGTGTCTCTCCTGTGTCCGTTCAGTGTGTCAATTGTTCCATCTGCTGTCTGGTTCTACTCAGAGTATGATTTTTAATGGTATTTTATCCCACTAATAATCTTTACCTCCGTGTCCGTTCGTGACGGGCGTGGGGTGGCCGTACTCTGTGCGGCGTTCCTCTCCGCATGGGAGGGGCATCGCTGTTCGTGTTCCTTGCGGAGCGTGGACAGGATTTGTGTTCTGCCGATACGACGCCAGCCTTCCTTGCGGGAACGTCTCGCGAGGATGTTGCGGCTGGCGTTAATGTCGGCATTGATACGATGGTTGCAGCAGGTGCAGTGGAACGTCGCCTGTGTGCGTCTGTTGCGTTTGCCCACATTCCCGCATTTGCTGCATGTCTGGCTTGTATAGGCGGGGTTGACCGTGGTGACGGTGATTCCCTCGCCTTGTTCGAGTCGTGTGAGTTTGCGTTTGACGGCCGACCGTCCTGCGCGACTGATGATGCGTTTCATGCGTCGGCTCACCCGTAGGGCGCGCAGGTCGAGGTCTTCGACCACGAGTTCCCTGACCTGTTCCCGTTCGAGTTTGTTGAGCAGTCTGCCTACCTCGTTGGTGAAGTAGGAGCGGATGCGCCGGTTGAGGGCGCGGTATCGTTTCGACTTATGACAGGGGATGCGCGCGTGGTTGAGTTCCGCGCCAAGCCGCGTGAGTTCTTTATCCCGTTCTTGCAGCCATTGGTAGAGTCGTATGCCCAGCAACCTGCCGTCGCTGGTGGCGAACATCGTCTTGCAACCCCAGTCCAGACCCAGGGTCTCACCGTATTCACGAGGGGTGGCTGCGGGTTGGACTGTCATCACATGCGCGTCGATTCGCCCATCGTGGATGTTGACCTGCAAGTGGTTCGCCAGTCTCACACCCGGTTGCATGAGCTGGCCCTCAAGCCTCATGTTGTCCCCTAACGGAAGGTACATGGGCTTGCCTTTTGTCAACGTGGACACTTTCACCCACCGCGCATATCTGCTACTGGCAACGGAGTTGTGAATGTCGGCGATCTTACCGTCCATGCTCAACGTATGGCACCGGCGCATGTCCGGGAACGGCACGCGACAGCGCAGATGCCGGATGATGCGCCGCGCCAGTCTGTGCCCGTCGTCATCGGAGCGTTCCCACCATGCCATGCGCTTGTTGATGCGATGCAACGCGATTCGCTGTTCCTGTGTGAGCGTCGAATCGTTGACGATACGGCGAAATTCGTCCTGCCGTAACCGCATCCACGAATCTAATGCCGCGCGTGTCTGACGGTTCACGGAATCCCATTGCCGTTGCGACAGCCCCATGCCGAATCGTTTCGCATCCAACCAACGCGGCAGCTTTCCCTCAGCGAGAAGCAGCTGCACCCATTGCCGCATCGAATACATAAGCGCGTCACGCCACACCTTCGCCAAGGCCAACAATTGCTCCTGTTTGCCTTGGTTCATCGGGACGGATACGTGATGCGCCGTGTATACGAGGTCAACGTTCGGCAATCTCGTCACCGTCCTCGGAAACCATGCGCGAGAACTCCTTGACCCGTTTCGTGCGGCGCTGCCCGTACAGGCGCGCGCTGAACGAGTAGATAATAGCCACGAAATCAGCGATCAGGTCGGCACGCTCCTCCTTGGTTTCATTGATGACAACGAGCCGTCTGCCGGATTGTTCGATGAACAGACGGAACCATTCGAATCCGAACCGTGTCAACCTGTCCTTATGCTCTACAATCAGGGTTCCCCAATCCTCCCTTTTCAGCAATGCGGTGAGCTTGCGTCGCTTGTCGTCCACACCGGAACCCACTTCGGCCACGGACTCGACCACGCGGTACCCGTTCGCCTGCGCCCATTCCTCCACGCGGTGCTGCTGATGCGGCAACTGTGTCTTACGTTTCGCAGGATCGGATACGCGCGCGTACACGGCGGCATCATTCAATCTGGATGTGTTCTTATCCGGTATGACGATGGTCCCCGACTCGTCCTGCCATGCGCCTGGTATCTTTCCCGCTTTGAAACGATTCCATGCGGCACGGTACTGGATGCCATGTTTGGACGCATACTCGGACAACTTCATAATTCCTATTATGTCATAGAATACTAGAATATGCTAGAAAACAAATAACTAATCGAAAGACCGGCTGAAAAAAGCCTGAGCGCGCGGCGTCCATCCACAGTCGGCATGGCGGTTGTGGATGGCTGGAGTGTCGTCCACCTATCCACATTCTTCGCTCTGGCCGTGGTGTGGGCGCGAGAAGCATGGGAATGTGGCATCCATGCGCGCCGGCCGCCAGTTGGGGCGCCGGCGCGCGCAGACACGCAACAGACAAGGAGCACACCATGCGCACACCATTCACGATGGATTCGGCGGGATTCCTCGCACTGCTCGACAAGCTCGAGCGCAGGTTCAACGAAGCCACGGCCGCCGCGTCGCTCTCGTTCGCCGGCATCGACGGCGAACTGCACCCCGTGGTCCAACCAGCCCGCACAGGGGAGGGGGATTGCGCGGACCGCACGGACAGCGCGGCCTCGGCGGAAAACGCACAGTCCGAATCGGTCGAATCCCACACCGCGCCGGCCGGATATACCCCGTGCACCGGCGCGCGCTGCGACCGCGAGCTGCGCAGCCCCGCCTCCACACCGCTCTCGTGCGATTTCCACGGGCGCACCGGCGCGTTCCACGACGAGATATTCGATCCGCAGCTCGTCGAACTCGCATCCAGCGCGTTCGGCTCCACATGCTGGGCGTCGCTCATGTGCGTCGCGTCGTTGGGCCTCGACGCCGCACTCGCGGAATGCGCACGGCAGTTCCTCATGCACACGTCGATCATCGTGCGGCAGAAAGGGCTCGCCGTCTGGCTCTACGACCTGATCAACGACGCCACGATGGCCATGCTGCTCGGCCAGACGAGCGCACGCATGCCCGTGACGATCCGCCCGATGAGCCAAGTGCAGATCTCGCGCTGGCTGCACGGCAGCGGTGTGAAACGCTTCGGCTCACAGCAGCAGCGCGCCGCGGACCGCGCCGAATACGGCAATCAGGCGCACCGGCTCGCCGCCTACTGCATGCTGCGCTGGGGAGCGCCCACCGCGTCGAGCGCGCAGATCGCCACCATGCTGCTCACCAACCCCGGGATAGGCATGTGCATGCTGCGCGAAGACCCGAACGTGCGCGCACAGGGCGCCTGCACCGACACACGCTACCGCCGCGTGGTCGAATACCTGCGCTCGCTGCACGCGCAGGCCGACCTCGACTATGCGCACGCGCTGAAGATCGGCGACGTGCCATGGCTTTCACCGGACGGGCACACGGCCGTCACGATCGCCGCGGACCGGCGGTACCTCTACGACGCGAACCGGCTCGTGCACGCCTACCGTGCCCTGTGGGACCGCGCCACCGCCGACCCCGCGCAACTGCTGATGGCGGTCGAAGAGACGCGCACACTGCCCGAGGAACCGCTGTGGGAGAACCCGGTGTATCTGCGCGACCTCGCCGACTCGCTGATGGGCGCGGCGCTCGCCGAAGACCTGACGATGGGGTTCCAGCAGCGCGACCGCGAACGCTTCGACCGCGGGGTGCGCACGCTCGAGCACATGGGCGACCAGGTGCGCGCGATGAACGTGCTCATGCTGCCGATCATGGCGATCGACGAATGCGAACCCGACTGGAACGCCGTCGCCGCGCGCGGATACAAGGCGCGCACAACGCAATGACGCGCGTTCTGCGACCGCTGCGACGACCTGGCCACCGTTGTGCTGGCCCAACTGCAGGGGCAGGGCGAGAGGTTCCATGTGCGCGCCGCGGCGAGCCTGCTCAAACAGTCACTGCCTGAATACTGCGAGCTCGTGCTGCCGCTGTTCGAACAGGAGATCGAGCGGCTTGCGGGGCGCGAGCACGGTGCCGCGGATGCAAGCGCCGGCGTGCGTGGGCATGAGCGGGAAGGCGGTGCGGTGCATGTTGATACGGCTGCCTGACGACTGTTATGTGCCCGCGCCCGGCTGGTGCGCGTGCACGCCCGCGCCGGTCGGGCTGTGCGACGAGGAGTAGATGCGAAAAATCCCCCTGAATCCACGGATTCAGGGGGATGCCAAGCGGAGGATGCGAGATTCGAACTCGCGAGGCTGTTACACCAACACGCTTTCCAAGCGTGCGCCATAGGCCACTAGGCGAATCCTCCATGATGCAATGCCGTAAGACATGCAACTTGAACAGGATATATCAACATGGCATAGCCACGCAAGTCCGGTGTGTCGTGATAGGCGGGGCGGTGGCGCTGCCAGTAGGGCCCAATGCACTGTGTTTCACTGGCAGCGCATCATCCCCTCAGTCCATCTGCAGGTACCGCTTCCAGAAGGCGACCGATTCCATTTGCGGGGCAGCGGCCAGATATTCGCGCGAAAGACGTTCCGCATGCTTTTTGTAATACGCCATATCGCGCTTGTACCGCTTCTGCACGTTGCGGTACCGCTGGACGTCCTTGACACGGATGACGCCCTTGTGTGTCGCCCAGTCGATGGCGATGATGATGTTCTCCTTGTGGATCATGCCCGCCGGATAGATCCACCCTGCGCTTGGAATGACGGTGTATTCGATCCGATCCGCGTCGCCTTCGCTGCCGTTGCCGCCGATCTTCTGCGCAATGAAATTGTTTGAACCAAACCGCTGCCCGTTGTGTGTCAGGTAATCGAACGCGCGTTGCTTGAGCGAACGGGGTTCGTCGAAGTCGATGGCTTGGCGCGTCAGCATATCCGGGTTGAAATCGGTGATGCCCAACTGCTCGGCCTGTGCCCGCAGCTCGTCGAAGGGAACGAGCTGTTCCTTTTGCCGATTGGCGCGCATGAAGCATTCCTGCGCCACCGGCTGCATGATGAATTGCGGCCCCTTGAGGAAATCCTCGAATCCTGCGAGCGCGAGTTCGGCGTCGGTGTAGTTGAATTTGCGGCATTCCAGATCGACCATATGGTGCAGGCTGTACAGCATGGTCTTCGTGTCGGGCACAAGCCCGGTGGTCAGCTGCCCGATCATCTGGTTGCGGATCGTCTGGTACCGTTCCACGCCGGCGTTGTACCGGATGTCGAACTTCGCATGCCACACGCAGATGCCGTTCATCGTCATGAACTTCGGATTGCAGCGGATGCCGTACTCCACGTCGTCAAAACGCACGAAGACGGGCAAAGGCAGTCCGTTGTACCTGATCACCGTCGTGGGGATCACGCAATACCACCATGCGGCGTAACGGTGTGCATCCGCGGGAACATTCATCTGCTCGTCGTAGCATTCGTTGTACACGACATCCACGAACTTGGTGACCTGCAGCGGCGGCTTCGCAGGGACGCAGGAGCCATCGTAGGTGGAGATGAACCCCGTATCTTCCTTCTGGTCCTGGGTGTCTTCGATGTTGAGCATCGCGCCCGAGACGAACGCCTCCGAGTATTCGTCGTTGACGATGCGCAGCAGGTTGTAGGTGCGCAGGATGCTTTCCGGTGAGACCTCCACGTCATCGTCCATCAACAGTACATGCGTCGCCGGGGTCGACTGCTCAAGCGATTCGATCATGCCGCGCGCGAAGCCGCCGGCGCCGCCTACGTTCTCGTTCGGTGTCACGGTCACATGCGCGTCGCTCAGTTCCGCGGCGGCCAACGTGCTGCCGTTGTCGATGACGTGCATCGTCAGATGGTTTGCAATGTCGTAGTCGGAGGCGAGCAGTTCGGTCTTCACGAGTTCGATGTTGCGTTCGATGAAACGTTCCTTGCGGAACGTCGTCGTGGCGATCGCCAGTTCCACATCGCGCGCATCGCCGTCGAATTCGACTTCGTAATACCCGTTGCGGATCGCGGTCTTCGCCTGGGTGGCAATCTGGAATCCGGCGATTACGGTGGCCGGATCAACTGCGATGTCGAGGATCACCTCATGCCATGCTCCGTCGCCGGGAACGGTCGATGCCGCGGAATCGACGAGCTGCGGAGCCATCGAAAGGCGTTCGGCGCGGGTCTGCGTCACGGTGACGGCAGCCCTGCTCTTCACCTCGATGTGCAGGCGGAACGCCGTGGCGCGTGTGTATTTGAGCAGTTTGAGTACGGACAGCGCGTTGAAATACGTCGTAAAATCAACAGTGCCGTCGCCGGCGATTGTCCAATCGCCAGTGCGTGCATCCGGGGCGAGCAATTGGTCGGTGTGGTAATACATCGTTGGGTAGCTCAACGCACGCGGCTTGGTCTCCAGCAGCACGTTGGCGAATCGAATCGACGACATGTGTCCTCACTTGGTAGTTTGCAGCTGTCAATCACGTTTCAGCATAGTCAGCACAGCGAAAAAGCTCATCGTTTCACCGCTGACTCAACCATTTCCCACATGCTCGCCTATGATAATGCACCATGGCGCGGCTACAATGAAGCGACTGGACCCGATACGAAGAAGGTTACGAGTGAATACGCTGAAGCAACGGTTGAAGGACCGCTACGGATACGCCATGACCGTATTGCGCGGGTTGGTGAAAACCGATTTCAAGATGCGCTACCAAGGATCGTTCCTCGGTGTGGCATGGTCGGTGCTCAAGCCGCTTATGCTGTTCGCGGTCATGTATGTGGTGTTCGCGAAGTTCATGCGCATGACCGACGGCACGCCCACCTACCCGGTCGTGCTGCTCCTCGGCATCAGCTCATGGCAGTTCGTCACCGAAACGGTCGGCATCGGCCTGCGGTCGATTGTCGACCGCGGAGATCTGCTGCGCAAAGTGCATTTCCCCAACTACATCGTGGTGGTCTCGGCTTCGATCGGCTCACTGATCTCGCTGGGCATCAATTACCTCGTAGTGCTCGTCTTCGCGCTGTTCGCACGCGTCCAGTTCACTTGGCGCGTACTGTGGCTGCCGCTCAACGTGCTTGAGCTGTATGTCATCGCGCTTGCGCTTGCGCTGATCCTGTCGACGTTCTATGTGTTCTACCGCGACGTGCTGCATATCTGGGAAGTGCTGCAGCAGATCATCTTCTATGCCATGCCGATCATCTACCCGCTGAGCTTCATCACCGACAAGCACCCTGAATACAGCACAATCGCCAACCTTGAACTGATGAATCCAATCGCACAGACGATTCAGGACATCCGGCACAACTTCATCGCACCAGCAACTCAGCCGACGGTATGGAGCACATTCGATTCCTGGTGGGTGAAACCCATACCGGTCGTGGTCACGGTACTGTTGCTGTGGTTTGGCGTGTATGTCTTCCGTAAGAACAGCCGCAGATTCGCGGAGGTGATGTAATGACCCAGGAAACTGTGCGGAACAACACCGCAGACGACAACAATGACGTCGTGACAATCGACAACTACATGGACCAGCCGGTCGTGCTCGATGTGAACCATGTCGAGAAATGGTTCAAGCTGCCGACCGAGCAGGCCAGCGGCCTCAAGCAGGCGTTCATCAACTGGACGAAGGGCATCAAGGGCTACAAGAAGCAGCAGGTGCTCAAGGACGTGACGTTCCAGGTGCACCGTGGCGAGTTCTTCGGCATCGTCGGCAGGAACGGCGGCGGCAAATCCACATTGCTCAAGATCATTTCGCAGATCTACTATCCGAACAGCGGTTCGGTGCATGTCGAAGGCAAGCTTGTGCCGTTCATCGAACTCGGTGTGGGCTTCAATCCGGAGCTCACTGGCCGCGAGAACGTGTATCTTAACGGCGCGTTGCTTGGTTTCACACCCGAAGAGGTCGACGCGATGTACGACGACATCGTCGAGTTCGCCGAGCTTGGGGACTTCATGGACCAGAAGCTCAAGAACTATTCGAGCGGCATGCAGGTGCGCCTCGCGTTCTCGGTGGCCATCAAGGCGCAGGGCGACATCCTCGTGCTCGACGAGGTGCTCGCCGTCGGAGATGAGGCATTCCAGCGCAAATGCGACGACTATTTCACAAACGTCCGCAAGGACCCAACGAAGACGGTCATCCTCGTAACGCATGACATGAGCGCCGTCAAGAGGTATTGCACGCGGGCGATGTTCATTGAAAATGGTGAGGTCGCCGTAATAGGTGACAATGCCAGTGTCGCCGAGCGTTATACACTCGCCAATCTTGAAGAAGAACGCAAGGAACAGGAGATACGCCGACGCGCACTGGAGACAGAAATGAACGGGGTGGTATATCCCAATGGTCTCAATGCTCGCTGTCCCGTCCTGCGTACCTATGCCGTTTCGCCGCCAATGGTGAAAAGCTCGGATACGTTCAAATTTGCCGTGGAATATCAGTTTGATGAGCCGGAAGATTTCTATTTGGCGATTGCGATGCATGATATCCGTCGTGGAGGCATAACCTATGACACAGGTCCCAAGCGCTTCAAAATGAAAGAGCACGGTCGTCACACCGTTTATTTCGAAATGCCGCTGGATTTGTTCAATGATGGCGAGTTCCGGTTGCTGACATCATTGCGCACGCAGGATCCAATCAATGAGAACATGACCGAAGCGGTCGCTGTCGCGCTTGATGACAATTCGTGCACATTCATTGTACGGGATTCGCGCAATACGAGCAATTATGCGTTGCTCAGCGACAGGGCGATGACCATTACGCAGATTCCCGGCTAGACCTTTATGCTGTTGTGCGCGTGGCGCATAGCCCGTCTGGGACCTCGTCTTTAGGATCAGTGCTGGGCTGCGGTGAAGACTGGTAATCTATTGGTTTATGACAGTTCGCAGCAGCTCAGTGTTGATTACCCATACGCTCATCTCCAATATCATGGGTTCTACGATGGTATGCGCCCAAGTGGCTGAAGAACTGCAGCGGATGGGTGCGTCCGTGGTTGTACTTGCCTCCTCCTTCACCGGTTCGGCCCGTGCCATATTCGAGAACAAAGGCATCCGAGTCGAGGTAGGTGAAGACCTGGAGGCCAGCATCTTCGATTTCGATTATGTCTGGGTGCACTCGCAGCTACTTCCACTGTCTTTTGTGGAACAGCTTGGTACGGTGAGTCGAGAGCATGTTCCTGACGGTAAACGACTACCTGCTTTCATCTTCAACCACATGTCCGCGTTGGATGCGTCACCGGATGAACACCCTTATATCCCATTATTGGAAGAGACGATTGCGTCCGCTGAGGTGTTTGTGTCTCAAGAAGCACGGGATGCCTTGAATAAGGATTACGATACCGAGGCCAATCAAGGGATTCCACAACGGATAGTGCCGAATCCGGCCCCCAGCATATATGCACAATCAAGCAAGGTCGGTACACACCCTCGGGTACCTCAGCGGATTGCCATTATCTCGAACCACGTACCACCGGAACTATTGGACGCGGCAGAAATGCTGGGGTCCGCCGACGTCCATGTGGACATCATCGGTGAGCAGGGTGTTGTCCAAGAGGTCACCCCGGCGCTCATCGCACAGTATGATGGCGTGATCACCATTGGCAAAACCGTTCAATATTGCATGATGTCTTCTACCCCGGTCTTTGTCTATGACCGTTTTGGCGGCTTTGGCTATTTGAATGATGAAAACTTCGATGCGTGTGCGTATGCGAATTTCTCAGGTAGGGGAGGTGCACGGAAGAATGGGGAGGGAATCGCCAAAGACGTTATTGATGATTTTCAGCAGGCCTGCTCATACAGTGATGCCATGCATGGCGTATGGAGGGAAACCTACGGCATGGAGCATGTGCTTGAAGATCTGTTCGAAAGCGTGGAACCGCGTACCTCAATCACTTTCCCCTATCCGGGATACGAGCATACGTTACGAATGCAGATGCGTTTTGCTTGGCGGTATTACCGCTCATGGGACTTTGAATTGTGGATGCGTGCCCAGAAGCAGCATCTTGAAGATGAATTGCACAGGGTGAAAGAAGTCGCTGCTGAGCGAGACAAGGCAATCGATTCACTGCAGGCTGAAATGCAGGCGTTACGTGGTGACCTTGGCAATGTGCGTGAAGAATTGGCAAAGAGTGCGGAACAGCTGCAGCAAGTGTACGATAGTCATTCCTATCGCATAGGGAATGCGCTGATGGCCCCATTAAGCATCATCAAGAAGCGCAGAAGATGAACGGGAATGGGTGTATCGCATGAATCTTGAGTCACGCTTGATAATCTGCACACCGTATGCCGCGAGCGGGAACAACAGCAGATAGAACGGCAGTGTGTAGATGCCCTTGGCCTCCCAGAAGAGGTAGCACAGGAACCCACCCAAGAACGCCGCGCATAGGAACGTGCGTGCGAAGATCGTGGCATCCTCCATGGGACGTGCGGCCGAACGCACGCCCGATATGAGCATAGCAATCACACCGGCAAGCGCAAAGGCGTAGAGCACAGTCTGCGCGATGTTCTCGTACGAGGTGAGTCGGGCGGCGCCGGTCCCTGAAAGAATCCACTGCGGCAGTCCGGTGAATCCATGTGCCGACGACCCGTATTGTGAATACAGCGATGTCATGAATGTTGGCTCCGCCCATTCCGATGCGAGTTTTTCCAAGAAGAAATGCACGGCATCACCTGGGTCTTGCGCAAAATGCTGCACGCGTTCCCGTATGAATTCCTTGGCGACCTGTGATTGTTGCGCATAATTGCCATGAGTTTCGTGGAAAGTGCGCAGTGGAATTCCGGTCCACCAGCCGGGCGTGGTGCCTTCGCGCTCATTGAGTCCCAAGGTGATCCACGAGAGCATGGGCATACCGTTGCCGAAATCCTGATGGGTGATGTGCTCGATGATGCGCACCGGCAGTTTGGTGAGCATGTAGGCGCCGCCGAACGAGGCGATGGCCACCGCACCCTGCCACCATTTGCGGTTGGCAATCACCACGAGCGCGATGCCGATGATTGCCGCGAGCATGAGGATGATGAACGTCGATTTGAGGATCACACCAATGCCGCAGACGAGGAACCCGCCCACAAGCGCCAATACACACTGCCACGCGTGCTGTGCACGGAATGCCTGCGCGATCAGCGCCACACCGGCCACGGTGATGCTGAAGCCGACGGCGTTCGGATAGACGAAGGTGGCGAACATCAACAGTGGCACGCATGTGGCGAGCAGGGTGGCAAGGGCGGCATGGCCTGCATCGTCGAGCCCGATGAGCGTGCCCAAGCGCCACAGTGCGGCCACGAGCCCGGTTATCGCGAACGCGTTGAGAATCTGGAACGCGATGATGTTGTGCGATCCGAATATCGAGCCGGCGAATACGTACCACAGCATCGGCCCCGTCTGGAACGGGTAGTACGAGAAGTAGGCGTGCGGGCTCGGCACAGCGTGCGGTCGCGCCATGCATAGTTCGGATTGTGTGCGCGACTGGCAGAATGCGGGGGAATATCTGGGTAAATCTCCATTGATCAAGGCGTCGGCCCCATCAATGAGGCTTTGTGAATCAGGGTAGCCATAAGATGTCAATTCGAGCGCGGCAATCCATAGTATCTGCGTGATCATCACGAATGCGAGCAAAAACAACAGAGTACGTCGTTGCTTGATCTGCGCGATGCCATATATGATGCACATCAGCACCATGAAGAGCAATATGCACCCGCCGATGAAGGTGAACGATGGCGCGCGGAAGTGGTAATCGACACGTTCCGTGATGTTGGCGGCGCCGACGCTGTTGCCACGCTTGAACACGCAGGTGAAGATGAGCGACAGCACCAGCAGCAGCGCCACGATGGCCGCTTGAAGACCCATGGCAACGGTGAGGAGCCAGCAGGAAATGGCCGCGCAGATACCTTTTGCCTTGTGGCGCGACTCATCTGGCATGTTTGCCCGACTGAATTTGACCGGTTCGTGGTGCTGCCCGACTGTGGTTTCTTCCGTACTACCTCCGATAACGTTGGCGGCGCGAGACATAGTGGTGCCCCCCTGATACTGGTTGATTTCCCTGGAATATGGACGTCAGATGGTTTCTTCGATGATATAGCGTGGCCGCGCCTTGACTTCGATGTAGATCTTGGCGATGTATTCTCCCACAATGCCCAAGGCCACCAGGATCAATCCTCCCAGAATCCACATCGAGCACATCATCGACCCCCAGCCGGCCACCGCGTTGCCGGAGCATACGGAGACAAGGGTGTAGATGAGCATGGCGATGCCGACGACCACCGAGACGACGCCGGTGCCGGTGATGAGGCCCAGCGGTTTTGTGGAAAACGACGTGATGCCTTGCACCGCGAACGCGACCATCTTGCGCAACGGGTATTTCGATTCGCCAGCCACGCGTTCGCCACGCTTGTAATACACCTTGGCGGTGGGGAAGCCGAGCGAGGGCACGATGCCGCGCAGGAACAGGTTCGACTCATGGTATTGCGAGAGTGCCTCCAACGTCGTATGGCTCATCAGCCGGTAATCGGCGTGATCCGGCACCGTTTCGGTGCCCAGCGCCTTCATCAGCGCATAGAACATGTGTGCCGTGCTGCGTTTGAAGGCTGTGTCGGTCTCGCGGTTGTCGCGCACGCCATACACGATTTCGGCGCCTTCGCGCCAGGCCTCCACCATGTCTGCCACAGCGTCCGGATCATCCTGCAGGTCGGCGTCCATCGAGATGGCCGCGTCCGCCTGCGAGTGCAGGGCGTGCATCAATCCGGCGAACAGCGCGTTCTGATGCCCCTTGTTGTGCGCCAGCTTCAGACCGTGGAACAACTCGGAATCCTCATCGTGCAGCGTGCGGATTACATTCCACGTACCGTCTTGTGAACCATCATCCACAAACAGCATGCAGCTATGCTCATCGATCTGACACACGTCGATGAGCTGCTGAAGGATCTTGTGCAGTTCATCGGCTGTGGTGCGCAACCCCGGTTCCTCGTTGTAACAGGGGATAACGAGCATGATGCGCGGAGGCGTGCGGTTGTCCGCTGCCGTCGAAGTAGTGTCCAACTCCCCAATCATATATGTCAGTGTATGCCAGTGATTATTTGCCATCTATGACTAGATGCATTATTGAGTTGGTAGCTGAACCGTGTACTACACTTTTTGCGTATTTATCTGTGGCGCCCAGAAAGAATGAATCGCCCCCGAAGAAGGCCTTGTGTGATTGCCGGCAATGTCCCTGCCCTCTACGAGTAGTGTCTGGGTGTGCGAGCCCCAAGTGGCAGCCACTGTATTCCAAGACTGCCATCTGGGACTTCGGCAAAAGCCACTACCTGTAACAATGAACGGGAGCTTCGTGCCGAGCGCCGCTACTGCAGCTGGTTCGCCGGATCCTCGAAGACCTTGGCCCACGCCTCGAAGCTCGCCATATCGGAGTTCTGGTATTCCTTGGCCAGGCTTTCCCAACGCTTGAGCAACTCCTTGGCCAGGAACAGCCCGCGCATCGTCTGTTGGCGGTAGAGCTTGCTGTCGCGCCGCAACCATGCCACCGAATCACCGTCCGGAGAGGTCACGACCGCGGAGTTCACGCCCGCGTAGGCGGGCCAGGACGCGTCGCGCGAGGGAATCAGCAGGTCCGGCTGGGTGTCGCGCATGCCGTTTCCACGTGAAACAAATGCCTTCGCAATCGTCTTCATGGCCTGCAGCCGCACGTCGATCATGCTTGGCCGCGGTTTCATGTTCGCGATGTATTCGGCCTTCGGAGTGGGGAAGTCGTCGCGATTACGTGTGGTCGCGGAATCCGGGAACCCTTCGCGTGCCTTGCGTACGTCGCCCAGTTTGGTGGCAAGCGTGTCCGCGATATAGTCGGGGCCGCGCATGATGTCACGCAAGGCCAGATGGTGCAGATGCATGGCGGAATAGACGAGTTCCACACCGGCCTTCGCGTCGTCGAACAGCATGCCGTACAGGAAGTGCCATGAAGGCTTGGTGCAGTGCAGCAGGCTGCAGATCCAATGGTTGCGGTACAGGTAATACCCTTCCCACGTGCGGGACGGGTCCTTCGCGTGCCACGCCTGGTGCCACACGGCCACGCCCGGAAGGCAGACGGTATGGTAGCCGTGGTCCTCGGCGCGCAATCCGTAGTCCACGTCGTCGAATTTGATGAACAGCGGTTGCGCCAAGCCGATCTCGCGCATGATCTGTGTGGGGATCAGGCACATCCACCAACCGTTGAAATCGGAATCCGCGCGTCGGTGCAGCTTCGGCGAGTCCCTCAGCGGCTGCGTGGCGAAGTCATGGTTGTATTCGAGCCCGGCCGCCGGCTGTGTCCAGTACGACGCGCGGTTGTAGCGCTCGCCGAGCGTGTACAGCATCGTGCGGTTGTCGAGGTGGAACATGCCGCCGCCCACAATCGTTGGTCGTGTGCAGTAGTCGGCGAACTGCACGGCGCGCATGATCGACTCCGGCTCGCTGATCGCGTCGTCGTCGAGCAGCAGCGTGTAGTCGCTTTTGCCGGCCTTCACTGTCTCGTACATGCCGCGTGCGAACCCGCCGGAGCCGCCCATGTTGCGCTGGCGCACGTAGGTGAGCTGGTGCCCTAGGTCTTTCGCCACGGCAGCGAAGCCCGGCTCGTCGCGCACCAGGTCGGTGCCTTGGTCGGTGCAGTAGATCGTGTCGAGCCGCCCGCGCACATTCGCGTCGGCGGCAATCGCCTTGAGTTGGTTGAGGCAGTACGGCGCGCGATTGAACGTGGTGATGGCGATCGACAGTGTGCCGTCACTACCACGGCGTGCCTCAACGGGCACGCTCCACGCGGCGTCTTCGATCGTCAGGTCGTCGCTGTCGCCGGCCTTGGCGTCGAACCAGAAAAAGCCGCCGTCCATGAGGCCGGTCATGGCCAGGTTCGCGTGCACGGTCGTCGCACGGGTCGGGGCGTGCACGTCGATGGTGCCGGCGGGTTCGAACAGGCCGCGGCCGCTCGAACAGAACAGCATGATCGTGCCGCGGCCGCGCACGCGCGCGCTGAAGCGCACGGTGTCCACGCTCGTCCAGCGCCGCCAATAGCCGGCGGGGAAGGCGTTGAAGAACGTGCACAGCGAGGCGTGGCTCCCGGCGAGCACGGTGAGCGACGCGCGGCCGTTCACTCGGAACACGTTGTGCGCGCCGTCGGCCGGCTGCGCGTGGGCCGTGTCTTCAAGCAGCGAGCGGAACTCGGTTTTCGTCATCTGCGCAAAGTCGAGCGAGACGAAGTCCTTGTGCGGGTCGAGCGTGCCTTCGCCCATGTGTGGGCGCGTCCACTCGATCGCGTACAGCGGCATCGTCAGGTCCTGATCGAGCACGGGGTAGACGACACGGCTCACCGCCTGCCATTGCGGGGCGGATGACTGGGATTGCAAAGGATTCGTTCTCGGCATACGCCCCAGTATAACGACAGCGGCTCACTGCTTCGGCAGATCCATGAATCCCATCTGCTGCAGGTAATTCTCGCCCACCGTCATGTCGTACTGCACCATGCGGTAGTCGTCGAGCAGCTGCTTGGCTTCTGCGGAGAGCGACTTCGGGCCGATTGGCTCGCCCTTGCTGTTCAGGTACGTCGGCGAACCATCGCTGGACCAGGAACCCATACGCGAAATCGCGGGCACTGCGGCGTGCAGCTCGTCAAGCAGCGCCAGATACGGCGAGATCTTCGAATCGAGCTGTTGCGCCGCCTGCGCCATGAAGAAGTTCGACGACGTGTAGGCGGCGTCGGCTTCGGGCAGCTTGGTGTCGTGCGATTTCGAGGCGGCGTTCGACCAGATGAAGTAATTCGTCTCGTGAAGTGCCAGCTCGTTCTCCTTGTCTTGCGAGGCGGTCGTGTAGATGCCGGGCAGATGATCGCCGTAGAACACCACAGTGATCGGCCTGTCGATGGCGTCAAGGTCGTTGAGGAACTGTTCGGTGGCCTCGTCGGTGCGCTGCACGCCCTTGGCGTATTCGGAGTGCACACCCATCTCGTTGCCCGGCACGCCCTGCGAGTCGTTCGCGGCGTGGAATTCGTTCTCGCTGCCGTACAGGTCCGGATAGGGGGAATGGTTCTGCATCGTCACGAGCTCGATGTACTGGGCCGGCTTGTCGCCGGAGGTGTTAGCGCGCACTTCCTCGACCACGTTCTTATAGGCCCTTTCGTCGGTCACGCTGGTCGAATCCGCCACGGCGCCATGGTAGGTACCGGCATATTTAATCTTCGGGTCGCTGTCGAGGGTATAGAGGTGGGAGAACCCGAACTTTTTATAGTTGACCCCGCGGAGATAGAAAGACTGCAGGAACGGATGGAATCCGACCGAGCAGCTTGTCGACCCACAGGCCTGGTTCCACATCTGGTTGAACGAATACATCTTGGGTCGCGTCGGCACGAGCTGCTGGTACGGCGAGAGCATGGTGTCGCTGAAGTTCGCCATGCTCAGGCCGGTCATCTGCTGGAATTCGATGTTCGCAGTGCCTCCGCCGTAGCCGGGTGACAGCATGAGTCCCGCCGTCGTCACGTCACCAAGTGAACGGATGAACGGCATGGGGTCAGTGTTGAAATGCACGCCTGGCACACGGTTGGGGTCGGAGAACGATTCGGAGAGCACCATGATCACCGTGTTGTCGGTGAGCGTGCTCGCGCGCTCCTTGTTGATGCGTGTAGCGGCCTGCTCGTATCGATGCGCGATCGCCTCCATTGCCTGCTCGTTGTATCCGGGCTCCTCTTCCATCGCCTTCACATTCGTCAGACTGAGGAATGTGGTTGTGGCACCGGCATATTGGGAATCTTCCATCACATCCCACAGACGTGGCACATAGCCCACCGCGTCGGCCAGTTCGCGGGTGCGCGAGCCGGGGGTCGCAAGGCCGGTGGCGTATGAGACCATGAGCCAGATGCTCAGCACCGGTGCGAGGACGCGGCAGACCAATCCGAAAATGTTCTTTGGGCTGGCGATCGGGTGGCGCCACGAGCAATAGATGAATGTGGAGCGCCGGTCGATGAACTGCAGCAGCATACAGATTACAACGAACCAGATGACTAGTGAGATGCCGGCGTTGATGGTGGGGCGCAGATCGTCGGTCACGAATGAGGCCACGTTCTCACCGCCTCCGCCATTGCCGGTGAGGAACCCCAAATCGGAGGGGATGATCGGTTCATTGCGCATGGCGACCTTGGCTTTGCCGGCGAACGCGGTGATGCCGGCGATGGATCCGAAGAACGCCGTACCGATCCAGAACCGGTTAGTCACGGTGACGCAGATCAGGTACAGGATGCCGAGCGCGAAGAAGTTGAGGATGCCTGCCGTATTGGCGAGCCAGTGGTAGGTGCCGTCCATCACTTGCATCACCAGGCCGTCTTCCGCCGTCGGGTCGTAGGTGAGTTTGGGCGTCACACTCCATAGCAGGAACATATTTGCTATCTCGATGAGCGCGAACATGATCACCACATACGCGCCATACGAGAACTTCGGGCGCTTGGCCCACGTCTGGTAGAACCTGGTCTGCTTGTACTGGTCATACCGTGCGCGCCAGGCGCGGATGGGGTGCTTGCGCCAATCCACAGCATCGCGGTGGTCGTTCGCACCATTTGGGGCATCGCCGTGGTTGTCTCCACTATTTTGGGCGTTGCCATTCGCGCCATCCACCGCGTCCGCAACACCCTCTGTTGTGCTACGGGTAGTGCTTTCTTCGTTACGGGTAGTGCTTTTTCCGCTACCCTCCAGATCTTTTCCACGGGAAATGGCCGTTTCTGTGGCGTGCGCCGAGGCGGAAGCACTACCCGTAGCAGAAGAGGCACTACCCGTAGCGATTTGGGAGATGCTGGAGGCAGTGGATGTAGCGGCTACAGAGGTTGAGGCACTATCCGTAGCAATGCGGGCGGCAATCACGGGGGCCGGGAGACGGTCGGCACGGTGACGCCGTCTGATGCGTTCGATTTTCGCGTCGTGCAGCCTGCGCAGACGGGTGCCGGTGTGCTGGCGGTGATGGCGACTGATCGAACTACTCATACGGTATTGCCTTTCCACAAACACTGCACACGGCTGCGCCAATCGCCCTGGTCATTCTCTCAATGGCGCGTCAATGGCGCGCAGCCGTGCATCAGCATTGTAGTCAGCGTGGCCGATAGCACCCGCGCACGCGCCCCGGGTATGCTGGAGCCATGCGTTATTCCGTCACCGCTGTCGTGGTCTCGTACAACCGCGAGGACCTGCTCGCCGAATGCCTCGCCGGCATCGACCGGCAGACGCGCCAACCCGACCATCTGATCGTCATCGACAACGCCAGCACCGACGGCGCGCTCGCCGTGGGCCGCCGTTTCGCCGCGCGCACCGCTATCCCCACGCGCGTGGTGGCGCTGCCGCGCAATGTGGGCGGCGCGGGCGGCTTCACCGCGGGGATTGCCCTCGCCGTCGAGCCGCTCATGCACCCGCTCGGCCCGCACGCCTTGGGCGCCGGCTACCGCATGGGCGGCTACGAGCCGCAGCCGGGCCTCGTGCACGACGTGTGGCTCATGGACGACGACACCGTGCCGCTGCCGAATGCGCTTGAGGAACTGCTGCGCGCCTCTGACGCGTGCGTCGCGCAGAACGGCCGCGTGCCGGTGGCCTTGGGGTCGAAGGCCGTGTGGACCGACGGCCGCGAACATCTGATGAACAAGCCGCGCCCCCGCACGCACCCTGCGAAGGGCGGCACGAAACTGCGCGGTTTCCCCTCCGCCTACCAGACGCGTTCGCTCTCGTTCGTTTCGTGCCTGCTCAACGCGGACACAATCGCCGCCATGCGCCGGCTGCCCAAAACCGCGTATTTCCTGTGGAACGACGACTACGAATACACCACCGCGCTGCTCAAACGGCACATCGGCTACTACGTGCCCGCAAGTGAGGTGGTGCACAAGACGAAGGTCTTCGGTTCGAGCGACGCCGATCCAGGCGCACGCTTCTACAACGAGGTGCGCAACAAGATCTGGCTGTGGCGCGGGTCGCGCGGCAATTTCACGCGCACCGAACGTATGCTGTTCCTGTTGAAGACCGTACGCCGCTGGGCGTTGACATGGCTGCGCTCGCCAGACCGCACGGTCATCGCCGACTGCCTGCGCCGCGGTTGGCATGACGGCTGGCATACCACGCCCGAACGCAATACGCGCATCGATTTCGCCGACGCCGCAGTGAACCGCGCCGTGCGCGCGTGCGAAGGCGCGCCCACTGACGATTAGGACGCGCTCGTCGCGTCTTCGCTGTCGTCCGGCGCGCTGTGGCGGCCGCGTTTTGGTGGCTCCGGCTGTTCGGGTGCACCCGCGAGCGCGTCATTGCGCTTGTCGACGATCGCATGGTAGGCGCGGCGTCGGATCGCCATCGGCGTGAGCCGGTACGCCGCGCGCACGGCCACATTGCGCAGGAACTGCCAGGGTGTGGTGAATCCGTCGCGCATGAACCGCCACTGCAGGCGGCATTCCTCAACGAACATCGAGAATCCGCCGCGCCGCTCATACGCCTCTTTGTTCGTGCGGTAGAGCACAAGCGGCTCGGGCACGTTGAGGAACTGCGCGTGGTTGAGCATCATGCGCTCCCACAGCATGTAATCCTCGAACCGGCCGGCGTCTTCGGGGTAACCGCCCGCCGCGATCACCGCGGATTTGCGGAACACGACGCTCGGGTGGTGGATCGGCGACTGCAGGCGCGCGTATTTCGCAAGCTCCGCGCCCTCCGCCGGCAGCAGGCGCACCTGCCCCAGCTCGCTCTCGTTGCCGCTGAATTCGCGGATCGCACTGCCCAGCACATCCACATTGCCCGAGCCGTCCGCCCGCGCATGCGACGCCGCGCGCGACGATGCGACGAATTGCGGGATGATTGTGGCGAAACGGTTCGGTAGCGAGACGTCGTCGCAATCCGCACGCGCGATGTATTCGTACAGGCAATGCTCAAGCCCCACGTTGAGCGCGTGGGCGAGCCCATGGTTCTCCTCGAGCGGCACCACCGTGACGGTGGGGGCGGGCATGTCCGGGTGTTCGACGGCGAACCACACGGCCATCGTGGAGGGCAGCGAATCAAGGTACCGTTGGATGTCGTCGGGCACCGGGCCGTCGCGCACGATCACGAGCTGCGCAGGCGGCAGCGTTTGCTCGATCGTGCCCGACTGCACGGCGCGCTCAAGCTCGCGAAGTGTGTTGCCACCGTACACCGACATGAGCAGGGTGAACGGCGGCAGTTCGCGTGTGGGTTGCTGGTCCGACTTCTTCACGGTTCCATCGTAAACCACACACAATGACGAAGCGATGTGCCGGTGCGTGCATTTCCGCGCCTTAAGCGAACGCCGCCGGCCCGTTCACCGCGAAACCGCAAGGATGAACGGGCTCGCCGGCAGGGCGCTCGCGTTATACAGCAGACTATCGCTGTGCGGCTCGCCGGCCCACAGGTACCGCACTTGGCTGATTGCGCGCACCCGCGGGCAGCGCAATATGACGGTGTCGCCATTGATTGAGGCCGTGGCCTTGTGGAACTCGCCGCTGGAATCGGCCGCTTCGAACCCTTCGATCGGTTGCGACGTGGCAGTCGCCACCGCGTCGGCGCTCGCCGAGAGCGAATAATCCGGCTTCATCGCGCGCAATCCCTGCGCGGTGCCGTTTCGGAACGCCAGTTGCACGGTGCCGTCGCCGGTGCGGCGTGCAGTGGCGGCGAGCGGGCCGGAGGGAATCGCCTTGTGCGCGCGAATCGCCCGCCATTGGTCGGCCATGCGCGCGGCGATGATGTCTTTGCCGAGCGGGTGGATCACTGAAGACGTGCCTTTGTCGGTGTCGATCGTCGCGGTCATGCCGAGATTCGCCGTACTCTTCAGATTGGGGTCGGTCAGTGTGTCCAGTTGCGCCTGGCGTACATACTGCGTGTACTGCGCGCCGCCCCAGCGCGCGAGCTGCACGTAGAGGAACGGCATGTCCGGGTCCGCGAACACCGTGCGGTAGTCGTTGATGAGCGTGCTGAACTGCGCCTCGTAATTGAGCGCGTTCTGCAGCTGCCACGCGTCATTGCAGCCCTGGTACCAGATCACGCCGGCGATGTGCGTGCCGCGCAGCGGCGCGATGTGGTTCTTGTAGATGCTTCCGCCCGGCACATGGTCGCGAATCGGTGTGCCGCCCCACGCTGTCTGGATGATGCCGATCGGCACGTGCGGCTCATCCGCGCGCAACTGCTGCGCGAAGAGCTGCGGCAGATAGCCCAGATATTGCGCGTCCGTGCCGGTGCACGCCTTCCACTCGCCGCCCATCACGGGGTCGACCGGAAAATCGGCGCTGTCGGTGGTATGCGCGGCGCGAATGAAGTGGATACCCGGGTCGTCGACAAGCTCGGGCAGGTCGCTGAGTGTGAACGCGGAGCCGAGGTTCCTGCGCGCCCGGTCCGCCGTGCCGTAATACTGCTGGTAGTTGAGCTCCATGTTCGATTGCCCGCTCGCCACAAACACGTCGCCGATGTACACCGTGTTCAGGTGGAACACCGTCTGGTCACCGTACGCCACAGTCAGTTCGTACGGCGTCTCACTCGCCGGCATCGCCTCCAGTGTGGCGGTGAACCGGTTGCCCTTCACCGTGGTCTTCCCTGAGCGCCGGGTGCGGTCACCGGTCAGCGTCACGGTGATCGCCGAGGCATCCACCTCGCCATCCTGCCGTGCGATCAGCCCACTGAGCGTGATCGGGGCGTCGCGCTGCAGCACCATCTGCTCTGTCACATACGGCTGCATCGCCACCGACGCTTCGCCAGGTGCGGTGCTCGCACTGTTGCTCGGTGCGGTCATGGCGCTGGTGTTGTGTGCACTGCCACACGCGCCCACGCACACGGCGAGGCACAGTGCGAGTAGCAGCGCAAGCGCACGTCTGCAGTCGTGCGGCAGGTGCGGCGGGCGCGCCGGTGCGGATGAAATACGCGTGGTTCGCGCTGTGTGCAGCATGGGTCTACCTCGGTTCGCGACGGGTCGGCGGGCCGGGAACGCCCGCTGTGTTGTTTCCTAGGGTAGCTCTACCATTCATAAGCACGGGGGCAGCGCACCGCGCAGTGCGGATGGGACTGTTCCGCATAGCAGAGGAGCAACGGCGAAAGGAAGCGGATATGGCATCCGAGAACAACGAATACCCGGATCTGGTCATTGTGGGGGCGGGCCTGTTCGGCCTCACGGTGGCGCAGCAGGCGGTCGAGAAGCTGGGTGTGAACGTGCGCATCATCGACGTGCGCGACCACATCGGCGGCAACGCCTACTCATATATGGATCCGGAGACCGGTGCCGAAATCCACAAATACGGCGCGCACCTGTTCCACACGTCCAACAAGCGCGTGTGGGATTACGTGAACCGCTTCACGTCGTTCACCGATTACGTGCACCGCGTCTACGCCACGCATGACGGCGAGGTCTACCCGCTGCCGATCAATCTGGGCACCGTCAACCAGTTCTTCCGCGCGCACTACACGCCCGCCGAAGCCAAGGCGCTCATCGAGGAGCAGGCCGGTGAGCTCGCGGGCACCGATCCGGCGAATCTCAACGACCAGGGCATTTCGCTCATCGGACGCCCGCTGTACGAGGCGTTCATCAAGAACTACACCGCCAAGCAGTGGCAGACCGACCCGAGCGAACTGCCGGCGAGCATCATCAAGCGCCTGCCTGTGCGCTTCAACTACAACAACCGTTACTTCAAAGACACGTGGGAGGGCCTGCCCGTCGACGGCTACACCGCATGGTTCGAAAAGATGATCGACGACCCGCGCATCGAAGTCTCGCTCAACACCGACTTCTTCGACGAATCGCAGCCGTACAACAAGAAGGCGCTGCTCGAAGCGGGCGTGCCGGTCGTCTACACCGGCCCGGTGGACCGTTACTTCGACTACGACCTGGGCGAGCTCAAATGGCGCACCGTGGACTTCAAAGAGGTGCGCTACGACGAAGGCGACCATTTCGGCTGCCCGGTCATGAATTTCTCCGACGCCGACGTGCCATACACGCGCGCCATCGAATTCAAGAATTTCAACCCGGAGCGCGCGGACCAGCAGAACCCCGACAAGACCGTGGTCTGGGAGGAGTATTCGCGTTTCGCGGACCGTGACGACGAGCCGTATTACCCAATCAACACCGAGGCGGACAAGGCGCTGTACGCGCAGTACAAGCAGAAGGCCGCCGAAGAGCCGAACGTCGTGTTCGGCGGGCGCTTGGGCACATACGCGTATTACGACATGCACAATGTGATCGATCAGGCGCTCACCGCGTATGAGAAGCAGATCGAACCGATGCTCAAGAAGGACTGAATAAATCCGGCGCATCGTGTATGCCGGTGTTACTCCGCGCGCCTCCGATGATTGAATCGCGAGGCGCGCATCTGTTTGTGACACGCCGGTGGAGGTGTTGTGGTTGTTGGGTTTTGGGGGTGTTGGGTGGGTTGCGACACGCCGGTGGGTTGTGTTTGTGGGGGTTGTGGTGTAGGTTTTTCTCTTGCTGCCGCTCGCGGTCTGGTCCGGTTCTTCCGGGTCGGGGTTGTGGGTGTGTTTGGTGGTTTGAGAACTCAATAGTGTGTACTGTACTACTTGCCATG